>Ga0193727_1000736_pt1 | contig 13133 bp, 8 predicted proteins | sample H2c2metaG_FD_143051 | JGI IMG/M metagenome (GOLD analysis project Ga0193727, IMG submission 143051) | Soil microbial communities from a riparian zone of the East river system, Colorado, United States - H2c2 | ecosystem: Environmental > Terrestrial > Soil > Riparian zone | place: USA: East River...
GCGTCTCCGTGTACAGCACCGGCCAGCCGTCGTCAAATCCGACCCGTCTCGGCACCCGCGCGAGGAACGCCAGCGCGGCGCTGCGGAGTGATCGGTGAGGAAGGTAGGCGGCCTCGTAGCGCGCCGCCCCGAGGCGCCGCGCCAGGCGCAGCAGGCCGGCGAGGCCACGATCGGCCCCGCGTTTGTCGTAGGGAATCACTCGACGCACTGCCGGATGGGTCGTCAGCAGGGGCGCGGCGTCCGGCGTCGTGACCACGTCCAGGGGCCCATGCCGTGCCGCCAGCGCGGTGAGGAGGGGCGTGGTGAGGACGACGTCGCCCAGGAAGGCCGTCTGGATGACCAGACTAGTCAACCTGGAGGACCGCGAGGAAGGCTTCCTGAGGGATCTCCACCGTCCCCACCTGCTTCATCCGCTTCTTGCCTTCTTTCTGCTTCTCGAGCAATTTGCGCTTGCGGCTGACGTCGCCACCGTAGCACTTGGCGGTCACGTTCTTCCGCAGGGGGCGGATGGATTCGCGCGCGATCACCTTCGTCCCGATCGCCGCCTGGATCACCACCTCGAAGAGCTGCCGGGGAATGAGCTCTTTCAGCTTCTCGGCGATCTTCTTGCCCCACTCGAACGCCTTATCGCGGTGGATGATCACGCTGAACGCGTCCACCGCTTCACCGTTCAATAACATGTCGAGCCTCACCAGCTCCGAGGCTCGATACTCGAGGAACTCGTAGTCGAGCGACGCGTATCCGCGGCTGATCGTCTTCAGCTTGTCGTAGAAATCGAGGATGATCTCGCCGAGTGGAAACTCCCAGCTGAACTCCACCCGGGTGGGGTCGACGTAGTGCATGCCCCGGTACACCCCGCGCCGCTCTTGTCCCAGCTTCATCATGGCGCCGATGTATTCCGCCGGCGCGAGGATCCGCGCCTTGACGAAAGGTTCTTCGACGCGCTCGATCGTGGAGCCGTGCGGCATGCGGCTCGGATTCTCGACGATTTCCTTGGTCGCGTCGGTCTTGTAGACGTGGTACTCCACGTTCGGGACCGTGCTGATCAGGTCGAGGTCGAACTCCCGCTGCAGGCGCTCCCGGACGATCTCCATGTGCAACAGGCCGAGAAAACCGCACCGGAAGCCGAAGCCCAGCGCCACCGACGACTCGGGCTCGTAGTGCAGCGACCCGTCGTTGAGCTGCAGTTTCGCGAGCGCGTCCCGCAGCTCTTCGAACTGGTTCGGCTCCGTCGGGTAGAGTCCCGCGAACACCATGGACATGATGTCGCGGTATCCCGGGAGCAACCCGACGTCGCGGTGCTCGGCGTCGAGCACCGTATCGCCGGCCCGCGTCTCGCGCACCCCGCGCACGTTGGCGACGACGTAGCCCACCTCGCCCGCTTCGAGCTGCTCGGCGGGCTTGTGGCCGAGCTGCAGGTACCCGACTTCGTCGACCTCGTACACGTCGTCGGTATGAGCCCCGAACGCGATCCGCATGCCGGCCCGCAGGACGCCGTCCACCACTCGGACGCTGGGAATCGCACCCCGGTAGCGGTCGTAGTGGGAGTCGAAGATGAGGGCGCGCAACGGAGCCTCGCGGTTGCCACGCGGGGCGGGGATGCGCTGCACCACCGCTTCGAGGAGTTCCGGGACGTTGGCCCCCTCTTTGGCGGAGATACGCAGGATCTTGTCGGGATCGGCTCCCAACAGCTCGTGGATCTCCTGGGCCCGCCGGTCAGGCTCGGCGCCCGGCAGGTCAATCTTGTTCAACACGGGTATGATCTCGAGTCCGGCATCGAGTGCCAGGAACAGGTTCGAGATCGTTTGCGCCTGGACTCCCTGAGACGCATCCACCACGAGGATGGCTCCTTCGCAGGCGGCGAGGGAGCGCGATACTTCGTAGGTGAAGTCCACGTGGCCGGGCGTGTCGATGAGATTCAGCTCGTACATCCGGCCGTTGCGGGCATTGTAGGTCATGCGGACCGCGTTCAACTTGATCGTGATCCCCCGCTCGCGCTCGAGATCCATCGTGTCCAGCACCTGCTCGCGCATGGCCCTCTTCTCGATGGTCCCCGTGAGCTCGATCAGGCGATCGGCGAGGGTCGATTTCCCGTGATCGATGTGCGCCACGATGCAGAAATTGCGGATGCAGTCTTGGTTCATGTGCGGGGGAATATAGCGGTCTGATGTCTGACGTCTGACGTCCACTTTCAACGTTCACCGATCTCTTACATGGCGCCCATCACTGGCTGGTACGACCCCAATACAAAGGGCGGACACCTCCGCCTCGCGGAGCACGGGTATCTCCCCACTCCCCGCGATCCCACGGTGCGGCTCCCGGGTCTGCGGCGCGGCGACCGCGTCACCCTCGCGGACGGCCGGGTGACGTTGGTGAACGGTGCAGCCCCGGCCGGATTGGCCGACCGGCCCGAATTCGGGACGCTCGGGGCCGTACACCCATCGCGCCCCCTCTCCCTCGAGACCCCCAACGCCTCTACGCCGCAAACGGCCGACATTCAACGTGTGACGGATCTCATCTGCCCGTTCGGGTTCGGCCAACGGGCATTGATCGTGTCCCCGCCCAAGGCCGGCAAAACCGTGATGCTGCGCGCCATCGCGGAAGGCGTGGCGCTGAACTATCCCGAGGCCGAGCTGCTGCTGCTACTGGTGGATGAGCGGCCCGAGGAAGTGAGTGAGATGATTGATTGGGGGCGGGGCGAGGTGATCGCCTCGAGTTTCGATTTGCCGCACGAGCGCCACGTGGCAGTGGCCGAGATGGTCTTCGAGCACGCCCGGCGCCAAGTGGAGATCGGCAAGGACGTCGTGATCGTGCTGGATTCCCTGACCCGGCTGGCGCGATCCCACAATACGACAGGGAAGAGCAGTCATCGCACGCTGTCCGGCGGCCTCGATGCGAACGCGCTTGCCAAGCCGAAGACCCTGTTCGGCGCGGCGCGCGCCGTTCCCGACGGCGGCTCGCTCACGGTGATCGCCACCGCGCTCGTCGAAACGGAGAGCCGGATGGACGAAGTGATCTTCGAAGAGTTCAAGGGAACGGGCAACGCCGAGCTGCGTCTGGCGCGTGCGCTCGCCGATCGGCGCATCTATCCGGCGGTCGACATCGCCGCCAGCGGCACGAGGCGCGAGGAGTTGCTCGCGGATGCCGCAACGGTGGCGGCGAGACAGATGCTGCGGCGGGGGCTCGTGGGTCTCCCCGCCGACCAGGCCATGGCCGCGCTCCTGGCCCAGCTGCGACGGTTCAAGACCAATGAGGAGCTGCTACGTCAGTTCGCGCCCTCCACAACACGTTTGTAGCTCGCCGGATCCCAGCGCGGTCGTTCGGGGGCGGTTGCGATCTTGAGACCCAGATAGAAGACCAGCCGGACGATCCGTGATTCCTTCTCCGCGTCGATTCTCGATACTTCGTCCGAGACCTGATGGTAGTCGCCGTGGGTCCCGTTGAAAAAGAACAGGATCGGGACGCCGCGGCGCGCGAAGTTGTAGTGATCGGAACGGGAATAGAAATGTTCGTCTGGCCAGATATCCCCGATCGGGGTGAGTTGTAACTCGGGGTGTTCGGCAGCGGTGCGGTCCAGCGTCGTGCCCAGGTCCGATTGCTCCTTGCCGATCACCGCGATCGTGTCCTTCCAATTCCGGCCCACCATGTCGGTGTTCAGGTCGGCGACCACCGCACGGATCGGGACGGTCGGATGAGCGGTGAAGTACTGGCTGCCCCACAGCCCCTTCTCCTCGCCGCTCACCGTCATGAACACGAGGGAGCGCGCGGGGCGGGGGTCGAGTTGCGCAAATGCCTCGGCGTTCTCGATGACGGCGGCCGTGCCTGATGCGTCGTCGTCGGCACCGTTGCAAATCGAGTCTGCACCCCGCGCGTGGCAGGCGCCGTTCTGCGGCGACGCTACGCCGAGATGGTCCATGTGCGCCGTGAAGAACACGTACTCGTTCCTGAGTTTCGGATCGCTCCCCTCCAGAATTCCGATCACATTGGGCGCCGACGTGGCGGACACGACATGCTCTTGCACGTGGAACGTCACGGTGATTCTGTCGAGGCGCAGTGGGCTCCGCCGCTCTACTCCTCGCAGCGCTACCGGGTCGATGCCGAAGGCCCGCGCCGCGGTCTGGTCCCGGATCGCCACGAAGCCCGGGACCGAGGTAGCGTCGTCGCCCGACTCCTCGCCCAGCGCTACCATGACGGGATAGCCGCCCGCCACCCATGCGTCCCACTCCGCGTCCGAACGGTCGGATATGACGATGAGTCCTACCGCGCCAGCCTGGATGGCTGCCTGCACGGCGCGAACATTGAACCGGGGCCCTGGCCCTCTCCCCTTCGCCAGTGTCGCGACCCAGGCGCCCCGCACGTCGGCGCCAGGCAACGGGTCCGAGCGTGCATCCGTGCCACTGGCGAGCAGGACGACGCGACCGGTTACGTCGCGCGACGGCTGCGGGGGGCCAACCTGGAGTACGTTGAGGTCGCGGCCTGCGTGGAGCGTTACTGCGCCCCCTCCGGCGCGCGACACGGTGAGAAGTGTTTGAGTCGTGTCGATCTGCTTTCGCAGAATCGCGTATCGCTGGAAGTAGGTTCCGTCGGTGCCGCCGGGCTTCAAGCCGAACCGGCGGAATTCGGCGGCAATCCAGTTTGCCACTTTCTCCAATTCCGGACTGGGCGTGTCGCGCCCGCGCGTGGAATCGTCCGCGAGGATGCCGATCCGACGGCGGATATCCTGCGCCGTGATGGAATTGACGGCACGGCGGATCGAGACCGGTGTCTGTGACGTGACGATGGCGGGAAATACCAAGAGCCACACAAGCGCGATGCGCGACACAGGGGAATACCGGGGTCGGGGCAGAGAAAACTACAGCGCCCGGCGGCTTTGGACTACAGCCGGACGCACGTGGCGCGCGATGCCTTACGGTTTGCGGCGCCTGAGCTCCGGGTCGTTCCGCTTGCCGTTGTCGCGCTGACTTCCCCGCGACGGCTCGGCCCTGGGCTGCCGTGCAGGCTCCGACCCGCCGGGCGCGCGACGCGTTTGCGGTGCGCGGCCCTCGTCGGGATGCCGCTGAGGCGGCGGGCTGGGCCGTGCTCTCTCCGATTGACCTTGGCCGTCATGGCGCGTCGGGAAGTCGGGACGAGCCGGGCGAACGGGACGCCCAGATTGCGACGAACGATCGGGCGGTGCCGGGCGGCCCCGGTCGTTCCGCGGATCCGGACGCAGGGGGCGTTGTGGGGCGTTGGGCCGGTCTTGCGACACGTCATGGCCGACGCCGGGGCGCTGGCCAGGGGCGAGCTGCCGCTCGCGGGGGGTGAACGTGTGCGGAGGCGGCACGGTGCCGGGGCTACCGATATCGCGTCCCCGCACGCCGACTTCGCGGCGGCGGTTGTCGTTCACCGGCCGCTGGCGCACCCGTGTCACGAACGCGTCCGAGCCGCTGCGGTCCTTGAAGATGAAGCGGGGTTCCGGCCGAAACGGTCTCCGGAAGACGACTCTGGTACCACCGTACGACCGGTACGGGTAGTAGTAAGGATCATCGAACATCACGATACGGAAGCGCACGCACGAGTAGTCGTATGGGTTCCAGCTCCGGAAGCTGACATAGGTGTGGCAGTCGTAGCAGAGGAAACGAGGGTACTCGTAGTGCTGCTGGACGAAATACGGAGTGATGTCGTAGTCCCAGTCGCCACTGCCCGCGGGAACGATGCGTTCCGCGAGTTCGGTCAGCGCCGCGTAGGGATCGCCCCGGATCCGGCCACCGTCAGCAATCAGATCATAGTTCCAGCGCTGATCACGTTCGATGGGGTCGTATGTGAACGGATCGGCCGCCGCCACTGCAAAGACGTATCCCTCCCCCGGGTAGTCGTCGGCACGAAATCCGGTGGACGACGTAGTGCCCTGGATCTCGTAGACACGCCCGCCGCGCGCGAAATTGTCTTCCCACGGCTCCCGCGGGAACAGCACGCGGACGCGGCCGTCTGTGTCGATCCGCAGTACGGTGACATAGGCGTCCTGGTCGGTTTGGAACGAGACCTGGACCGCTTGGCCGGCGGAATAGGGATTGTCGCCACGGCTGGTCCACACTTCCACCTTGGGGCGATCCAATGTGGGAGTGATCTTTGTGTGAGGGATTGCGACGGCGGCCAGACTAAGGACAGCCATATGTGCGAACATTAGGTCCTCCTGTCGGCCGTAGGAGAGCAGGTCGCGTGCCAACCCCGGGGTCTCTAAGGCTGCCTGCCAAGGTACTACCAGGGACGCAGTTAGGGGTCTTGGAGCATCGATCCGTCGAGGTGCCTGTCCTCTACCGGCGACAGACGTACGGCCAATTACTTTCCAGGATCGGCATGCCTGCTACGCGCATCGACTTACTCGATCCCGCGGAAGTCGCCCTCCTGGGCGGGATCGAGATCACAGCCCTTGGGGTGGTCGAAGGCTTCCTCACTGGGATCCACCGATCTCCGTTCCGCGGATTTTCGGCGGAGTTTACGGAGCACCGGGCCTACCAGCCGGGAGACGAACTCCGGTATCTCGATTGGAAAATTCTGGCACGCTCCGACCGGCTTTTCGTCAAGCAATTTGAAGAAGAAACGAACCTTCGGGCCGTAATCCTGCTGGATGCAAGCCGCTCGATGGCGTGGCGGGGCGCGCCAGACCGGCTCACCAAGCGCGCCTACGCCGATCGCCTGGCGGCGGCCCTGGCTCTGATTCTCCTGCGGCAACGCGACGCAACCGGGCTCGTCACGTTTGACGAGGTCGTACGCCAAGTGGTCCCGGCACGGGTGAGGGCCGGGCATTGGAATCGCCTGGTCCGGGGACTGCTCGATACGCCCGACGGTCGTGGGACGGCGGCGGAGAATGCCATGCGGCAGGTGACATCGCTGCTCGTCCGCCGTGGCCTGGTCGTCCTCATCTCTGACTTGTTGTTCGACCGGAAGCAGGCGCTGACGGCTTTGCGTTTTTTGCGTCACCGCGGACACCAGGTGGTGGTGATTCACCTGATGGACAGGGCGGAGATGGAGCTCACCGGACCACCCGAGATACGATTCCGCGACCCCGAGTCCGCCGCCAGCATGGTCGTGCGTCCCCGCGAGCTCGCCCGAGCCTATGCGGCGACCGTCGAGCGCGAGATCGTCGCGTGGCGGAGTGCGTGCCGTAACAACGGCATCGCGTACCATCACATCGTTTCGGACATGCCGTTCGGCATGGCGTTGCGGCTGCTCGCGTGACGTTCCTGCATCCCCTGGTGTTGCTGGGGCTCGCGGCAGCGGCGATCCCGGCCTTGCTGCATCTGTTCGATCGACGGACCCCGCCCGAAGGCGAATTCCCGCCGCTTCGCTACCTGAGCGAGGCGGAGCGACAGAGTGCACGGCGCCTCAGGCTCCAGCACCTACTTCTCCTGTTGTTGCGAACTGCGGTGATCGGTCTCGTTGTGTTGGCGGCAGCGAGGCCGGTTGTGCCGGTGCGCGCGAGCGGGGCGCACGAGCCCACGGCATTGGTGGTCATCCTCGACAATTCACTTTCCTCGGGGGCCGTCGTGGATGGTCGTCCGGTGCTCGATCGTCTGCGGGCCGTCGCGCGGGGATCGTTTGCGGCCGCTGCAGCGACCGACCGCCTTTGGCTCCTGCTGGCTGACGGCGTTGCCCGGCGCGGATCCGGCCCGGCGCTGCTCGCGGCTGTTGACGGCGTCACGGCCTCTTCGCTACGGCTCGATTTGGCGGAAGCACTCGGTCTGGCGATGCGAATCGTCGATGCCGAACCGGTCCGGGCGCGGGAAGTGCACGTCGTGAGCGATCTGCAGCGCACCGGGCTTGGGAGCGGCCGCGTAAGCGTCCCGCCCGGCGTGCGTGTGCTTGTGGCGGCGCCGGCCGCCGCGCCTCCCGCCAACCGCGGAATTGGCGAGATACGAGCGGTGGACGGCACCGTCTCCGTGCCGGTGCTGGGGACACCGGGTGCCAGTGCGGGTGCGGTGAGCGTGCGGTTGCGGGGACAGACCGTCGGGCAAACGCTTGCGGCGCCACCGGCGGGGGTCTCGCTGTCGCTCCCGCCGCTCGAGCCCGGCTGGTGGGTGGGGGAGGCTGACCTCGACCCCGATGAGCTCCGCGCCGACGATCGCAGGTTGTTCGTGTGGCACGTTGCGCCGCCGACGCGGGTCGACCGGGCCCGATGCAGGTCCGTTCGTGGCGGCCGCAGTGGAGGTACTGCGGGACGCCAAGCGTGTAGCGGGCGGGAACGATGTGACGATCGGCGGTCTTCCGGGGCGGGGTACGACAATAGTATTTCCCCCGGCCGATCGCGCCTCGCTCGGGGAGTTGAACCGCGCTGTCGCGGCCCGTGGGACGAGGTGGCGCTATAGCGTCCCCGGCACGCCGGGTCCGATTGCGGCACCAGAGTTGGGCCTGATCGGTGATGTTCTCGTCGCGCGACGGAACCGTATCGTGGCGGACGTGGAGAGTGGGGCCCATGGGGCGGGCGCCGATCGTAGCGTGATGGCGACCGTGAACGGAGAACCGTGGCTCGTGAAAGACGGCGACATCGTGCTGGTGGGGAGCCGGCTCGACACGGGGTGGACCGCGCTGCCCCGGGCGACCGCCTTCGTTCCGTTCGTCGACGCCCTGATCAATCGGGTGGCGCGTGGCGAGAAACCGGTGGCTGCAGCCGAGGGTGTCGTCCATGTCGAGTTTGAGACCCGGGGTGCGGACACGGTTGGTGCCACCGTGTACGGTGCCGACCCTCGGGAGTCGGATCTGACTCCGGCACCGGCGGACCTCGTCCAGGACGTCCTCGGCGCGCGCCCACTCGACGAGGGGCACTTCGCGGCCGCGCGCCTTTCCGGGACACGCCGGGCGGAGGCGAGCGGCTGGGTGCTGGCCCTGGCCATTGTGGTGGCACTGGTCGAACTCGGCGTCGCGACCCTGACGCAGTGACGGCACTCCGCTTCCTCCTCGATCGCTTCGACGAGATGCCTGCGACGCGGGCGCTCGTGGAGCAGCTTCCCGCGCCCGGCACTCAGCTCGCGATCGGCGGCCTTCCCGGGTCCAGTCCGGCGGTACTGGTCGCGGCGCTGGCGCGACGGTTGCCGCAACGGGTGGTAGTCGTCGTCACGCCGACTCCTGCCGATGCCGAGCGGTGGCTCGCGGACTCCCAAGCCCTCCTCGGGCCCGTAGCGGCGTTGTATCCCCAACGCGAAGGACTGGGAGCGGAGGAACCGCACCTGGAGATCGCGGGCGAGCGCATCGAGACCGTCGAAGCCCTGTTGTCAGGGGCGGTTCGGGTACTCATCACGACCGCGCGCGCGAGCGCGGAGCGCACCGGAGTTCCGGCGGCCTTGCGGGCCAGGCGACTTGATCTCGACGTGGGGCGTGTGGGGGACGACGAGGGAGGAAACTCGTTGAGCGATGTCGTGCGGCGCCTGGGTGAGATGGGGTACACGCGAGTGCCGACCGTCACGGAGGTGGGGCAGTTCACCGTGCACGGTGGGATCATCGATGCGTACGGCTTCGGTATGGCGGCTCCCGCGCGCGTCGAGTGGTCGAGCGACGAGATCGTGTCGCTGCGGAATTTCGACCTGGATACGCAGCGCTCTGGGGAGGGCGTCAAGCGAGTGACGATCCTTCCCGTCCGGACCGAGGAAGCAGCCCGACTGGGATCGGTGGACGGAGGCACGACGCGTTCCTCGTTGCTGCAGCTGCTTCCGTCAGATGCGCTGCTGTTGCTCGAGGGGGACCCGGGCAATGAACGGGAGATCGTGCGGGCATGGGAGGAGGCGGCCCATCATCTCGAGGTCGCCCGGCGTTTCGGGGAGGAGACGCCCGGCCGGGACGCGCTGTGGCTCGAACCGGCGGAATGGCGCGCGCAGGTCGCGCGGTTTGCCCGGCTATCGCTGAACGAAGGGGAGGCCGCAGCGCGGTTTCCCATCGTGGCACCCGAAGCGGTTGACCGGGACCTCAAGCGACTGCGCCAGATCGTCGCGACCGAACCGCCGACCGTCATCCTGTGCGACAACGAGGGGCAGCTGGAGCGGTTGGAGGAGCTAATCGGGCCGGAACGCGTCCGGCTCGCGGTCGGCGCGCTCGACGGGGGGTTCGTGTTGCCGTCCCTCCGGGTCATGACGGATCACGAGATTTTCCGTCGCGCGCGCCGGCTGCGACGGCCACGGCGTTACCGCACCGCCGCTCCGCGCGCTGCCGCCCGACCGCTGTCGGTCGGGGACTACGTCGTGCATCTCGAGCACGGGATCGGGATCTATCGCGGGCTGCAAACGATCATGGTAGGAGAGGGAGAGCTGGAGGTCGCGATAGATCCCGACGAAGGTGGAGACCGGCTCAATGTGCCCCTGTACCGGCTGGATCAGCTCGAGTCGTATCGCGCCGCTGGAAACGGCGACGCTCCGCCCCCGCGATTGCATCGCCTCGGAGCTACCACCTGGCAACGCCAGCGCGACAAGACCCGCGCGGCGATCCGAGGGATGGCCACCGAGCTCCTCGACCTGTACGCGCGGCGCGGGGTGGCGACCGGTTTCGGATTCCTCCCGGACACGCCGTGGCAAAGCGCGCTCGAATCGGCGTTCCTGTACGAAGACACGCCCGATCAACGGCGTGCTACCGATGAGGTCAAGCGCGACATGGAACGCTCCCGGCCGATGGATCGTCTGTTGGTCGGGGACGTGGGATATGGAAAGACAGAGGTGGCGGTGCGGGCGGCGTTCAAGGCGGTGCAGTCCGGCAAGCAGGTCGCCGTGCTTGTCCCGACGACGATTCTCGCCGAGCAGCACGGCCGCACGTTCCGCGAGCGACTCGCGGACTATCCCGTCCGTATTGAGGTGCTGTCGCGCTTCCGCAGCCCGGCGGAAACACGCCGGGTTCTGGAGCAGCTGGCCCGCGGTGAGGTCGATGTGGTGATCGGTACGCACCGGTTGCTGTCGCGCGATGCGCGGTTCCACGACCTCGGCCTGCTGATCGTGGACGAGGAGCACCGGTTCGGCGTGCGGCACAAGGAGCGGCTGAAGGCGCTGAAGCTCACCGTCGACGTGCTCACGCTCACAGCCACGCCGATTCCCCGGACGCTGCACCTGTCGCTCGCCGGCTTGCGCGATCTCACGCTGCTCGAGACGCCTCCCAAGGATCGCTCGCCGGTGCTCACGTTTATCGAGCCGTGGGACGACGCGCTCCTGGAGGAAGCCCTGGCGCGCGAACTCGACCGCGGCGGCCAGGTGTATTTCGTGCACAACCGGATCGAGACGATCGCCACGATCGCCCAACGGATCGAAGCGCTCGCGCCGGCGCGGGCACGCACCGCGGTGGCGCACGGGCAACTCAAAGAGGAGGAGCTGGACGACGTGATGTCCCGGTTTGTCCGTGGTGAGGTGGACATTCTTGTCTCGACGATGATCGTCGAGTCCGGCCTCGACGTTCCGAACGCCAACACAATGATCGTGGACCGGGCGGATCAGTTCGGGCTGGCGCAACTGTATCAGCTGCGAGGACGGGTGGGGCGCAGCCACCGGCGCGCGTACTGCTATCTGCTGGCGCCCGACCTCGTGGACCCGGAGGCCGAGGAGCGGCTGCGGGTGCTGGAGCACCACACGGATCTTGGCTCGGGGTACCGCATCGCGCTGCGGGATCTCGAGCTGCGCGGGGCGGGGAACTTGCTCGGCGGCGAACAGTCGGGTCACGCGCAAGCCGTCGGGTTCGACACCTATCTTCGTTGGCTCGAGGAGACGGTGCGCGCGCTCAAGCGCGAGGGCGATCAGGGTCCCGTGAAAAGCGAGCCGCCGGATGTGACGCTGGACCAGCCGGCGTACCTGCCAGACGACTACGTCGGCGACGACGCTGCGAAACTCGATCTCTACCGGCGGCTGGCGCGCGCGGAGCAACCGTGCGAGATTCAGGCAGTGCGCGAGGAGTTACGCGATCGCTTTGGGCCCCTCCCGGTCGAAGCGGTGTGCCTGCTCCTCGTTTCAGAGCTCCGCGCGCTTGGCGCCCAGGTGGGACTGGCGACGGTCCTGGTCAAGGGCGACGAGGCGCGGCTTACGTTTCGGGGGGCGGCGCAACCGCGGCTGGCGGGGCTTACTGCCGCGCTCGACGCGGTGCAGTTCGAGGCCGAGGTGCGCCGCGCGGTCCCCCTATCCCTGCGGCTGCGACGTCTCGGCGGAGAAGCGCTCGGGCCCGGGCTCGTGCGCGCCTTGACCGCCGTGCAGCAGGACGACCGACCCTAGGAGACGCATGCGACGACTCGGCTCCATGCTGTTGCTGGTGACGCTCGCAGGCTGCGGCGCGCTGCGCGATGCCTTCTCGGCGCATGCACGCGTGGCGGCCTCCGCCGGGGGGCAGGAGCTCACCGTGGAGCAGCTTGCCACGTGGGTGTTGCATGCGAAGAAGGTTCAGCCGAAGGCGGAAACGTTTGCGGCGCTCGCGACGATCTACGTGGACTACATGGTGTACGCCGTGCAGCTGGCCAAGGGCGCGGACCTCCACGACTCGCTGCTCGTGCTCAAGGCCAACTGGCCGCAGGTATCGCAGTTCAAGTGGGACCGGTTTCACGAACAACTGCTTGCCACCCGCGCGACCATGACGGCGGCGGCGGTCGACTCGGCGTACCAGGCAGGCGATCTCCGGCTATTTCAGCATATTCTCCTGCAGGTACCGGCCAGCGCGTCACCGACCGTGGTCGAGCAGAAGCGTGTGCAGCTGGAGCGCGTCCTGCGTGAGGCGACCGCCAAGCATGGCTCCAACTTCGCCGCTCTGGCCCGTTTCTACTCTGACGACCCGGGCACCAGGCCCGAGGGCGGGTACCTCATGGCGTCGCGGCGGGGCCAGTTCGTGGCGCCGTTCGAGGCCGCGGCATGGGAGCTCCAGCCCGGCGGGATGAGCGGCGTGGTCCGGTCCCCGTTCGGCTTTCACGTCATCCGCCGTCCCCCACTTGCCGAAGTGCGCGAGAACTTCGGGGTCAGCATGGCGCACGCCGACGCACAACACTTTGACTCGACTTACGTGGACAGTTTGGCGAAAAAGCGCGACCTGAAGGTCAAGGATGGCGCCCCGGCGATTGTGCGGCAGGTGTTCGCGGACTTGGAGGGCGCCCGGGGCGACACGCGGACGCTGGTGACCTACCGGGGCGGGGCATTTCGCGTGAAAGACCTGGT
>Ga0193727_1000737_pt1 | contig 13126 bp, 17 predicted proteins | sample H2c2metaG_FD_143051 | JGI IMG/M metagenome (GOLD analysis project Ga0193727, IMG submission 143051) | Soil microbial communities from a riparian zone of the East river system, Colorado, United States - H2c2 | ecosystem: Environmental > Terrestrial > Soil > Riparian zone | place: USA: East River...
CGGAGCAGCGGAGATTGCAACTTCGCGATCGGTTCCGCGCGGCATCGCCGCGCCTCAGGGGCGCATCCCCCGCCGTGCGGTTAATTTGTAATCTCCCCTACGAACTACGATAAATGCGCTACAGGCTTTTCCCCGGAACCGATGTCAAGGCGAGCGAAATCGGATTCGGGACCTGGACCCTCTCCACCGGTTGGTGGGGCGAGAAGACCGATGAGGAAGCAGTGGAGATGCTGCGCGCTGCTCACTCGAGTTTCGGAATAAACTTCTTTGACACCGCCGATACTTACGGGAATGGCCGCGGCGAGCGCCAGCTGGCGGAGGCGTTCCGCGGAAAGCGCGGTGAAGTCCTGTATTCGACGAAGATCGGATACGACATCTACGATCCTGGTGCGCAGTCCGCGCGACGTGGACAAAGCGAGCTGCCGCAGAAATTCGACCGCGATTACATGCGGTTCGCCCTCGATAAATGCCTGGAGCGACTGGAGACGGACCACATCGACGTGCTCCAGCTTCACAACATCAAATTGGACCATGTTCGCGATGCCGCGATCTGGCAGACGCTCCGCGAAATGAAAGACGAAGGGCTCATCGGCGTCTGGGGCGCTGCGTTCGGGCCCGCGATCGGGTGGCTGTACGAAGCCGTGGAGCTGTGCGAGCGCGAAAGCGACATCGGCACCATTCAGATGATCTGGAACGTGCTCGAGCAACACCCGGGAACGCGGATGATCGAGGCCGCCCGCGAATTCGCACCGAGCTGCTGCTTCAACATCCGCGTCACGCACGCGTCGGGAATGCTTGAAGGGAAGTACGCGGAAGACACCGTTTTCCCCGCCAACGACCACCGCCGGCATCGGCCGCGATCGTGGCTCACCAATGGCCTGAAAAAAGTTCGGACGCTCGATTTTCTGACTTCGGAGATGACGCTCGGACAGGCATCGCTCAAATGGCTGCTCGCCGAGCCACTGGTGGTGACGACTCTGCCTAACATCTACGACATGGAGCAGCTTCGCGAATTCGCCGAGGCGTCGGACAAGCCCGAACTCTCGGCCGCCCAGATGCAGCGCGTGGCCGAGCTCGCCGAGCACAATTTTGGCGTTGATGAGACCCCGATGAGCTACAAGGGCACGATGGAGCGCGTAACCGCTTGATCAATCCATGGCACGATCTGCCGGCCGGAGTCCATCCACCGGACGACGTCACAGCGGTGATCGAGATTCCGCGCGGCAGCAGAAACAAGTACGAGCTGGACAAAGCTACGGGGATGATTCGGCTGGACCGCGTTCTCTATTCCGCCGTCCACTATCCGGGCGATTATGGATTTATTCCCCGAACGCTTCACGAGGATGGAGATCCGCTCGATGTCCTGGTCCACATCAATGAGCCGACCTTTCCGGGGTGCCAGATCGACTGCCGTCCGCTGGGGGTCCTCAGAATGCGAGATCGGGGCGAGCCCGACGACAAGATCCTCGCGGTGCCCTGTCACGACCCGTATTACCACGAGTATTTCGACATCGCCGATCTTTCTCAGCATTATTTGAAGGAAGTGGAGCATTTCTTCCATATCTACAAGGACCTCGAGGGAAGGCGCGTGGAGATCGTCGGCTGGGAGAAGAGCGAAGTCGCAGCCGCGGTCATCAATGAATCGATCACGCGCTATCAGGAAAAATTCCATCAGGTGGGTACTTAATCATTCGGCGCTCCGGGCACGCAGCCGGTGGCGGAGGACGATAAATGAACAGCCAGCGGACAATAGCTTTACTCGCGGTCACCGTGCTTCTCGCATCGCTCGGATCGGCATGCAGCAAGGGCGATGACAAAGCGGTGAAAGGCCGAAACGGGCCGAATGGAGCCGCTCACGACACCGTCAGCGATCTCTCCCTCAACGAGGACGGACTCGGCCAGATTCAGATCGGGATGAACCTCGATGATGCCGTCAACATGGGTCTTCTCAACGAGAACCCGACGATGAACAAGCAGTGCGACTTCGTATTTCCGGCGGTTGGCGCGGGAATTCCCGAAGGCGTCAGCGCGATGGTGGTGAGGGGAAAGATCGTGCGTGTCGATGTCGATACCGGAACGGTCACCACGGAGGACGGCGCGAAGATCGGCGATACCGAGGACCGGATCAAGTCGATTTACGGCCCCGATGTGACGATCGAGCCGCACAAGTTGATCGACGGCGGTCACTACATGACCGTCCTGGGTGACAGCGCCAGCGCCGGGAAGGCGCTCGTCTTTGAGACAGAGGGTCAGCACGTGGCGAGGTTTCGCGCGGGCCGCCTTCCCGAGGTCAAGTGGGTAGCCGGCTGTAGCTAGTCTTCGCGAACGAATTAGCGAAGGAAAAAAGTTGAGCCGAACGTTTCTGATGGCAAAATGGAGATACCTCGCGATGATCAATTTCGAGGTGGACCCGGGCGTCCTCAGATCCCACGTACCAAGGGGAACAACTCTCGACGAGCATGGCGGCCGTCACTTCGTGAGTCTGGTCGCGTTCCTCTTTCTTGACACGCACCTGCTGACCGCGCCCGCGTTCTTCCATCAGAACTTCGAGGAAGTGAACCTGCGCTTCTACGTTCGGCGGATGATGGGGAAAGAGTCTCGACAGGGGGTGGTGTTCATCCGCGAGATGGTTCCCCTACCGCTCGTGGCGGCGGTGGCCAAGCTCACTTACAACGAGCCCTATCGAACGGTACCGATGGAGCACACGATCGTGGATACCGACGGCGAGCTCCAGTGCGTCGAGTATCTATTCGGTGCACTGCCGGATCGGTGCCGGCTCACTGTCCACGTCGATGGATCTTCCAGGGACATCGACCGCGGTTCGGAAGAGGAGTTCCTCTCGCAGCGAAGCTGGGGGTACACGAGGCAGCGCGACGGCGGCACAATCGAGTATGCGGTGGACCACCCACGCTGGCGCGTTTGGCCCAACGCCCGCTACGAGCTCCATGGACCGCTGGAGGAGTTTTACGAGCAACCGTTTGCCAGTATACTGAAAGGTCCTTCCGTCTCCGCATTTGTCGCGGACGGCTCAGCGGTGTCTGTGCACATGCCGGAGCGAATCGCCTGACCACATTGCCATCATCGCCATGACGACCGCCAATCAGCAGACCGACCTGCGTTACCCCATCGGCAAATTCGACTTCGACACACCGGTCAGTGAGTCGGACTACCCGAAACTGATCACTGCAATCGCCGAAGCTCCCGGCGCGCTTCGAGCCGCGCTCGCCGGCCTTTCCCGCGAACAGCACGACACGCCATACCGTCCTGGCGGGTGGACGCTAAAGCAGGTGGCTCATCATATCCCGGACAGTCATCTGAATGCGTACACGCGGTTCAAGCTCGCGCTGACCGAGGATGAACCGACGATCAAGCCGTACGATGAGGCTGCGTGGGCAGAGCTTGCTGACTCGCGGAAGGTGCCGATCGAGGTTTCGCTCGATCTTCTCGACGCGCTGCACTTGCGGTGGGTGGCGCTCATGCGATCGATGGATCCGTCTGACTTCGACCGCGGATTGCGCCATCCTGAACATGGGCGGGTGCTCGCACTGAAGCAAATGCTTGGACTGTACGCGTGGCATGGACGCCATCACGTCGCGCACATCACTTCGTTGAGAAAGCGCGAGGGATGGTGAGAGAATTGGCGGCACCGCCCTTGCCTGATCTCACAACATGAAAAGGGCGATGACGGTGAGACGCAAAAAGGATTCGCGGCGAACGACCTGGCTGCTGGTCGGTGCCGGGGCCGCGATGGTGGCGGGGCAACTGGTGGAACGCGGGCTCGACTCCGGGTGGCGCGCCTGGAAAGGGGAGGATCCACCCACATTCGAGCGGGGTGACAGCTGGTCGAGGGCGCTCGCGTGGACCGCGTTGTCCGCGGCGGCCGTCGGGGCAGCGGAGCTTTTCGCTCGCCGCAGCGCGCACGTGGGTCTCAGGCAGATGACGGGCAAGCGGGCTCCCGCCGGCCTGTGAAGCATTCTCCCGGATTCCTGAAGATCGTCGACGACGCGAAGTCGAGGGTGCGTGAGATCGACGTCGGTGAGACCCGTCGCCAACTCGAGAGCGGCAAGGCGAAGCTCATCGATGTTCGCGAGCAGAGCGAGTGGTCGGCCGGGCACGCGCGCGGTGCCGCGCACATGGGAAAGGGTGTGATCGAGCGTGACATTGAAGACCACTTCCCCGACAAGAATGAGCCGCTGATTCTCTATTGCGGCGGCGGCTTTCGCTCCGCATTGGCAGCCGACAATCTGCAGAAAATGGGATACAGGAACGTCGCCTCGATGGCGGGCGGCTGGCGCGCGTGGCAGGCAGAGGGCGGGCCGACCGAGGAATAACCCGAGCCGGAGATGCCGCCGCAAAGTACTTGACAGCGCAAAGCAGATCGGTATCTTCAAGCGGCAACCCTCACGGAGAGACCCGATGCTCAAAACCCTCGTGATCCTCGCATCGATCGCGAATTGCGCTGGCGGCCTTGTGTTGATCTTCACCTGGGCCACAATGTGGCAGCGCGTTCCGACCATCGTGCTGTTCATCGGTGTGTCGCTCCTCATACAGGGCGGATACACGATCCTGTATCTGCGCGGCGATCTCGATAGTTGGGGCGGTCTCGCGACCGGCGCACTATTCGCCGGAGAAGGGCTTTCGGCGTGCGTCGGTGCCGGCGGTCTGATTCAGGGCATCATCCACAACGTCAACAACGCCGACATGGAGATGGCGCCGGTGCTGGCTGGATTGTTGATGCTCGTCCAGGCTCTGCTGACGCTTTTGTATTTATTCCTTACCGACGGGCTGCGCCCGCGAATCAACGGACGCAGCTCCGCCTGATATCACTCCAGCAACGCTACTGGCGTAGCTCGCCGTGGTCCACGGGCTCGCGCCCGCGGCGCATGAACAGAAACTCGTAAAGAAGCGAGGCTACCACGGCTCCGGTGATCGGGGCGAACCAGTAGAGCAGCTGGGCTTCGTAGACGCCGCTCGCCACCGCCGGGCCGAACGAGCGCGCAGGATTCATCGAAGCGCCGGTCAACGGGCCAATCACAAGTATGTCAGCGGCGACGACAAACCCGACCCCCAATCCTCCGATCTTCGGCCCGTTCGGATCGACCGCCGTTCCGAAAACCACAAAGGCCAGGAAGAACGTCGCGATGGCCTCGAGAATAAATGCCTGCACGCCCGTGATGTCGAGGGCGATTGCCTGGCCCCCGCCGCGCGTAGCAGCGAATATCGCGTCGGGAAAAGTTGCCTTGAGCGCGTATCCGGCCATGACGGCCCCGAGGATTTGAGCGACGATGTAGAGCGCAGCCATCATCGCCTCGATACGTCTGGTGGCGAGCATTCCAAGAGTCACGGCAGGATTGAAGTGCCCTGAGATGCGCATGAGCGCACTGACCATGACGGCCAGGATCAATCCATGCGCCAACGCTACCTCGACGAGTCCTGCCTGGCTCTGCGACATGCGCGCGGTCATTATCGCGCCGCTCCCGACGAAGACGAGAGCGAAAGTTCCGATGAATTCAGCTGCGAAGTGGCGCCACGAGTCCCGCATTTGCTGCCCCCTGGTCCGTGAAGATTGGTGGGGCCGCGGCTCGTGATCTCGCTAGATCACCCGGCGCAATACCAGCGCGGCATTTATTCCGCCGAAGCCGAAGGAATTCGTGAGAATGTGCTCCACGCGTTCCTTCCGTCCGGTTCCCGGCAGAAAGTTAAGATCACACGCCTTGTCCGCAACCTGAAGGTTGACGGTGGGTGGCAGCCATTCCCGCTCGATCGCGAGCGCGCATATCGCCGTCTCGATCGCTCCGGAGGCGCCAAGTGCGTGTCCGTAGTAGCCTTTGGTTCCGCTCATCGGAATCTTGTATGCGCTGTCGCCCAGCACCTGTTTGATCGCGAGCGTCTCCGTCGTGTCGTTGAGAGGCGTCGAGCTTCCATGCGTATTGACGTAGCCAATCTCGCCCGCCGAAACGTTCGCGTCATCGAGGGCCAGCCGCATCGATCGCGCAGCCTGTGAGCCGTCGGGGCGCGGAGCCGTCATGTGGTGCGCGTCGTTAGTCGTGCCGTAGCCAGCGACCTCGGCGTAGATCTTCGCCCCCCGTGATTTTGCCCTCTCGTATTCCTCGAGAATAAGCACGGCAGCTCCCTCTCCCATTACGAACCCATCACGATCCTTGTCGAACGGACGCGACGCCATGTGCGGCTCTTCGTTGCGCGTCGACATCGCGCGAATGAGCGCGAAAGCTCCGAAGGTAAGCGGGGCCAAGGGTGCCTCGGCGCCCCCGGCGATCATCACATCGGCATACCCGTCGCGAATCTGCCTGAACGCGTCTCCGATCGCGATCGTTCCCGAGGCGCAGCTCATCGAGTTGGTCGAGTTCGGGCCCATTGCACCGAGCTCGATTGCGATGTTGCAGCTCGCCGCACCGCCGAAGACGGCAAGAGCCAATGTGGCATCGACCGCGCGCAGTCCCTGAGTCAGGTAAACCGCAAGCTGGCCTTCGGCATAGCTGATCCCGCCAAGCGCGGTTCCCATGTTGGCTCCGACGCGCTCACGATCCTCCTTGGCCAGATCGAGGTTCGCGTCGGCCAGCGCCATTTGCGCACCGACGACAGAGAACTGCGCGAAACGGTCGAGTCGTTTCGCGCGCTTGTTGTCGAGGTGGTCCGTCGGAACGAAGTCGTCCACTTCCGCCGCGTTATGGCTGCGGAACTCGGAAGGATCGAATCGCGTTACTGAGCGTACCGCCGAGCGTTGCCTCTCGAGTCCCGACCAGAATGGGTCGAGGGTGGTTCCGATCGGGGTAATTGGTCCGATTCCCGTTATTACAACTCTGCGTCTGTTCACTGATTCCTCGGTTTACTGCTGATTGCGGGCCTTTTTCTCGGCGACGGCGCCGAGTCCCGCGAGAGTGCGAGACGCAATTCCGTGCACGAACACCGGTCCAATTACGTACGTTGCCGCGAAGGGCCCGATTACCGGCCAGTTCGGCCCATCCCACAAGTGCACAATTCGTACGTGCGTGCCGTTCGGCGCGGGGATGAACGTCCACTCCACCTCCATTCCCTTCGTAATACCCCCGACATGCCTGAATCGGATCGAAGGCTTGATGGCATCGACGGACATCTCCGACAGCCACCAGGTCGGCCAGTTGAGGGGTAGCGGCCCCCGACGACCGCCGTTAACGGTGAACGGCCGGTTAGCCGACATCTCAACAAGCCCGCCACCATCGGATCGTTTTTCGCGAAAACGCACGTACCTGTAGTGGGGGAGATAAGTGGGCCACTTCTCGACTTTCGAAGTCAGCTCGAACATCAGCATTACCGGTGCGTGAACGTACTGTGAATCGACCTCTTCCATCTCGCTGCCGAGCGGCATCGGTCCCAGATCGAAAGGGCCCGCGAGATCTTTTGTCATCGATGCACCGGCGCCCAGCTCGTGGTTACCCGAAATGCGCGGCGGCGATGAGCCACAGGCCTCCGCGCAATCGCCTCCTGCACTGTATCGGCTAGCTCCGTCGGCGTGAAACCCCGCATCACGGAGACGACACCGTCGTGGCGGCTAACGGCATGAAATCGAAGGGGAAACGAAGCGAGCCATAGGCCGACGGCAGAGATCCAGCTCCTTTTGATGTCGCTCACGATGACGCGAACTCGGGCGACCCGATCCATCTCTCGCAGGAGCGCCAGCGCGTCATTCCCGGCGAAATGATGAAGCACCTGGGAGCACATCACGATATCGACACTGTTGTCCGCGAATGGGAGACGACGCGCGTCGGCACAAACGGCGAAGTCGACAGAGCATTTGCTGGCGGATGCGAGCTCGGGCGCCGAATCCAGCCCGATTGTCGTCAGCTCTACGCCGTTGCGGCGCGCCTCCTCTCTCGCCCGGCATGGGATGTCGCCGAGTCCCGTACCCACATCGAGCAGTGTGGCGTCGCGCGGCAGCTGCGTCAACGCGTCCCTCAACTCGTCCAGAGCCGCGCCGATTCCGCCGAACAGCGCGTTCGCGCGCGCCACATCGGCGAGCGAACGCGTGACTATTTCCGGATCGATATCAGGCGAGTCCAGAAATTCGAAGCCTCGTTTTCGGGGTGGCGTCAAAAGGTCGCGCAACACCTTAGTGCTCCAGCTGTGCGTAGCCACCACGGTAATAGAGGAGCGGCGTTCCGCCCTCTACGCGCGTCGCTTCCACCTGGCCGAGGATAATCGTGTGATCGCCGCCGTCGTGGATCTGGAACCGACGGCACTCGAGCACTCCAAGGACATCGTCGAGAACGGCGTATCCGTTGGAGGACCTGGTGAAGCCCACGCCTTCGAACCGGTCGATGTCGATGATCGCAAAGCGGCGGGCGATCTGTTCCTGCTTGGCGGAGAGAATGTTGATCGCAAATCCTTCGGCCGAGGTAAGTGCCGGGTATACCGAGGCGGACTTCTCGATGCAGATCAGGATTAGCGGCGGCTCGAGACTCACCGAACAGAATGCGCTCACGGTCATTCCTTGATCGGAACCGTCTGCGCCCTTCGTTGTCACCACCGTTACGCCGGAAGGAAATCTGCCAAGTACCGCGCGAAACTCGTCTGGGCTGACGCTCAATTTCGGAATGCCGGAGAGATGAAGAGGTTGAAAAGGAAGCCCGGTTGCAGGACCATGCTCGGAGGAATGAAATCGCCCGCCACGCCAACGAGCAGATCCGCCATGTCCTTGCGTCGGGAAAGTACCTTTGCGGCGTTGTTCATGAAATATGGATAGGCGATGGCCATGCCGACGATTCGCTCGATTTTCCATTTGCCACCGAACTCCCGCTTGCGTGCGCCGTCATATCCTGAAAGAATCCCGGCTTCCTTCGAGGTGTTTCCCGCCAGGGCCTCGATCAGAAAGGGCGCGAGCAGCTCCCCGCCCCTGAACGCGGCGTAGATCCCCTCGCCCGTAAAAGGGTCGAAGAAGTCCGCGGCGTCGCCTACCAACGCAGCTCCGGGAAACCACGCGCGACGCGACGCCGTTGCGAACGGACCTGTCGCGCGAACCGGTGTCATTCGTTCTGAGCTCTCGAACCGCTCGGCAAGGTGCGGTCGCGACGCGATCCATTTTTCGAAGAATCCGGTCTTGTCGTCCCCGATCTCCCGCGCTCGCGACATCGGCACGACGACGGCGACGTTCATTGTGCCTTCACCCACATCGACCATTCCGAAGTACCCATCGTAATCGACGTGCATCTCGCCCATGTCGGTGACGCCCTGCACGTTCCTATAGTGGGCGACGAGCGCAATTCGCCGGGGCCAGATGCGACTCGTTCTCACGAGGCCAAGCCGCCGTCCAATGACGGATCGTAGCCCATCGGCGCCGACAACGTAGCGCGCCCGCAAAGTGCGCGGCTGTCCATCGGTCGCCATCGCGACGACCCCGTTCACTCGCGCAGTACTGTCTCGCGCCACGTCCGTTACGCGCACGGATTCCTCGACGCGCGCTCCAGCCGTGCGAGCGCCTCGAAGCACGATGTCATCGAGAATTGTTCGTCGAACCGCGAGCCCCCTGTCACGAAAACCGTGAAAGCCGTGATTGGACGCGAACTCTCCATTGGCGATGAAGCCGTTCGGTGCGCGGACGCTCATCCCGGCCAGATGGCCCGGGTTCGATCGCTCGATTTCGTCCAACACGCCCATGTCCGAGAGGATTCTCGAGGCCTGGGGGCTCAGATACTCGGCGCAGATCTTGTCGCGCGGAAACTTTGCCTTGTCGAGAACGAGTACGTCCACGCCTTCCCGTGCGAGCGCCCACGCTGTGGACGCGCCGGAAGGTCCGCCGCCGACTACGATGACTTCCGCGTCGAGGCGCTCGCTCACTAACCGATCGCGCGCGCCACGCGCTGGAACAATCCCATGTATTGCCAGTGCGGCCGTGGCAGACGGAGGACGGCGGCGGCGCGAGTAAGGTAGGGAAGCACCACCGATCTGGAATCTGCCGAAAACATGAAGCGAGGATGGTCCGCCGCGAACCGCTTGAGTCGTGTGACGGTCGTGTCGAAATCGAGATCGCTGGAGAAGTAGAACGCCGGGTCCAGGAGCGTGCTGTCGGAGCGCACTACGCCCTCGGCGATCGCGATTCGGTGAAGTGTCGTACCGGGGTAAATCCGGACACCCACGGTGAGATAAACTGCCTCGCCCCGCTCGAGCCGCCATTTCGCGAAGGCGAGAGTTTCTTCCAACGTCTGACGCGTTTCTCCCGGACCCCCGATGAGAAAGATCCAGAGCGTTTTGATCCCATGTTTCTCCACCCGCTCGGCGACTTCTCGCACCTTGGCCGCGTTGAAGCCCTTTTCGAGCTTTTCCAGAACGGGATCGCTGGCGCTTTCCGCGGTTATCCCCAGTGAGCGGAAGCCGGCAATCTTCATCGCGCGCAGCAGCTCGGACGACGCGGCGGCGGGCGTAAAGTTGGTGGTGTCGAGCTGCACGTCGAGTTTCCGGCGGGTGATCGCCTCGCAGACCTGCAACGCGTGCCCGGGCGGCGAATTGAAGGTGGAATCGACGAAATCGAAGTGGCGAACGCCGGCTTTGATTTTCAGCTCCGCGATTTCGTCCGCGACGAGCTCGGGGAGACGCGTGCGATATCCCCAACCTTCGACGTTGCGGTACGTGCAGTACACGCACTTATAAACGCAGCCTCTCTTCGTCTGGATCGGAATGGTCGCCCCGTGGCGCTGGTAGCGCGCGAGATCTATCCAGCGATGCAGCGCGGGCCGCGGAAGGGAATCCAGATCGGCGTCTTCACCCGGAGGTGTGAATACGACTGTGCCATTTCTGTCGCGTACCAGGCCCGGCAGATTCCCGATCGGAGCGCCTGAAGAAAGGGCGTCGACCAGCGCCACGCTCGCCCGCTCGCCATCACCCGCCACCGCATAGTCGACATCCAGATCTCGAAACAGCGCCTCCGGTGCGACACCGAAGGCAGCTCCGCCCGCGATGACCTTCGCCGCGGGCGCCGCTTCACGGAGCGCACGCAGGATGTCGCGGGCTTCCGGCGTGTAGTGCCTGAGTGCGATCGAATCGCTGTTGTCGATGTTGCGAACCGACACCCCGACGATATCGGGCCGGAATGAGCGGGCGGCGCTTCGCGCGCTCGCGACAGCATCCTTCGCGAAGCAGAGATCGAGGAACCGCACTTGATGGCCGGCGGCGTCGAGCGCGGAGGCGACGCACGCGAGGCCGTTGGGCACCACCGGATACGGCTGCCGCTCGCGGTTGGTGCTCACCAGCAGCACGCGCGCTCCGTTCCCGGTACCCAATCCTGCGCTCGAGTTCATCAGTCCCCGCGCGATTCGTTCGCGCCGTTCAAGAGAGAAGTAAAGCTATCAGGGCGCCCACCGCGGAGCAGACCGCGTTGACCGCGTCATTGTCGAATCCCACGAGGCCGCCGGCGTGGCTGGTTGGCGTCCCGCAATTGTGGATCGGTCGCTCCGTCAGGGTTTTGCATAGCTCGCACCAGCGCCGCTCCTGCACTGTTGCACCGAGCAGAGAGTCTGCCAGCGCTCCGGCGACGCCGCCGATAGCCACCGCTACCAAGGGAACGGGCCAGTTGGCGAACACGGTCGCTCCGCCAATGAACAGTGCGCCAACCACTCCCGCTGCTGTCCCAGCCAGCGAAATGCCTCCCGAAGTTCCCGGTTCAACTCTTCTACCCGAGATTATGGATATTGGACGGCCCGCCACGAGAGTTCCGATTTCGGTTGCCCACGTGTCCGCGGTGGACGCGGCAAGAGCGCCAGCGCCGATCGCAAACCACTTCGGCGAAGTGGCCATCAGGGATCCAAACGCGGCGCCGGCGTACACTCCGCCGTTGGCCAACACCTGTCCCCAGTCTCGCTCGGCGCCTTTCTCTACGATCTGCCCTACACGCTCGGCTTTTCTCCGCTCGCCGAGCTTTGAGAGCAGGCTGGCCGAAATGAACATCGAAAGGAGGAGCGCGCCCCAGCTCCATCCGGCTGCAATCGAGATCGTTCCGACAACCGTGGCTGCTATCGCGCCACTCGTCGAAAGCATTCTGACACGATGCGCCGCCAGCGCAGCAACTGCCGAAAGCGCGGCGCCAATCATCGCGCGGGCGAGCGTTTCAGTCAGCTGTAACGACTCCGTACTTGCTTTCCACGAAGCGGCGACTCACGGTCTCCTGCTTGAAGGGGGTTCGAGCGACGGTTAGCTTGCGCTCTCCGCCTAACAACTAAATGCCCGGCACTGTAAATCCCATAGTACCCCTCAGTCTCCTCGAAGCAGTGCGCACTGTCGACATCCCTGAAGGAGACGATGTCGAGGTCGAATATGTGCAGGAGCATCGCAACAAGCGACTGGGATTGAGCGAGACGGTGATCGCACAGATCCGCCGCTATAAAGAAGCGTTGAAGCGGAATCAGCAGATCGCGATCGACGAAGCGGTCGGAATCGCGCGCCTCATCGGACGCAGACCGGACGCTGAGGCGATCTTCACCCGGGCTGGCTCGATCGTGGCAAATCGCATGTACATGATGATCTCCGCCACAAGGCGGCAGATAATCCACTTGCTGCCCGGATTCATGGCGCGCCCGCTTGCATTCCGTCAGGTGAAGAAGGCGGGGAACAAGTACCTCGGCACTTCAGTGCGGCGCGTGGGGTCTTCGATCGTCGTCGGCATCAAGGAGACAGTGACATTCGGGACGGCGCCCAAGGGAATCGGTTGTCTCTACTACGAGTCCGCGCTTCGCGAGATGCTCAGGCTGCTCGTTAACGGCGGCGGGATGATCGATCACGTTCACTGCCGGGAGCGGGGCGAAGATACCTGTGAGTGGCGCGCGGAATGGCGCGCCGTAAAGAGCTCGCAGCAGTAGAGCGCACTCAATAGACATTAGTGTCGCTCAAGCCCGAATCCCTTCCCGCGCTCCAGGCAGCTCTCGAGCGAGCAGGCCTCGACGGCTGGCTTCTCTACGATTTCCACGGCTTGAATCCTGTCGCCGTGGGCATGCTCGAGCTGCCCGGAATGACCACACGGCGATTCTTTGTCTACATACCGCGCCGCGGCGAACCCATCGCAATCACCCACGCGATCGAGCAAGGTCCATGGGTCGGATGGCCGGCGAAGTGGCGTAAGGAGAAGTACAGCAGCTGGCGCCTG
>Ga0193727_1000738_pt1 | contig 13120 bp, 9 predicted proteins | sample H2c2metaG_FD_143051 | JGI IMG/M metagenome (GOLD analysis project Ga0193727, IMG submission 143051) | Soil microbial communities from a riparian zone of the East river system, Colorado, United States - H2c2 | ecosystem: Environmental > Terrestrial > Soil > Riparian zone | place: USA: East River...
CCGGACAGTGCGCCAATGTCGCTGTTGTCTTCGATTACTCCAAATTCATGAACCGCCTCGGCGCACTCGACCCTGACGGAAAGCTGGCAACCGTCCAGCCCGGCATCGTCCTCGACCGCCTCCGCGAAGCCGCCGAGGTCCATCACCTGACCTACGCGCCCGATCCCGCCACCCACAGCCGCTGCACCCTCGGCGGCATGATCGGCAACAACAGTTGCGGCGTGCATGGCCTGCTTGGCGGCAAAACTGTCGACAACGTTGAGTCCCTCGACATCGTTCTCTACGACGGCACGCGTATGACCGTGGGCCGCACCAGCCCCGAGCAACTCGAGGCCGCCATTCGCTCCGGCGGACGCGTCGGAAAAATTTACGAAGGCCTCGCCCGCATACGTGATCGTTACGCCGATCTGGTCCGCGAGAAGTTCCCGCGCATTCCACGCCGCGTCTCCGGTTACAACCTCGACGAACTACTGCCCGAGAACGGCTTCCACGTTGCCCGCGCCCTCGTCGGCACTGAAGGGACATGCGTCAACGTCGTCTCCGCCAAGGTCAATCTCATCGCCAGCCCGCCATTCCGCGTGCTCACGGTGCTCGGCTTTCCTGACGCATTCGCCGCAGCCGATGCCGTTCCTCTCGCGCTCGAGCACAAACCCATCGGTCTCGAAGGCTTTGACCATCTGCTCGTTCAATACATGCGCCGCAAGGGCCTCGCCCTTTCCGAGCTTGAAAAGCTCCCTCCCGGCGTCGGCTATCTTCTCGTCGAGTCGGGCGCATGGAGCGCGGAAGAAGCCCAGGCTAAAGCGGAAGTCGTAGCCCGCGCATCGCAATCATGGCCCGTCCCGCCCGCAGCCCACGTCTGCACGCCTGAGGAAGCCGCCTGCGTATGGCACGTGCGCGAGTCGGCCCTCGGCGCCGTCGTCTTTGTTCCCGGCGAGCCAGACTCCTGGGAAGGCTGGGAGGACGCCGCCGTGCCTCCCACAGAGCTGGGAAAATATCTCCGCGCCATCACCGTGCTCATGGGCGAGTTCAATTACCGCAGCCCGTTCTACGGCCACTACGGCGAGGGCTGCGTCCATTCGCGCATCAACTTCGATTTCCGCAGCCACGAAGGCGTTCGCAAATTCCGCGAATTCCTCGAGCGCGCCGCGGACATCGTGATGAGTTTCGGCGGCTCCTTCAGCGGCGAACACGGAGACGGCCAGGCCCGCGCTTCTCTCCTCCCCAAGATGTTCGGCCCCGAGTTGATGCAGGCCTTCCGCGAGTTCAAGGCTCTCTGGGATCCCGACAACCGCATGAACCCCGGCAAGCTCATCGACCCAGTCCGCGTCTACGATCCCATTGAAAATCTCCGCATGAACCCGGAAGTCGCGTCAGCCGCTATCGAGCGGTCGGCCAAACTTGAGACGCACTTCGCCTTCGCTCAAAACGAGGGCTCTCTGGAACACGCCACTGAGCGCTGCGTAGGGGTAGGCGCATGCCGCAAGCAGAGCCCCGGCGTCATGTGCCCCAGCTATCGCGCCACCGGCGAAGAGATGCACTCCACCCGCGGCCGCGCCCATCTGCTGTGGGAGATGCTCGCCGGTGACCTGCGCCACGAAGGCTTTCAGAGCGAGTCCGTCAACGAAGCCCTCTCGCTGTGCCTCAGTTGCAAAGCCTGCAAGACCGAGTGCCCCGTCCAGGTCGACATGGCGCAATACAAATCGGAGTTCCTCGCCCAGCGCTACAAAGGCCGCCTGCATCCGCTGCATCACTATATCTTCGGATTCGCAGACAAGCTCGCGCGCTGGGGATCTCTCGCACCCAGCCTCACCAACGCCATCCTCCGCGGCCCGCTCACCAGCCCGCTCATCAAGCGCATCGCCGGCGTCGCCCAACAACGCCACCTTCCCAAGCTCGCAGCAACATCCTTCCAGCGTTCGCGCGCATCCCAGCCACAACCGCACCGTGCCCCATCCATTCCGCTTCCTTCTGCGGAATGGGTGGGACAGCACGAACCTCAATCCGCATCAGTCCCCGCGACGGTTGTTTTGTGGCCCGACACCTGGAACAACTACTACCATCCTCAATCGCTCAGCGCGGCGGAGTCGATACTCACGCAAGCCGGCTTCCGCGTCCACGTCGCCAAAGGCCACATCTGCTGTGGCCGCCCCCTCTACGACTTCGGCCTTCTCGACGCAGCCCGCTCCTACCTCGCCGATGTCCTCAATCGCATGGCCCCGCAAATCGACGCCGGCCTTCCCTTCATCTTTCTTGAGCCAAGCTGCGCCAGCGTCTTCCGCGACGAACTCCCCGAGCTGTTCCCCAACGATCCACGCGCGCAAAAACTCCGTGACTCCGTCTGGCTCCTTGCCGACTGGCTCGCCGCCAATGCCCCCACATTCGCCACCGACAGGCTCAAAGGCGCGAAAGTGCTCGTCCACGGCCACTGCCATCACAAGGCCGACTTCGGCGGCCCAAAAAGCGAAGTCGCGCTACTCCGACAAGCCGGCGCAGCGGTCGAGCAGATCCAGGCCGGCTGTTGCGGCATGGCCGGTCCTTTCGGCTTCGAGGCGGAGAAATTCGAAGTGTCAAAGAGCATCGCCAATCAGGATTTCCTACCCGCCGTTCGCGCCGCATCACCCGACACAATCATCGTCGCCGACGGCTTCAGTTGCCGCGAGCAGATCGACCAATTGAGCGACCGGCACGCGGTCCACTTCGCCGAGGCGCTCGCCGGGGCTGCCGGAAGAACGAGCCAATCGCAATTGACGGATTCAACTTCGACGAGGTAGCCTTTCGCGAATCATGGCGTCAGCAACCACCAGAAGACAATTCCTGCGGCAAACCGCGTTCGCATCCGCTGCGCTTTATGGGCGTCAGTTCGCCCGAGCAGAACCAGTTTCAACAGCGGACTACGATGCGGCTCCAGTTGATGGGGCAGCGGTGCGCAGCTTCGCTTCACAAATTACCGGGCGCGTGATCACAACGGATGGACCTGACTACGAAGCGGCGCGCCAAGTCTTCAATCGCGCATTCGATCAACGCCCGGCCCTCATCGTGCGTTGCGCCAGCCCACAGGACGTGGCAAGGGCTCTCGAATTCGCACAACGCCGCAGCCTCCCCGTGGCGGTGCGGGGCGGTGGTCATAGCCGCGCTGGATTCAGCGTGTGCAACGGCGGAATGGTGATCGATTTCTCCGCGATGAAGCGAGTCGAAGTCAACGATCAGAAGCACGTGGCGCGCGCGGAGGCCGGCGCCCTGGTTCGCGATCTTGATCAGGCTACGCAGCACTTCGGTTTGGCAACAACCTCGGGAGGCTGCCCCAACGTGGGCATCGCCGGCTTCACCCTGGGCGGAGGCGAGGGCGTTTTGATGTCGAAATTCGGCGCCGCCTGCGACAACCTCCTGTCCGCTCACGTCGTCACCGTGGACCGAAAGCAGCTCGACGCCAGCTCGTCGTCAAATCAGGATCTCTTCTGGGCGATTCGGGGTGGAGGAGGAAACTTCGGCGTCGTGACTTCGTTCGAATACCGCCTTCATCCGGTCAATGAAATTCTATCCGGAACTCTCACCTACCCCGCGCGTCAGGACCAGCTCCATGCTTTTGCCAGGTTTGTCGCCACCGCGCCCAATGAAATGAATGTCATCGCCGAGATGTTGTCGTCGCAGAATGGACTGAGATTCCTCATCCATCTGCGCTACCTGGGTTCCGCTCGCGCCGCGAACGATTTGCTTCAACCCCTGCGCAGCCCCCTACATCCACTCGATGACAACGTCCGCGCCATGTCTTACCTTGAGTCGCAAACCGCGGGGTTCACCCATTGCCGTTTGCCCACTTTCAGACGAATCTGTTCCTTCCCACACTCACTGAACCAGCGGTTGAGGCAATCATCACCGCCATCAACAACGCGCCCGCGCAGTTCAGGGTGCTAATCGTGCCCCTCTACGGCGCCGTATCGCGAGTCAGCGTCAACGACATGGCATTTGCCTTGCGGCGGCCCGGCTTCGAAGTGGACATGCTCAGCACCTGGAATTCCCCAGCGGAGCGTGTGGGCGCGATGCAATGGGTAACCGGCCTGCGCGACAAGCTGCAACCCTTCGCGCGCGGAACCTACGTCAACCAGCTCGGAGAAACAAGCGCGCGGCTCGTCAGGGACGCATACGGACCCAACTATCGCCGCCTGGCCGAGATCAAGAGGAAGTACGACCCCGGCAATGTCCTGCGATTGAATCAGAACATCACGCCCGCCTAGTCTACTTCTCTTGCCAGCATCGACGCGAGCTTAGCGCAATGAAGCATCCCCTCTCCGTGCGCTACCATAAGCTTTCAGCGCCCGGGGGCTGTGAATGTTCATCGTGGTCTGGCAGTTCGAAATCACCGAGGAAAACGTCACCGCGTTTGAAGCTGCCTACGGTTCCAACGGCGCTTGGGCGCAGCTCTTTCGCTCCTCGACCGAGTACCAGGGCACGGAACTCCTTCGCGACGCCTACGTCCCCGGCACCTACCTCACCATCGATCGATGGGCCAGCGAGGACGCCTTCCGCGCCTTCCGCAAAGAGCACGACGCCGATTACGAGTCCCTCGACCGCTCCTGCGACGCGCTCACAAGCCACGAAACCCGTATCGGCGCCTACACAGCCTGAGATTGGCTACGGGGCAAGAAGGCAAACCGCGCTAAGGAATAGGCACGCAAAGAACCCTTCCCTCTCCGTAACCATCCCGATGTATTCGCTATCACATGGCTAGTAACTAACTTCTCTCTTTGTTCGCTTTTTCGTATCACGTAACTGTCTCATCCTGCTACAATCCGTTCGAAATGCAGTCCTCGTTTTTCGCGTGCACCCTCTCACGTGCACCCTCTCAATTGGTGAGCACCCCGCGACTGCGCAGAAGGAGAAACACCCGCATGGCTATTGCTGATGAGCGCACCAAAGCCGTAGAACTCGCCCTCGCCCAGATCGAAAAGCAGTTTGGAAAGGGCTCCATTGTCCGCCTCGGATCGCGCGAGGCGCTCATTCCAATTTCCGTGATTTCCACAGGGAGCATCAGTTTCGATGCGGCTCTCGGCGTGGGCGGCATCCCCCGCGGCCGCGTCACTGAGATTTTTGGCCCTGAATCCTCTGGCAAGACCACCATCACTCTCCAGGTGATTGCCGAAGCGCAGCGCCTGGGCGGTCTGGCGGCATTTGTGGATGCCGAGCACGCCCTCGACCCCGGCTATGCCAAGAAGCTGGGCGTGGATGTGGACAACCTGCTGGTCTCTCAGCCGGATAACGGTGAGCAAGCTCTCGAGATCACCGAGGCCCTTGTACGCTCCGGAGCCATCGACGTGCTGGTGCTGGACTCGGTGGCAGCGCTGGTGCCAAAGGCCGAACTCGACGGCGAAATGGGCGACTCGCACATGGGCTTGCAGGCTCGGCTCATGTCGCAGGCCCTCCGCAAGCTCACCGGAACCATCTCCAAGTCGCGTACCGCGCTCATCTTCATCAACCAGATTCGCGAGAAGATCGGCGTCATGTTCGGCAACCCGGAAACCACCACCGGCGGCTGCGCCCTCAAGTTCTACTCCTCCGTCCGCATCGACATCCGCCGCATCGCTGCCATCAAGGAAGGCGACGTTGTCACCGGCAATCGCACCAAGGTCAAGATCGTCAAGAACAAGGTCGCGGCCCCTTTCCGCGAAGCCGAGTTCGACATACTCTACGGTGAAGGCATCAGCCGCGAAGGCGACGTCCTCGATCTCGGCGTGGCCAACAACATCGTTGAGAAGTCCGGCGCCTGGTACAGTTACGCCGGCGAGCGCATCGGCCAGGGTCGCGAGAACACCCGCACCTTCCTCAAGGAAAATAAGGACATCTTCGCCAAGATGGACACGGAACTGCGCAAGAAGCTGAACATCGGCGCAGCCTCCGCCAAGGTCGAAGTCCCTGAAGTTCCGGCCACCGGCCCCGCCGAAGCCAAGGAAGCCGTCCGCGGCCGCCGAGGTTAGGAACCGCAGCCCATCAATGCGCGTAGGTACTACAGACGGGCGACAGACTGCCCGTCTGTATGCCCCTCTGAGTCGATTGTTAACAATCTTCGCGGCTCAGACGTCATAATCGGACTACCCATGGAGATGATCCGCCGAGCGGTGTCGCAGCTTCAAGTACGTCTGATTCTGAGCGGCCTCGCGGGTCTGTGCGCTTGCACATTCGTCGCCCTTTCCAGTCCCGCGCAGACTCCGTCCGCCGCAGCTCCGGCCCCCGCATCGGCTCCCGCACCAGCTCCATCTCCCGACCTATCCAGCATCCACGCCGCGCTGCAACTCGATGGGCCCTGGCGCTTCTCCGTCGGAGATGATCCCCGCTGGGCCGACCCCTCCTTTGACGATTCCTCATGGCTACCCGTAAATGCAAGCCAGTCGCTCGTGGAGCAGGGCATCGGTAGCTATACCGGATATGCCTGGTACCGCCTTCATCTCCCGCCGCAGCAGTTCGCGGACTTCGCCAAGCTGACTGCGGGTTCACCCCTTGTTCTCTTCGTGAAGAGCAATGCCGTCGGTCAACTGGCGGTCTACATCAACGGCAATGAAGCCGGTCACACCCGCGGCATGACCGACAACCCTTCCATGTATCAGTCTGCGCCCATTGCCGTGCCGTTTGGACAGACAAACACTTCTGGACCCGTCGTCATCGCCATCCGCACCTGGGCGGGAAGTGAAATAACCATCCGCCGCGGCCTTCTCGATCGAGTCGAGCTGGTGTCGGGCGCCGATGTCGCCGAAAGGCTGGCAACCGCCTCGGCTCGGAAATGGAATCAGAACGCCGCATCGGCGATACTCCTGACGTTTCTGTTCCTGTGCGTCGCTACACTCGGCGTTGCGCTCTACCTGGGACAGCGGCACCACTCCGAGTACCTGTGGCTGGCACTCCTCTGTATCTCAGTAGCCGCCGGAGGAGCCGCGAACGCGGCCTTTGGACTGGCTCTCATGCCGCTGTCGGTCCATCAGATTCTCAGCATCTTCGCCGGCCATATCTTCATGGTCGTGACCATCGAGTTTGTCCTGCGCTTCTCTGACCGCAGCCCGCACAGGTTAGTGCGGATTACGCAGATCTGCATACTGCTGCTGCCGTTTGTTCACTTCATTCCCATCCCGCAGCTTTACCAGGTGCTTTCCGTTACGGCGCAAATCGTGTTTTGCGCCCTCGTCTGTGTTCTGCTTTTCCGGGCGTGGCGTGGAGGCCAGGCCGACGCAGGCGTCATGCTGATTCCGTTCTTCCTGGCTGCGATGGCCGACTCCATCGACACGATCCTCGGCTACGCACTGGCGCAGCACTGGCTCCCGGAACGCATCGCGTCTCCCCGCTTCCACCTCGGTCCCGTCCAATTCGGCACCGGTACCATCGCCTATTCCGTCTTCCTCGGCAGCCTCCTCGCCGTCATCCTTTACCGCTTCATCCGCGTCCTCCACGCGCAACTTCGTGCTTGAAAGCGCCTACCTCCCCGTCAACGGTGTGGGCGGCGATTTCTTCCAGGTCCTTCCCCTCAAGGACGATTCGCTCCTCCTTGTTGTCGGCGATGTCAGCGGCAAGGGCCTGCAGGCGGCTATGAACTCCAGCACGCTTGTCGGGGCCCTGCGCAACGAGCTCTCACATGAGCCGTCCACGGTCCTCGAACACCTCAACCATGTTCTGATCGGCGCAGTCTCTTCTCCCGGAGCTCTGCCTGAACTCGACTCCGCTCCCTGCTTTGCCACGTGCCTCTGCGCGCGCATCTACCCTGACGGCACGCTCATCATCGCCAACGCCGGCCATCTCGGCCCTTATCGCGACGGCCGCGAGATCGAGCTGCTGCCCGGTCTTCCGCTGGGAGTCATCGCCGATGCGCAATACGAGCAAACCACCTATCAGCTCAATTCTGGCGATCGACTCGTCTTTCTCTCCGATGGCGTGGTTGAAGCGGCCAACGCCGAGGGCGAGCTCTTCGGTTTCGAGCGCACCCAGCAGGTCAGCAACGAGTCCGCCCGCTACATCGCCCAGACCGCGAAGCGCTTCGGTCAGACCGACGACATAACGGTCGTGTCACTGTACGTGGCAGCCCGCACCGCCCGCCGCGACAAGGGCGAGCTCTCCCACCTCAAGTAATTTTGGCGCGTTTCTGGATGTCCATGGATATACATTAGGCGAACGTTATCTGAACTGCGCACCTGTATATAATTGATTATATGTAGCTTAGTGGAATAGCTTGGGCGAAGAATCTGCTACATAGGTAGGGGGTGGGTAGTGAGCCCCTTTTCTCCCAGGTTCCGAAACTTGGGGACACATCTCCCCTTGGTTCTCGGAACCTGAGCTGAAGTATGTGCCGGATCAAGCCTGACGGCGTGTGCCACAGGTCACGGGCCGCAGTGACAAAAGAGACGGTCCTTCAGAACCTCAGCAAATAGCTGACTTTCACAAACACCTGGCGGTCCGTCGATGTATCCGGCAAGTTGCTCAACGTGTAAGCCGGCGAAGCATTTGCGTCATAGTCCACGTTCTGAAATGTATCCGCATACCCCACATAGACCGCCGTGCCAGGATGCGGCAGATACGTAAACAGCAGCGTCGTATCCGCCTGCTTGAAATAGCTGCTCGCGACCAGCGCATTGTTCGGCAGCAGCGCGTTGTAATCCATAATCATGTTGAACGAGTAGTCTCGCGTGAACTGATAGTTGAACTTCGAGCGAATCAGGTGATTCGTAAAGATCACGCGTTGCGGCAGCGCGTTGGCAGGCAACGAGTCGGGGCGCGTCGCCAGGCGTGTGTAATAGTAAATCTCGTCCAGTCGAATATGCGGATGTGGATGAAGCGTGACCGCAGTCGAAACGTTGTTGCCGTTGGCAGCAAACGGTGTCAGCCCTGCGGCCGGATAGTAGTTCGGTTGTGTCCCGATGGAATAGGTGCCCGTCATATCCAGCCACTTGAACCACGACGTCGAAAGCGCCAGGGATGCCGCGTGCTCGTGAAACTCCTGTCCTCGATACAGCTCGTAGCCCACCGCGTACCCGCCCATGAGCGACGTCATCCGCGGCAGCGTGATTGAAAACTCCGGCTCTACAGACCAGTTCTGCAGCCGGCCCTTATGGTCGTAGAGAACAACGCCGTCCAGGTTCGGGCCATACGACATCGCAGCGCGCCCACTGGGTTTCCACCGGTAGTGGGCGTACGTCTCCCACCTGCGGATGTCCGTTCGGCTGATGAATCCCAATGTCGAGTTCAGCCCCGCGCTTCGATCCGTGTAGTAGTTCTCCAAGTCCATGTGGTTGTTCGATTTCTTCAGCCGCAACATGTAACCCGGACCGGCGCTGTATCCACGCGCGCCCGCATCCGTCTGCGTCGTTGTCGCCTGTCCTGCCAACGTCCAGTTGTTGCGCGCAATGTAGCGGAGATCCACTGACCCCGCCCGGTTCGACGTCGCACCGAACTTCGTTCCGCCCAGGAACAGCCCCAAATGAGACTGGCTCCCAAACTCGCGTTCCGCCCGAAACACGCCGTCCACCGCGCGATCCCCATGTCCCGTTTGTCCTTGCAGCAACACTTGACCCGCGCGATCGTCGGCGGCCAGCGCCCCCAGGCTCCATCGTCCTACTGATCCTGTGAGCTTCGCGCCGTATTGCGGATTCACGATGCGCCGCGAAAAGAACAATTGTTCCGGCATCACGAAGATTGACGCGTTCTCCAGGAAGAAGGGCCTTCGCTCCGGGTAGATCACTTCGTACCGCTGGTTCACCTGCACCTTCGGATCGTCTGAGCCTATCTCGCTGAAATCCGGATTCAGCGCCAGGTCAAGCGTGAGCGCATCGCGGATCACCAGCTTCGCATCCAGTCCGCCCTGGTGTTCGGTTACGCGTTGTGGTCCCAGCGTTGCATCCAGATAGCCGTCGCGCGAATACATGGCATACGGAATCATCTGAAAATTCCGTCCCGGCGAAATGTCTTCGTCAATCTCGATCGGCGCAAACTGTCCCACAAATTGCGGCAACCTCTCATGCGAAACAAATGGCCACAAGGAAAACTCGTTGTTCCGCTGGATGGCCCGCGCCAGGCAGATATTCCATATCTGCTTCGCACCCCGGGGAAACCGCATCGTGCGGAACGGTATCGTCTCCAGCACCACGTAGCCTGTCTCCGTAATCCGCCCCTCGGAATACCACAGGCCCTCCCAGCTCGGGTCGTCTCCAATCCCGTCCGTGGTGCGCCCGTCATATTGAATCCCGTAGGGATTCACGTCGAACCAATACGCGTGCTTGTGATCGAGGAAGGTGTCGATGTTGATCGTTACCCGGTCGTCCAGGTCTATCTGTTTCCGCGGAGCCACACGCGCATGAATCCTGGTCGGATCGTCCTTGCATATCCAGCCCACATACAGGTTCTTGCTGTCGTAGGAGAGATACGCCGTCGTCGGCTGGCTGATCGGTTCGCCGTCATGCGGATCGAACTGCCAGAACGTACTCACCACCGCCTCCGCTTCGCGCGGTGTCCCGTTCAGAAAGTCCGCCAGCTTCGGCGGATGGCTCACCCGTGGAATGCGCAGTGGCGACTGTACCGCTGCCTCGCTGCGGCTAGGGAACACGGCCAGCGTCGCGAGGACACACCATAGCCCCAGCCCCCTGATTGTCATAGCTCACCCGTACTTTGCTATTCGGAGCCCCGAAAAATTGAAGAATGAATTTGACCAAGTTTATCAGGCGCGTGAAACGACTGCGCTCCGCCAATAGAGGAGCGAAATTGTCTACTTCTCTTTTGCGGGATTCTGGAATCTGGCGGGTCATGCCGATACTAGCCAAAGCCTACTTACAAGATCGATCCCGAAGAGCGTGCAACTGGCTTTTCGCAAAGCCCTGTTCGAACTCGTCGCAGTTAAATCTTTTCGTACCTCAGACGGCTGAGTGATCCAGTGACCCAACTCACCGAAACTTCCGAATCGTCCAAAATACTCCGCATGCTTTCTCCTGCGCGAATGCGAATGTAGACGCGAGGTTACCAGCCTTTGAAGCCGCGTCTCGCCCAGACGAGCACGATTGGAGCCAGCAGGTAGTGTGCGCCGTAGATGAAGTCGAGTATTGTGTCTGGGAAGGGGAGATACAGCAGGCCGCCAACAATGGCCCAGAGGCCCATTGTCGTTGTGATGAGTGCCAGGACGAGCGCTGCGGACCGGCGCAAAAACATCACACCTATGCCCAGGACGCAGAACACGAGACCGGGACTGAATCGTCTTATTGCGCTAACGTCACGGATATGAAATAAGACGGGCAGGAGAAGGAAGAATCCAAAAATGAGCGCGAGAATGCCAATGATTCTGACGGCCCAGCGCTTCTGCGCGAGATCCAGTCCAATCCATAGCTCGGGTTGGGTGATTTGGTCCACAGTCAATAAAAGGACGCCGGGCTACCCGGAAGTGTTCCGACGAGCAAGGCTGATTTCTGGGTCGTGGATGATGTTGGCATGGGAGTCGCTGAAAAGACAAGCGCAGATGTTTGGACTCCGCTGCGCTTTGTTTGAGTAGTAGCGGGCGAGTGACCGCCGACTCTGACCTGACCGCGTCCCGGCCTTCAGGAGGCGAAGATTCAGTAAAGTGAAGAGTCGGTGATACTCTCGGAACTGCTTCTGGGGCTTAATTGCTATCCTTTCAGATCATGCAACAGCGATTCGCTTGTCTCGTCCTCCTGATCGGAACCGTGTCGGGTTCACAAGCTCAAAATGTGAACATTCCTCCACCTTCCAATTGGACAATCGAGGGCTATGGCGTAAGCGCGTTCTTTTCTCAAAGAGAGGCGGGGTCGCTGATCCTACGGGGAACTTGCACAAGAACCACAGATGGTGACGACGTCACAACTGAAGAAATATCGGCTCCCGATCCCGCCACTTTCAAGAATCTGGGAGAAGCCTTTGATTACCTGTCGCAAGTCAATCAGCACATCGCATGGTCCAGACAGGCGAATGATCTAGTAGAGGTCAAAGACGACCGCGCTTCCGCCGACATTCTTCGGCTACCCATAAAGGAATTCAGACTCAAAGACGCATTAACCATTCAAGACGCGGTGGACAAGGTCTTGCTCGCGCCCGAAATCAAGCTTTACGCCGATCAACATCGCCTCAAACTGCTCACGTCCTATCGTTCGGTAGACATCTGGAACGAAGAAATTATCCGACGATTGTCGGAATCTGCAAACGCGCCAAGGTATTCACAAGTTTTCACCGACACGTCACTCAAGGCGATCTTAGACAGCGTCGTTCATATCTACTCAGGTGTGTGGGAATACCAGGAATGTGAAGGAAGAATCACCATCACAACAGATCCAACTCGCCTGCGTCGGAAAACAGATAACCCTTGTGCCCGATCCGAGCGAATAACCGCCGATACTTCCCCGACCCATCGACCTGCGTGGACTGGGTCGAAGATCAGTCAAAGTCATTATGGTGTGACCGGCTCGATGCGCTAGTCGTGGGTTAGGCTGAGTTTGTTTGAAGAACTTTAGTCCAGAGCCACAAGCGGAGGGAACCGGTCATGAGAGAGAAGTTACGATTTTTGGGCTTGGATGTCCATGCCGAAACGATAGCTGTTGCGGTGGCCGAACCGGACGGCGAGGTTCGCAGCCTGGGCACGATTGCTAACCGCGAAGATTCGATCCGTAAGTTCATCCGCAGGCTTGGTTCACCGGAGCAACTGCGGGCCTGCTATGAAGCCGGCCCTACGGGCTTCGTACTCTACTGGCAGCTGACGCAGTTGGGAGTCAAGTGCGATGTGATTGCGCCGTCACTGGTTCCGAAGAAGCCCGGAGACAAGGTGAAGACCGACCGGCGGGATGCGTTGAAGCTTGCTCGCAGTCACCGCTCCGATGATCTGACCGCGGTGTGGGTGCCGGATGAAGCTTCAGAAGCATTGCGCGATCTTGTTCGGGCACGAGAGGCGGCCAAGCAGGATCAGTTGCGTGCGCGGCACCGGTTGACCAAGTTTCTGCTGCGCACGGGCCAGCGTCCCCCGCTGGGAGTGAAGGCGTGGACGGCGCGTTACGTGGGGTGGGTCCAGAAGGTCCGCTACACGCATCCGGCGCAGGAGGCCACGTTGCTCGATTGTCTGCACGAAGTTCAGCACATGGAACAACGTGTCACACGGCTGGAA
>Ga0193727_1000740_pt1 | contig 13108 bp, 14 predicted proteins | sample H2c2metaG_FD_143051 | JGI IMG/M metagenome (GOLD analysis project Ga0193727, IMG submission 143051) | Soil microbial communities from a riparian zone of the East river system, Colorado, United States - H2c2 | ecosystem: Environmental > Terrestrial > Soil > Riparian zone | place: USA: East River...
AAAGCCCTTCATCGAGGTGTGAGCGCGATCGTAGGGCAACGCTTCGATGATCGTGAAGCGTGGACCGCAATTCGTGCAATTGGTGAAAGGGTAACCAAAGCGACGATCATTGGGATCGAGAATTTCCCGCAGACAATCGCCGCAGGTGGCGATGTCGGGCAAGATGAGCGCCGTTTTCTCGCCGCTCTCTTCGCTCTCGCGAATTTCGAAGCCCCTGTAATTAACCGGGTCGAGAAAGGAATATTCAAAACTCTGTAGCACCGCACGCGGTGGCTTCTCTTTTTCCAAGCGAAGGAGAAAGCGGTTGAGCGGATTGTGCGCCCCTTCGATTTCAATGAAAACGCCTTGCGCGGTGTTTGAAACCCAACCATCGAGTTGAAGTTCCGTCGCGAGCCGGTAAACGAACGGGCGGAAGCCCACTCCCTGTACCGCGCCGCGCACGATGATTCTGGCTCGCTCGCGAATCATGGCGAGGCTGGTACGATCAATGCCTGAAGAGACCGTCTACGAATCCGATTTGATACGCGAGAAAGAGCCCGAATCCCAAGCTGAGCACGCCGGCCGCAGTACCGAAATGACGATGAAAGAAATTGAAACGAGCGGTGTATGTGATGGGTACTGCGATCGTAGCCGTCATTAACATCATGCCGACGATGGTGCCGAGACCGAAGACTACGAGGTACGCTAATGCCCAGATTGGTCGCTGGATAATTGGCAGCACAAGCAGTGCGACCGCAGCGGAGCCAGCGAGGCCGTGCACAATGCCGATGACGATTGGTCTTATCGCGCGATACCAACTCAATCGGCCGAAAATTCGATCTAAATGCGCGGGCAGGACGGAATCATCACTATGGCCATGTGATTTTGCGCCGTGGCCGTGAGGGTGCGTGTGCAGGTACTCGCCATTGAGATGGGCGTGCGCGTGAGAATGTCGTTCACTGTTGCACGGAAGATCGACATGGAGAGATCGCATGGCGACGCGGAGATTTAACGCCCCGAGCAAAATGAGCATCAACGCCACGCAAAACTCGAGGCTTAATCCCAACCGTTCCGGAATAACGATCCCGAAGAAAATAATCGCGCCCCCGACCACGAGCAGGGTGAGACTGTGACCGATACCCCAATAGATTCCGGTGAGAGCTGCGCTTCCGATGCTGCGTTGCCGACTAACGATTGTGGTGACGGCCACTACGTGATCGGAGTCGGTGGCGTGCCGCATTCCGAGAAAAAAGCCGAGCAGCAGAATGGAAAAAAGCGTGATCATGATGCGATGGCGCTGGTCTCCGTGACGCGAAGTGATTTGATCGCGCACTCCTGCCCGTCAGTCGCTTCAGTCGTTTTTCCGCAAGACGGACATTCCAAAGTTGCTACTGGGATGCCGGACAACGCGCCGTCCCAATATTTCGGGCGTCCGCGATAGGAACAGTTTGGGCACTTCACCATGGCGTCGATCTTTTCGATCTCGAGTTTGGAGCCTTCCAGCGGAGTCTCGACGGTGATCGCTTCGTAGCAAAATCGCAGTTGCTCGTCTTCAATGTGGCTGAGCTCTCCGACCGCCAGCAACACCTCGACGATTTTCCTGTCGGGATTTTTATCTGCAAAATGAAGGAGCTTTTCGACGAGGCCTGATGCAATGGAAAGCTCATGCATCTGTCGACTCGTTAGACTGCGAGCAGCGCTTTCTCGAAATCGTCAAGACCAGCGCCAGTCTTAGTGCTGGTCGGAATTACTTTGATGTCCGGCTTCAGTTTGTGGACATCTTTGACGAGTTCTTCCACGCTCACTTCCATCAAATGCGCGAGGTCGATCTTGTTGATGACGACAATCTCCGCGCCCAAGAACATGTGCGGATGTTTCCGAACCATCCAAGGACCTTCCGTCACGCTCACCACCACGACGCGCGCTTTTGACCCGAGCGGAAATTCCGCCGGGCAAATCAGGTTCCCAATGTTTTCAATGAAGATCAGCTTCAGATTTTCCAGTTCGATTTTGCGCAGCCCTTTTCCGACGAGATTCGCGTCGAGATGACAACCGTTGATGGTCGCGATTTGCACGACAGGCACATTCTGCTTGGCAATCGCATCCGCATCGTTGCTCGTCGTGGCATCGCCGTTGAAGACAGCGACTCCAAGCCGATCCTTTAATCGTTCGACGAGTTTGGTGATCAGTGTTGTTTTGCCGGAGCCGATTGCGCCCATGAAATCGATTGCCGTGATTCCATGTCGATCTAACAAGGCGCGATTCTCTACCGCCAGTTTCGCATTCGCTTCGAGCAGGCTGTGCTCCAACTCGATGTCGTAAATCTCGTCTGGCGACGCTTCAATTGTCGCCTGTACCGCTCCCTCGTTAGCCATTTTTAATGGGCCAGGCCCGCAAAGGCCGTCGGCGTGTGCTTTTGTTTTAAGACTTTGCCTTTTCCGAGATACATATGCACACCGCAGGGCAGGCACGGATCGAAGCTGCGCACCGTGCGCATGATGTCGATGCCTTTGAAGTTCTCGGGTCCGTTTTCTTCAAAGAGCGGGCAGCCTTGCACGGCATCTTCGTACGGCCCAGGCGTTCCGTAAACATCGCGCGGATTCGCGTTCCACGGCGTCGGCGGGTACGGATGGTAGTTCGCGATCTTGCCGTCGCGGATCACCATGTGGTGTGAAAGGACTCCGCGGACCGCTTCGTGGAAACCGCAGCCGATTGCTTCGTCCGGCACTTTGAATGGTGTGAAGGTCGCGGTGCGGCCGGCCCATACTTCCTTCATTGCTTGCTCGAGGAAATAGAGCGCGCAACCGGCGGCGTAGGCCTGGAAATAAGTGCGCGCGCGATCGCGTTCGATCGTGTTGGCCCACTTCGGGACTTTCCATTCGAATTCCTTTTCCGGCTTCGTCATCGTTTTTGGTAGCCGGATTTTCACGCTGTTGCCGGTGGCCTGCACGTAACCGATGTCGACCAAGTTAGCCAAAGCCGTCACCCACAGACGTGCGAGTGGTCCGCCGCCCGTGTCGAGTGCGAGATGATCGCCGGTTCGTTTGTCGAGCCAACGCGGTGACATGACCCACGTGTAGTTGCCCGCGAAGTCGCGCTTCTGCGGTTTTGGAATGGTGCGCTGGTTCCACGGATGGCGGATGTCGATCTTGTTACCGAGCGGGTCCTCCTTCACGAAATAATCGCCGTTGCCCTGCTCATCGGCCCAGTCCTCATAATAAGAAGAGCCGAGGAGGATGCGGATTTGCGTATTGATGTCGACGAGATTGGTCGTGACGAGTTGACCATCAACGACGACGCCGGGCGTGACGTACATCGCCTTGCCCCAGCGATCCATCGTCTTGTAATCGTAATCGCACACGTCCGGATCTTGGAATGAACCCCAACAACCGAGTTGGATGCGGCGGTTACCAACTTGCTCGTATCCGGGGAGCGCTTCGTAGAAGAAGTCGAAGAGATCGTCGTGCAACGGCACGCAGCGCTTCATGAACTCGCAATAGCGCATAAGGCGCACTTGATAGTCGGTGAAGGTCTGGATCGACGGCACGGTGCCGACCCCGCCTGGATAAAGCGTTGACGGATGGACGTGGCGGCCCTCCATCAAGCAGAACATCTCGCGCGTGTAACGGCTGACCTGCAGCGTCTCGCGGTAGAATTCACCCTCAAATGGATTGAGCGCGTGCATGATGTCCGCGATCGTGCGGTAGCCGTGATCGTTCGAGTGCGGCGCGAGCGTTTGCTGGGCCTTTGCCCAAGCACTCGGGTTCGTTTCCTTCACCATCATCTCGCAAAAGTCGACGCCGACGAGATTGTCCTGGAAAATGTTGTGATCGAACATGTATTCGGCCGCTTCGCCGAGGTTGACGATCCATTCGCCCAGCGGCGGTGGCTTCACGCCGTAAGCCATCTGCTGCGCGTAACACGAGCAGGTCGCGTGATTGTCGCCGCAAATCCCGCAGATGCGACTGGTGATGAAGTGCGCATCGCGCGGATCTTTGTTACGCATGAAGATGCTATAGCCGCGGAAGATCGACGAGGTGCTGTAGCACTCGACGACCTTCTTCGAATCGAAATCGATTTTCGTGTAGATACCGAGACTGCCGACGATGCGTGTGATCGGGTCCCACGACATCTCGACGAGATTGCCTTGCGGTGCGGAAGTTCCCCTGCTGGGTTCTGTCATTACATCAGGCATATTATTTCTCCTCGGTTTAGTTGCGGCTGCTGTGGCCGTAGTATTTTGATTTGTAACCCGTCGTGAGTTCCGGCCCCGGGTGACGCCATTTCGGTTCTTTGTTGACTGTCGTGTTAGTCATCGCGCGGAGGCTGCGAAGTAGGCCGCCCCAGAGCCCGACTACTTTGGTCGAAAGTGCGGACCCTGGCGGGGCATCCATGAAGGGCATGAATTTGTCCGGGAATCCCGGCATGGTGCAGCCGATGCAAATACCGCCGACGTTCGGACACCCGCCGATGCCGGCCATCCATCCGCGCTTCGTCACGTTGCAATTAACTACCGGCCCCCAACACCCGATTTTCACCAGACATTTCGGTGAGCCGTATTCCTTCGCGAAATCACCCTGCTCATAATAGCCGGCACGATCGCAGCCTTCATGGACAGTCTTTCCAAACAGCCACGTAGGCCGCAGTTGATCATCTAGGGGAATGAGCGGCGCGAGACCCGCGACCTGATAAAGCAGGTAGAGCAGTGTCTCCATCATGTTGTCCGGCTGAACTGGACAACCAGGGACATTCACCACCGGCAGACCGGCCTTCGAGCGCCAGTCCCAGCCCAGATAATCACACAGGCCCATCGCGCCGGTCGGGTTGCCCTCCATGGCGTGAATACCTCCGTAAGTAGCGCACGTACCGCAGGCTACGATCCCCAGACATTTTGGTGCGAGGCGATCGATCCACTCGTTCGTCGTAATCGGCTGGCCGGTATCGGGGTCAGTTCCCATCGCGGCCCAATAACCTTCGTTCTTGATCTTCTCGTTAGGCACTGAGCCTTCCATGACGAGGACAAACGGGTCGAGTTTGCCGGCTGCGGCGTCGAACCACCATTTCATAAAATCATCGCCGGTCTCATAGGCGATGACTGGATTATGGACGTGGACCTTGGGCAGTCCGGGAATGTTGCCCATGACCAAATCTTCGATGCTCGGTTGCGAAGCCGCTGTGATCGAGACCGAATCCCCGTCGCAGGAGAGGCCCGTTGTCATCCAGATGACGTGGATTTCTTTCACCGCTGGCGGACGATCCATGACGATCTCTGGCGTTTTCATTCTATAATCCATGACCATGATGACGTGACTCCTCTCGGTGCAGCCTAACGAACCAATTTCCGTCCGCGGCCCGCTGTTTGTTATTCTCTACTCACATGACTCCACTGTTTTGATCTAAAAGTTTTTCAGTACCCGCAATTTCACATCGAGCGTATACGGAAGTAGCGCCGAAGTTCCGGTATCATCGAGATGATGATGAGGAGGATAATTATTCCCACTACTGCGAGCGCAGTGAGCCAAGGGTGCATTGATATTGTCTCCATAGATTTAAGTTGCGGCCGCGCCGGTGTGGATCTTCTCGGACGTTTCTGACGAAAGATCGCGGATGAGAGAGTCGATCATCTCCACAGCTTTCGGAATTGCGGCCTCAACTGGTTGGCTCAAACCCATGGCGCCATCTTCCGTTTCGAGCACGGCTGGTTCGCATCCGACGAGATATAAACGTCCAGGTTGACCACCCAAAGAACGGATGAGCTGCAAAACCCGGACAGGATTCATGCTGTGAGCATTAACGACCTCTCCGGAATTGTTGTCCAGACTATTTATTTCGGGTTCGATAAAATAAATTGTACCCGGCGCCTGGCCTTGCTGCGTGGCGTCAACAAAAATCGTGACGTCGGGTCCATCCATCATGGCGTAGGCGAGATCATAACTTCTGATTCCGAAATCCTTGATCGTTACTCCCGCTGGCACCGGACGATCCAACAGATGCCTAACAACTTCACAACCGAACGCATCATCGCCAAAGAAAATATTACCGATCCCCGCGACGAGAATGTTCTTCATGCCGTCAGCTTTGCTTCAACGGCTCCACTTCGTCGGCTGAATAGAAAAAGCGGTGACCTGATTGTCGCAGTAGTCCCATGTCGCGGCCAGGATCATCGTCGATGACGAGCGCGAAGTGCACCTGTTTCTCAACGTCTTCCTCCAGTGCCTCGATCGTTGCGACTTTGCCCTCGAGCGCCATGTCCATGATGTCGGCGCGTTTCTTCGGCCAAATGCGAACCTTGTCCCCTTTCCGTAATTCAACGCCGTCGACGATCGCGCTTTCCAAACGCGCCGTGGGATTAAAGAACTCGTCGTTAGACTGCTGCTCTACTGCGCGCATCGTTCCATGCATTTTCAGGAGATGATCGCTCGGGAGCATCTCCGTGCGCTCAAGAATCCGGCGCGCGTGATCATCAACTCCCCGCATCTCGCGCTTTTCCTCGTCCGTCATCGTCATGATGCGCAAAGTCAGGATTTCATCGATCTCCGCGCCGTCGAAGAGATCCCCCGCGCTTTCAGGCGCGATCTGCGGGTAATCGTATAATATGATGGGCGAGGACAGCATGGTGTCGCGCTCCTTCTTTTCCGTTTCCCCCACGAGTACCGGCCACGTGTTGATATTCTTGCAAGCTTTTGCGGCTGATTCGTATTCCAGCGGCGGCTCGAGCAGCGAAATGAATTCGCTGCCGCTTACGTGTAGAACAGTGTGGGTAGACGCGAATGTCTGCATGACGATGGCGTCCTGATCTTGGATTGTCGCAGCAGGCACCGACGTTCTGTTTAAGATGCGAACCGTTACTCTGAAAACCTCATCGTCGATCTTAGCAACGGTCGTTTCGACAGCGCCCTGAAGCGCTTCCTGTCGGCGGACGAAAACCGTGGCGATCTTTTCTTTGTCGCGAATGGGTTCCAGCTCGCGCGAGGAATCGAAATGAAACTCTGTCGTTTTTGAATCGGCCTCGCGTATCGGCAAAGGTGAAAGCTCAACTGCGCGCTCAACGCTTTCCTGCCAGGTCTGACAGAGCCTCTCGCCGATCAATTGTTCGTTCACCAATTGAAACGGCGGTTCGCCCGTGGTCGGCATTTCCGCGATCGGTTCCGCCAGAACTCCGACTTCGCGCGCCATCGGATGCAGAAAACGTACGCTGATATTTAGCGAAGCATCCGGCGATTGCGCGCGCACGAGGACTTCGGTTTGCATCGAGCACGGCTCGGCTCCTTTCTGCGCGACGCTATACTCTTCCGGATAGACGCGGCCGAAAGTGAAACGCTGCCGATTTTTCTTCGACGAGGCGCGGTAGGGATAAAGGATGTAGCCCTCGTAAAGAACCGCGTTCACGATCTTCTCGAGCAGCGGACAATTCATGATGGAGCGCCGCCGTTTGTTTTCTGCGCGAGCAGCTTGTCGATCACCTGTTCCCACGACGAAACACCGGCACTGCGCTTGTATTCATAAAGGCGATCAAACACACCGCGCTCGAGCGAGATGAAAGCGCTGTTCGGATAATGATGATCCATCATTTTTTGCCAAATGCTGATCGGCATCCGATAATTACATTCTTTGTTCCAAGAAATTTGCTGAACCTGGAGATGTCCATCCGGCGCGGCGTAGAAAATCGTTCCACTAAAGAGAAAGAGTAGCGGAACCTCGCCGCCTTCGAGTGCGTAAAAAAATTTAGTGCCCGCCACATTGAGATCAAACGAGCACGGCACTGGCAAAATTGCTTCCGTGTTTCCGGCGAACGTGCGCACGGTGGTGTTCGACAACGTCCAGAGCTTCGCCCGCAGCGTTGTTCCCCAAGTGTCCGGCGTTCCGAAGAGATCGATCAGCTTGGGTTTTTCGCTTTCGCTGTAGGAACGCTGCGGCGCTTCAATCTGAATCTGCGCCTGCAGGATCACGCTTTGGATCGTCTCATCGGGCGGCGTGTTCGTGATTCCGACTTTGAAATGCAGGAGCGGCGTCAATCCATGCGCCGCTTCCGCGACGCCGGTGATGGTGAAATCGAGATCAGGCACCGTTACGCTCCGGACGCAGGGGCTTGGCTTCGCTCCTCAGCTTCGCGAAAAAATTCTCGATCTCCCGCCAGACATCGTCGCCGCCGGAAAGTCCGCGCCAGTGCACCCGGATCGTTCCTACGAGCTCATAACATTTGTCGATCGGCGCGAGAAAATATTCTCGCGCCGCGCCCGCTCGATTGAGCAGCAATGCTTCCACATCGAACTCCATGTTTTGCAGAACCGGATTTTGCCTAACGAGCGCTTCCCACGAAGTGAGCGGCAGAAGCGACTCGGTCGGGCCGGCCGGACTGGGATACATCGCCGTCATTTTTTCGCTCGGCGTGCTGTAGAAAAAGAAGGCCAGATCAATCGGTAAGGCGAGGCTCTCCCAATCGCCGTCAGTCATTTGGAAATCAGGCAGCGAACGCGCGTCGCGCGGAATTAGTTTAAACTTCGCGCCGACCGCGTTCTGAAAGAGGAGCGCGCAAGGATCGCACGAACACGCCACCTGTCGCGTCGCCGTGTCGAGTAGATGTCGATGTACCGGCGGCAGGACGAGATTACAAAGCTCGCAACGCTCCAGCACCGGCTGCTGCGGCGCCTTGGCGAAACGTCGCAAGGCCGCGAACGAAGATGAGCTCACAGCAGAACTGATTTACCGGCTAATCTCGAGGCTTACGCCGGCGGGATATTCGGCATCGCCGGATGAATCGGCTGTCGTTGAGCCGCATTGATTCCGGTAGCGTCACGCGCGTCCTGGTAGTTCTTTCGGCCCGCTTCGCGCCCGGCTTCTTTGCTCGTTAGGGCCTGCTCTTCGCCCTTGTTCGTGCCGGGAATATGGTTGGGTCGCGGTTGATGGGTCCGTTCGCTGCGATCGGTTTCTGTAGTACTCATTTTGTTTCCTTCGTTTTTGTTTACTAGCTGCCAGCCGGTTGCGGGCATTCGGTATATTTCGGAACAACCGGTACAGTACCATTCGTGCCATCTGAGGTCGCCGGTTCTAAAGGTGTCGCGCCTTCGACTTCCAATGACGTTACATCAGGCGCGGCTGCGTAAAGCGCTTCCTCGATTGAAAATTTCAGTGTCAAAATTGAGGATGGGCAACCGTGACAGTTTCCAGCCAACCGCAGCTTCACCGCGCCTTCTCGCGTCACGCTTAACAAATCAACGCTGCCGCCATGCTGCGCCAAACGCGGACCAACTTTCTCCAGGGCATTACGCACGCGCGATTCGAGATCGAGGGGATGCAGTCCATGCACGAGCAGCAAACCGGAAATCAATTCATCGCGACCGAGTTCATCGATCATCGACTGCCCGGTGGGCCCTGAGTCATAGATGATCTCCATCAGGCGCTCCAATCCGGCGCCCTGCATTTCCAGTAACGCCTCTACCAGCTCGCGCGCCTGCGTCCGTACCTTGTCATCGTCGATCTTGTCGACGGCCTGGATCAATTCCTCGATCCGGGCCAGGCGTGCCTGAATTTCCCGGTTCTGGGTTTTATCCATCGGTAAAGTCCTGGCTCGCGCCCGCGGGTCGCGTTCCGGGTTTCGCAGCGGCCCTTGTTGCGAACTCCACACTCACGATAGAATAACTAGCCGAAATTTTGCGGCCTGACCATCATTCATTTTCCGCCTGCTTGATTTTTGGTGCAACACATCCCCGCCCCGAGATACTGTTCCGGTGTAAAACGATGACGATAGAGCAACGAAACCGCGTATGGGTTGCCCGCGTCTTCACCATAGTGGAGGACGTCGTTTACATCGGCCTGGGACTCCTGTTGGCCGGGTGTTCGCTTGCCCTTCTGGTCGGCGGCATCATCATTTTCGGGCAAAATTTAATGGCCGGCTCCATCACGACGAACATTGTCGCGCTGCTGGACCGCGTTCTCCTGATCCTGTTGGTCGTTGAGTTGTTGTACACGGTTCAAGTTTCGTTTCGTGAACATGCGCTGATGCCCGAGCCGTTTCTGCTGATCGGTCTGATTGCCGGGATCCGGCGCGTCTTGCTTCTAACGGCTGAGCTCGCTCAAGTTCACGAAAAATCCGACGTATTCCAGCACATCATTGTCGAACTTGTGGTACTCACGGTCATGATCGTTGCCCTCGTCATCTCACTGGTTCTCTTGCGAAAGCGGAGCGGGTCTGTGACGGAGCACGCTAAATGAACGATTTTCTCTTTGCCCGTTCGCAGATGGGCATGTCGTTAGGCTTTCACATCATATTCGCCGCGCTCGGCATTGGCTTGCCCATGCTGATGGCGATTTCGGAAGGGCTTTACCTCCGCACTCGCCGGCCGGTGTTTCTCGAGTTGAGCAAGAGATGGTCGCGCGGTGCCGCCATTCTTTTTGCAGTCGGTGCTGTCTCGGGCACGGTGCTCGCCTTTGAACTCGGGCTGCTCTGGCCCGGTTTCATGGAAAAAGCGGGCGCGATCATCGGGATGCCGTTCTCGCTGGAAGGCTTCGCCTTTTTCACCGAAGCGATTTTTCTCGGGTTGTATCTAGCGGGATGGAATCGGCTGCCGCCGGTCGTCCACTGGCTCTGCGGCGTGCTCATCGCGCTAAGCGGGATTCTTTCCGGAGTCTTTGTGGTGACGGCGAACGCGTGGATGAATGCACCCACCGGTTTCAAATTTATCGACGGCAAAATTACCAACATCGATCCCATCGCAGCGATGTTAAACCCCGCCAGCTTGCATGAGGTGTTGCACATGACCTTGGCCGCCTTTGTCGCAACCGGCTTTGCTGTTGCGGCGATCCACGCCTTCTTCGTTATGCGCGACCGACGAAATGCTTTTCATCGCAACGCGCTCGGCATCGCGCTCGCGCTCGCCTGCATCAGCGCGCCGTTGCAAATCATCAGTGGCGATTTCAGCGCCCGCTCTGTCGCAAGACTCCAACCGGCCAAACTCGCCGCCATGGAAGCGAATTACCGAACGCAAGTGGGCGCACCCTTACGCATCGGTGGATTGCCTGATGATGAATCCCGCACCAATCCCTACGCGCTGATCATCCCGCGTGGCCTGAGTCTTCTTAGTACTCACGATCCGCATGCAAAAGTGATCGGATTAGAAGAATTTCCGCGCAACGATTGGCCAAACGTGCGCGTGGTGCACTGGGCCTTTGATCTCATGGTCGGCGCAGGAACAACCTTGCTCATCTTGTCGATCATGGCCGGTTGGTTCGCGTGGAAACATCGCGGCCTTCCCGACGGAAAATGGTTTCTTCGCGCCCTCGTCGCGGCCGGTCCTCTTGGATTCCTCGCGATCGAAGCGGGCTGGACCGTGACTGAGGTTGGGCGCCAGCCTTGGATTATTTACAATGTGATGCGGACGGAAGAAGCGGTCACCCCGATGGGCAAAATTGCGATCCCTTTTGTGGTCTTCACCCTCCTCTACATCTTTCTCGCGGTAGTCGTCTTCTACCTCTTGTGCCGTCAATTTATGAAAACCGAAAAACCGGCCTCGAAACTCCTCACCACCGATGCTTGAACTCGTCGTCGCTGGTTTCATGTGCGCGGCGCTGATCTTTTATGCGGTCACCGGCGGCGCCGATTACGGAGGCGGAATGTGGGATCTGCTCGCGACCGGTTCGCGCGCTGGCGAGCAAAGGAGCGTCATCGCCAAAGCCATCGGGCCGATTTGGGAGGCGGATCACGTCTGGCTCATTCTCGTGATCGTCATTTTGTTCACCGGGTTTCCGCGCGGCTTTGCCGCCCTTTCTACCGCGCTAAATATTCCCATGACGTTGATGCTGATCGGAATCGTTCTCCGCGGCACGGCCTTTATCTTCCGGAAGTACGACGTCAAATCGGACCATGTGCAGGATCGCTGGAGTACGCTGTTCGGCGCGGCCAGTTTTTTTACTCCTTTCATCCAAGGTCTCACGCTTGGTGCGCTCAGTACCGGTCAAATCCGCATTATCGATGGCAGGATCACAACCGGTTTTTTCGCCGGCTGGCTTACGCCGTTCGCCTTCGCTTGCGGTCTTTTCGCTCTTGCACTCTTTGCCTTTCTCGCGGCGGTTTATCTGACCGTCGACGCTACCGGCGAGCCGCGACTGCAAAATGATTTTCGTTTTCGCGCACTCTGGTCCGGGTCCGCTCTCGCGCCCATCGCGTTCGCCGTTTTCATCACCGCGAGGCAGGGCGCCCCGGAAATGTATAACGGTTTGACGCAATGGTGGGCGCCGCTGTTCATTGGGGTGACGGTCGTTTGCACGAGCACAGCACTGGCCAGTCTTTGGCTGCGCCGGTTTGCGTTGGCGCGAATCGCCGCGATTGCCGAAGTCACTTTGATTCTCACCGGCTGGAGCTTGGCGCAATACCCAAGGCTGATTACGCCTGACGTCACCATTTTTAACGCCGCTGCCCCCGAGATCACGCTCCGGTTGCTAACCTATGCGCTGGTCGCCGGCGCGATCGTGTTGTTTCCGTCGCTCTTTTTCCTGTTCCGCGTTTTCAAAGGAAAAGAAAGTTGATGCTCACCGTTCCGCGGCGGCGACGATAACACCAAGGAGCGGTGCCGTCCGTGCGTTCGCGAATCTGGCGAACTAACGGCCATTTCGAAAGGAGGGAGAACATCAAGAAGTCATCGCGCGCCTAACTCGCGGATGCAAGCAAAGTGGGGAGGCCTGCAATGTCTTATCCAACGACTTTCAGAAAATTGCGCTTTCGCGTGCGAACTTGAAGCCTGCCAACGGAGGCGCACTGGCATCCAGATTTTTTGTGAGCGCGAGCACCTGAAAAGCGCGGCCGAGCATTTCCGGATGGAGCAGTGTTTGCAATTCGCGTTTTGTCTTGGGCGAATCCGGGAGGGGCGATTGACCGCAATCGCCCGCGAGCGGTTCGGGTGAACCGCCCCTACCAAGTCCGGCAATGATTCCGGTCAGGAAATGATGTTGATCTGTGAAACTAGCAAGGCGCAATCCGCTGAACTGCGCGCGCTCGATAACACTTGACCAATCGACCTGCATCGTGATGTCCGCGTGACCAATTTGCTCGAAGGGCGAATCGAGATGCCGATGTTGCGCGCGGACTTGAACGCTTCCCTGAAATTCATTGCCCGAATGCCCATAATCAATTGTA
>Ga0193727_1000741_pt1 | contig 13069 bp, 6 predicted proteins | sample H2c2metaG_FD_143051 | JGI IMG/M metagenome (GOLD analysis project Ga0193727, IMG submission 143051) | Soil microbial communities from a riparian zone of the East river system, Colorado, United States - H2c2 | ecosystem: Environmental > Terrestrial > Soil > Riparian zone | place: USA: East River...
GGAGAAGAACAAATAAACCGAACCCAGCATCGCCAGATACAGAACGAGCAGTATCAGCAAGGCGCGCCAGTTCTGGAAGAGCCGTCGCGTTGCGGATCCGATTGCGTTGAACACGTCTTTGATCATTACGTCATTCCTGTAATTGGGCCGGTCTTCGCGGCACTCCAGCGGAGTGCAATATTTATAGAAACCACGAGCCGAGCCTGCGCTGCACTCCAGCGGAGTGCTATGTTTATAGAACCGCGAGCCGGGCCTGCGCTGCACTCCAGCGGAGTGCTATGTCCCAACGGCGCAAGACCATGTCACCCCTGACGGGGTGAGCCGGCGCGCGCGTTCGGTACTATAAACATCCAACTCCTACGGAGTTGAGGAATGGCCGCCTTCGATCTGGCCGCCTTCGATCTGGCCGCTCTCGATCTGGCCGCTCTCGATCTGGCTGCTTTCTGTGTTGCCGACACCGGCCTCTACTTCTTATCAAGAATCGTCATGCGCCCGCTCGCCGTGTTGGCCTGCACCGTAGGCTTATACATCAGCTCGGCTCGCGCGGGCGCCACTCGGAACTCGCCCGGCACCTCGACTCGCAACGCGACTTGAAACGTCGCGTCTCCGTCGAAGTAGTCGACAAACAACGCCGTTTTCTGATCGCGAAACTCCCGCGAGTTGTACCAATCAGTCCAGCGATACGACCCAAGCCCGGTGTAGTCCAAGTCGATGCCGCTCACTCGCTCGACCTGTTCGCAGCCCGCCGGTATCGGGTCTTCGATCATCAAGTACTGCCCGTGCGCGCCCTGCACTCGAAGCCTCGACACGATCAAATCGCCCGAGCGAAGCTCGCCCCGCAGCGGCTCAACCGACCACTTCGCTTCGCCTTCGGTCCCGACAATCTTCAATCGCAGATATTCGCGGCTGAGCTTCAGATCCGGCGAGGCGTTCGCGGCAACATCGTCCTCGCGTGTGAAGTAGCTCGCCGTAGTCGAGAGATAAAGCATGCCTTTTCCGCTCTTCACGATTCTGATCTTGTTGCCGCCGGCGACGCCACTCCCTTTGCGCTCGACAAGGAAGGCCTGCGCGCTCCTGGCATCAGCCGCAGTCACACGCTTGCTAAGCACTTGCTCGCCGTTGACGTACACTTCGAGCGAGTAATCCGGCGCGAGTTCTTTGCTGACCTTTACGTAGTCGATCAAGCCCATGATCGCGAAAGCCGTTTGCTTGGTCGAATCCCAGTAGTAACCGTTCTTCCGGTTCGCGACCAGCCATCGCGCGACCTTCGCAAGCACCGGGCTCGATGGTGAGACCAGCGAAAGCGCTTTCAAGGAGAGAGCCGTCGCTTCGGTGTCGTTCTGTTCGCTGAAGTCGAGCATAGGCCGGCGGTGCGATTCCCAGTGCGCGTCGAAATCATTCGCCCGCACCGAGCCTTCAATTTCGTTCGCGACTTGCTTCGCGCGATTGTCGCCCCGCGCCTTCAACGCAAGCGCGAGCAACGCACGCCCGTAAGGCTGCAACTCGCCGCGCTTCGCAAACAGGCCGTCTAAATAGCGCGCGTCAGCCTCTCCGCTCGCGTTCAGCGAATACACCATGTAAGCTCGCGATTCGCCGTCGATCTGTTTCCCGTCCTCGCTTCCGGCGTCAATCATCCGCTTGAGCTTCTCGCGCCCGCGCGCGATCCGCCCAGCGTCGACTGAGTAACCGGCACGGCTGGCCATCGTCAATCCGTCAATCACGTAAGCGGTCATAAACGGATCGGATTTGTCATCCTTCCACCAGCCCCAGCCGCCGTCATCGTGCTGGAAGCCGTACAGCCTGTCCATCCCGCGCTGGACCTTTTTCGCCAGATCGTTCGAGCCGCGTATCGAAGCGGTTTGAACATCCTTCAGCGTCTGGGCGACGATCACGTTTGGCAGGAAGCTCGACATGGTCTGTTCGGTGCAGCCGTACGGATAGCTGGTCAGGTAATCGAGCGCGCCAAGAAGCGTGCCCGTGACCGACGGCGTCGCCTCGATGCGAAGCGAACGCGCTTGCGGGTGAGCATTGGCCGGCAGATCAATCGCGATTGTCTTGTCCGCGCTGTCATCGGAGATCGTCGTCGCTCCGCCCGCTGACTGCTTGAGTCCGTGCGGCACGACTTCGAGCGGCAGCTCGACCGCGTCGGATTCGGTATCGGTGAGCGCCTTGGCCAGCAGCTTGATCTCGCCGACATCGTTAGCCGCAACGCGCCAGTCGACGCGGTGCTCGCCCTGCTTGTTGATCGTGACCGTCGAGACTGCCTGATCCAGAAGCTTTGCGCCGGTGACCTCGATCGAAATCTTCGCCGCCTTCGCCGAATCGAGATAGTTGTGAACGATGGCCGACAATGTCACGGTATCGCCTTCGGTCAGGAAACGCGGCGTCTCGAGCCTTAAGATCAGGTCTTTCCGCGAAACAACTTTCACGATAGCCGAGCCGACGCGCGTGTCAGCCGTCACGGCACGGGCCGTCGCGCGCCAGGTGGTCAGGTTGTCGGGGAGCTTCACTTCGACCAATGCTTTGCCGTCCGCGCCGGTGACGATGTCCGGCTGCCAGAACGTCGTGTCCCTGAAGTCCTTTCGAATCGTCGGCTCGGCGTACTGGCCTTCGTTCTTAAAGTCGGCCAGTTGATACGCCGGTTTGTTCGAAGCGAGGTTGAGCGGCTTGTCGCCCGAGAAGCCCGTAAAGTAGTACGAGATGGTAAAGCTCGTTTGCACCTGGTTGTAGCGCCGTCCGTAGAACGCCTTTCGAATATCGGGAGTCTGATCCGGCTTGACGCTGTAGATGGCTTCATCGACTACACCCATGCTGACTTCCGCCTGCGAAGCCGGAGAGCCGTCGTTGTTGCGTGCCAGTATCGTGTACCGCGCAGTCTCGCGAGGCTTGTACTCCTTTTTGTCCGCGAGGATTTCTATGTTCAGGAATTTGTTTCGCGCGGGCACGCTGATCAGCCGGTCGTGCGTGTACATATCGCCATCGTGAACGTATGCGACCGTCAGATAAACGTTAGGCGCGTATCGCGCTTCGATTGGAACATCGATCATCACCGCGCGCGCGGGAGCTTCGATGTGCCGCGCGGTCATCACGCCGCTCAACTCGGTGGTCACCAGCAGATGAGCTTTTTCGGTCGGCAGCATGGCCAGCACGTGAGCGGTCTCGCCCGGCTGGTAAGACTTCTTATCGGGAACCAGCTTGATCGCGCCGTAGTTTTCGTAGGCCCAGTCCGACCATTGGTTCGTCCGGTCGGCGACATACATATAGCCGGTGTCCGACACAAACTGCTTCTTCCCGTCATTAATGGTTGTCGTAACGGTAACGCTGCCGGGCCCCGGCACTTGATAGTCGTAGACGGCAGTTCCGTGTTGATCGGTTTTGAGTTCCGCCGAGCCTAGCGTGGTATCGTGCGGGACATACTCGTAACGCTTCTTGCCCGCGGCGTCTTCCTTTTCGATGTGATCCCAGGTACGGCTGACAAAACCGAGCGTGACCGCCGCCGCTACCGGGCGGCCTTCGTAGTCCGTCGTGCGCACCTGAATCTTGGCGTTGTCGCCTTCATAGTAAACGTAGCGGTCCGTTTGGATGCTGCCGATGACTTCACCGCGAGTGCCAACGACGCTTGCCCGGCCTTCGATCGTTCGCCGCGCCTCGTCGGTAACTTGAGCTTCAAGGCGATAGGTGTAATCTGACGGGTCCTTCTGGTCGGGCTGCGGAATCTCGAGCTCGACTTCGAATTTGCCTTGTGCGTTCAGCGTCGCCTGGCCGTCCTTGATCATGTCATTCCCGTAGCCGTACTCATCCCCTTGCGTTTCAGAGTCGTCAGCTTCGATGTCCTCTTCGTCGCTTTCCCACCAGTGATAGTAACGGCTGCGATAGATGTAGTAGGTCACGTCCGCTTTTGTGACCGGCTCACCAAAAAAGTAGCGAGCTTCAACCGCGAACTTGACCTTGTCGCCGACGGGCACGAATTTCTTCGGCGTGGTGACCGTGACTTTGTACTCGGGCTTCTTGTACTCCTGGACTTCAAAGTAGCTTGTAGTCTTTGCCGCGCCGGCTTGCGCGATGATGCGATAGCTTCCAAGCGGGGCTCCGCTTGCGATGTCCAGCTCGCCGCTGAAGGTCCCGCGCGCTGAAAGCGTCGAGTCTTTTTGAAGGACCTTGCCGCCGTTCGGATCTTCGATTGTAATGTTGACCGGACCGGTCACCACGTCGTAACCCGCCTCACCCTGGCGGCGGAGGATGCCTTTGAAGTAGACCTTCTGCGCAGGACGATAGACCGGACGATCGGTATAGATGTAGCCGGTCACGCCGCCGCCTTGAGACTCATAATCCCCGCCCTCTTCGTCGCCTTCGCCGCCATATTGACCAAAGTAAAACGGCTGCAAGTCCGAGATCGCAAAGTGGTCGTGATACCGGGCCATCACCAGGTAAGAGTTGTTTCTGTTCTCCGCCTGCTCGGCCTCGGGGTCGGCGTCTTCCTGATGCTCGTTCTGTTGCGGCTTCGGAGTTTCAACGCGAGTCTTGAGTATTCCGTTCTTGTCGGTCGTCCCTTTGCCGACGGTGTTTTTGTTCTGCGCGATCTCGACCTGCACTCCTTCGCGCGGCTCGCCGCTCTGGCGATCCACGGCAAAGACCAGCATCTCGCCCGTGGGCGCGGTCTTGTTGATCAACGTCAGATCGGTGACGACGGCGACCGTGTAAGCTCGAAGATCGCCGTTGACCGCTTCGATCAGGTAGACGCCCGGATCTCGCTTGCCCAGCATCACCATTCGCGCGTCGTAGAAGCTGTCAAGCGGCTGAAGCCTCTCGCGCCAACTGCTCACAAGCTGATCGGGGTTGAGCAGCGGCACTCGCGCGAAGTCGGCGACGTTGAGCGGCAACCGGTCGCCCTCGCCGCGAAACTTCTGATTGAGCGACTCGCGCGACTCGCGACGGAGCTGCGAACGGAAATAGTTCTTCAGCGACTTGTAAACCGAGACTTTGAACTCGCGAATCTTCTCGATCAACGACGGCGTCTGTTTGATCGAAGCCGTGACTTCGAGCTTCTCCTGCTCGCCCATCTTGTGCGGATCGGCAAGCCGCTTGAAGAACTTCACCGGGTCGTTTACGCGATAGACGCGGAAGTCCAGATGCTCGACGCCGACGTAGTTGATCCACACCCGCGTCTTGTCGGCGGTGCTGTAGGTCCGATTAGTCGAAAGCGAGAAGTACGGTTTGTAGGTCGCGGCCGTTGCCTCGCCGGCCTGCGCGGCAGCCCCCGCGTTTTCGCCCTGCGCATCCGTGCGCGTCGCGGCAAAGTAAACCGTCGCAATGACCACCGCAATGTAAACCGTCGCGGTCGTGAATCTGTTTCGTTTCATAATTCTCAAACTCTCACTGAAGAATGTTCAGCCTGTAGAAGCCAAGGAAATTCGGATTACTCTCGACCGGGCGCCACCTCTTGTCCGGGTGATGATCCAGGACAGCGAGCCTGACTTTCTTAACAGCGCCCTCATCCGACGGCGAAGAACCTGTGTGATATACGACCCAGTCGGTCGCGCCTTCGCCGGCGTGGCGGGCTTCGCCGACGAAGATCATCACGTGGTAGGGATACTTTTGAACCCACGGCTGATGGAAGAGCAACAGATCACCCGGCTGGGCTTGCCGGCGGTCGCGGCCGACCAGCGCGCAGTTGAAGTTCTTCAAGGTTCGCGCGTCGGCGTATTCCGAGAACTTGTTCGAGGCGAGATCGCTCTCTTGAAACGCCCCGAAGTCGGTGCGAAACAACTTCTCGTGCAGCGGGTTTTCTTCCAGCGTGAACGCGCGCACGTCTGGCGAGACCGGTTCGTACTCGGCGCCCATCTTCTGGAACCAGGGCCGGTCGTGTCGCCGCAGCGCTTCTCTCCAACTGAATCGAACGAGCCCCGCGCAGTCTCTCTGTCCGGCATTCCATTCAGCGCTCAGGTTGTAGAACTGCATCTCGGCGATTGCGGTGAACCATCTTCGAAAGCTCTGGCGGTCTTCGAACGAGCGCAACTCTGCGCTATCGGGTAGGCCGTCGCTATCCGAGTCGTTCCATTCGGTGGTCGCCGGTTGAGAGCGCGAGATGCTGGCTTTCGAAGCGCGCCCGCAAGCCGCGAAGAGCACGCCGGCCATGAGAACCAAGAGAAAGCAGGCAAACCGCAGTCGCACTATTTGAGACCGCCTCCACAGTCGAGCGGGATTATATGGCTCGCTTCGAACCAAGTCAAAAAGCAAGAGAGCCAACTGGAAGCAACGTTCCGTTTGGCGACTGCTTTGTATCCTTTTGTTCGCGTTTGGTTGTCCGTCATCGTCTTGATGTTGGTTACAGCGTGTGTCATAAATTGCCCGCGATCAGTAGTGCGCCCGTACAGGCTACTATTACTCGTTCCGCTCCACTAGAACAGGAGAAACAGAAGGCGATGTCAGACTCAAAGATCAATCGTAGAGACTTTGTGAAGACGGCGGTTGCGGCCGGCGCTGCTATCGGCGCGCTGGGACGAGCCCCGAATGTCAACGCTCGAGTCCTCGGCGCTAACGACCGGATCAATGTCGGTTTGATCGGAGTTGGCGGACGGGGCCGAGGCTTGCTCGACTGGGTGATGAAGACCGGCGAACAACCAGCGACTCCCGCCAGGCTTATCGCGGTTTCCGACGTCTATGGCAAACGATTGAGGGAGGCTAAGGAGAAGGCCGCGTGCGACGCCTACCTGGATTATCACGAAGTCCTGGAACGCAAAGACATCGACGCGGTAATCATCGCCACGCCCGATCACTGGCACGCCCGCATGGCGATCGAAGCTCTCGATCGAGGCAAAGACGTCTACCTCGAAAAGCCGATGACTCACACCGTCGAAGAAGCCAGGCGCGTTTACGAAAAAGTGAAAGAGAAGAATCGCGTCTTGCAGGTCGGCTCCCAGACTACAAGCTCGGATCAGTGGTGGAAGGCTCGCAAGGCAATTCAAGATGGGATGATCGGCCGGTTGATCATGAGCCAGGGGTCGTATCATCGCAACTCGACCGAAGGCGAATGGAACTGGCCGATCGACGCGGCGGCCGGACCAAACGGCAAAGGCGACGACTTCATCGATTGGAAGATGTGGCTGGGCGACGCACCCAGGCACCCGTACAACGCCGATCGCTTCTTCCGTTTCCGCAAGTACTGGGACTACTCGGGCGGCATCGCGACGGACTTGTTCTATCACGTGATGGCGCCGATGAATATTTGCTGGGGCGAAGCTCAGTTTCCATATCGAGTGATGGCCTCGGGCGGGATCTACGTCTTCAAGGACGAACGCGAAGTGCCGGACACTTTCATGCTCACCGCCGACTACGCGCAAGGCCATTCCGTTGTACTGAGTTCATCGATGGCTAACGAGACTCACATACCGGGGCTGATTCGCGGACACGAAGGGACGATAATGATGGTCCCGAACGGGCGCTTCGAGGACAAGGTCGATTACATCACGGTCACGCCTCAGCGCATAGTGAAGCTGAAGTGGGAAGAGAAGTACGGCGCGACCGAGATCAAGCTCAACTGCGAGGCTCGCGAGGACCACATGCAGAACTTCCTGCGCTGTGTGCGAACGCGCGAGAAACCGGTGCTGGATGCTTTGACGGCTTACAAGGCGATGGTGACGATCGGCATGAGCGTGCAGTCGTATCGCGAAGGGCGAGTGTTGTACTTCGACGAGCGAAAACAGAAGGTTGTGTCTGAGGCACCGAAGGCTTAGGCGACCTCGAAGCACTCGACTGTCCTGGCAATGCCGTTACAACAGCAAAACCTTCCGTTGACTCGATTCGATATGGAATGCTAGTTTCGCGTAGGTGCAGAATGGTTATGAGGAGTTCATACGACGAGCTGTTTGAAGCTGTGTTGGCGCTTCCCGCTGGCTCGCGCGCGATGCTGGCTGAGCATCTATTGGAAAGTCTCGACGATCCTGGGCAACAACGCAGGGACGCCATCTGGGCAGAAGAGGCGGAACGGCGCGCCGCAGAGATCGAAACAGGACGCGTCGCTGCGCTACCGGGCGACGAAGTGATGAATGAGTTGCGCGCCAGACTGAAGTGATGGACTACAGTTTCCATCCTCACGCTCGAAGCGAGTTGGACGAGGCTCTGACGTACTACCTCAAGGTGAGCCCTAGACTAGCTCGAGGTTTTCTCTCCGAAGTCGAGAACGCGATTGGTCGCATTCTACAGTTTTCCCCAGGCATGGGCGAAGTTGTCACCTACTATACGGCGCTGCCGAACGAAGCGCTTTCCCTACGGAATAGTTTACAAATTGGGCAAGGATCGAGTTCTCATCGTCGCCGTCATGCATTTGCACCGCGAGCCCAATTATTGGGCCGACCGCGTTTGAATGGAGGGTCTTGAGAGTGATGCCCGCGCCTCTGCTCGAACAACAGATCTACGGAGCCGGCGATGTCGGCACGGAACAACGAACGGGCGATTGAAGCGAAAGCGGAGCCGCATTGACAGCTACAAACGCGCGGGAGTATAGTGGCGCGCGTCGATTAAAAACTCCGATATTTCGATCACATTCAGATTCTTGCTCCAGCTCCGGCCGGAATGGCTGGTCACCCGAAAGAGGTCCCTGTGGGTGAAAAGGAGGCAACCTCGTGGCCGACCACAACGATCCCAACGCGGTCAACTCAATCTTCTCCGACATTGATGTCAGCGCGGCCGACCTCTACGACCTGTTTGGATTTCCCAGCGATGACACAACAGGCGGGGAAAAGGTCGTCATTGCTCTTACGTTTGCTTCCGTTCCGGAGGCCGGAGTCTTTGACACGGACATGCTCTACAGAATTCAGATCTCTGCCGAGCCGAGAGTCGCCCGTCCTGCTAAAGACGACCATAGCCTGAAAGCGTTGCTCAGGTATTTCGATACCTTAAAGGACAAGTATCTTGGTCCGCTGAAGGCGTCGGAAATCCGCGTTACCGTAGATCAGGCTAATCGAGCCACGGTCAAATTCATTGATTTCCCGGGCGGCAGCTTTTCAACAGTCGTCGAAACCAACAAGGTCCTGACCATCGATTCACCCGGAGGGCACTCGATTAAGACGTTCATCGGCGGTCGCGACGACGCATTCTTCAACGATTTGACTGGGTTCTTCCGTTCCATTAACTATGCGCCGCAGTTCTATTACGTTCCTCACACAATGGCAGACTCGCGAGAGCTGAAAATCCCCAAGACCCTTCTCGAACTGGAAGGCAACGACCTTTTTAATTTCGATCCCAATAATCCGGATTGGGGATATCAGGGTGTCAAGGGCAGGAGTTCCGACGGTTTTAAGAAAGACCTTCCGCCGGGGCCCTTGACCTGGACCGGCGACAGATTCCGCAAGGATGGGAACGGCAATTACCGATTCGTCTACAGCGGATTTGACTGCCAAAACGGCAAGAACATAAATGCGATCATTCTCGAGATACCGCTCGGGTTCATCACTAAGTCGCCGGGGCACGACCGGATCGTCAATACGTGGGGCGAGAGTTGGGTTTTGAAGGCTGCGAACAAAATTGAGACGATCCCTGACCACCCGTTCTGGCTGGAACACCCAATGGTGCTGCTCGACGCTATCAAACTGGACGCGGAGCTCAAGAAATACAAGCTGGTCGATACCGATGGCCAGCCATTCGCAGACGCGGCTTTGAGTGAGCGCGAGGACAACCGGCAGCTTGGCGCCAACAATTTTTGGCTCGCGCCGCACTTTATCAAGCGGCTGGCTCATCTCGGCTGGGGCTTCGGGCCATCAATCAGCGCGCTGGGTCTGCAAACCTCTTTTGACCATGACAACTCGCCGGTTTCGGTGCACAAGACGTACTCGCTCGTCACTGAGGCGTTCCCACGGGTGAAGAAGACTCTTTTCCAGGAACTGAACATGCCTGACGACTCGTGGAACAAGAGCGGCTTGAACATCCCGCTTAGGTCCCCCCTCGAAATCTTCGTCCCGAATGTCTGTGCCATCGACATGGACACGACGGGCACGTGGCCGTTCGGACGAAGACTGGAAGATCAGGTCGCGACTCGCTTCCTCTCGATGTTTCTCGATATGGAAGCTGATTTCAACGGCAAGAAATATCACCTCGAATTGCTGAACGATCAGTCCTTATGGGACCACGCGCCGATTGAACCGAAGACGCCGCCGAATCCGCTGAAGAATGATAAGGAGTTTCTCGATCACTTTCCGTATCTTGCAGAGCCATGGTCGTAGGCTGTTGAATCCGGGTTCATGAAAGCCCTGACGATGGCGCCCTGCGCTAAGGCTTCCGTTCTTGATTCGTGTCTCATCGGCTCTTGTGCCTGAACTCGAATGACCCCAAAGACCGACAAACGGACTGACTTCGAAATCGAGCTGCAACGGATCGACAAAGACATCTCCGAGCTTAAGGACAGCGTACTTACCGCCCCGATCGATACCGAAAAAGCAACGAGATTCGTCTACCGCTTCTACCAGCGAGCCTCGCTCACGGGAAACTTCGCCGAGTTAGAAGCTGCGGAGACTGCGGTCAACAATGCCATTCGCCAGGGCATTGGTCCGGCGGCGGATCTCTATCTTCTCAAAGCCAATCTTGATTTCAAGTTCCATCGGCTTGCGGATGTAAGACGCGACCTGGAAATGGGGCCGGGCCTTGCGGACAGCTTTCCAGGCAGAGCGCTCGAAGCGGATCTCGATTTTCAAGAAGGCAGATACGAGGATGCAAGAAAGGGATACGAAAGCGTAATCCTTGATGATCGAACCTGGGACAACCTTGCTCGCCTGGCTTATCTCAAGGCCAAAATGGGCGACGTCGCCGGCGCCGAGCAATTGTACGACGAAGCCGAAGACGAGCTCACAGCCAAAGAAATGCGCTCATACGCCTGGGTAGAACTACAAAGAGGTGTGCTGGATCTCACACACGGGCGTCATGAAGACGCGTGGACTCATTACAACCAGGCCGACCGGGCGTACTCCGGCTATTGGCTCGTCGACGAACACATAGCCGAGTTATTGGGCGCGCAGGGAAGGTTTGCCGAAGCGGTCGCGCTCTACGAGAAACTCATAGTGCGCATTCCCAGGCCCGAGTTCCGACAGGCGCTGGGCGAGCTATACACGTTGTTGGGCGAACCCGAGCAAGCCCGGCGATCGCACGAAGCGGCGCTCGCCGCTTACCTTCAATCGGCGACGTCCGGGGGAGTTCATTATTATCACCACCTCGCCGACTTCTATGCCGACGTGCGCGAGGATGGCGCCGAGGCCGTGAAATGGGCTCGAAAAGATATCGAGCTGCGGGCGAACTTCTCGACGCAAGCCGCGCTGGCCTGGGCGTCATATCGCGACCGTCGGTTCGCCGAAGCGCTCGAAATGATAAACCGAGCGCTGTCGTCCGGTGTGAAGGATGCGCGATTGTTCTTCCAAGCCGCTATGATCCACCGTTCTGCCGGAGGAAACGGCGAAAGCAACCAGTATTTGCAAATGGCAGCCGAGATCAACCCACACTACAGCAACTTTCACGTTCACCGTTGAGCTCGGTCAGTTTGGGCTTAAACATCACATCGCGTTAAGGCTTTGGCGCACGCGTTTTTCTTTGACCGATTCTTCGAACCTGAGAGTTTTGAGCGGAACTGGAAGGAGCGACTCCATGAATAAGAAGAACATGCTCAAGCACATAGTGTTAGCTACATTCGGTTTTGCGTCACTGTGTATGGTAACGGCTTCAAGTTGTCGCCGCGATTCGCCGCCGCCGCCGCCGGAACCAGACGGTGTGATAGACGAGGCGAAGCGGGCCGGGCGCACCGTAGCGTCCTTCCCCGCCGCCGACGAAGACTATTTCCATGACATGGATGGCGGCATCAGCCTGTCTCCGGAAGAAGTAAAGGGACGCAACACCTGGCTCGTTTGGACTGGCGGCAACGATCGCCTTTGGGAGAGGCTCACATTGGAGAGCTTCGGCGCGCTGGATTTTCTCAAAACCATCTCTTCGCATCCAGGTTTGAAGGCCAGCCGTGACAACCGATGGACGTATCTGGGTCTGGTCAACGAGCCGGGCTATGAAAAGGCCACCGGCCCCGACGCCAACCGCTTTGGACTCTGGTTCGATAAACGCGCTGCGGGCGCTCCTCCCGATCCATTTGAAAACGAGCAGAAGTATCCCGGCTCGAAAGTCGGCGCGCGCGGCAAGAACATGCCTGTCGGTTCGTATTACGGCTGGGGGACGGGTATCGTCGGACTGCGGCTGTTCCCAAATCCGGCATTTGACGAAGCCGCAGCCAAGAAATGGGACGCGGAACGCTACTATACAGACCCCGACTACTACAACTCCAAAGACCTTGTTCGCCCGTACCGGGTCGGTATGTCGTGCGCCTTCTGCCACGTCGGTCCGAACCCGGACAAGCCGCCCGACGACGCCGAAAACCCCAAGTGGGAAAACCTCTCGTCCAACGTCGGCGCGCAGTACTTCTGGATCGACCGCATCTTCTCGTGGGAGTCGGACGAGTCGAATTACATCTATCAAATGTTCCACACTTCGCGGCCCGGTTCGTTGGACACATCGCTGGTCTCCTCGGACAACATCAATAACCCGCGGACGATGAACGCGGTCTACGGACTCGGACCTCGCCTCGAGCAGGCGAAGCGCTTCGGCAAGGAGACGCTTGCCGGCGGCAGCCTCAATAACAAGCAACTGAACGATTTCGTCCCTCCCGGCCACCCGCTGACGCAGTTTTTTGTTCCTCCGGCGACCGTGTACTCGCCGCGCGTCCTCAAAGACGGCTCGGATTCGGTGGGCGCCCTGGGCGCGCTCAACCGCGTATATCTGAACATCGGATTGTTCAGTGAAGAGTGGCTGTTGCACTTCAATCCTCTCGTCGGCGGCAAAGAGATTACCCCTATTGAGATTTCGGTCGCCCGCGAGAACTCCATTTATTGGCAGTGCACCGAAGAACAGACCGCCAACATGGCGCTGTTTTTCCTTAAGAGCACCGACCCGCACAAACTCAAGGACGCGCCCGGCGGTATGCAGTACTTCAACGCGGGAAAGCCGGAAGACTCGGAATACGCCAAACAAGTTGACCGCGGGAAAATCG
>Ga0193727_1000742_pt1 | contig 13068 bp, 13 predicted proteins | sample H2c2metaG_FD_143051 | JGI IMG/M metagenome (GOLD analysis project Ga0193727, IMG submission 143051) | Soil microbial communities from a riparian zone of the East river system, Colorado, United States - H2c2 | ecosystem: Environmental > Terrestrial > Soil > Riparian zone | place: USA: East River...
CCGTGCGCTCGTTCGTATGGATGAATCGCACCGGCGGAAGCTCCGCGATCTGGCGCTTCTGACCCGCGATGCAAGAGCGGTCGAGCGCAAGAAGCCCGGCCGTCCGAAGGCACGTAAGAAGTTCCAGTTCTCGAAGCGTTAACCCCGAAGGAATCACTATTTAATGGCTCAGCCAAACCTGGAGCAGCTACTCGAAGCCGGTGTCCACTTCGGACACCAGACACGTCGTTGGAACCCGAAGATGCGTCGGTTCATCTTTGCGGAGCGCAACGGCATCCACATCATCGACCTGCAGAAGACGCTGCGGCAGCTGGAGCTGGCGCAGAAGCTCGCGAGAGAAGTGATTCTCCGCGGCGACAACGTCCTCTTCGTCTGCACCAAGCGGCAGCTCGTCAACATCGTGAAGAGCGAGGCCGAGCGCTGCGGGGCGATGTACGTGACCGAGAGATGGCTGGGCGGACTGCTCACCAACTTCCAGACGGTGAAGAAGCAGGTTCGCCGCCTGAAGGAGCTGGAAGCGGGAAGCGAAGCCGGCGGTGACTTCGAGAACTACACCAAGAAAGAGCAGCTGATGATGAGTCGTCAGCGCGACAAGCTTTCGAAGAACCTTGCGGGCATCAAGAACCTTACGCGTCTTCCCGGTCTCATGTTCGTGATCGATTCCAAGAAGGAGCGGATCGCGGTCAACGAGGCCAACAAGTTGCAAATCCCGCTGATCGCGCTGGTCGACACCAACGCGGATCCGGATCTGATCACCGTTCCGATCGCGGGCAATGACGACGCGATCCGGTCGGTGGAGCTGATGACCAAGTCGATTGCCGATGCGATCGTCGAAGCGCGCCGCGAGGCGCCGGTGCGCGAGGAAGTCGAGGAGTCAGAGTCGTACACGTACAGCTCCGACCGCGGCGCCGAGCCCGAAGGCGAGGGTGACAAGAAGAGAAAGAAGCGGCCACGCAGGCGACGGGCGAAGCCCGAAGCAATTGCCGCGCGGCTCAAGACAGGCGGCGACGAAGGTGGCGGAACAGAGGAAGCCACCGAGCCCGAGCAGGAAGGTTAACTTTCACGCCGCCGGAAAATTCCGGCGGCGTTTTAACGAGACAGGATGATGACCACAAAAGAGAAATTCACAGCAAAAGATGTTCAGACTCTGCGCCAGCGCACCGGTGCCGGGATGATGGAATCGAAGAGAGCGCTCGAGGAGAACCATGGCGACATGGAGAAGGCGATCGAGTACTTGCGCACCAAGGGGATCGCCAAGGCCGAGAAGCGCCTGGGCAAGCAGACGAGCGAAGGTGTGATCGGCAGCTACATCCACCACAACGGCAAGGTCGGCGTCATGGTGGAGGTAAACTGCGAGACCGATTTCGTCGCGCGCACCGATGACTTCAAGCAGCTCGTCAAGTACATCGCCGAGCACATCGCTGCGGCCGCTCCGGTTGCGGTCGACAAGGATCAGGTGCCGCAAGACAAGGTAGAAAAGGAAAAGCGAATCTTCGTCGAGCAGGTGAAGGAGAGCGGCAAGCCCGACCACCTGATCGAGAAGATCGTCGCCGGCAAGATCGAGGCGTACTATAAAGACGTGGCCCTCGTGCATCAGGCCTGGGTCCGCGAGCCGAAGAAGACCATCGGCGAGCTGATCAAGGAAGCATCGGCGAAAGTGGGGGAGAACATTCAGGTTCGCCGCTTCGTCCGATTCCAGATGGGCGAGGAGTAGAGACCAGCTTTGGCTGATCTCAAGTACAAGAGGGTTCTGCTTAAGCTGTCCGGCGAGGCACTCGCCGGGCAGAAGAGCGGTGGTTTCGATTTCACGATTCTCGAGCGGCTGGCTACCGAGGTCAGCGACATCGTGAAGATGGGAGCCGCAGTTGGTCTGGTAATCGGCGGCGGCAACATTGTCCGCGGCGCGCAGCTCTCAAAAATGGGAATGGACCGTGTCGGCGCCGACTACATGGGAATGCTCGGCACCGTCATCAATGCGCTTGCGTTGCAGGATGTACTCGAGAAGGCGGGTATGCAGACGCGCGTCATGACGGCGATCGCGATGGAATCGATCGCCGAGCCGTTCATCCGGCGTCGCGCGATGCGGCACTTCGAGAAAGGCCGCGTCGTGATCTTCGCCGCCGGCACCGGCAACCCCTACTTCTCTACCGACACAGCGGCCGCGCTGCGCGCCATTCAGATCCACGCCGACGTAATCGTCAAGGCGACGAGCGTCGACGGAGTCTACAGCGCCGACCCCAAGCGTGATCCGGATGCGACGCGCTACGAGTCGATCAGCTACCGCGATGTCATCGCCAACGAGTTGGGCGTGATGGACCAGACAGCCATCACTTTGTGCAAAGAGAACAAGCTCCCGATCATCGTCCTGAACATTCACCGTCACGGAGAGGTTGCGAAGGCGCTGCTGGGTGAGCGCGTCGGAACGATCGTACAATGACGACAATTCCTCAGATCACGAAGGACTGCCGGACCGCGATGGAGAAATCGTTCGAGGCATCGAAACGCGAGCTGGCTTCGATCCGAACGGGCAAGGCCACGGCGAGCCTGCTCGACACGGTACGCGTAGAGGCATACGGCCAGCAAATGCCCTTGAACCAGGTGGCGGGCGTGTCCGCGCCCGAGCCGCGACTCCTCACCGTGACACCCTGGGACAAGGGACTGGTCACAGCGATCGAAAAGGCGCTGCGCGAGTCGGATCTCGGCCTCAATCCGCAAACACAGTCAGGCGTCATACGCGTTCCGCTTCCAGCGCTCAACGAACAGCGGCGAAAGGAGCTGGTGAAAGTCGTTCACAAGCTCGCCGAGGAAGCGCGGATCGGAATAAGGCACGCGAGGACCGCGGCGCGCGATCAACTGAAGAAGCTCGAAAAGACTTCGGAAGACGATCAGAAGAAGGCGGAGAAAGAGCTTCAGAAACTCCACGACGACTACATCGGCAGGATCGATGAGTTGTTGAAGGGAAAAGAAGCAGAAATCATGGAAGTCTAGCCCGTGTCCGAGCTGACACGGCGTATTCTATTCGCGGTGATCGCTGCACCCGCGAGCATAGCGATCATATACTTCGGTGATTGGGCGCTGGCGATCGTTCTCGCCGTTCTCGCGGCACTGGCTGCCTGGGAGCTATTCCGAATGGCGCGTGAAACTGGTGCGCTTCCGTTGGAGCCGGCTGGAATCGGACTGGCTGCTCTCCTCCCGATCGCGGTCCACGCGCAACGCCTGGGCATCTATACGCTGTCCAACACCGCAATCGTGACGATGGTTTTATTGTTGTTCGCGAGCACGATCTGGCTGCGCGGACCCACGGGCAAACCGCTCTCCTCAGTGGCGATCACGGCGTTCGGTGTGCTCTATGCGGGACTCTTCTCGTACATCTATGCGCTTCGCTACCACGACTACGCTGTGGGTGCCGCGGCGGGAACAGCACTGGTCTTCCTGCCGGTGCTGCTCACGTGGACCACCGATGTCGGCGCGTACGCGTTCGGGCGGACTTTCGGCAGGAAGAAGCTCATTCCGTCGATCAGCCCCGGAAAAACCGTCGAGGGCGCCGTCGGCGGACTCGGGCTCGCGATCGTCATCTGCCTGCTCTACGTGCGCTTCATCCTGATGCCGTATGCGCAGCTAGGGCTCACGATCCAGGGCGCGGTCCTGTTCGCGATCGTGATCAGCGTTGCCGCCCAGACCGGAGATCTCGCGGAGTCGCTGCTCAAGCGCGAGGCCGGTGTGAAGGACAGCTCGCGCATTATTCCCGGGCATGGTGGAATTCTCGATCGTTTCGACAGCCTGTTGTTCGTGATGCCGGTCGCGTTCCTGCTGCTGGGACGCCTGCTGCTTCCGGTACCCCAGTGACGCCGGCCGCCGCGCCCAAAGGGGTGGCGGTGCTCGGCTCGACGGGCTCGATCGGTACGACCGCGCTGCGTGTATTGGACCGTCAGCGAGAAAGATTCCGCGTCACTGCTCTCACCGCCAACAGCAACGCCGCGCTTCTCAGAGAGCAGGCGCGCAAATTCTCACCCGCCTTCGTCGGGATGGTGGAATCCCAGCCCGACGCCGACGGTGCGTGGAAGAGTGGGACTGATGCTCTGATCGCGGCAGCGACCCGGGATGATGTGGACATCGTGCTGAACGCGATCGTTGGTGCGGCTGGACTGGACGCCACTCTCGCCGCTCTCGAAAAGGGAAAGCGTGTCGCGCTCGCCAACAAGGAGACGCTCGTCATTGCGGGAGATCTGGTGCGGCAGGTTTGCGCCGCCGGATCGGGCGAAGTCATTCCAGTGGATAGCGAGCACAGCGCGATCCTTCAGTGTATCACCGGACACCCTGCGTCAGCCGTGCGCCGCGTGGTGCTCACGGCGTCAGGCGGGCCGTTTCGCGGGTGGAGCGCGGAAAGACTGGCGTCGGCGACCGTGGAGGACGCGCTCCGTCATCCAACCTGGCAAATGGGACGCAAGATTACAATCGACAGCGCCACGCTCGCCAACAAGGCGCTCGAGGTGATCGAAGCGCATTATTTGTTCGGGCTTCCCTACGATCGTATCGAAGTTGTCGTGCATCCACAGAGCGTGGTTCACTCGTTCGTCGAATTCATCGATGGCAGCGTCGTCGCACAGATGAGCGTTCCCACCATGGAGTTACCCGTCTTGTATTCGCTGACCCACCCGGAGCGAGTTGCGGACGATGGTGTGCCCGCGTTCGATCCCGTTAAACTATCTCCCATGACGTACGAGCCCGTCGACCACGAACGCTTTCCCGCGCTGCGCCTCGGCATCTCGGCCGGAGTGGCTGGCGGAGCTGCGCCGGCAGTGTTCAATGGAGCGAACGAGTGCGCCGTGGCGGCATTCCTCGCGGGCAAGATCCGGTTTCCTGATATCGCAGGCGCAATCTCGGCGGCACTCGACAAGTTGAGCGGGCTCCCGTCGGGCACACGGGATCAGCTGCTGGCCGCTGATGCCGCCGCTCGCCGCCATGTGCAGGAGATGTTCAAGTGCTGCTGTGGCTCGCTCCGATAGCCGTGTTCGGGCTGGTAGTGTTCGTCCACGAGCTTGGCCATTTTATCGCCGCCAAGCTGACCGGCGTTTACGCGCCGCGTTTCTCGATTGGCTTCGGCCCTTCGCTGTTGAAGCGGCGCATTGGCGAAACCGAGTACGTGCTGGCCGCGCTGCCGCTGGGCGGATACGTCCGGATGGCGTCCCGCGAGGACGAAGCCACGGCGTTTCTCGAGGGCGGCAGCGAGAACTCGGCGACACAGGCCGCGAACCCAAAGGACGGGTTCGATCCGGAAGCGATGATACCATTCGGCCCCAAGCCGATTCCGGAATCCCGCTGGTTCGAATCCAAGCCGCTCCCTGCGCGGCTGTTCATCATGCTGGCCGGCGTCACGATGAATGCGCTGCTCGCGTACGTGATCTACGTCGGCGTACTGCTCCACTCGGGATTGCCGACACCGGTTCCAGTCGCGGCTGGCGTCCTTCCGGATAAGCCCGCGGCTCTCGCCGGGATACAGGCAGGGGACAGCATTGCCTCATTCAATGGCCGGCCACTCGCAGGATGGGAGACACTCCTCGACAGCATCGGCGCGTCGGCAGGGCGTCCCGTCGTGCTGGGAATCGTGCGGCACGGGAAGCCTCTCGACGTAACAGTGACTCCAGCGGCCGAGGTCGTTCTCGATCCGCGCACGGGAGTGAAAGCCACGCTGGGAAGAATCGGCATGATGCCGAGCGCACCTTTTGCCCCGATCCCGGCGTCCGAGGCATTTTCTACTGCCTGGTCGCTGACGATTGAGAACGGCGGCAAGGTTTTCACCGCGCTGGGCGCTCTCGCGCACGGCGTCGGCGTGCGAGACCTCGGCGGACCGATCGCGATCGCGCAGGTGTCTGTTCAGGCGGCTCGCGGGGGAATCGAGACGCTCCTTTTGCTCATTGCGCTCATCAGCATCAACGTCGCCGTGTTCAATCTGCTTCCCGTGCCGATCCTCGACGGTGGACAGATAGTCCTCAACATTGCGGAGACGATCAAGGGAAGCGCGTTCAGCACTCAGACGCGCGAGCGAATCCTGAAGGGCGGGCTATTGCTCATTGGATTGCTGTTCGTCACGGTGATGTTCAACGACATAAGTCGTAACATGCAGAACATCGTTCATTTCTTCGGGCGCATCTTCAGCCGGTCGGGTTAAAACCACCAGGGCGCTGCTCCCGTAGTGCTCGGTACACTCTCGCGGAATTCAATTGCCTGATTTCAAAGCGGAAGACTATCGTCTGACCAGCCCCGATGCGCGGCCTCGCAACTACGCGAGCGAGCACGACGAGCCGCCTCGCAGCTACGCGGCCGAGCACGAACAGGAGGGGCAGCAACTGGCGCCCGACACGCGGTCGACGTCTGGGGTCGTCTCATTTCTCAGCAGCAACGAGAAAGAAGGACGCTGGCATCTGCCACGGCGGTTTCGCGCGCTCGCCGTGATGGGGAATGTCGAGCTCGATTTGCGCCAGGCCGAAATCGGATACGGCCTGTCCGTGATCGAGGCTGTCGCGGTCATGGGCAATATCGAGATCACGATCTCACCCGACATAACGGTCGAGTCGGATGGGGACTCGCTGCTCGGGACGTTCGTTCTCAAGTACGATCGGCGCGCAAATCCGGCCGCGGCGAATCGCGACAAAGTAGTCCGCGTGATTGGGACCGCCTATCTGAGCGCCGTAACCATTCATGTGAAGGGTCCCGATGAGAAGCTTCTCGCCCGACTCGGGCGCACTCTGGGCTTTGACGAGTAGCAAGACCCTCGTCTCGCGGTCTGTGGCCGGATGTGCTCCACGAATTGAATGGCGGACGCTTCGCGGCTAAATTTGACAGCTATGGCTTTTCCAGGCCTGGCTGAGCGTGTTGCCGATGTGCGAGCCAGGATTGCGGCAGCCGCGGCACGTGGTGGCCACGGTCAGCAGGTCACGATCGTGGCGGTCACGAAGACGCATGGACCCGAGGCCGCACGAGCGGCCTACGAAGCCGGCCTGCACGATGTCGGCGAGAACAAGGTTCAGGAAGCACTGAAAAAGATGGCCGCGGTGGACGTGCCGGTGCGTTGGCATCTCATCGGACATCTCCAGCGGAACAAGGTGAAGGCGCTCGATCAGTTCGCGTTGCTGCATTCGCTCGACAGCCCGCGGCTCGCCGATGCGGTGTGCGAGTTCGGGATAGCGCGGGGCAGGGCGGTGGATGTGTTGCTCGAGTTGAACATTGCGGGAGAGGCCTCAAAGGGCGGCTACACACTTTCCGAGATGCTGCCGGAAGCCGAGCGACTCGCTGCGCTCTCGGGTATCCGGGTTCGGGGAGTGATGACAATGGCTAGTTTTACCGCAACGGAGTCGCAGCTCCATCGCACTTTCGCGGAAGCGCGCGAAGCGCGCGAAGATCTGGTCGCAGCCGGGCATCCGGCCGAGGAGCTGTCGATGGGGATGTCGAACGATTACGAGATTGCAGTAGAAGAAGGCGCGACGCTGGTACGGATCGGAACCACCCTCTTCGGAGCGAGGGCAAAATGATCGACGAATCATTTCATCTTACACCGCTGGATGTGCGGCGCTACGACTTCGGTCGCGCCTTTCGCGGCTACAACCCGGCGCGCGTCGATCAATTCAGGGATCAGGTCGCCGAGGAGATGGAGCGCCTCACGCGGATCAATCAGGATCTCGACTCGAAGGCCAGGAGCTTTCACGAGCAGCTCCGCGCGTTTCGCGAGCGCGACAAGGCGCTGAACGATGCGCTCATTGCCGCGCAGCAGCTTCGCGGCGAGGTCCGTGAGCAGGCGGAGCGTGAGGCGCAGCTAATCCTGCGCGAGGCACAGGCCGAGGGCGAGCGGATAATCGAGGCCGCGAAATCGGATGTGCGGCGAATGGAGGAAGAGCTGGACAATCTGGATCGCTCCCGGCGCACGTATCTGGCACAGATGCGAACTCTGATCGCGCGACAGCTTTCGGAGGTCGAGGCGTCCGATTCACAAGTTGTCGCGAGCACCCTGAGAGGCGCGGGCTCAAACTCCTCAGGATCTAACCGAGAATGACCGCAGTCCGCCCCGTGCCGGCCGCGGCGGGGGGAGACGACAAGGGCATGCGCTTCCGCCTGCTGCCCACCGATCGCTCGCCCGACGAACTCGAAAAGGAAATGCTTTCCCGCTGGAAAGAAGAAGGCCTCTTCCAGAAGACTCTCGCGCAAGCGGCAGGGAAGCCTGAGTTCGTTTTCTTCGAAGGTCCGCCGACCGCCAACGGCAAGCCCGGAATCCACCACGTGTTCTCGCGCACGGTGAAAGATCTTTTCTGCCGCTACCGCGCAATGAGCGGCAATCACGTGGCGCGCAAAGCGGGCTGGGATACCCACGGCCTGCCGGTCGAGATCGAAGTCGAAAAGAGAATCGAGAAGGACTTCGGCATTCGAACCGCGAAGCAGCAGATCGAGCAGATCGGCGTCGCGCGCTTCAACGAAATGTGCCGTGAGAGCGTGTGGCGCTATCGAACCGATTGGGAGGAGCTGAGCGAGCGCATCGGATACTGGCTCGACTACAGCGATCCGTACGTTACCTACTCGAACAATTACATCGAGAGCGTGTGGTGGGCGCTGGCGACGATGTTCCGTCGCGGGCGGCTGTACCGCGGGCACAAGGTTCTGCCCTACTGCGCCCGGTGCGGAACGACTTTGTCGAGTCACGAGGTAGCGCAGGGCTACAAGGATGTGAAAGACCCCAGTGCCTACGTTGCGCTCGATCTCGTTGAAGAAAAGGGCGCAAAGACACGACGCCGCATTCTGGTGTGGACGACTACTCCGTGGACGCTCGTCTCCAACGTCGCTTTGGCGGTGAACCCGACGCTCGAGTACGTCGAGCTACGCAAGAGAAAATCGGAGACCGACGAGACGATCATCCTCGCGCTCTCGCGTACGCCCGCAGTGCTTGGTGACGACTTCGCCGGCCGCTGGGAGACGGTTCGCTCTTTCCGGGGCAGCGAGCTTGTCGGCGGCCGATACAAACGGCCACTCGATTGGGTGGAGTACAAGGACGGCAAGCACGAGGTGATCATCGGCGAGTCCTTCGTATCCGCGGATGAAGGTACCGGCGTCGTGCACATGGCGCCCGCGTTCGGCGCGGACGACTACGCGGCCGGACAGCGGAATGGGCTGGCGTTCCTCCAACCCGTAAATCTCCGCGGCGAGTTCCCAACCGAGATGCCCCTCGTGGGCGGGATGTTCGTGAAGGAAGCGGACGCTGTCATTCTAGAGGAGCTCAAGCGCCGCGGCGTTTTGTGGAAGTCGACGCTCCACGAGCACGCGTACCCGCATTGCTGGCGTTGCGAGACTCCGCTGCTTTATTACGCGCGCACATCGTGGTTCATCCGCACCACGGAATTCAAGGACGCGATGCTGGTTCGCAACGCGCGCGTCGACTGGCATCCGGCGGAAACCGGATCAGGCCGTTTTGGTGAATGGCTGACCAACAACATCGATTGGGCTGTCTCGCGCGATCGCTACTGGGGAACTCCCCTTCCCATTTGGGTGTGCGACCGTGATGGCTCGCACGCTGAGGCCATCGCTGGATTCGCGGAACTGTCGGAACGGTCCGGGAAAGCCCTCGCGGAGGCGTTCGATCCTCACAAGCCATTCATCGACGACTACAGCTGGCAGTGCAAGTGCGGCGGCACCATGACTCGCACGCCAGAGGTCATCGATGCCTGGTTCGATTCGGGATCGATGCCATTCGCGCAATGGCATTTCCCGTTCGAGAACCGCGACAAGTTCGAGCGCTACTATCCGGCGGATTTCATCGCGGAGGGAATCGATCAGACGCGCGGCTGGTTCTATTCCTTGCTGGCGATCGCGACCGGACTCGGGGACGCGCTGCCGAATAATCTGCTTGCCCACGAAGCCCATTCGCCCGGGGTAGTCGACACCGCGCCGTACCGCTCCGTCGTCGTCAACGATCTTGTCCTCGACGCCGAGGGACAGAAAATGTCCAAGCGACTCGGAAACATCATCGACCCGGCGTCGGTGATTCCGCGTTACGGGGCGGACGCAGTGCGTCTCTTTCTCACGACTTCGAGTCAGCTCTGGACCCCGCGCCGTTTCGACGAAGCCGGGATTCGCGACACCGCCGGCCGGTTTCTGCTCACGTTCAAGAACGTCTATACCGGCATCTTCGCGGAGTACGCGAATTTCGGATGGTCGCCATCAGACAAGGATCCGCTCGCCGGGGATCGGCCCCTGCTGGATAGGTGGGTCTTATCCCGGCTGGCGACCGTCGAGCGCGAGGCCGACGAGATGCTCGCTCGGTACGAGGCCACCAACGCCGCCAAGGCCGTGATGACCTTCTTCGACGAGGACGTGTCGAAATGGTACGTGCGTCAGAGCCGCCACCGCTTCTATGATGTGGACGGCGAGGATAATCGCGCCGCGTTCGCGACGCTCCACGAGATCATCGCGGTGACCTGCCGGCTGCTCGCGCCGTTCGCTCCTTTCATTACCGATTGGGTCCATCGGGAGATCACCGGCAGCTCAGTGCACCTGGCGCCGTTCACCCGCGGTGAATCCAGCGTGGGGGCGATCGATGTCGATCTCGATCGTTCGATGGCGCACATTCGCACGCTTGCAACCCTGGGTCGCGCGGCTCGGGAAGAGGCTGGCGTGAAGGTCCGCCAGCCCCTCGCCCGGCTCGTCTGCGTTGTGCCCGTTCGGGGGGCTGTCGCAAAGGATGCTCAGACGCGGGCCGAGGGCATGTTGAACGACCTTAGCCCCCTCCTGGCCGCCGAACTCAACATAAAAAAGGTCGAATTCATCTCAAGCGCCGACGATCTAGTAACTTTAAAGGCTCGGCCGAATTTCAGGTCGCTGGGTAAGAAGTTCGGTAAAGACACGCCCCTGGCTGCAGAGGCCGTGCAGGCTTTGGCCAGTGAGGCGTTGAGAGAATTCGAGGCAGGGAAGCCGTTGTTCGTTTCTGTTGGGAACGAATCGCGGGAGCTGAGCGCCGAGGATTTGACCGTCGTGAGGACTGCGTCGGGCGACTTGGTGGTGAAGGAGGAAGGTGGCTATTTTGCGGCGCTCGAAGCGGTGGTAACGCCCGAGCTTCGCCTCGAAGGCCTGGCGCGCGAAGTGGTCAGTCGCGTTCAAAAGCTGAGGAAGGAATTGGGTTTCGCGGTAAGCGATCGCATCACGCTTTTCGTTGCCGGCGGTGCGGAGATTCAGGAAGCAGTGAAGGCTTTCCAGAAATGGATAGCAGATGAAGTGCTCGCTCTGAAAGTTTCGGTGGGCGAGAAAATCGACGAACCACACGCGGCGCATACGCTCGACCTTGATGGGCAGAGCGTTGAAGTCGCCTTGGAGAGGGTAGGTTAGAAATGGCAAGTGCAGCTAGCAGCAAAAAGCCAGCAGCGGCAAAACCGACAGCGGCAAAACCGACAGCGGCAAAATCGGCAGCGGCAAAACCGGCTGCGGCAAAACCGGCTGCGGCAAAACCGAAGGCAATGCCCAAAAAGAGCCTTCAGCACTTCGAGAAGCGCCTGCTCGAGGAGAGAAAGCGCGTACTGAAGGAGCTGGGGCACTACGACGAGACTTTCGGGTCGACGCCGCAAGGTGCGGACGGCGATCTGAGCGCATACTCGTTCCACATGGCCGATCAGGGAACCGACGCTATGGAGCGCGAGAAGGCGTTTCTGTTCGCGAGCCAGGAAGGTCGTTTCCTCTGGCACATCGACGAAGCGCTCCGCCGGCTCTATCGCAATCCCGAGCAGTTCGGCAAGTGCCACAACTGCGGCCGGGAGATCAGCTTCGAGCGTCTCGACGCACTTCCGCACGCCAGGTATTGCATCGAGTGCAAGCAGCGCGAAGAAGATGGAAAGCGCCAAGCCTAATCCGCCCCTCTTCTGGGGCACGCTGATCACGGTAGTGGCGCTGGATCTCGTGACGAAACTCATCGCCGCGGCGACGCTGTCACCGCAACACATTCCGCACGAGATTCTGGGGAATCATCTCCGGCTGACGCTGGTCTACAACCCGGGCGCGGCATTCGGGTTGAATCTGGGTGTCTACTCGCGGTGGATATTCATGGCGCTGACTGCGGGGGCGCTGGTGATTCTTGGGCGCCTCTACCAGGCGACGCGGCAGGGAGATTTCCTCCGTACGATCGCGCTCGGGCTCGTATGTGGTGGCGCCGTGGGGAATCTCATCGACCGCGTCCGGTCGGCGACTGGAGTCGTGGATTTCATAGACGTGGGCTTGCGCGACCTCCGCTGGCCGACGTTCAATGTCGCCGACATGGCGGTTAGCGTAGGCGCATTTCTCCTGGCTTGGGTTCTTTGGGGCGAGGAACGATCTTCCAGCCCGGCCGTTGCAGCCACCCCAGTGTCGGATACTCCGGCGGAGAGCTAGGCTCTGAGCGACGTCAAGGAGTTTCCCGTCGAGGCGGACAGCAATGTCCGCCTCGATCTCTTTATTGCCAGTCGTGCCGAGCTATCGCGGACGCAGGCGGCGACTTTGATCGCGCAGGGGCACGTGCGGGTGGATGGGCGCCAGGAAAAGGCGAGCTACCGCCCTGAGACCGGCGAAGTGGTGAGAGTCGAGATCCCCAAGGTCGAGAAGCGAGCGATCTCCGGGGAGGATATCCCGGTGGCGGTGGTCTACGAGGACGAGGCCCTACTCGTGGTGGACAAGCCGGCGGGTATGGTGGTCCACCCAGCCCCCGGTAACTGGAGCGGGACGCTGGTGAATGCCCTGCTGGGGCGGGGTGGTAGCCTCTCTTCCGAAGGAGAGCCGGAGCGGGCAGGAATGGTCCACCGCCTGGACAAGGAGACGTCAGGGCTGCTGGTGGTGGCCAAGACCGATCGATCGCACCGGTTATTGAGCGCCGCGATCGCCGCCAGACGGGTCACCCGCCGCTATGCAGTCATGACCTGGGGTCACCTTCCCTCGGAGACCCTGACGATCGACAAGCCGATAGCCCGCGACCCCCGAGACCGGAAGCGCATGGCAATCGTCAATAAGGGTCGGCCGGCCAAGACCGACCTCATACGCCTTGCTCGGTTCGATGCGGGGGAACTTCTTCGT
>Ga0193727_1000743_pt1 | contig 13067 bp, 12 predicted proteins | sample H2c2metaG_FD_143051 | JGI IMG/M metagenome (GOLD analysis project Ga0193727, IMG submission 143051) | Soil microbial communities from a riparian zone of the East river system, Colorado, United States - H2c2 | ecosystem: Environmental > Terrestrial > Soil > Riparian zone | place: USA: East River...
GTCCAGCTCTTCCACGACGCGTTGATCGACGTCCTTGTAATGCCCGCATAGGAGCGTCAACTCGTTGCCCACCGCAAGGCGTACCGCCGTGTCGTGCGTGAAGAGCTTGCCGCGAGCCGACAGGAGCACGATGGGACCCGCAACCTTTAGATCCTCCACCGCCTCCACAAACGGCTCCACTTTCAGCACCATCCCTGCCCCGCCACCATATGGCGCATCGTCCACCGTATGGTGCTTGTCGTGCGTGTAGTCGCGCAGCTGCACGACGCGAAACCGCACCAGCCCCGCCTTGGCGGCCCGTCCCAGAATGCTCGTGGCCAACGGCGCCGCGAACCATTCGGGAAACAGGGTGACGACGTTAACCGTCAGCATCGTCCGCAACCGCCACGAGCTGGTCGCGCCAGCCCTCCACGGCCGCCCGCGAGGTGATCCCCTCGAAACCGAGCAGCCATTCCCGGTGATACGCTCGGCGCCGGGCCAGGACGAGCGGCCCCGCCAGAATCTTGCGGTCCTCGTCCATCACGTACACGCGCGCCTTGGGGACGAACACGCTCCCCGGATGCTCCACCAGGGGGAACACCGCCACCTCCCCCTGTTGTCCGTGCGGCTTGCGCAGCCGCCCGACTACGCGGGGCGTTTGCCCAATACGCCGGCCTTCTTGAGGAGCGAGCGCACCGTGTCGGTGGGCATCGCGCCCTTCGCCATCCAGGCCAGCGCCTGTTCCGCGTTCACGTCGATGACGGCCGGGTTCGCGCGCGGGTTGTAGTTGCCGATCGTCGCCACGAAGCGTCCGTCCCGCGGCGAGCGCGAGTCGGCGACCACGATGCGGAAATACGCCTGCCCTTTGCGCCCCACCCGCCGTAACCGAATTCGAGTTGCCATGCGATCCCTACATCCTTTTCATGAGCTTGCGCATCTGCTGGAACTGCTCCAGCAGTCGGTTGACTTCCTGCACGGGCCTGCCCGCGCCCTTCGCGATCCGCAGCTTGCGCGACCCGCTCAAGATGCTGGGGTCCGCGCGCTCCGCGGGCGTCATCGACAACACGATCGCCTCGACGTGCTTGAGGCGCTTGTCATCCGCCGGAATCGCCTGCAACGCCTTCGCGTTCACGCCCGGCAGGAGACCCAGCACCTGCTTCATCGGGCCCATCGCCTGCATCTGCTTCAGCGCGACGAGGAAATCCTGTAGATCCATGCCGCGCTTCGATCGCGCCTTCTGCGCGACGCGCTCCGCCGCCTTCGCATCGACGGTCGCCGCTGCTCTCTCCACCAGCGCGACCACGTCGCCTTGGCCGAGAATGCGGCCGGCCATGCGGACGGGGTCGAACGGCTCGAGGGCGTCGGGCTTCTCGCCCACCCCCACATACTTGAGCGGGAGGCCCGTCACGCCGTGAATCGACAGGGCCGCACCGCCGCGCGCATCGCCGTCGAGCTTGGTCAGGATCACGCCCGTCAAGCCGACGCCGTCCTGAAACCCGCGGGCGATCTTCACCGCGTCCTGCCCCGTCATCCCGTCCGCGACGAGCAACACCTCGCGCGGCGTCACCGCCGCCTTGAGCGCTTTCAGCTCGTCCATCAGCGCCGCATCGATCTGCAACCGGCCGGCCGTATCGACGATCACCGTGCGGCACCGCGCCGACTCAGCCTCGCGCAGCGCAGTCTGCACGAGCGCCGTCACGTCCTGCTCCGTGCTCTGTGCTCCGAACACGGGAACGTCGATCTGCTTGGTGCTCTGTGCTCCGAACACGGGAACGTCGATCTGCTTGCCGAGCTGCTCCAGCTGCTCGCGTGCCGCCGGCCGATACGGGTCCGCCGCCACCAGGCACGGCGCCTTCTGCTCCAGCTTGAGTCGCCGCGCCAGCTTGGCTGCCGTGGTCGTCTTGCCCGACCCTTGTAACCCAACGAGCAGAATCACCGTCGGGCCTACGGAGGCGAAGTCGAGGCCGCTGCGACTGCCGCCGAGTAAACCGGCGATTTCGTCGTGCACCAGCTTCACGACTTGCTGACCGGGGCTCACCGACTTGAGCTGCAGCACACCGACGGCCCGCCCGCGCACCCGATCGACGAAGCCGCGCGTCACCTCGAAACTGACGTCGGCCTCGAGCAGGTGCCGGCGGATCTCACGGAGCGCGTCGGTGACGTCGCCCTCCGAGAGCACGCCGCGGCCTGTGAGACGCTTCAGGACGGCGCCGAGCTGCTCGGAAAGGGCCGTAAACATAAGCCTTGCAAGCTAAATGGCGAATCACTCGAATCCAAGTGGGGGTTATCTTGGTCTGATGGCTCAGGAAAGCCCGGCGCCACCAGTCATTCCCACCACGCCTGCGTGGTCGCGCCCCGACGACGCAACCCGGCAAGCGCAGCTCGATGCCATGAAGTGGCGAGCCACCGGCCTGCTGGGCTTTGCCGCCGCCGTGTTCATCGCGGCCCGGGCGTTCGAGGCGCAGTACCCGTGGCTGGGCTACATCCGGGCCACGGCCGAGGCGTCGCTCGTCGGGGGGCTCGCGGACTGGTTCGCCGTGACCGCGCTGTTCCGCCACCCCCTCGGGTTGCCGATTCCGCACACCGCCATCGTGGCGACGCGGAAGGAGCGCATCGGGCGGATCCTCGGCAACTTCGTGCAGAACCACTTCATGTCGCGGGAGGTCGTGGCCGCCAACCTGCGTGCCGTCCGGCCCGCGGAGCGCGCGGCCCGGTGGTTGTCCGATCCCGAGAACGCCCGCCGCATCGCCCAGCAGGTGGCCGGCGGGCTCGCCAAGGCGCTCGAAGCGCTGCCCGACCACGAGGTGCAAGCCCTGGTGCAACGCGTCGTCAGCGCGCGACTTCGCGCTACGCGTGTGGCGCCCGCCCTCGGCAAAACGCTGGCCCTCGTGCTCGGCGACAACCGGCAGGAGGAGCTGCTCAATGTGACGGTGCGGCTCGCAGCTGTGACCGTGCGGCTCGCAGCGGAAGCCGTCCTGAACAACCGCGAATTGATCCGCGACCGGGTGCGGGCGGAAACACCCTGGTGGGTGCCGCCGGTCCTGGACGACAAGATCTATCAGAAGATCATCGACGCGGTCGAACGGCTGCTGCGCGACATGGTCCGGGACCCCGAGCATCCGCTGCGCGCCGCGTTCGACAACGCCCTTCGGGACTTCATCGACCGCCTGCAACACGCACCGGACGTGATCGCGCGCGCGGAGGCGATGAAAGAAGAGTGGCTCGCCGACTCTTCGGTCGCCGACCTCTCCGCCAAACTCTGGGAGACGATCCGGCACGCGGTCATCGCCTATGCCACGAGCGGCGACGCGAGCGCTCCCGGGCCCCTCGATCGCGGGCTCAGCGAGTTCGGCTCAGCCGTGCTCGCGAACCCGACGTTGCTCGCCGAGGTCGACGACCTGCTGATCGATCTGACCGGAGGCGTCGTGGAGAAGTATCGTCACGAGATCGGGGACCTCATCGCGCAAACCGTGGCGGGTTGGGACCCCGAGGCGACGTCGCGGCGATTCGAGTTGGCGGTGGGACGGGATCTGCAGTTCGTGCGGATCAATGGGACGATCGTGGGCGGCCTCGTCGGCCTCGCGATCTACACGGTCAGTCGGTTTTGGCCCTGACGTGCACCTGAGGTAGCTGCTTCCAACCCTTCCAGTTGGGCGGGGCGTCTACGAGCCGGACGCCAGGCCGGCCGTCAATGTCGATCCGTTTGATTTCCGACCGTCTGGCCGACCGGCCGCGACCGTCAGGAAGTCCTTTAGGGTCCGCCCGACGTTTCTGCCAAGCCCGCTCGAGTCCCGCCGCGAAGCGGTCCGCGGCGGCCGCGTCGTCCCACACGGAGTACCACACCAACGCTTCGCCATCCGGGCCGAGGACCTGATAGCGGTCTCCGTCCCAGCCGGTCGCCAACGTCGCCGCCTGCGACTCGTCGCCCAGGTGCTGCTGCAAGAGCAGCCGCGTCTCGAACTCGCCCAGGCCGTCTTCGAACCGCAGCGTATCGGGCGCCGGCCCGAACGCAAGCTCCGTCGGCTCGTCACCGGCGGCGAAGCGATCGGGGTGGAGGATTTGCTCGGTGGACGTGGGCATGGTGGTGAGCACCGACTTGCCGACGCGGTTGCGGCTGAACCAGACGACGAAGTCCGCACCGCCCAAGTACGGGAAGATCAGCCCCTCACGCAACCACAGCGGCGCGCGCGCGAATCGCTCCATCTGTGTGGTCTGCAGCCGCGCCATCACCGCGCGCTGCCGCCAGAACCAGCCGATGGGATACGTGTCCGGGAGCTGCTCAGGCATCAGCACCGAGAGCTGTACGATGGTGGCCTGGCCTTCGAGGATCGCCTGCGCCGCCGAGCGACGATCGTTGTGGCCCTGTTGCGTGATGATCGAGTCGAGCGAGACGTACTGATCCTGCAGCGCGTGCACCAGCTCGTGCGACACCACGACGCGGAGCGTCGACTCCTCGATGTCGGCCGGGATGTACAGGGCGTTCGAGTCGGGGTCGTAGTAGCCCGCGATTTGCTCGGTGTACAGGTCGATCATCGTCGACCGGAGCTGCATCGAATCAGGAATCAACCCGAAGCGGTGCAATGCCGCTTCGAGACCCGCGAGCTCGCGCGGCGGGAGGTCCTGGTCGAACTTGTGAATGACGTAGTCTCGCACCTGGTTGCGCGAGCGGCGCAGCACCAGGGGCTGCCGCTTGAAGGCCAAGTGCGCGGCCCGCGCGACAGACGGCATCATGCCCCGCACCATGTCCCGCAACTGCGCCTCGCTCTGCACCGCCTCGGCGCGTTCGCGGCAGCCGACGATCACCAGCGCGGCGCCGAGGACGACGGCGCCGGTCAGCCGGTCCATTCGATGCCCTTGCCCACCGCCGATGCGACGACGCGCGCGACATCCTTGCCCGACACGACGATCCCCTGCCGCTCGAGCTCCTCGCGGAGGAGGCGGTCGAGTTCGGCACGGCGCTCTTCGTGCGTCGGCGGGCGCTGCTGCACGACAGTCGCGGGAGGAGGCGTCGGCGCTTTCGTGCCACCCATCATCTCCCGGAAGTCCGCCACGACCTGATCGATCACGGCGCCAAAATCGGGCATCGGCTCGTCAGGTGCTCGCTCCTCCGTCAATCCGCGCTTGATCAATGCCTCGATCTTGCGCCGCTCGCGGATCAGCCGGTCGAGCTCGGGAGAGACTTGCGCGGTGGCCTGCGCGTGCGCGCAGGCTTCGTCGAGCACGTCGATCGCCTTGTCGGGACGCGCACGCTCGGGGACGAAGCGGTCGGTGAGGACGATCGCCGCCTTGAGGGCGTCGTCCGCGATCGCGACGGCGTGGTGACGCTCGAGGCGCGACCGCCGCGCCACCAGCACTTCCCACGTCTGGATCGCGTCCAGCTCTTCGATCGTCACCGGCTGGAACCGGCGCTCGAGGGCGGGATCCTGGCGGACCCACTTGTCGTACTCTTCGCCCGTGGTCGCGCCGATCACACGCATGTCGCCGCGCACCAGGGCGGGCTTGAGCATGTTCGCCGCGTCCATCGCGACGCCCATCGCGGTGCCCTGCCCGATCAGGTTGTGCAGCTCGTCCACGAACAAGATCAGGTCCGCGTTCGCCGACATGGCGCTGATGAGCCGGCGCAGCCGGTCTTCGTACTGGCCCCGGAAGGCGGTCCCCGCGAGGAGCGCCACGTGATCGAGCTGCAGGATGCGCGCGTCCTTGAGGGCCGGCGGGACCTCGCCCGATGCGATGCGCTGGGCGAGTCCTTCGACGATGGCGGTCTTCCCCACGCCGGCCTTGCCCACGAGGCCGGGGTTGTTCTTCCCCTGGCGCAGGAGGATGTCGACGACCCGGGCGATCTCGGCGTCGCGGCAGCGCACGGGCTCGAGATCGCCGCGGCGCGCCAGCGCCGTGAGGTCGATGCCCACCCGTTCCAGGATGTCGGAGGTGTCGAAGAGACCTGCGAAGGGATCGCCCATCGGGGCTCAGTGAACCTTCAGGAAGTCAGCGTACCACGAGATCATCGCGTCCCCGAAGACGAAGGTCACGGCCGCGCCGAGGGCGAGGAAGACGCCGAAGGGCAGCTCGTAGCGCCGCCATTGCTTGATCTTCATGGCCATCAGGGGGAGGTAGAACGCGCTGCCGAGCAGCGCTGCGACGAAGATGGTCAGCAACGCGTTCTTCCACCCGACGAACGCCCCCACCATCGCGAGCATTTTTACGTCACCCCAGCCCATCGCCTCTTGATTGAAGACCCACCCGCCGGCCACGCGCACGATCCACAGGACGCCCCAGCCCACGCCCGCCCCGAGGAGCGCGGCGACGAGCGCCGTGAATCCTCCCGCCAGGGACAGCGCGAGCCCGATGACCAGGCCGCCCAGGCTCAACTCGTCGGGAATGATCTTGTGCCTGGCGTCGATTACCCCGATGCCCAGAAGGATGGTCCCGAAGATCGCCGCGGCGACGCCCTTGGCGCTGGGACCGTACGACGCCCTTGGCGCTGGGACCGTACGCCAGGAGCGACACGACCCACAGGAGCCCGATGAACGCTTCGATGAGCGGATACTGCATGGAAATCGGCTTGTGACACCACCGGCACTTGCCCCGCAGCCAGAGCCACGAGAACACCGGGATGTTGTCGCGCCAGGCGATGCGCTGCTTGCACTGCGGGCAGGTGGACGGCGGATGCAGCAGCGAGCGGCGTTTGCGATCCTCGTGCCAGAGCCGGAGGATGCAGACGTTGAGGAAGCTGCCAAGACAGAGCCCCAGGACGGCGGCGCCGAGGATCAGAATGGGTTCACCGCCCACGCAACACCTCGTAAAGCAGGATGCCCGCCGCGACCGCGACATTGAGCGACTCGGCGCCGCGCGACAGCGGAATCGCGACGCGCTGCGCGGAGACGGCATTGAGCTGCGGCCGGATGCCGGCCCCCTCGTTCCCCACGATCACCGCGATGAGCTCCTCCCGTTTCACGTTTCCGTCCAGCGCGCGGGCGAGCGGCACGCCGTCGACGGCGGCCGCCCACAGCGTGAGGCCACGCTGCCGCGACCAGGCGATGAATGGGGCGTCGTCGAGTGGGACGACCGGGTGACGAAACGTGGCGCCCATCGCGCTGCGCAGCGCCTTCGCGTTCATCGGGTCGGCGGTGCCCCGCAAGAGGACGGTCGCGTCGGCACCCAACGCGTGGGCGGTGCGGATGAGCGTCCCCAGGTTTCCCGGATCCTGCACGCCGTCGACCACGAGCACCGCCCCGCCCGGCGCGGGGGACACGTCCGCGACGGTCCAAATGCGCGGCGCCACGACGGCGAGGACCCCCTGCGGCGTCTCGGTACCCGCGAGCTGGCCGAAGGTGCGAACGCCGACCTCCTCGACGGTGATCGCATGACTCGCGAGGTCGGCGACGAGCGACTGGCCCCGTGTGGTGCGAGCGAGGTCGGGGGAGACGAGCGCGCCCTCGAACTCGAGGCCCGCCGCGAGCGCTTCTTCCCGAGGCCCGCCGCGAGCGCTTCTTCCACCAGTCTGACGCCTTCGAGCACGGCGAGACCGCGGCGGCCTCGTGCCTTGCGGCGTTGTAGATCGCGGACCGTTGTCTGCAGATTACTGGCGATGCGAGCCCCTCCCCGGCGCCCCGTCGGCGTACCCCTTAACATGGCCCCCCCGGCCGCGTTCGCCAAGCTGGTGACGCGATGAGAGTCGCGCTCACCATCGCCGGCTCCGATTCGGGCGGCGGCGCGGGGATCCAGGCCGACCTCAAGACCTTCCACCAGTTCGGCGTCTTCGGCACCAGCGTGATCACCGCGGTCACCGCGCAGAACACCGCCGGTGTGCAGGCGTGGCAGGCGCTCCCCGCGCATCTCGTGTCGCAACAAATCGACGCGCTCGCCACCGACCTCCCGCCCGACGCGGTGAAGAGCGGGATGCTTGGCTCAGGCGAGCTGGTCGAGACGGTCGCGGCAGGGATCGAGCGCTACGCACTCCCGCACTACGTGCTCGATCCCGTGATGGTGGCGACGTCGGGGGACCGGCTCCTCGAGACCGCCGCGGAAACGCAGATCGCAGGACGGCTCGTGCCGCTCGCGGCGCTCGTCACGCCCAATCTGGACGAGGCACGGATTCTCGTGCAGCACGACGTGCGGACGCCCGACGAGATGGAGCGCGCGGGGCGTGCGCTCCTCCGCATGGGAGCGCGCGCCGCCCTCGTGAAGGGCGGGCATCTAGCGGGAGACAAGGTGGTGGACGTGCTGGTGACGGATGGATCCGTGCGCCGGTTCACGCGGCCGCGGATCGACACGACTTCGACACATGGGACGGGCTGCACGCTCTCGGCGGCGATCGTCGCGGGGCTCGCGCTCGGCCGGCCTCTCGAGCAGGCCGTCGCCGACGCATTGGATTTTGTGCACCGCGCGATCGCGGCGGCGCCGGGCCTGGGACGCAGCGGCGGTCACGGGCCCCTGAATCACTTCGTGCCCGCGCCGCCGCGTCCTCCGAACGACAGTCTGTAGTACCTAGGCGTCTCGGCGGCTCGGCGTCTTCGTTACGGGTTCCACCAGTACGTCGCTTTCACCATGAAGATGTTTTCCGCCGGCGCCCGGAACATCCGGCGCATCGACTGGCCGAACTGGAAGTCGCCGACGTCCTCGAAATCCGACCGGCTCTGCGTCCACACGAAGAACAGCGTCGAGCCGGGCAGGTACTCCCAGCGCAACACCGCATTGCCCCGCAGCGACTTGAAGTTGAAGTCGGGATTGTACGGCGCCGCGGTCGGCGTGTAGTCGTTGCTGCGCGGCCGGTCGAGCTGCTTGAAGGCATCGTACTTCCCCGCCGAGATCAGTGGCTGCGCGTACAACTGCAGCGACAGCGTTGGACTGTACGTCCAGTTGAGGCGGATCCCGGCCGACAACTCCGTTTGGCGCAGCTGCGCGAACACGTACTGCGTGCCGTAGGTCGCGGTCGCTGCGGTGTCGGGAATCGCGTCGACGTACTGCACCGGATTCCGGAGCTTCGAGAAGTTGGGCCCGATGGTGACCGAGACGTTCGCGGCAGGGCGGTACTGCACGTTGGCGTAGCTCCACCACTCCACGTCCTGAGCCGACCGGTAATACGTGCCCGCCCCGGCGCCGACGGTGAACGTCTTGCGGCTGTCGCTGCTGAGATCGACGCCGAACTGGTATCCCGGAGGCGTGAGCGTCAGCGGGCCACCGCGCGTGCGGCGGTTATTCACGGTCCACGGGTTGTACGCCACGTTCCAGTTGATCGAGTAGTAATTGAGGAACTGGACGTACCCGAAGTTGAAGATCCCCGACCAGTTGATGTTGCCATCCCAGTCGTAGCTCCGGAACACGGCGCCGCCTGCCTCCGCGTAGCGGAAGACCTTCCCCGGCTTGGTCCACGTGCGGCCTCCACCCAGGTGCATGTTCACAACCCCGGTGCGCGACAGGAAGCCGATGTCGTTCACGTCGAACGACGGAGAGACGAAGCCGAAGGCGGAATTCACGAACGTGTTGCCGCGCTGCTTGGCGAGCGTGAATCGCCCCGCCATGCCGTCGAGCGCCGTCGCTGTCGTGTCGACGCCGAGCGAGCGCCCGTCCGGTTGCTGGAAGTAGTGCGTGGAGCTGCGCTGTACCGCCGTGATGCGGGCCGGCGTCCCCGCGATCCGGGACGCCGCGACCCACCCCGTCGTCACCCACGTCTTGCTGGTATCGAGGAACGTCCAGCCATCGGCGCCGAACATCACGCCGCTCGAGTTCCGGACGTCGCGCAAGGCGACGTTATCGAAGGACCTCACGGCGACTGTCGAGAGGAAGCCCAGGCCCTGGCGACCCTTGTGGAACTCCTTCTGGGCCCGGTACACGCCGTAGGCGGCCAGTGGTTCGATCTCCTGGCTCCAGCGAGCGCCCAGGCTGTCCACGAGGGTCGCCTGCTCGCGCGCGGTCACGGCGGTGAGCCCGCCCACGTTCCAGCTTCCGCCCAGCTTGCCCGTGAGCTTCAGCGCGCCGAGGATGTGGGCGCCATCGGGCCCGTCCGCGTAGCCGCCCGCCGGCGCGCCGACGCCGAGGGATCGGCCAATGCGGCGGCTATAGAAGAAGCTTGGTCCCGCCCAGTTGAACCCCCAGTAATTACGCTGCCCGCCGACCCCGAAGTCGAAGGTGGACGACCCTTCCACGAAGAAGGGGCGCTTCTCACTGAAGAAGGTCTCGACGTCGCTCAGGTTGACGACTGCAGGATCGACTTCGACCTGCCCGAAGTCCGGATTGACCGTCGCGTTGAGCGTGAGGTTCGACCCCAAGCCGATGCGCACGTCCGCGCCGAATCCGGGCGTCAATTGCGAGCCGTCGTTAAACGGATCGCCGGCCGCGTGGGGCGTGAACGCCGCGCGCGTCGTCACATACGGCATGACCTCGAGTCGCCGTGGCGGCTCGATCCGCTCGATGCCCACGAGGTCCGGGAAGCGCGACACGAAGCCGCTGCCGTTCTTGGGCGTGAAGACGATGTAGTCGTATTCGTTGCGGCGAGCGATGTCCCGGCGGAAGTTGATGCCCCAGACGTACTGGGTCTGCTTCACGAACCGGAGCTGCGAGTAGGGGATCCGCATCTCCGCGGTCCACCCCAGCGAATCGCGACTGACCTTCCCTTCCCAAACGCCGTCCCAGGTATCGTCGTCCCACTCGTCGTTGAACAGCGTGCCGTCGTACAGCGTCCCGGCGGCACTGATGCCGAAATAGAAGCCGCTGCGCTTGCGCATCGTCGTAGGCGATGTAGACGACGGTGCTCTCGCTCGCGGCCTCACCTTCCTTCGGATCGCGTTGCACAAAGCCCGAAACCCGCTCGGCCGTTTGCCACATCGGCTCGAGCAGGTAGCCATCGATTGTGAGGGGTCGGGCGAGCCGCACCGCGCGCAGGGACAGCGGCGCCGTGAGCGGTGAATCGACCGGGACCGCCGGCGGATACACGGCGGCCAAAAGCAGGCACAGCGAAAGCGTCGTCATAGAACCCGGCTCGGTTGAACGGTGAACAGAGTCGCGATTCGCTGACGGCGAGCGCGCGTGCCAACGACCATATGACAGGCGTGGGACGTAAATGGTTGCAACGCGGACGTCAGAAACCGGTGGGGGGGGGGACGGCTACAGCCGGCGCAGGACTCCCTTGATGACCACGCCCAGGATGCGGGCGATCTCCTTGCCCGCCGCCAGGACCTCGTCATGCGCGAGCGCCTCGCCGGTGATCCCGGCGGCGGGGTTCGTGATCGAGGAGAATCCAAGGCAACGGATCCCGCGCGACCGGGCGACGACGACCTCGGGCACGGTGGACATCCCCACGGCGTCGGCGCCGAGCCGCTCGAGCATCCGCACTTCAGCTGGGGTCTCGTACGAGGGGCCGAGGAGCCCCGCGTACACCCCTTCCTCCAGCGGTATGCCCGACTCCCGAGCCACCGTGCGGGCGAGCGCCCGCAGCTCCGCGTCGTACGGCTCGTGCATCACCGGGAAGCGCTCCTCGCCGGGCTCGGATGGCCCGGTCAAAGGATTGCGCCACATGAAGTTGATGTGGTCGGCGATCAGCATGAGGGAGCCGGCGCGAAAGGTCCGCCGCACGCCGCCGGCGGCGTTCGTCACGATCAAGGTGTCGATCCCGAGCCCGGCGAAGACGCGCACCGGGAGCGCCGCGACGGCCGCGGAATGGCCTTCATATAGATGGAAGCGGCCCGCCTGCACGATCACGGGCACGTTCTCGAGCGTGCCGGCGACGAGCTCGCCTTTGTGACCGGCTACCCCGGGCTCGGGGAATCCCGGGATGTCGCGGTACAGAATCCGCAGTGGATCGGCGATCTCCTCAGCGAGAAAGCCAAGGCCTGAACCAAGGACGATCGCTACACGCGGCTTCCGGGATCCAAGCTTCTTACGAACGACATCCAGTGCCGCATCGACAGCACCCGTCCCCCTTCCCGCGTCCCCCTTCCCCTTCACAACAGGATGCCCGCCAGCGTCGCCGAGAGGAAGTTGGCCAACGTGCCCGCGATCATCGCGCGCAAACCGAGCCGCGCCAGGTCGTGCTTGCGCTCGGGAGCCAGGGCGCCGATCCCGCCGATCTGGATGCCGACCGAGCTCAGGTTGGCGAACCCGCACAGCGCAAATGTGGCGATCGTGAACGACACTGGATCGAGGGTCGCTTTTAGTGGACCGAGATGGGCGTACGCGATGAACTCATTGATCACCATCCGCTCGCCCAGCAGCCCGCCGACGGTGCCGCTGTCGTGCCACGGGACGCCCATCACCCAGGCGATCGGCCGGAAGATCCAACCGAGCACTGTCTGCAGACTCTCCGGGAACCAGGCAAAGCTGATGTGCAGGCCCAGCAGATTGAAGTCGATGCCGTGGATCCAACCGAACACTCCGTTCACCAACGCGATCAGCGCGATAAACGAAACCAGCATCGCGATTACGTTGAGCATCAGGTGCAGTCCTTCACCCGTGCCCCGCGCCGCCGCGTCCAGCACGTTCACGTCGGTGCGTGGGATGTCGACCTTCACTCCACCGAGCGTCTCTGGCGTTTCGGTCTCCGGCTCGAGGATCTTGGCCATCATGATCGTGCCCGGCGCCGTCATGATCACCGCGGTCAACAGATGCCGCGCCTCGATCCCGAAGGCGATGTACGCCGCCACGACGCCGATGCTCGAGTGTTGCTTGCCGATCTCTCCGAAGACGAATTCCGAACCCGCGTAGGAGAAGCTCAGAATCTTCGTGACCACGCCCCCCAGGAATCCAAAGAGCCGCCGGCCGTAATCCACACGCAACACGAAGACTGCGAAGGCCACCTGGAGCCCGACGCCCCAGGCGACGACGCGCCAACTGATTGCCTTTCGATTCCGCGACAGGGCGAAACCGATGCCGAGGATCAGGACCAGACCGAAAATGCCGGTGAGCCGCGATCCGACGCTGCGGGGGGCGGCGACAACGGGCGCAGCCACCGCCGCGGTGTCCTGCACCGGAGTCTGAATCGTGGTACTCAACGCCTGTAGCACGAACTGCGGTCCCCGGAACACCAGCAGCGTGCAGACGAACGTGATCGCGAAGGCGAAAACGATCCGGCGCCAGGACATCAGAGAGCCTCC
>Ga0193727_1000744_pt1 | contig 13062 bp, 11 predicted proteins | sample H2c2metaG_FD_143051 | JGI IMG/M metagenome (GOLD analysis project Ga0193727, IMG submission 143051) | Soil microbial communities from a riparian zone of the East river system, Colorado, United States - H2c2 | ecosystem: Environmental > Terrestrial > Soil > Riparian zone | place: USA: East River...
GTCCGGCGACGACAGGCCGGCGGTGGCGACCTGATAAAGCAGCGGCTGGAACAGGTGGTGGTTGGCGCGATCGACCAGCGTGATGCAGACCGGCGCATGCGCCAGCGCGCGCGTTGCCCAAAGACCGGCAAAGCCGCCGCCGACGATGACTACGTGATGGTCATGTTGTCCGGGCACTGAGCAAGTGTAAAGGGGCGAAGGGCGATGGGCGAGGGATGGAGCAGGGCGAGCGGGGATGTCGGATGCGTATTCGGATTGGTGGGAGTCAGACGGACATGCGGGACTCGCGCGGCTGTCTCGTGATGCTCTATCTTTTCCCTCGCCCCTCGCCCCTCGCCCCTCGCCCCTCGCCCCTCAATACAGATCGATCGGATCGACGTCGATCGACCAGCGCACGCGCCGCGCCCCGGTGCTGTCGCGCACACGCATCAGCCAGGCGCCAAGAAATGCCTGCAGCGCGCCGCGTTCGCCGGCACTGAGCAGCAGCTGGCCGCGAAAACGCCCGGCGCGGCGCGGCATCGGCGCCGGCATCGGCCCGAGCAGGCTCACGCCGTGCGGGGTCGCTGCCAATTCGAACGCCTGCTGCAGAAACGCATCGACATGAGTCTGCAGCGGCGCCTCGGCACGCAGCAGCGCCATGTGCGCGTACGGCGGCAGTTCGGCCTCGCGCCGCTCGGCCAGCAGGATCTGCGCGGCGATCGCATAGCCGCTGCGCATCAGGCAGCGCAGCAGCGGATGATCCGGATGATGGGTTTGCAGCCAGACCGTGCCGGGCTTGAGCGCGCGGCCGGCGCGGCCGGCGACCTGCGTGACGAGCTGGCACAGCCGTTCGCTGGCGCGGAAGTCCACGCTGAACAGACCGTCGTCGACGCCGAGGATTGCCACCGTGGTCAGGTTCGGCAGGTCATGGCCCTTGGCCAGCATCTGCGTGCCGACCAGCAGGCCCGGCTGATCCGGCGCAAGGCGGCCGAGCAGGTCGTCGACGCCGTCGCGGTGACGGGTCGTCTCGCGGTCGATGCGGATCACCGGCACGCCGGGAAACAGCGCGGTCAGTGCCTCCTCGATGCGCTCGGTGCCGAGTCCGCGCGGCCTGAGATCCACATTGTTGCATTGTGGACATTGCGGCGGCACGCGTTGATCGGCGCCGCAATGGTGGCAGCGCAGGCGTGCCGCACCACGGTGCCAGGTCAGCGGCTTGTCGCAGCGCGCGCAGGTTGCGTTCCAGCCGCAAGCATGGCACAGCAATACCGGTGCGTAGCCGCGCCGGTTGCGGAAGATCAACGCCTGTTCACCGCGCGCCAGGCAGGCACGCAGGGCCGACACCAGCTCGGCGGCAAGTCCCTCGTGCAACGGCTTGCCGCGCAGGTCGATGCAGCGGAATTCCGGCAGGCGTGCCGCGCCGGGCCGCGCGGCGAGGTGCAGGCGGCGATAGCGGCCGGCCTCGACGTTGGCCAGGGTTTCGAGCGCCGGCGTCGCCGAACCGAGCACGACCGGAATAGCCAGTGCCTTGGCACGCACGAGCGCCAGGTCGCGCGCCGAATAGCGCAGTCCGTCCTGCTGTTTGTACGAAGCGTCGTGCTCTTCGTCGACGATGATGACACCGGCGCGCGGCAATGGCGTGAATACCGCTGAACGCGTGCCGAGCACGACATTGGCCTCGCCGCGCGCCGCGCTGAGCCAGGCCCGCGTGCGCGCGCCGTCGGCCAGGCCGGAGTGCAGCACGGCGATCGCCCCAGGCAGCCGTTCACGAAAGCGCCGCAGCGCCTGCGGCGTCAGGCCGATTTCCGGGACCAGCACGAGGGCTTGCTGGCCGCGCGCGAGAACCTGTTCGATCACGCCGAGGTAGACCTCGGTCTTGCCGCTGCCGGTGATGCCCTCGAGCAGGATCGGCGAAAAGGTGGCGCGCTCGCGCTCGATCTCGTCGATCGCCTGCTGCTGCTCGGCTGTGAGCGGCGGACCGGCAATGCGTGAGCGCAGCAATTCGCCTGCGGCAACGTGCGTGAATGCGATCAGTCCGCGCCCTTTGAGGTTCGTGGCCGCGCTGCGCCAGCCGGGCAGCAACGCGTCGAGTCGGGCACCGGTCAGCGGGCCTGCGCGCAGCAGCTCGAGCAGGTGCGCGGCGCGCGAGCCCGCTCGCGGCGCGGCGGCGTCAGAGCCGGTCAGCACCAGCGCGCGCTCGCCAGCGTCTGCGGCTTCGCGTGCGCGGCGCAGTCCGGTCGGCAGCGCGGTCTGCAGCACCTCGCCGAGCGGATGCTGGTAGTAGCGCGCGGTCCAGCGCAGCGTGTCGAGCAGCTCGGGCGTCAGCAGGGGTTGCCGGTCGAGAACGCCAAGCGCGGCTTTGAGGCGCGCCCGCGGCAGCTCCGAATCCTGTGCCACCTCGACAACGATGCCGACGCGGCGCGTATTGCCGAACGGCACCGCCACGCGGCATCCGGCGACCGGCAATGCCGCCGCATCAGCCGGCGGCAGGTAGTCGAACACCTGCAGCAGCGGCACCGGCACCGCGACGCGGAGGATGACCGGCACGCTAGCTTCCGCGCAGCCCGAAGTGGTCCGTGCCGGCGAAGTTCCCGTGTGGATTCGCCACTTGCGTCGAGATCATCACTTGCACATGAGGTTTGGCAGTCAAATACATGTCTTCAATGGAGATTTATGTTTATCCACAGTTCATGTGGATAAGTCTGTGGATGATCCTCCGTGAACGGTCATCCCAGGCCCATTTTTTCGCGCCCGTGCTCGACTTGGTGAAACTTTAACCAATCTGAAATATATTTTATTCATCAGTTAGTTACAAAAGATATTCCGGAGATGGCCCGGCGCGACATCCGGGCCGACGACGTTTCGATGCGGCGCGCCGGCCTTTGTGTACAAAGACAATCCCCGGCATCGAAATTCCGCGGCCGGCATGCCTTTTGCCTGAGTCCGTCAACCGGCCGGCCTGTATTGCGTTGAGACCCTTGCTCACCGGTGCTCCGGACATGACTACAATCGCCTCTGCCTTGCTCCGCGACTTTTCCACGCCCGCTTCGACAGCCGATCGCGCGAATGTGGCCATGACCAGCGATTCCACGCTCGACCGGTTCCTCAGATCGATCGAACGGCGCGCCTTGCGCATGGCCGAACTGGCCAGCGGCAATCGCGACGAGGCGCTCGATCTGGTGCAGGACGCGATGTTCGGCTTCGTACGGCATTATGCCGACAAACCCGAGGCTGAATGGACGCCGTTGTTCTACCGCGTGCTCGACAACCGGCTCAACGATTGGCATCGGCGCCGCCGTGTTCGCACGCGCTGGATCGAGGCGTTCGTGCGTGACGATGCGGGGAAGTCCGATACGCTTGCCCAGGTGCCCGATCCGTCCGACCCGGGACCGCTGCTGCGTCTGGCCGGAACCCAGGCCGCGCGCGCCCTCGACACGGCGCTCGGCGGTCTGCCGCTGCGCCAGCGGCAGGCATTCCTGCTGCGGGTCTGGGAAGGATTCGATGTCGCGACGACCGCGGCAACGATGCGCTGCAGCCAGGGCAGCGTGAAGACGCACCTGTCACGCGCGCTCGCCGCGCTGCGGCGAAAGCTGGAGGCCTACCAATGAACGAATTCGAGCGGCAACCCTGGATCGACGACGCCCGCGTCCTGCTCGACGAATCGACCCAAGCCCTCGATGCGGCCAGCCTGTCGCGGCTCAATCGTGCGCGCCAGGCCGCGCTCGCGCAGCGCCGGCCGCACCGGCGTGCGGCCTGGTGGCTGCCGGCCGCCGGCCTTGCCTGCAGCGGCGCGCTGCTGCTCGCCGTCGTGATCTGGGCGCCGCCGCGATCGACGCATCCGCTCATTGCCGCGCCGGGCGCCCATGCCGCCGCCGCGGCGTCGGTCGATGGCGATGCCGTTGCGGGCGACGACAGCTTCGACTTCTACCAGGATCTGGAGTTCTACGCATGGCTCGACGCGCAGGAACAGGACAGCGACGGCTGATGGTTGCGGCGCTGCTGCTGCCGGGTGTTGGCGTGGCGTCGGTGGCGTGGGCGCAGCCGGCCGTGGCGCCGGCGGCGGCACACGAGCCGACAAAAAAAGATACATCGGTAAAAGTGGACAAGGATGCAACCCTCGGCGTACCGGACGCCGCCACGCTCGACTACCTCGGCAGGTATGGCGACGCCGCCGATGGGCTCGATCCGCTCGGCCTGGCCGAGCTGGACGACGGACCGGCGCACGAACCGCCGGCGAGAGAGCACCAATGAAAACAGTCCGTGCCAGGTGTCTGCTCGTGTCGCTGCTCGCCGCGTTCACGCTGTCTGCCTCATCCAGCCCGGCCGGCGCGGGCGAACTTGCGTCGCCGCCGCCGGCCGCGATCACGGCGCCGATTCCCTGGGCAGCACTGAGCCCGTCGGAGCAACAGGTGCTCGACACGGTGCGCGCGACCTGGAGCCAGCTGCCGCCCGCGGCACAACAACGCCTGCGCCTCGGCGCGCAGCGCTGGACCCAGTTGAGTGCCGACCAGCGTGAACGCGTGCAGGCGCGACTCAGTCGATGGAACGCGATGTCGCCGGAGCAGCGCGCGCGTCTGCGCGAGCGCTACGAACGCTTCCAGCAGTTGCCGGCGGAGCAGCAGCAGAGCATCCGCGCGGCGTTTGCGCGCTTCGGCGCGCTGCCGCCGGACGAGCGCGAACGCCTGCGCCGGCAGTTCGAGCAGATGTCGCCGGAGCAGCGCCAGGCGTTTCTCGATGGCGCCCAGGCACAGCGCCGTGTGGCGACGGTCCGCGAGTTCAATCAGTCGATGCCAGCCGATCAGCGCCCGGCAACGCATGCGATGTTGCGCGCGTTGCCGCCGCAACAGCGGCGTGCTTTCCTGCAGCAGTGGCGCAGCCTGCCGGTCGAGCAGCGCGATGCCTACCGCCGACACATTCTTGATTTGCCGGCCGAGCAGCGCAGCGCCGAACTGAGCGCGGCCGCCGCCGGATTGCCGTCTGCCGATACCACGCCGCACTGAGATATCGCCGCCGCTATAATCCACCGCCCTGACGCAATGGCGGACCTTTGCATGGCGCTACCTGCGACCGAGTCTCCGCGCGGCCGTTGGCGCCATTGGCGCGTGGCAGCCCTTGCCGGCGCCTGCTGCGCGGCGATCTGGTGCTACGCGCCGGCGCTGCACGCCTACTTCATGCAGGACGATTTCCTGCTGTTGGCGCTGGCGCGCATGCTGCATCAGCCGTGGCAGGTTTTCTATCACGATCACTTTCCCGGCAGCCTGTTCTTCCGCCCGCTCGGCATCTTCATGTGGTGGCTGACGACGGCCGTGTTCGATACGGCGCCATACGGCCAGTATGCGGCGAACCTGGCGTTGCATCTCGGCGTCGTTCTGGCATTGTATACATTGCTCCAGCGCCTGCGCCGCGACGCGCCGCTGAACACGGCCTGGGCCGCCGCCTTCGCCGTGCATCCGCTCGCGATCGGCACGGCGCTGTGGCTGTCCGACCGATTCGATCTGATCGCGACCACATTTTCGCTGCTGGCCTTGAGCGCTGCGGTGGGTTACATGCAACGACCGCGCGCCGCTGCCCTGGCAGCCGTGCTGGTCTGCCTGCTCGTTGCATTCACGGGCAAGGAAATCGCCATCGTCGGCGCGCTCGCCGTGTGCGCCCTGATCGTGCTGCCGAACCGCGACTGGCCGCTGACCCGCTCGCAGCGCTGGCCCGCAGTCGCGGCGGTCCTGCTGCTCGTGGTCGCATGGCTCGGCTACCGCGCGGCGTTGATGACCAACCCGCAGAACTCGCTGTTGCGCCTGGATTCACTGGCCGCGATGTTCGTCAGGGGCATCGCCCTGTGGTTCCGTGTCGGCTACGACTACTTCATCGTCGATCCGCGCCAGGCGCCGTGGATGACCGCGCTGCAGGCGCTTGGCGCGGTGCTTATCGCGCTGGCGATCGTCGTGGCCGCGCGCACCGCGCGCTCGCGCCCGCGCGCGTACGGACTTGCCGCTGCGATCCTGATCCTGCTGCTGCTGCCCGGTCCGACACAGGCGCCGGTCGTCTCGATCTTCGTCAGCGCGGTCGGCGCTGCGAGCGGCTGGTTCAACATGGCGATCGAGTCGCGCCTGTATCACATCAGCCTGGCCGGGCTCATCATCGGGCTGATGTTGCTGACGACACGCGCCGACGGCGCATCGGCGCAGAACGGCATGCGCACGGTCAATCGTCTCGTGGCGGCCGGCCTGGCCCTGATGCTGGTCGCCTGGATTCCGGCCTCGCACGCGCTCGCGCACGACTACGCCAGCCACACGCGCCAGCAGATCGCGCCGCTGCAGGCGGCGCACGCGGCGATCGCGCGCCTCGACCTGCCGTCACGACACTGCCAGATCTACCTGCTCGATGCGACGGCGTTGTGGGGATTCGCCGGCAGCGGCGATGCGACGATCAAGGCGACGACCCCGGACCTTGCGCGACTCGAGCATTGCCTCGTGCTGACCGAACGCACGCCGTGGGGCAATTTCATGCGTGCCGGCAGCCTCACGGATTTTTCGCCGCTGCGCGCGTTGACGCATGAGGGAACGCCGGTGCCGTGGCTGGTGCTCGGCGATTTCGAGCTGGCCTACCTCAACCTGGACGCCGACATCGACGCGCGCTCGATCGACGGCGCCGCATTCCTCGAATACCACGACGGCGCATTCCGCGATGTGACTGCGGACGTGCGCAGCGGCGCGCACCCGGTACGTTTCTTCAACGCCCGCCCCGACCAGAAGTAGCGCCCGGCTTCACGTCGTCGCCAGGCTGATCAGCAGCGCGGCGACCATGCCGATCGATACCAGGATCGTGTAGCAGACGCCGATCGTCAGGTACTTGACCACGGTCATGAACCAGCCTTGCCGGTACACGCGTTTCTGCATGATCAGCAGATAGATCGGCAGCCACCAGCCGAGTGCGAAGATCACCCAGCCGAGCAGTGCGCTTAGCCATGGAGCCGATGCGTTGACGGCACCGGCGAGCAGCCCGGCCAGCGTGATCAGCAGCAGCGACAGGAAGATGAAGCTGTGGCTGTGCAGCGCGACCATGATGTGTTCCATGTACAGGCACAGCTTGAAGATATAGAAGATCTTCAGCAGCAGCGCGAACAGCGGCATGACGACGAACAGCACCTGCGGCAGCGTGCTGAATGCACCGAGCAGCAGCGGCTTCGGGTTCTTTTTTATGCGCGGCAGGTTGTCGACCATGTGCGTGGCGAGCACGTTGAGCCGCGCGTTGACGAAGCCCGGCAGCCAGCCGATGGCGATCGGTGAAGTCTTCGGATTCCAGTTGCTGCCGTCGATTTCGAAGTTGAAGTCCTCGTTGTCCTTCTGCGTCTGCGGATCGGGCGGCGCCGGCTTGCCGGCGGCTTTCGCCGCGTCGACCTGCTTGAGATATTCCAGGCGCTTGTCGGCCTCGGCGTGGATCTTGTCCTGCGCCTTCTGGATGCCGCGTTGCGCGTGCGCCGAACTGGTGGCTGCCGACTTGGCCTGTTCGAGTCCGGCCAGTGCGGCATCGCGTTGCACCTGCACCTGCTCCGCGGTCTGCGCCGTCGAGATCGAGCTTTCGTCGCTGATGTTGAGCGGTCCCTTGCTCAGGTCGAGCGTCGCGTCAAGGCCGATCTGCATGACCAGGAACGCGATGACGCTGAGGAAGAAATACAGGCGGAACGGCGTGACATAACGCACGCGTCGCCCGGCCAGGTACTCGTTGGTCAGGAAACCCGGCTTGACCATCAGCGGCCAGAGCGTGCGGAAAATACGCGAGTCGATATTGAGCACCGTATCGGCCATGTCGGCAACGATGCTCGACAGCTGCCGGATCATTCCCTTGACTGGCTGGCCGCAGGCGTAGCAGTGCGGGCCGAACAGCTCCGAGCCGCAGTTCGCGCAGAGTATCTTCGTGGCGTGCGCGTCGGCCGCCGTTGCAGGCGGGTCAGGCTCGTCGGGTGATGGTGGTGATGGCAGCGGCGGCGGCGCCAGCGGTTCGTCGTTTTCGGTGTTCGTCACTTCGGTCGTGCTCCAGTTCGCGTTGTGCCCGCGCACGCGGTCGAGCTGCGGCTTTCCGCTACACTGCGCCGTTCGGGGTAAAGAGAAGCAATGGCGTTCATTCTACGCAAGGACGCGGTGCGCTGGCGCCGCGAGCTGCGCGAAACCTTCATCCTGGCCACGCCGCTGATCCTGGGGCAGCTGTCGTCGATCGGCATGAACGTCATCGATACGCTGCTGGCCGGTCATCTGGACGCGCGCACGCTGGCCGCGGTCGCGATCGGTACCGGCCTGTGGTCGCTGGCGATCGTCGCCGCAATCGGCGTCATGCTGGCGTTGCCGCCGTCGGTCGCACAACTGACCGGCGCGGGCCAGCGTGAGCGCATCGGACCGCTGTTCCGTCAGGCGCTGTGGCTCGCGTTCGCGCTCGGCCTCGTGCTGCTCGTGCTGGTGCGCAACGCCGCGGTGCTGCTTGGTCCGATCGGCATCGAGCCGGCGATCGCCGACGAGACACGCAAGTTCCTGCAGGCGATCGCGTGGGGCGCGCCGGCGCTGACGATGTATTTCGCCTTGCGCGGTTTTTCCGAGGGCATCGCGCTGACCCGGCCGACAATGTACTTCGGCCTGTTCGGCCTGGTGCTGCTGGCGCCGCTGGGCTACGTGCTGATGTACGGCAGGCTCGGGCTGCCGGCGCTCGGCGCACAGGGTTCCGGCATCGCGACCGCGACGGTGTTGTGGGCGCAAGCGCTCGCGTTCGCTGTCTACCTGCGCCTGCGCCGGCACTATCGGCTGGTGGCACCGTTCGGCCGCTTCGACTGGCCTGACTGGCATGCCATCGTCGCGCTGTTGCGCCTCGGCGTACCGATGGGCGTCGCTGTGCTGATGGAAGCCGGTCTGTTCGTGGCCGCGGCACTGCTGATCGGCTCGCTCGGCGCCAATTCGGTCGCCGCGCACCAGATCGCGATCAACGTGGCGTCGGTTGCCTTCATGGTGCCGCTCGGCGTGGCGATGGCGACGACCGTGCGCGTCGGCAACGCGGTTGGACGCGGCGACGCGGACGCCGTGCGCAGCGCCGGTTATGCCGGGATTGCGGCGACCGCGTTCACGCAGACGATCTCGTCGTTGACCATGGCCCTGTTTCCGCTCGCGATCGCGAAGGTCTACACCGATGACGCAGGTGTCGCGTCGACGGCCGCGCAGCTGCTGCTGCTGGCCGCGATCTTCCAGTTTTCCGATGGCGTCCAGGTCGCCGCCAATGGCGCGCTGCGCGGCCTGAAGGATACGACCGTGCCAATGGCCGTGACGGCGTTTGCCTACTGGGGTGTCGGCATGCCGGTCGGCTGGTGGCTTGCGTTCCGTGCCGGCTTCGGCGCGCGCGGCATGTGGATGGGGCTGATTGCCGGCCTGACCGTGGCCGCCGGGCTGCTGTTCCTGCGCTTCACGCGGATGGCGCCGCAGCGGCATGCATGACTGACGGCGCGTGCCAGCGCGGGCGCCATGAGGTACGCTCGAAACTGGAAAAGCGGAGACACTTGGTCATGGCGGAACGAAAACACGGAATCATCGTCGGCCTGTTCGTCGGGCTGTGGAACCTGGTCAACTTCACCCGGCGCCTGGTCTTCAATCTCATTTTCGTGTTCCTGCTGATCGTGTTCTTCATCGCGCTGTCGTCCGGTGCCGGCAAGCTGGCCGACCGCACCGCGCTGGTGCTCGATCCGAAAGGCCGGATCGTCGAGCAATATTCGAGCGCGCCGGCACAGCGCGCGTTCGCCAGCGCGTTCGGCGACAAGGTCAAGGAAGTGCAGCTGCGCGATATCCTGCAGGCGATCGATGCGGCGGCGAAGGATGCACGCATCGAACGGCTCGTGATCGTGCCCGACGACATCGAGGGCGCCGGCATGTCTTCGCTGCGCGAGATCGGTGCCGCAATCGAGCGCTTCAAGGCCGGCGGCAAGGAAGTCATCGCCTATTCGAACGGCATGACCCAGGGCCAGTATTACCTTGCCGCGCATGCCAACCAGGTTCTGTTGCACCCCGACGGCGACGTGCTGCTCGAGGGCCTCGGCCGCTACCGTACGTTCTACAAGGACGCGCTCGACAAACTCGGCGTCGACGTGCACCTGTTCCGCGTCGGCGAGTTCAAGTCGGCGGCCGAACCGTATATCCGCAACGATGCCTCGCCCGAATCCAAGGAAGCCGACCTGTACTGGATGAATGGCGTGTGGTCGGACTATCTGGCCGATGTCGGCGCGGCGCGCAAGCTCGAGCCGCAGGCGATCGCGGCGCAAATCGACAACTACGCTACGTCGATCAAGGCGGCGAACGGCGATATCGCGCAGCTCGCACTAGACGAAAAGCTCATCGACCAGCTGGCGACGCGCGACCAGGCGATCGACCTGCTGATCAGCAAGGGCGTGCGCGACAACAAGACGTTTCGTCAGATCGACTTCCAGGACTACGCCACGCTCGTGCAGCGCGAGAAGATCGCCGAGATAAGGCGACCGCAGGTCGCGGTCGTGGTCGCCGAAGGTGAAATCCTCAGCGGCGACCAGCCGCCCGGGACCATCGGCGGCGAGTCGACGGCGAAACTGCTGCGTGGGGCGCGCGAGGACAGCCGCGTGCGCGCTGTCGTGCTGCGCGTCAACTCGCCGGGCGGCGATGCGTTCGCGTCCGAGCTGATCCGGCGCGAAGTGGATTTGACGAAAGCCGCGCACAAGCCGGTCATCGTGTCGATGGGCGATGTCGCCGCGTCGGGCGGTTACTGGATCTCGATGAACGGCGATCAGATCTTCGCCGAGCCGACCACGATCACCGGTTCAATCGGCATCTTCGGCCTGTTCATGAACATTCCGGACACGCTGGCGAAGATCGGCGTGCATACCGACGGCGTCGGCACGACCAAGTTCGCCGGTGCGCTCGATGTGCGCCGGCCGCTCGACCCGAACGTCGGCGAACTGATCCAGAGCATTATCGACCATGGCTACCAGCGCTTCATTTCGCGCGTCGCCGCGGCACGGCACAAGACGCCTCAGGAAATCGATGCGATCGCGCGTGGCCGTGTCTGGACCGGCGAGCAGGCCAAGGAGCGCGGTCTGGTCGATCAGATCGGCGGGCTCAGCGAGGCCGTTGCCGCGGCCGCCACGGCGGCGAATCTCGGCACGAACTATCGCGTCGCTTACGTCGAGAAGGAATTGTCGACCTGGGAACGCTTCGCGCTGAGCATGAGCAGCGACACGCTGGCGCGCTGGAGCGGTGTCGCGCTGCCGCAGGCCGCGCGCGCGCTGCTGGCACAGCCCGAAGTCGAAGGCCAGCTGAAGCTGCTGCGCGCACTCGACGGCAACAAGGTCGGCGTGTTTGCCTACTGCTTTTGCGAGATCCGCTGACCTCTGAGCAAGCTGAAAAAAGCAGGCGTCATTCCCGCCTTCGCGGGAATGATGGCAAGTTTTGAATTTCCGCAAATGTCCCTGAGGGCTCAACTTGCGCAACGGCGCAACTCGCCGTCGCGGCGTTGTTCCGGCAGCTGGTTACTTTGCAGGCCCGGCATTCTTCAGTTCGATCTGCACCTGCGTGAACTCGGTCGTGCCGATGTTTTCTACGGCATGCGTGACCGGTTCGCTCCATGACGCGGTCCCGGCTTTCGGTTCCTTGTCGACGGTCTTGCCATCGGCCAGCGAGATACGCAGTTTGCCGTCGCTGAGCACGTAACTGACATTCGCCGGGTGTGAGTGCATCGGCGCTTTCTGCCCCGGCTTGAGCGTAACGGCGAGCACACGCACCTGCGCGTTTTCGAGAATAACCTTGTGCGAATCGCCGGCGACCTGCACGACGTCCTGGCCGCGCGCGACGCCGGCAGCCAGGCCGGCGGCCGCGCCAAGCAAGAGCAATACGGATTGGGCCTTGCGCTTATGGAAAAAATGGGCGGTGCTCGACTGTTCGACCATGGGACTCTCCTGCGTTGGTTGTGGAAGAATCATTAGCATGCTGCGCCTCGCAGAGCCCGGACTGTTGCCAGGCTCGCCATCGTGCGCTCGCCGAGCAACCGGCCCTGCGCATTCTGCTCCGGGCGTTCAACCTCGCGCGCGATGCGGTAACTCGTGCCTTCCCTGACGCTCGGTCCAGGCGGCCAGCGGCCTCCTCACTCAGCGCATACAACGCATTTCAACACACTGCATCAGCGCGCTTGGATCGACCTTCGGGCCAGCTCCGCTGTTCGCGCGCCGTCAACGCATCGCGCGAGTGCTCGGTTTCACCCGCCTTCGTCCTTGACCTTCTGATCCATGTCCGCCTTCTGCTGGTCGACGGTCTTCTGCACGTCCTTGGCCTTCTGCAGCGCCTTGAATTGTGTGTCGTACACGGTCTTCTGCGGTGGCGGCGGCACCGCGGCGGTTTGCGCAGGCGCCTTGTCGCTCGAGCAGGCCGCCAGCGCGAGCGCGCAAGCGGCAACGTTAAGGGCGATGAATCTCATGGCGATCTCCTGCGACTGTGGGTAAAGTCTGCGCCCAAGTGCCGGCTGCCGACAAGCGCCGCGCGCGCTGAACGGCAGGAGTGGCGCCGATGACGACGAATCCATCCCGCTGGCGGCTGGATGGCCAGACCGCTCTGATTACCGGCGCGAGCGTCGGTATCGGCCTGGCGTGCGCGCGTGAACTGGCGATGCTTGGCGCCGATGTGTTGATGACGGCTCGCGACGAAGCGCATCTGGAGCGGGCGCGCGCCGAGCTTGCCGAGGAATTCCCGCAGCGCGAGTTCCTGGCATGCGCGGCCGACGTGAGCATGCAGGAAGAGCGCCTGGCGGTATTCGACTGGATCGCCGATCTCGAGGTGCCGCTTGCGCTGCTGGTCAACAACGCCGGCATGAACATCGAGAAAAGCGCTCTGGACTACAGTGAAGCCGAATACCGCTCGATCATCGACACGAACGTGATCGCGGCGTTCGAGTTGAGCCGACTTGCCCACCCGCACCTGCGCGAACATGCGAATGCGGCGATCGTCAATGTCGGCTCGGTATCGGGCCTGGTCCATGTGCGTTCCGGCGCGATCTACGGGCTGACGAAAGCCGCGCTGCATCAGCTCACACGCAATCTGG
>Ga0193727_1000745_pt1 | contig 13020 bp, 9 predicted proteins | sample H2c2metaG_FD_143051 | JGI IMG/M metagenome (GOLD analysis project Ga0193727, IMG submission 143051) | Soil microbial communities from a riparian zone of the East river system, Colorado, United States - H2c2 | ecosystem: Environmental > Terrestrial > Soil > Riparian zone | place: USA: East River...
GAAGCCACTGCTCCGCGCGAGACGATTCTATAGGTTTCTAGGTTCTCCGGCGGAGCAGTGGCTTCTCGGAAACGGTCAGCGGAGTGTTGCTAGCCGAGGCCCACGTCTCCGCTCAGCTACCCGGGCGAGGCAGAGTTTCCCCAATGGAACATCTGGTTCGCTTTCACGCTGTGTTTCCGGCAGGACGCAGCCGACGGGGTCGACGATAATGTCTGTTCCACGATCTGCTGCGTCTCTTCCGCCGCCAGGTAGCGGGGCTTGGTCCAACGCGGTATCAATCTCCGAATCTATCCCATCCCTCGGGCGGCAGTTGACACAAGCCGCTCAATAGCGAGCTCGATCCAGCAGTGTTTTCAGCGCGCATTTTTCGGTTATGGTGGCGTCCGTGCTGGCTTCAGTTCGCAGATATCAGTCTCACGAGTTCGCTTTTCTTATTTCTAATCCAGGCAATGACCTCAGGCGTGACGGAAAGCGCGCTTTTCTCACCAAGCGATTCATCCAGGATCCTTCAATAGCGCTGGGTCATGGGTTCAGTGAGTCCCTCGCTTCAAGGCGGATTCATTTGCCGCCAATTCCAGCTGCGGGGATAGTTTCTACTAGTCCCGACAACTGCACAGCGAGTAAGTGGGTTGCGTTCCACGAGGCTTGGCACCACACAGACGATTCCAGCACAAATGGATGAAATCCACAGGTACTCAAGAATTGAACTTGACAGGCAGGACGAGATTCGAATCTAATCCAGTTCTCAAAAGTCCAAAGAACAATCAGCACTTTTTTCGTCAGACCCCAAATTCTGCTCCAAAGAACCCTGAATGTCGGTGAAAGGCTTACGACTAGTGTCATCTGCAACGAGGCGGGTGAGATGGGAGCGTGCTTGGCAACAAGCAACGCCCACCAGTCGTAGTGGGGCCTTCGCACCCGGCTTTCGCAGTCGAATCATAACCGCTTCAAGCTTTCTCTCAGGAAATCCCAATTGCATTTTGCGAGAGCTCTTTGACCTCCCGCATTGACAAGGATTCTTGTGTTCCGAATGCGCATTCTCCCAAGAATGGGGCGGCCTCTTGTGGTGCAAGCAGAACCGACGTTCAGTTCTCCGCGGGAGCTGTAGCAATTGGTAATTGCAGGTGAAGGACAAAGGGACATTCAACAAATCGACGTTGGGTTGAGGAGGAAACGCGAAGATGAATAGACGCGCAGGTCCAAGTTATTCACAACTGGGCAAGATTTCGACAGAAAGTGACCGTGATCTTGCCCGAAGATGCGGCGATTTTCTGGCGGATCATCTTTCACATCTCCGCAGGTCTTGAACGGTGGATAGATTCTAAGTGCTCTCCGCTTCCGGGTCACGCGGAGAAGTTCACATGGTCTTTCAATGCGAACAACAAACGAGGAAACGAAAGGATCGGGAAAGATGAAAAAGTCTGCGTGCATGTGGCTTGGTTTGAGTCTGGCATTGGTCTCGGCGGGCGCGGTGGCGCAGACGGTGACGGGCAGCGGCACGGTCAACACTGTGCCATTGTTCAATGGGGCCTCAACGGTTACGAATTCCGCAATCACTCAATCAACGGGAGGCTTTATCGGTATAGGCCTTGGCAGTACGAGTCCAGGGGTTCCGCTTACCGTGTGGGGTCCCGCCTGGACTTGGTCATTGTCCAATAACTCGGCCGCCCCAGTCTGGGTTGGTAAGACTGGCGCGGCGGGAGGGATTTCATTCGCTCGTAGCAGTGATGGAGGCCCGCAAGGCTACATCGGATATCAAGGAAGTGGTGATTCAGCGAATTTCAGCATTTCAAGTGGCGGAGGAGCAGGAAACTTAAATTTCTATAGCAATACCACTCATTCTTTTTTTATAAGTGGCACTCAGAAGATGATTATCGCGAGCACTGGAAACGTCGGTATCGGCACGACGAATCCACAAGGCAAATTGGAGATCAATGGAACTCTCAGGTTTACCGCAGACGGCAGTGTTCAAAGCACAGCTTGGACAGGCGTTCTCTGCGGAGCCGACTATGCCGAGGCCGTGGACGTGGCTGGAAGCAAGAAGGCCTATGAGCCTGGCGATGTTCTCGTCATTACCGACGGTACCGATGGAGATGTTAGGAAGTCAGTCGAGGCTTACGCCACGACAGTGGCTGGAATCTACGCCACCAAGCCTGGCGTCATCGGCCACAGAGATGCCCTTCCAAAGGATGGAGAAGAAGTTCCTATGGCTATGGTTGGCATCGTTCCCACCAAAGTGACTTCCGAAAACGGACCGATCCATCGGGGCGACCTACTGGTTTCATCAACGAAAGCCGGGTACGCCATGAAGGGTACGGATCGGAACCGCATGCTCGGAGCAGTCATCGGCAAAGCGATGGGCTCGCTCGATTCAGGGACCGGTGTGATCGAAGTGCTAGTCACACTCCAATGACCGCCTACAAGGCCCGATCTACCCAAAGGACCCAATGCGATGGATTTTCGTAGACTCCCAGAAGTTCCCTAGTACGAGCGGTTGCGCGTCATTCTCCACACAGATGTGACTCAAATAGGAGCGATCCCACAATGCGAAGTTGGAAACCTATCGCGAAGTTCATAGTGACCTCCTTACTCACTATAGCGGGCAGGGAACTAGCCCTTGCTCAGACGTCAGATTTTGATCAATTGCTCCAGACTGGCACTCCGCAAAACTCCGCCACGCTCGCAGTCCCTCTAGGGACAGTCGACCTTTCCAATGGCAATTTGCATCTTGAAATTCCGGTGAAGACCATCCCCCAACGCGGAGGCGGTCAGCCGATAACGGTGAAATGGGTGTATGACAGCCAGTTCTGGAAGGAGTATGTCACCGGAAGCGCCGATACGGGATACCGGGCATGGTGGCAGACATCCTCGCCGGTTGGTGACGGCTGGCGGATGGTCGCCTCACCATTTTATTCCGATCTCTATTATTCGCAGCAGGATATCCTTGACCCGAACTGCAATAATAGCGGAACGGTACAACTGTGGACAAATTTCTTGTTCATGGATGCGGCGAGCAACTCGCATGCCTTCACAAATCTTTCAATTACCGCGATTCAGCCTTCATGTACTGGTCCGAACGTCATAACCGACGGAGCATTCGCTGATGACAATTCCGGCTACTATCTGTCGATTACAACCGACCAGTGGCATTCCGTGCCCGCAGGCACAGCAAAGGTTTGGGATAGTTCTGGAAACCTAGTTTACACAGGATCGGCTGGCGGTGGGCCCTGGGGGGGGGCAGTCGGGACCTATGAAGATGCAAACGGTAACATCCCTCAGTTACCGCCCTCGATAACAGTCGGCAACAACCCCGGAGTTCAAGGAGTCACAGTCAATAGGGGAAATTATGTCGTCAATACAAACTTTACATCTCAATTTCAATATTCGGCGTACCAATACTCCGGCCCAACCAGCAATCCATCCTCAATCGCTCTATCCGACGGAAGCACATACTCCTTTACTTACGATACTTGCCCTGGCAACACGACGTGCCAAGCCGGTCAGTATCATTATGGTGTCTTGACAGGCGTCACATTGCCGACCGGAGCCACCATTACGTTCGGATATCAATTACTAGAGCCCTCGGTCGGACTTGATGTGCCGGATTTGAGATTGACCTCGGTTTCCTATTCCGGTGAAAGCCTTCAAAACTGCGCTCCAAACTCAGCTTGGTCTGGCCAGACATGGTCCCTGTGCTATCACGTCAACTCGCAGAATTCGACTACCACCGAAGTTGATGTGACCCTTCCCCCAGACCAGCAGTCTACCAAGAATCAAATCGTCTACAGTGGAGAGGCCGCGGGCCCAGTGGGATGGTTCACGCCGGTACCAATGCGTCCTACATCGAAAACCATTTATCGAGGTCTTGCTGCCTCGAATATTATTCTCGAACAGGATAGCTATAGCTATGCAGGGGGTTTTATGACGCCCCAGTTAACAGCGGTATCCTCCACGATTGCGGGAGCAGGTACCACAAAAACACAATATTCGTACTGGATTCCAGGATTGCCGATGATCAGCTCAAAGAAAGAGCTAGATTCGAGCGGCACTGTCCAAAGGGAGGTGGACTGGACCTACGTACTTCCACAGTCCAGCGGCATCTATCCCCCGCCAATTCACTATATTGACAGACTGCATACTGCGACTCTCTACGGCAAAGGAGGATTGGGGACCACTCCCATTGCTGTGACAACGTATGGTTATGATGAAAACTACCCTGGTACAACTTCAGGAACATCGGGTCACCCCGTGACTGGTCTTGCGTCACATGACGATAACGCCTTTGGCGCTTCGACACCGGCACGCGGGAATCTCACGTCGATTAAGCAACTGGTAAGCCAGGGAAATACGATAACGACAGAGATCCTTACTTACAATATTCTAGGGGAAGTGACGCAAACCCAAGACGCCAACGGAAATCAAACCAAGTACGATTACTATTCTTCAAGCTGGGGGGATAGCACCTGCGCATCGACGACACAATTCAACTACCCAACTCAGATAACAAATCCTCTCAACCAAGTGACGAAGAACATATTCAATTCGTGTGACGGAAATGTTCACAGCACTCAGAACCCGAACGATGTGGCGGGCAATCGGCCCGGCACTACCTATACTTATGACGGGAATCAACAACTGATTTACGTTAGCCTTCCAGACGGCGGATGGAAGCGCATTACTTACAACTGTACAGGTCTCCCAACAATCATATGCACCCAGTCCGGGCTCACTTCGTCTCAATCCGCGACGGTCACAACGACTCTCGATGGTTTGGGGAGGACAAGCATTCAGACGGATGCAGCAGGAAATAGTGTTCAGACGGGATACACCGCACTTGGCCAGGTTGCAAGTGTGTCCAATCCTTATTCTACAACTGTCGGAGTGGGCATCCAGTATACCTATGATCCCCTGGGACGACTAATCAAAACTACAAATCAAGATGGTAGCGTTCGTTGGAAATGCTACAACGGATTCCAAGATCCGTTGGCGTCGCAGCCCAACTGTTCGGCGGTGCTAGCGACTACTACCACAGTCAAGTCGGCGGCAGAATCGTGGTCAGACGGCACGGACGAACTGGGACGTCACTCGCAATCCGTATTGGATCCATTGGGACGTATGATCGCGGTCATGGAGCCAAACCCTTCCGGTAGCGGAGCGCTCATGGAAACCGACTACACGTACAACCCAATTGATGACCTCATGACAGTAGTTCAGTGGGGTGGCCCTAGCGGTTCATCCGGAGCGCGCTCGCGAAGCTTCAATTACGACGCTCTAGAGCGTTTGAAATGCGCGTCAAATCCAGAAACCAATTCAGCAGCTTGTCCAAGCTCTAGCGGATCCTATGTGTCGGGCACAACGGGGTACATGTACGATAACAACGGAAATCTCCAAAGCAAGACGACGGCAGCAGTGAACCTCACCACTGGCAATCAGACGATCAACTACTGCTATGACGGTCTAAACCGGCTGACGCTGAGATATTTATCCGGAACTTGTAGTGCTCCGAATTCTATCCTTGCATCTTTCGGTTATGACGGCGCCGGAGTGACCGGCGCAACAAATGCGATCGGACATCTTACAGACGAGAGATCGTATGCCGGAAGCACGTTGGTTTCGGAACGTCAATTTTCTTTGTTTGACGCCATGGGACGCCCCTTGGCCGTGAAGCAGTCTCTTGGCACACTGCCCCATGGCGGTACCTTCAGTCCAGCGTACGTATATGATCTCGCGGGGAATGTTGTTGCTTCAACTGATGGAGCCACACCGGTTAGCGCGGTCAACACGCAGTTCCCCTGCACAATCCAAGGTGTTCCGACATGGAACACTCTGGGGTTACTGACGTGCCTAGATTCTGCGGGCCGCACCGCGACCATTACCAGTAATTGGGCAAGCTATCCCACGAGCCTATTTGCTAACAGCAGTTATTGGCCGTCTGGGAATCTGCAAAGCTGGACGCAGGGACCGACCGTTTCTGGGACGCCGGCTTTGTCGATCAGCCAGTCGTACACGAACAGGCTTTGGCTCCAGACAATTACAGCCTCTGGTCAGGTTCCGTAGCACGGATAGATCCAGGACAAATACGGATTTGACGAATTAGGACCGAAAGCGAGAGGGCGATGAAGATTCATCTTGGATTACTGATCGCGGCGACGCTTATCCTTGCATCTTCAATAACTGCAGCTCAAGCCCCAGTTCTCAGCAGCATTGAAACTCCCTATCCAGGCGTACAGAGCCAGGTCACGATCGGAGTGGTTACCTACGGTCCGGGTGCGGTTGAATATGGCCCGGTCGGCACTCCCTTGGTTATTACTGGGAGCAACTTTGCGCAGGGAGCAGTGCTCACTTTTCCCGGAAGCCCCCGTGGCGCGACTGTTCAGGAGACGGCGGTAACTTGGAATTCAAACTTTCTAATCGCGAATGTGCCCGTGGGCGCAACCACGGGGTTGGTAACCGTGACGTCAGGAGGAAGCACGAGTAACAGCCTCCCGTTTATGGTTACAAATGGTCGATATGTGACGAGTTGTCCAACCATGCCGTACCAGAGCAACTTTCGGATCGTCACTTCATTCCTTCAGGACGGCACGGTTGGACAATCCTATAGCCTGGCTTTGGGAGCTGTAGGGGGCACCGCTCCGTATACCTGGAAATCGATTGGGAACGCGCTTCCATCGGGGCTGTCTCTTTCATCGTCAGGAACGATCAGCGGAACACCGACGGCGTCGACCGGTCCTATCAACCTCACCATTCAGGCCACAGATGCGAATCAGGAAACAAGTCTTGCACTGCTCCCAATGTCCGTCGATCCCCATCTAGTGACTGCGGGTCCAGTATACAGCTACTCGGTGCCCTCGGGAGGATATGATGCAGCCGGAAACCTTCTTAGCTATAGCGATTCCGTCATGGGGACTTGGTCGTTTACATATGATTCACTAAACCGATTGCAGCTGAGCAGTGCCACTTCGGGTGACTTTGATGGACAATACGGATGTTGGAACATAGACAATTTCGGAAATAGACAGCAACAGGTCTTCTCGTCGGCTCCGTTTCAATCAGGGTCCGGTGGAGCGTCCTCCTGCAAAGCTCAGGCGTCCGCAACAGTCACGCCAGACATCGCGGATTACAACAGCCAGAATCGACTTACCAGTACAAATGCGCTCGGCGTTTCGGCCCTTCTAAATTACGACGGCGCTGGCAATGCAACAGCAGATGGTATCCATACTTATCGGTATGACCCCGAGGGGCGTGTTTGCGCTGTTGAAACAGATCTGGGTGGAGGGAGTCCGACCTTTTGGGGGTACATCTATGACGCGGAAGGGCAACGAGTTGCCAAGGGCACTATTAACGGCTTGAACTGCGACCCATCGAGCAACGGTTTCCAGCTCACCGACCAGTACATCTTGGGGCAAGGTGGCGAGGAACTGGCGACGATGGACGGGGCTGGACATTGGAAGAGGGCGAATGTTTATGGAGCAGGAAAGCTGCTTGCAACGTACGATGCATCAGGCCTACATTTCCACTTGAGTGATCCACTGGGTTCCCGACGTGTGCAAACGAACTCCTCGGGCCTTGCTGAGATTTACTGTAAGAACCTACCCTTTGGGGATCAGCAAAACTGTTTCTCGGTAAGCGCGGCTGATGCAACGCCGCTGCACTATACCGGCAAAGAACGCGATATCGAATCAGGAAACGACTACTTCGGGGCTAGATACTATGGTTCGAGTATGGGCCGTTTCCTCAGCCCCGATCCAATTACTGTCACACCGGCGCGCGTTGCGAACCCACAACAACTGAATCTGTACGCTTATGTCGCGAACAATCCGCTGAGGCTCATCGACCCGACCGGGATGATCATTGATGACGCTGCTTGTAAACAGGACCCAAAGCATTGCGGGAACGATTGGCAAAAAGTTCAGAACCTAGCAAACCAGAAATACCAGGATGGCAGTTATGCACATCGCGAGCTGCACCAAGTCCTTAGCGACTTACAGGAAAATTCGCGGACGTTCACGATCGAGAATTCCAGTCTGGGCGCAGGTACAGCAGGTCAATTCACAATCACAGAGTTTACGACGGACGGAAAGGACTTCACTAACGCGACGCTCCAACTTGACTTCAAGCAAATCAAGGGCATCTCCGGGGTGACTGGGGCTGATCTTGTGCCGGGCTTTAACAAATTTCAAGGGGTTCTCGATTCACCGATCAAAAAACTAGCGGAGGTGTTCGGGCATGAAGGAGAACACGGAGAGTTCGCGATTTACAATCCGGCCCAGGCTGTCAGGATCCAACAGCTCTTGAACGACCGCGACGCCGCAATGCACGGTCAGCACTACCCCTATCCGCCCGATGTGATGCAAAAGATAGCGGCAGCAAGTCAAGCGCTGATTCCAACAGAGGAATATGCGCAGCAGGCCGAAAAGATCATCAACGGCGAATTACAGGCGAAACAGAAATGAGCACTCGAAAACTAACTCTATTGGCCGTTGCATGGGCGTTCTTGGTAGTGCCCTCCTTCGCACAGCAAAAAGTAGGTTCCTCACCTTGCGTGCTTGAATACGAAGATCACAATCAGATCTACTACGGCCCTCTGGTTGTTCAAGAAGTAATGGGGACAATAACCGATCCAGGGCAAGGCGCAGTCCAAAAAGTGTGCATTGGCGCTTTTACGGAGACGGATCATAAGCTAGTGGCCGCCACGGAAAGCGATGCAGACGGCAAGTTCTCTCTGCAAGGCATCCCGCCTGGACGATATCGGCTAGTTGTCAAGGCCGAGCCTCTGTGTGCGGCAAATGTTCCACTGCGAGTGGTGAGAAACCAATGGAAGAAACAGGTCTTGCGCGTACACATGAAACCGCGCGGAATAGACTCCTGTAGCTACGCTGATCTGGGAACTGAATCGGCTAAAAGTTCCGGCAAGTTCTCACAAATGGGCTTCTCGACGTGCAGTATCCAGGATAGAGATGCTACGAGCACGGTATTGCACGAACCGGGCCATGCGCTGGCCGCTCCCAAGCAGTAGGCTTTGCCAAATATTCGGTCTCAAATCCTCACGCATCGGGAGTGGGGACTGATGGTACGGTGTACTTTTCTTATGATTCGCTGGGCAGAGTTGTGAAGCAAACAGATCAAGACGGAGCATTTCAATACTGGTGCTATGACGGCCATCAGGAGCCAAGTGTCAACCAGCCCAATTGCCACTCTCACATTGGCTCCAAGACTGGCTCATGGGTCGACTACCAGGATGAGACTAGTAAACAATGGCAGCGTACGACCGATGCTCTCGGAAGGCTAGTCGAAGTTGTGGAGCCCAATGGGTCTAGTACGGCGGCGTCGATGGAAACCGACTATCTGTACGGCCCCACGGATAACCTGTTACGGGTTTCACAATTTGGGGGACCGTCGAATGCTCCAACCCTGCAAGGCCCAGAGTACCGCTATTTTTCCGTATCCGTCAGAGCAACGCACTCTGTTGTGCCGCTTTGATTCGTGGTGCACTTGAGTTATGAGCGAAGTGGGAGTGCGGAGGTGTTGATCTCTGGTGAAACCTGTTGTTGGCAGATCGTAAAGGGCGGCCAATTCCATGAAGAAATCATGTGGATGCTGTCCATCGGCGATAGGCACTTCATACGCCTCCTCCCTTGCTGGAAGAGCAATGGGTACCGTCGGCCGGTCACGGTGGCCGGTTCAAGGCTGAACATCGCTCGCAGCGTGAGCTGCCCTGGACCGAGAGAACGTTGCGCCATGGACATAAGCCAATTTGTCGAAAAGAACTTGTCACCGCCGCGCGGACTCGATTGTTGAGTACCCAGCACAAACGCGTTGCCATGGAACATCAACATCCAGTTGCCCTTCATGGTCATCAGCATTGGAGCCGGAATCGAGTTTGGCTCCGCACTCGTGCCCGACGTGGCATGATGCTTCACCTCCTGGATGAATGTCTTGGGATGCATGGCCTCCATCCTGTCTGCCATGCCGCCGTTCATGCCCTTCAGTTGATCGTGCGATTGCGCCCGGTGCGACTTCATTTCCATCTTGTCCGCATGATCGGCTCCGTGCTCCTGGGCCTTCGAAGCCGAAGAGGATATTGCGAGAGAAAGGATTACGAAAAACAAGTGTCGGGAAATATTCATTCTCCACCTATGACATGAATTGGATAATTATGATTTGCCACGTGATCGTTCATAGCCGCACGCTCCGCAGCGTGAGCGCGTTCGCAAACACCGATACGGAACTAAAGTTCATGGCCGCGGCGGCCATCATCGGATTCAAAAGTAAATGAAAAACTGGAAACAAAACTCCTGCCGCGATCGGAACTCGATGATGTTGTAGACGACTGCGAAAAATAAGTTTTTGCCGGATATTCCGCATGGTCGCGATGCTCATGCGGCGCGCTCTCAGAATCGCGCTGAGGTCTCCCTTCAGCAATTTGATTCCGCCCGCCTCCATCGCAACGTCCGTGCCGGTTCCCATCGCAATCCCCACGTCTGCCGCAGCTAGCGCGGGCGCGTCATTGATTCCGTCTCCAGCCATTCCCACTGGCCTGCCCATTCTTCTGATATGACTTCACGACTTCAGCCTTCCTCTCGGGAAGGACGCCGGCTTCGAACGTGATTCCGAGCTTTTCCGCAACGCTTTAGTTGTCGTTGCGTTATCGCCCGTCACCATAATGACGTTGAGTCCGGCTCGCTTCAATTCGCTTACGACCTGCGCCGTGGAGCTCTTCACCGTATCAGCTACCGCAATTAGTCCCGCCGGCTTGCCGTCCGCCAGCCACGAACATGACGGTCTGGCCTTGCGACCGCTTGATTCCCGTAGTGTGCGTTCCCGTCGACGCATCAACACGCACCAAAACATGCACCCGCCACCTGCAGAGGAGATGGATGAGAAGGATTGCTAGAAGAGTGTTCAGGCCAATTTATTGAATTTGAATGTTTTATGTTGATGCCGGGAAGGGGTCGAACCCCCATGACTCGCATGGGTCGGCGGATTTGCGCGTTTCACGGGCTTACGTTTTGGGACTTTTGTTCCAAGTTGTTGATTATAATGGTGCCGGGAACGAGAATCGAACTCGTATGCCAATGAAGGCGGCGGGTTTTGAGTCTCCGGAGAACGCCGTAGATCTTTGATAAATAAGGGAAATTGAGCGTAATTAGCGAACCGTCTAAACCCATTCCCATCTGTAATTTAGCGTAATTTGCCGAAACTAGACCAAACTGATGTCTGTACCCGAACCTGTACCCGAAATCACAACTGTAATTTTGCTTTTCTCGAGCGGCCGTAACGAGTGAATTGGCAGCAATCACTTGTCCGATCAGTCGGTCTTACAGCCAAGTGGACTGGATTGCTTCGATCGTCAGGTCGTGCGTTGACATTCTACGAGAAGATCGTAGACCACATCCATGATCGAACAAGATTCTCGGCAACTTCCGATACCGGGCATGGCACCGGACGACCGCGCTCGAGTCAGTCTTGCGGTTTGGCCGCCGCGCTCGCTGATCTTAGCGCCGCCAGCGCCGAGTTCGGCTCGACCGCGAAGGTGTTGCCGTGATCAGCGAGATAGCGATGAACATCCGAGATGACGACGGAGCCTTCGCCGACCGCAGACGCTACACGTTTCACGGACTTCGAGCGCACGTCACCGACGGCAAAGACCCCGGGCACGCTGGTGGCGTAGGGAGTGTTTTCAAACCCATCTGTACCGCCGGTCAGAACAAAGCCCTTTTTATCGAGTCGCACAGTGCCGAAGAGCCATCCGGAGTTCGGTTCTGCGCCAATCATCACGAATACACTTCCGATCGGCTTTACTGTCCGCTCGCCGTTCACGCGATTTACCCAGGTGACGGACTCCAGAGAGGATTCGCCTTCGAGCTTCTCGATCTCTGAATTTGGGTAAAGGGTGACGTGAGAGGAGCCCTCGATGCGTGAGACCAGATACTGCGACATGCTGCTCGCCAGCGATGGACCGCGAATGATGTGATGCACGTGTTTGGCGATGCCAGACAAAAACATTGCGGCCTGCCCAGCCGAGTTGCCACCACCTACCACGATCACATCGTCATCGCGGCACAGTAGCGACTCCATCGCGGTGGCCGCATAATAGAGTCCACGATTTTCGAACTTGCTCTTGTTCGGCACCGAAAGTGTGCGGTACTGCGCTCCCGAGGCTACGACCACAGAGCGCGACCAGACGGGAATACCGCCCGCCAATGTCAGTCTATGGATGCCATCGATCTGCTCGAACGTGACCACCTCTCTAGAAATTGCAAATTGCACTCCAAACTTCAGTGCCTGCAACTGAGCGCGGCTCGCAAGGCGTTGGCCTGAGATACCCGTTGGGAAGCCGAGATAGTTTTCAATCTTGGAACTGGTGCCTGCCTGGCCGCCGGGCGCGATACCCTCGATCACAATGGTGCAGAGTCCTTCCGACGCCGCATATACTGCAGCTGCGAGACCTGAAGGGCCAGCCCCAACGACCGTCACGTCGTAAATCAAATGAGGGTCAGGAAGCTCGGTGATGCCTAGTTCATCGGCTAGTTGCGCAATGGTCGGCCGATGCAAAATGCGGCCATCGGAGAGGACCACAGCCGGCAGGTTGGATTTACGATCGGATCGGTGATTCTCCAGCTTGGGCGATTCCTCTTGTGTCGTCTCGACCATCCTGTGCGGATACGTGTTGCGGAGCAGGAAGCGCTGAAGTTGTATCGTCTCCGCGTCGCCAGCGCGTCCGTTTAGAACGACTCCTGCATCAGCTTCGCTGATGATGCCGATGCGACGCCAGATTGTCGCCTGCATAATGAGATTCGCAATATCGCCCTCAGCGCGCATGAGCCGCTGCAATCCGCTGCGCCGTATGCGAAGAAGGCGGCATTCGCCAACTGTCCGCGCGTCTACGAGCGATCCCTGAGAGTTGAGAAGGTTCAACTCGCCAGAAAAGTCGAATCTTTGATGGTGCGCGATGATTTTGGTCTCGCCATTTGTAGCGGGAAGAGACATATCGAGTTGCCCGTCAAGGACGACAAACAT
>Ga0193727_1000746_pt1 | contig 12992 bp, 10 predicted proteins | sample H2c2metaG_FD_143051 | JGI IMG/M metagenome (GOLD analysis project Ga0193727, IMG submission 143051) | Soil microbial communities from a riparian zone of the East river system, Colorado, United States - H2c2 | ecosystem: Environmental > Terrestrial > Soil > Riparian zone | place: USA: East River...
TGTGTACTGGACGAAGCAGGTGGACGTATCGTGTTTCGCTTCCACGCGCGCGACGTCCACCTTGTGATGTCACCCGGAGGGCGAGGCAGATCCGTCCCGTTCCGCGTCCTCGTCGACGGAGAACCTCCCGGTGACGCGCATGGGTTTGACGTTGACATGGAGGGTCGCGGCACGCTGTCCGAGGAGCGGCTCCATCAGTTGATTCGCGAGCGCGGGCCGATCACCGACCGCACGTTCGAGATCATCTTCGACGCTCCCGGGGCCGGGGCCTACTGCTTCACGTTCGGCTAGGACTGATGTTTAAGGTGACGGGAGCGGCCAGCCGCCGCTCCCCCACCGACCATTTCGAGTCGGGTTGGTGGTCGAGCCAGCATAGGGCGTTAGGCGCCCGGGCCATCGGGACGTACGCTTCGCCGGTGGTCACATGCTCGGCTTGCGGCTCGAAGAATGCGCCAGAGGCGAAGTTCTGCTCGGAGTGCGGAGCGCGCCTCGCCTCGGCTTCCCGGCCGATTGAGGAACGCAAGGTCGTCACCATCGTGTTCTGCGACCTTGTCGGGTCGACGGCACGCGCAGAGCAGCTGGACCCCGAGGACGTGCGCGCGGAGTTGTCGTCGTATCACGCCCGCGTCCGGTGGGAGCTCGAGCGTCATGGAGGCACTGTCGAGAAGTTCATCGGCGATGCGGTCGTCGCCGTCTTCGGAGCGCCGCTCGTGCACGAAGACGACGCAGAGCGTGCAGTGCGTTCGGCATTAGCCATTCGCGACTGGGCGCTGGAGGAGGACGCTGTCGACGTTCGACTCGCAGTGAACACTGGGGAGGCCCTCGTCAGCATCGACGCGCGCGCAGACGCCGGAGAGGGACTGGTCGCGGGGGACGTCATCAATACGGCGGCTCGTCTGCAGACGGCAGCGCCGGTCAACGGGATCCTCGTCGGCGAGAAGACGTACCGGGCAACCGAAGGGCCCATCGAGTACCGCGAGCGCGAATCCGTGGCGGCAAAGGGAAAGCAGGAGCCGATCGGCGTTTGGGAGGCGGTCTCAGCGCGTTCGTTGTTCGGCGTCGACGTCGACCTGAAGCCGTCGACTCGACTCGTAGGCCGCCGGCGCGAGCTGGATCTGCTCGTCGACGCGTTGGGACGTGCTCGCGCAGAACGCGAACCTCAGCTCGTGACAATCGTCGGTGTTCCCGGGATGGGGAAGAGCCGGCTCGTGCAGGAGTTGTCGGCATGGATCGAAGCCGAACCGGAGTTGATCCGCTGGCGCCAGGGCCGCTCACTTCCCTACGGCGAAGGTGTGAGCTACTGGGGGCTGGGCGAAATGGTCAAGGCCGAGGCTGGGATTCTCGAAAGCGACGCGGCTCCGGTCGCCGAGTCGAAGCTCCGAGAGACGGTGGTGCGCGTGTGCGGCGAGCAAGAGGTCGAGTGGTTGCGAGCGATGTTGCAGCCACTCGTCGGCATCGCCGACGACGCCTCCAGCGGGGACCGGCGCGGCGAGGCGTTCGCGGCCTGGCGCCGCTTCCTGGAGGGCCTCGCCGCGGAGCGCGCGACCGTGCTCGTCTTCGAGGATCTCCACTGGGCCGACGACGGCTTGCTCGACTTCGTCGATTCCCTGGTCGACTGGGCGACGGACGTGCCGCTCCTTGTCGTCGCCACGGCGCGTCCCGAGCTCCTCGCGCGCCGTCCGCACTGGGGCGGCGGCAAGACGAATGCCGCGACGTTGTCGCTGGCGCCGCTGTCCGAAGCGGAGACGACTGAGCTTGTCCACGCCATTCTGGAGCGATCGGTTCTGCCGGCAGACGTGCAGTCGGCCGTCTTGGCCCGTGCAGGCGGAAACCCTTTGTATGCCGAGGAGTTCGCACGGATGGTCGCGGAGCGCGGTGATGTCCACGACGTCGGAGAGTTCGTCTTGCCCGATTCGGTTCAAGGTCTCATCTCCGCACGGCTCGACTTACTGACGCGCGCAGAGAAGGAGCTGCTGCAGGACGCGGCGGTCGTCGGGAAGGTGTTTTGGCCGGGTGCGCTGACCGCCAACCGGGATGCAGCTGCGCTTGACGATGCCATCCGAGGGCTCGAGCGCAAGGAGTTTGTGCGGCGTGAGCGCCGGTCATCGGTGGAGGGAGAGCTTCAATACGCGTTCCGGCACGTCCTGGTGCGGGACGTCGCATACGGCCAGATCCCCCGTGTGGCGCGCGCCGAGAGGCACGAGCAAGTGGCGGGGTGGATCGAGCGGCATGTGCGCAGTGAAGACGCGGCGGAACTCCTTGCGCACCACTACTCGAACGCTTTGGAGTACGGACGCGCGGCCGGTCGCGACGTGAGCGAGGTGATCCGCCGCGCTCGTGTTGCGCTCCGCGACGCGGGCCGGCGCGCGGTCGCCTTGAACTCATTCGTGAACGCCGCACGGTTCTTCGAAGCAGCCGTCGAGCTGACGCCGGAGGACGATCCGGATTGGCCGCGGCTCGTGCTCGAGCAAGCGGAGGCGTCCGTGTATGTCAACATCTCCAGCGACCGGCGGCTCCGCAGCGCTCGCGAAGTGCTGCTGGCAGGCGACGTGCACGATGCCGGCAGGGCGGAGGTCGTGCTGGGCGAATACCGCTGGCTGCGGGGCGACCAGGCGGGCTCCAACGAGCACTTCATCGCGGCTGGGGGTTTGGCCGAGCGCATGACAGACGAGAACGTCAAGCTGCGCGTGCTTGCGAACCTCGGGCGCTTCGCGATGCTCGGCGATGAGAACGAACGTGCGGTGGCCCTTGGGCGACCGGCGCTCGCGCTGGCGGAGAAACTCGGCCGCGACGAGATGCGCGCGCACGTGTTGAACAACATCGGCGTTGCACGCGTCGCTCTCGGCGAGCGGGAGGGCCTCGATGATCTCGAAGCCAGCCTCGAGATCTCGCGCGGTGTGGGCGGGCCCGAGTATGTGCGTGCCTGCGGGAATCTTGCTTCGGTCCTCGCCTGCGAGGGACAGCTGCAACGTTCAGCCGAGTTGCATCGGGAGGGATTGCAGATTTCGCAGGAGATCGGCTATGACGAACCCACGCGCTGGCTCTTGACCGAGATCGCAAACGATCACATGCTCGCGGGTAACTGGGCAGAAGCCCGGCGAATCGTCGACGAGCTCATGCCCGCCTACGAGGAATCACCGTTCTGGGTCGAACCTCAAACGCGGGTCTGCCGCGCCCGCATGCTGATTGCAGAGGGTGCGGTCGAAGCTGCGATCGTCGACGCCGACCGGGCTGTCGCGGTCGTGCAGGGAAAATCGACGTTCCAGGGTCTCTGCAACCCGCTCGCCCTCCGCGCACGACTCCATGCCGAGCTGGGGGAGACGAAAGACGCAGCGCGAGTCACAGCTGAGCTCCTGGACGGCTGGAAGGAGACGCAGTCGTCGTATGTCGAGAGTTGGGTACTCGACCTTTGGTTCGCGGCGTGGTCGGCCGGGGAGGAGGCGCGCGTGAAGACGGCCGTCGAGGAGTTCCCGATTGCCTTCCTGTGGCTCGACGTCGTCGGTGCGTTCATCGAGCGGGACTTCGACAAGGCCGCCGCCCAGCTGGAGTCGATGGCTGCCATCTCGGCCGCCGCCACGGCCAGGCTGTGGGCGGGCGAGTGGCTGGTCGAAGAAGGGCGTCACACGGAAGCCGCTGTGCAGCTCGAGCGCGCGCTTCCTTTCTGGCGTTCGGTCGACGCGTGGCGGTATCTACACAGGTGCGAGTCGTTGCTCGCTGCCGCTTCCTAGAGCTGCCCGTCGGTCGTCGTATTAGAACTCGGGTGGGACGCGTGCCGCCGATAGGTCCACGCGATCGTTCCGCATCGGCACGCCTTCGCGGGCGAGGAGCTCGCGTTGCTTCGCCCCTTTTGGGATGCTGCCGTCCGCCCGGACGACCCGATGCCACGGAAGCCCGTGCGTGGTCGAGAGGACGCGCCCTACGAGGCGCGGCGCGCCGGGATCGATGTCGCCATACGTGCGGACGAATCCCTCCGGGATCGAGCGAATGCGCTCGACAATCCGTTCCGTGCGCCGACTTTGCTGCTGTGAGGCCATAGAATCGATTATGAGGAAGTGATCGAGCTCCCTTCTACGATCGCACGTTTCATCGAGGCGAGCAACGCGAGAGACCTCGACCGCGCCGTCGGCTGCTTTGCCTCGGATGCCATGGTCGGGGACGAAGGTCGGACTCACCGTGGAGTCGAAGAAGTCCGCGCGTGGAAGCGCGAGACCGAAGAGCGCTTCGTCTACACGATCGAGCCGAATGCCGTCGAATCCCGTGGCGGCCACACCGTCGTGACTGGGACTCTCGCGGGAAACTTTCCGGGTAGTCCCGTCGAGCTCAAATACGACTTTACGCTCGCAGGCGACGCGATCACGTCGCTTCGAATTTCGACGTAGGAACTCGCTGCCGCGAGGCCTTTTCGGGCCTACTGCTTCGCGCGCACCTGAGCCCTGTACGCCCTGTTCCGCGTTTGTCGAACCGCCCGTCGTCGGTCCCCTTCTCGCGCCCATGGCCGGCGTGGACCCCCGCTGATCTCGTCCGTCTCGAGGAGAAGCGCGTCTTTGTCGACTCGTTGTTCAGACGCAGGAGTTCGGAGTAGTGTCGAACGGCTCAAGGGCGAAGGAAAACGAGAGGAGACCTCGATGGCTAGTGAACCCAGCCGCCCGGGTGTCGGCGGAGGCGCAGCGAAACGGAAGCAGCGGACGATGGATGGCAACTTCACGATCGGCCGCTTCGGCGGCGTCGAGGTTCGGCTCAACTGGAGCTTGATCGCCGTCTTCGCGCTGATCGTGTGGTCGCTGGCGGAAGGCGTCTTCCCGTCGCAGAACCCGGGGCTCTCCCACGGCACTTACATTGCGATGGGGATCGTCGCGGCCCTGCTGTTCTTGGCGTCGATCCTTCTCCATGAGCTCGGGCATTCGTGGGTCGCCCGCCGCGAGGGGATCGAGGTCGACTCGATCACGCTGTGGCTGTTCGGCGGCGTGTCGCGGTTCAAAGGTCGGTTCCCGAGCGCCGGCGCCGAGTTCCGAGTTGCCATCTCCGGTCCCCTCGTCTCGATCCTCCTCGGCGTGCTGTTCGTTCTGATCGCGGTGGCTCAGCCGCCGAGCTCCGTCGACGGGGTCGCCGCCTGGCTCGGCTACATCAACCTGATCCTTGCCGTCTTCAATCTCCTTCCCGCGTCGCCGCTTGATGGGGGCCGTGTGTTGCACGCCGCGCTCTGGCGAGCCAAGGGAGACTTCGCCTGGGCGACCCGGGTCGCGTCGGAGATCGGACAGGGCTTCGGCTACCTGTTCATCGCGCTCGGACTCGCGATGTTCATCTTCCAGGGGTCGTTCAGCGGCGCCTGGCTCGCTTTCATCGGCTGGTACCTCCTTCAGGGCGCCAGGGCAGAGGCTCGCTACGTTGCGACGGAGCAGGCGCTCGACGGACTGCGCGTGCGCGACCTGATGGTTCGTGATCCCGTAAGCGTCGACGCCGACGCGACGATCGGGGGCATCATGGACGACGTCGCCTGGTCGCACCGGTTCACCACGTACCCGGTTCTCGACGGAGGGAGGCCCGTCGGCCTGCTCACCTTCGCCTCGGTCGCCGCGGTTCCCCGCTCCGAGTGGGATACGCGACGCGTGCGCGACACGATGATCCCGCTTGATCAGGTCCCATTGCTCACCGAGGACGAGAAGGCCGTAGACGCGCTGGCGGAGCTTGCCACCCCGAGCGGGAATCGTGGGCTCGTGGTCGACAATGGACACCTGGCCGGGCTGCTGTCGATCACCGACCTTGCCCGAGCGCTCGAAGTGGGCCGACGGCCGGCGCAGGCACAGGGCGATCGGGGCTGATCAGCGGATGTGTGGCTCAGGCCTGATGCTTCGCGCGCATCTCAGCCTTATGCGCTCGCTTCTTCGCCTGATACTCCTCGAGGGCCTCGGGTGAGTCGACGTCGCCGAGCGTCGGATGGTTCGGTGCGATCTCCTGCGCGGCTTCGACCCCGAAACGCTTCGCCAATACCGCACTCAGGGACTTGAGCTTCATGTCGCCGAACCCGGGGAGCGAAGAGATGCGCTTGCGCAGATCGTCGCCGTCCGCCGCATCCGTCCAGATGCGTTCGGCCTGACCGCCGTACTCGTCGACCACGACCGCGGCGAGCTCCTGTACCCGCTTGGCCATCGCGCCGGGGAAACGGTGAATCGCCGGCTTCTCGCGAAACATCCGCTCGAGCTCACCGGGATCGGCGGCTGCGATCTTGTGTGCCTCGAGCGACCCGAAGCGCTGCTTCAGTTTGAACGGCCCGAGGAACGCCGTCGGCACCGTCACCTGCTGGTCGAGCGCGAAGCCGATCAGCAGCGCGAGCGGCTCCTCGGCGAGGAGGGCGTCTGCCTCGTCGTTGCCCGTGAAATAGAGGGCACTGGGTGTGGTCGTCGCGGCCACCCCTTGATCCTAGATGGCAGGCGTACACTCTTGGGAGGTATGGCCGACTCGGTCGACAAGGCGAAGCACATCCTGCACGACGTGGAGCATCCGCTTGAAACGGCGAAGGCGCTCGAACACGAGGCTGCGGAGGGCGAGAGTGCGCGTACGCCGCTGATCGTAATCTCCGGCATCACGCTCTTCCTCGGGGTGATTTTCGTGATCCTGTTGGCGATCGCGCTGACTCTCTACTTCGTGTACGGCGGCAAGTAGCCGAGCTACTCGGAGGCGTAGTCGAAGCGGCTCGCGAACGCGCAGTTGTCCCTGAGCTCCCAGGCGAAAGGATCGTCGTCGACCGTCAGCTCGTCTGCCACCAATTCGTGTCCGGGTTGGTCGTAGCCGGGTATGACACACCGAACTGTCGCGTCCGAGGACACAGGTCGCGTCGCTCTCGCGCGCACCGCCTCGCCAATCCGGAGCTCGTAGCCCTCACCCTGCGCGACGAGCTCGATCCGGTCCGGCCGCACGTCGACGAGGTTGCTCATCTTTCGCACCCACGGCAGCACGCCAACCTGAGGTCCGCCATGGCGGCCCAGGAATACGTCGGCAAGGGCGTTTCGCTGAGACTCGTCCCCGGTCGCGTCGACGTGGAGCACGATCGTCCACGGTGACCCGGGCTCGTCGTCGTCGTAACGAACGATCAGGGCGGTAGCGAGCCCGCTGACGTCGACGTCGCCGATGCGCCCGTCTTCCACGAGCCAGGCGAGCGCGCCGTAGCAGATGCCGTGCGTCGACCGGCCTCCGCGCACTCCGTCCACCATTCGGCAGGGGCAGATGGGGTCGCAGTTGCACGATTCGAAGTACGAGCCGCTGACCGAGTAGGCGACGCTCTCCACGGGACGATCTTGGTTCTTGAAGGGCCTCTGCGCAAGTACCCTGACGGGGTGGACTCGCTCAGCTTTTTCAGCCTCAAAACACGGGCCTGGTTCGAGCAGGCGTTCGCCGGACCGACCCCTGCACAGGTGCTCGGCTGGCCCGCGATCGCGAGCGGCAAACACACGCTGATCCAGGCGCCGACCGGCTCGGGAAAGACGCTCGCCGCCTTCCTCTACGGGATCGACAAGCTCAACTCGGAGCCCGGCCAGGGTCTGCGCCTGATCTACGTCTCTCCGCTGAAGGCGCTGAACTACGACATCGAGCGCAACCTGCGCGGGCCGCTCGCAGGGCTGCAGTCGGAGCTCCGGATCGGCGTCCGCACCGGGGACACGCCACAGAAGGAGCGCGCCGAGATGCTCCGGAACCCGCCGGACATCCTGATCACGACTCCCGAGTCGCTCTACCTGCTGCTCACCTCGCGCGCGCGCGAGAACCTGCGGGGCGTCGAGACGCTGATCCTCGACGAGGTTCACGCGGTCGCCGGCACGAAGCGCGGCGCGCACCTCGCGCTTTCCGTGGAGCGGCTCGAGCGCCTCGTCGACCAGCCGTTCCAGCGCATCGGCCTGTCCGCGACGCAGCGCCCAATGAAGGAGATCGGCCGCTTCGTCTCCGGCGCACGGGACATCCAACTCGTCGACGCCGGAGTCTCGAAGGAGCTCGACCTCGAGATCGTCGTGCCGGTGGAGGACATGCGTGAGCCGGGTGCGGCACCGGAGGGCGGAGCCGAAGGCTCTTCGAGCTCGATCTGGCCGTCGATCTACCCGAAGATCCTCGAGCTCGTCGAAACGCATCGCTCGACGATCGTCTTCGTCAACAACCGCCGCCTTGCTGAGCGGCTCGCGCTGCGTCTCAACGAGCTTGCTTCGATGAACGGCCGCGCCGGCGAAGCCGGCACGGCCTCTTCAGCGGCATCGCAAGCGAAGCCGCGAGAAGTCGCGCGCGCGCATCACGGGTCGCTCGCGCGTGAGCAGCGCGTTGAGATCGAGGAGCTGCTGAAGGCGGGAGAGATTCCGTGTCTCGTCGCGACGTCCTCGCTCGAGCTCGGCATCGACATGGGCGCGGTCGATCTCGTCATCCAAGTCGAGTCGCCGAAGTCCGTCGCGCGCGGCCTGCAGCGTGTCGGGCGCGCCGGCCACGACCTCGGCGCCGTCTCCAAGGGCCGCATCTTTCCGAAGTTCCGCGCCGACCTGCTCGAGTCGGCCGTCGTCGTCAAGCGAATGCTCGAAGGTGCCATCGAGGAGACCGTCATCCCTCGCAACCCGCTCGACGTTCTGGCGCAGCAGGTCGTCGCGATCACCGCCGACGAGGAGATCTCCGTCGACGATCTGCACGAGCTCGTCCGGCGCGCGTATCCGTTCGCCGAGCTCTCGCGCGCGCAACTCGAGAACGTGCTCGACATGCTCGCCGGCCGGTATCCGTCCGACGAGTTCGCCGAGCTGCGGCCGCGCATCATCTGGGATCGCACCGCCGGCGTGATTCGCGGGCGGAGCGGCGTGCGCCGTCTCGCGGTCACAAACGCCGGGACGATCCCCGACCGCGGCCTCTTCGGTGTGCACCTGATCGACGGCGGCGGCCGTGTCGGCGAGCTGGACGAGGAGATGGTCTACGAGGCGCGCGCGGGGCAGACGTTCCTGCTCGGTGCCTCGACCTGGCGGATCGAAGAGATCACTCGCGATCGTGTGCTCGTCTCACCAGCGCCGGGCGTGCCCGGGGCCGTTCCGTTTTGGAAGGGCGAAGGCGTCGGCAGGCCGTACGAGCTCGGCGAGGCGATCGGGAAGACATCGCGCGAGCTGGTGGCCCTGAGCCACGACGTCGCGCAGGCCCGGCTAATGAGCGAGCACCGGCTCGATGAACGCGCGGCGAACAATCTCCTCACCTTTCTCAACGAGCAGGCCGCGGCGACCGGCGCTATCCCATCGGACCGGACCGTCGTCGTCGAGCGGTTCCGCGACGAGATCGGCGACTGGCGCCTCTGCATCCTGACCCCGTTCGGCGCGCGCATCCACGCGCCGTGGGCGCTTGCACTCGCAGCGCGCCTGCGTGAGTCGCGAGGGCTCGAGGTGCAGTCGATCTGGTCGGACGACGGGATCGCGTTGCACCTGCCCGACGCCGACGCGCCGCCTCCCATCGAGGACATCATGATCTCTCCCGAAGACATCGAGGAGCTCGTCGTGCAGGAAGTGGGGCAGAGCGCACTATTCGGTGCACGCTTCCGCGAGAACGCCGCCCGCGCACTGCTGATCCCGCGCCGTCGCCCGGACCAGCGCACGCCACTCTGGCAGCAGCGCCTCAAGGCGCAAGGACTCCTGCAGGTCGCGCGTCGCTACGGCTCGTTTCCCATCATCCTCGAGACCTACCGCGAGTGTCTGCAGGACGTCTTCGACCTGCCGGCCTTGAAACGCCTCTTGCACGGACTGCGGACGCGCGAGCTCGATCTCGTCGACGTCGAGACGGCTTCCGCATCCCCCTATTCCGCCTCGCTGCTCTTCGACTACATCGCGACGTACATGTACGAGGACGACACGCCTCCCGCTGAACGTCGAGCCCAGGCGCTCTCGCTCGACCGCGATCTCCTGCGTGAGCTGCTTGGGCAGGAGGAGCTGCGCGATCTACTGGACGCAGGCGCCGTCGAGGATGTCGAGGCGCAGTTGCGCGGCAATCCACGCAACGCGGACCAGCTGCACGATCAGTTGCGACTGCGTGGTGACCTCCGTGCAGGAGAGTACGACGAAGGCTTCGCCCAGACGTTGCTGCGCGAGCGGCGCGCTCTCCTCGTGCGCTTCGCGGACGAGCAACGGCTGATTGCCGCGGAAGACGCCGGCCGCTACCGCGATGCGCTTGGCGTCATGCCTCCCGGCGGCCTGCCGGAGGTCTTCCTCGAGGGAGCCCCCGACGCGCTCGACCAGCTGGTGGCGCGCTACGCACGCGGGCGCGGGCCGTTCACCACTGCGCAGGCGAACGAGCGCTTCGGTCGCGACGTGGAACCGTTGCTGCAGCAGCTCGAGCGTCAGGAGAAGCTCGCTCGTGGTGAGCTGCGGCCGGGCGGGACCGAACGAGAGTGGTGCGACCCCGACGTTCTGCGTCGTCTGCGGCGCGCGTCGCTCGCCGCGCTCCGCAAGGAAGTCGAACCGGCAGAGCAGGCAGCATTCGGCCGCTTCCTGCCGCACTGGCACGGCATCGACCGCCGCGCCACGTTGCGCGAGGCGCTCGTGCCGCTCCAAGGACTGTCGCTGCCGGTCGCGCTCTGGGAGTCGGACGTCTTGCCACGCCGGGTTCCTGGATTCAACCCGGGGCAGCTTGACCAGCTCTGCGCATCCGGTGAAGTCGTGTGGGTCGGCGCCGGGCTCGACCGGGCCGCCGTCTTCTTCCGCGAGGACGCGCCCGCGCTCGGCCGTCCAGCCGCCGCGGCTCGACCCGAAGGTGAAGCGCACGACAAGATCAGAGAGGCGCTCGGACGCAGTGCAGAGTTCTGGTACGACCTGGTCACGTCGACCGGGCTCGAGTCGGAGGCCGCGCTCCCCGCGCTGTGGGATCTGGTTTGGGCCGGTGAGGTCACGAACGACGCCTGGACGCCGCTTCGAGCCGGACGCCGCTACCAGTCACCGAAGGCAACTCAGCGTGGCCGGCCGCGACGCTTCTCGCGCCAGCGTTCAGCCGGGATCACCGCGACGCAGGGACGCTGGTCGCTCACCGACAAGCTCTTCCCCGGTCGGCCCGACGCGCGCGCCCTCGCCGAACTGTTGCTCGAACGGCAGGGAATCGTCACGCGCGACGGCGTCCGCGGCGAAGGGATCCCCGGTGGATACGGCGCGGTGTACGGCGAGCTTCGTGCGCTCGAGACACTGGGCGTCTGCCGGCGTGGCTACTTCGTCGAGAGCCTCGGCGGCGCGCAGTTCGCCGTTCCGGGCGCGGTGGAACGACTTCGGGAGTTGCGTCCGCGCGAGGACGAGGAGCCGGAACCGCTCGTCCTTCCTGCCGCGGATCCGGCACAGCCCTACGGTGCGGGCTTGCCCTGGCCGAAGCGAGCGGGAGCGCGCGCGGCGCGTGTCGCCGGTGCGCAGGTAGTCCTGCTCGGCGGTCAGCCGGCGCTCTTCGTCGAGCGCGGCGGCAAGTCACTCGTCCCGTTGCGGGATCCGGAGGACGATTGGCTGCGCGTCGCGTTGAAGGCGCTCGTCGAGCACGTCAAGAAGGGCGGATCGAAGAAACGCCTGGCGGTCGAGCGCTTCGACGGCGAGCCCGTCGGCGAGACCGAGATCATGCCGCTGCTGCTCGAGGCCGGATTCCTCGCCGGTCCTCGGCGTGCCGTGCTGCGTCCCTAGCTGACCGTCACCCAGATGCGGTTCGCGCCGAACGCGACACCGAACGGATGGTGACGCTCGAGATCGAGCTCATCCTTTGCGACGCGCAGCAGGTATCCCGGATCCCTCGTCTCGAGCCGGCCGTTCCCAAGCTGCTTGCGCAGGTGTGAGACACCGTTCTGGAGAATCTTCGACGCCGTCGTCGGCGGCCTCTCGTCCCAGAGGACGTCGATCAGCGTGCCGCTCGGCACCACCTCATTGGCATGGAGCAGGAGGTAGGCGAGGAGCGCCTGCTCCTTGCCGCGCCGGATCGAGATCGGCCGTCCGTCCTCGACGACCTCCAAGGGACCCAGGATGCGGAATTCCACGCCAGTACCTCGAATCGACCGTAGCACCGGTTGCCCCGGGTGCCTAGCGCCCCGAATTACCGACGAATTACCGGTCGAATGGCCGAATCGTGGGCGGGAAATGCTCCCGGAGTGACCGCCTTGGCGTCTTCTTGGCGAACGAGCGGCGCTGGGCCGCTCGAGAAACCAGGAGGGCAAGATGATTTCCAAGACCACAGCCAGTCGGTTCGTCGGCCTCGTCTTCCTCGTTGTCGCTCTGTCGAGCGGCACGGCGAACGCGGCAGGCACCACACCGCAGGGGCTGAAAGCAGACGGCCTCCGTCTGACCGGCCTGGCGGAGCGGTATCAGGCGATGAGCGGCTACACGCAGCAGGGCCTGAAGGCCGACGGCCTGCGCTGGCAGGGAATGGCTCAGGCGTACGCGAACCGCGCGGACCGGCCGGCGGCCAGCTTCTATACCGCGCAGGCACTCAAGGCGCAGGGGTTGCGCTGGCAGGCGCTGGCACGTTCCTACGCGAAGCCGCAAGTCGTCCACGGGTCGAGCTTCGACTGGGGCGCAGCCGGCATCGGTGCGATCGGCGTCTTCGGCCTGCTGCTTTGTGCAGCCGTGCTGATCGGCGGCATTCGCCGCATCAGGCAGGAGAAGCTCGCCGTTTAGAGCTTGCGGGGACCCACCGCAGGGACATGTGCCAGGGACAGTCCCTGGCACATGTCGTTTCAGGCGAGGCGCCCGAGGATGACGCCGAAGAGCGCATGGCGGTACGTCGCCTGCGCAAAGGCGTTCGGGCTCGTTACGAGCCGGCGGTCGACGAGGCCGATGAACGGCCAGAGCACCATGTGCTCCGCGAGGGCGAGTGTCACCGCAAGCCGCCGCTTGTCGACGTCGACGCGTTGCCGCACTGCGTCGAACCCGACGCCGAACAGCGCGCCGTTCAGCGCATGCACGACGAAGCCCACCGAGCGCCGCCCACGGCCGAGAAAGAGCACATCGGAGTAGTCGCAACCGAAGACCCGCCGGTCGATC
>Ga0193727_1000747_pt1 | contig 12983 bp, 8 predicted proteins | sample H2c2metaG_FD_143051 | JGI IMG/M metagenome (GOLD analysis project Ga0193727, IMG submission 143051) | Soil microbial communities from a riparian zone of the East river system, Colorado, United States - H2c2 | ecosystem: Environmental > Terrestrial > Soil > Riparian zone | place: USA: East River...
TGGCCCGCGATCGGCACGAGCGCCTTGGGATGGCCGCCCGTGGCCTCGCCCATGCGCGTCGCCTGGCCTCCCGCGAGGATGATTGCCTCCACTAGTTCGAGACCTTTGTTTCCGGCTCCGCCGTCTGCGCCAGACCTTCGAACGGCGAGCTCGGACGGCCGATGCCCTCGTATGCGAAGCCGGCCGCGCGCACGATCGTCGGATCGAGCAGGTTGCGCCCGTCGATGATGAGCGGGCGCGCCATCGCGTCGAGAACCTCTTTGGAGGCAAGGCCGCGAAGCTCGTCCCACTCGGTGACGATCACCGCCGCATCCGCGTCGCGCACGGCGTCGGCGACCGTCTCGTGGAGGACCGCGCCCTTGATCAGCTCGCCGGGTCGCGCGACCGGATCCCAGGCGCGCACCTCCGCTCCTTCCGCCAGCAAGCGTGAGGCGAGCACAAGCGACGGCGCCTCGCGCATGTCGTCCGTGCCGGCCTTGAAGGCGAGCCCGAGCAGCGCGATCTTCTTCCCCCGAAGCTTGCCGAGATGCTTCTGCAGCTTCTGGATCACGCGGCGCTTCTGGAGCTCGTTCACCTCGATCACCGCGGCGAGCAGCTGGAAGTGGTAGCCCGAGTTCGACGCGAGCTGCTTCAGCGCCAGGGAGTCCTTCGGAAAACACGAGCCGCCGTAGCCGATGCCGGCCCGCAGGAAATGTGGGCCGAGTCTGTGGTCGAGCCCGACTCCCTTCGCGACCTCGACGACGTCCGCGCCGACGGCCTCGCACACATTCGCGATCTCGTTGATGAAGGAGATCCGCGTCATCAGGAATGCGTTGGCGGCGAGCTTGATCATCTCGGCCGAGGCGACGTCCGTGCGAACGACGGGCGCGTCGATGCCGGCGTACAGCGCTTCTACCGCCGCGCTGTCCTCTTCGGCGAACGCACCGACGACGATCCGGTCCGGGTTGAGGAAGTCCCGCACGGCCCGGCCTTCGGCGAGGAACTCCGGATTCGACACGTACCCGACGTTAGACAGGCCACGCCCCTCGAGGGCTGCGCGCACCTTCTCTCCCGTCCCGACCGGCACCGTCGACTTCATCACGAGGATCTGCCGCTCGTCCGACGCCGGCAGGTCGTCGAGCGCAGACCACACGAAGGAGAGGTCAGCGTCACCCGAATACGTGGGCGGAGTCTGAACGCACACGAAGATCGCATCCGCGCCGGCCAGATCGCCGGCGTCGAGCGTGTAGGTGATGCGCTCGCTGTTTCGCTCGAGCACCTCCGGCAGGTCCGCCTCGTGGAACGGGAGGTTGCCCACCCGCAAGGCTTCGATCCGCTCCGGCATCACGTCGCGCACGATCACATGGTGTCCGAGCTCGGCGAAGCAGCCGCCGGTCACGAGCCCCACCCAGCCCGCGCCGAAGACGCCGATCGTCCGCGATTCCGCCATGCCGGAAGCCTACTTGGGGAGCGGAGCGAGCCCTCGCGCAATGGCGAGCATGGTCTCGTTCGAGAGCTCGTCGAGAACCGAGTTGACGACCCAGTACGTCGCCCCATCCTTTCGGAGCACGACCATGTGGAGATGGGCGCCGGAGTAGTAGAGCGCGTACTCACGTCCGCGGATCTTGTGGATGAAGCTGGGCTGGGCGAGCGCAGGCGCGTCGTTCCAGTTCGTCTCCTCGATGCCCCAGTACTCGTTCGAGCCGATGCGGAAGGTCAGCCGGACCGCCCGGTGGCCCTTGCTGATGTTGTAGACACGCATCGGTGCGTCGAACTCGAGCCGCGACGAGCTCTCGACGAGACGCGGCACCTGGAGCCGGAACCGCACGCGCTTGCGGACCTGCATGAGCAGTGACCGGGTCATCGCCGCGTTCGGCGTGACCAGCGCGGGCTGCCGGACCGGCGTCTTGTCGACCGGCGCCGCGGCGATCGTCCCGTGGAAGTTCTGTCCGACGACGACCGTTGCGATCGCCCCGTTCGCGAGCGTCGTGAAGTTCGGCGGCAGCGGCTTCACGTCGGCGTCGCCGAAGAGGTTTGCGAGGGCGGCCGCCGCGGCCTTCGCTCGACGCTGCGCGGCGTCGTAGTACACCGTGGTGCGGAAGTACTGGAACGTCGGCGCGTTCTGTGGTTTCCCTGTAGGAGGCAGGACGATCTTGTAGCCGCGCTGGCCGAGCTCGAAGGCCGCGTTGGCCGCCGAGCCGGCGATCCCGTTTCCGTTCAGGACGGTGGTAGTCACGTTAGGCGGACGCGGCGCACGCGAACGCCGCTTGATCCCGAGGGTGACGTCACGCGCCTTCGACGGCGCGTTGACATCCGGCCGCACGAATTCGGTCACGGCTGCAGCGATGCTCTCCGGTGCCGCAGAAAGCTCGTTCGTCCCGGTCAAACCTTCGATCTTCGTCTGGAAGACATGCCCCGCCGGCAGCTGGTGCGCGAAATAGATGTAGTCCTTGAGCGTCTTCGGATCGAGCGGCTTGCCGCCGCCGCGTCCGACGACGACATTCTTCTCGACGGCGTTCATGATCGAGAACACGGTGTCGAGGTTCAACTGCGACGAAATCTGCTGCTTGAGCGCTTTGAGGAAGAGTTGCTGCCGCGCATTGCGATACAGGTCGGAGTCGAAGTGTCGGAACCGCACATAGGCGAGCGCATTGCTCGCGTTCAGCCTCTGATAGCCCGGGAGCAGGTTGATCTTGGAAACACCGGGACAGTTGGCGGGATCGCAGAGATATCGATGGTCGATGTCGAGCCAGACCCCGCCGAGGTTGTTGACGAGATCGTTGAAGCCGCGGAAGTTGACCGTGACGAAATAGTTGATCGGGAGCCCCGTGAGGGCGCGCACCGTCTCGACAGCGCCAAGCGTCCCGCACTCTGAGAAGGCGGCGTTGATCCGGTCGCGCAGGTCGGGGTGTCCGGGACATTTGAGCGTTGCAATCAGGTCACGAGGGAACGAGAGCATCGAGAGCGACTTGGTCTGTGGATCGGCTCGGATGAGAATCAGGGTGTCCGAACGGCCCGTCAGCTCTGCCTGACTCCCCTTCCTGCGGTCGGTGCCGATCACGAGCGCCGTGGTCGGCTGCCCGGGAATCGCCACGTCGAGGTGCTTGGCCGCCGCGATGTCGACCTTCGTCTTGGGGCTGATCGCCGCGATGAACTGATGCGTCTTGAGGTACGCAGCGCCTGCGACCCCGCCGGCCACGATGACCGCGACGAGGGCGGTCCAGAGCACGACGGTCCGAACGACCCCCCAGGCGTCCCGACCAGGACGCTCGGGTTGCCGGTAACGCTGCATCGTGGTCTGAACGCCGGGCGGATACACCGCGCGACCGTTGCCGTTCACGGTGGCACTGCGTCCCATGCCTCTCTTCAGCGTTGTCTTCATGCGCCTCTAAAGCAGGAGGGCGCCCGTTTCCGAGGGCGCCAGCCGCCCACGAGGATAGCCGAGGTCCCGGCCGGCCCAGGTCTCGAACCGTCTCCTCGGCGAGCCGGCGGGTCACCGACTGCCGTCCTCCTCCTGCGCCCGCCGGGTGCTATCGCGGAGCTGCTGCGGGGGTGCGGTTCTCGTACCCGAGGTTGGGCGCGAGCCAGCGTTCTGCTTCATCCATGCTCATGCCCTTCCTGGCGGCGTAGTCCTCGACCTGGTCGCGGGCGACCCGGCCGACCGAGAAGTAGCGGGAACTCGGGCTCGCGAGGTAGATCCCGCTCACCGCCGATGCCGGCGTCATCGCGAACGACTCCGTCAGGTCGAGGCCCACCCGGTCCGCCGCGAGGAGGTCGAACAGCTTTCGCTTCTCGGTGTGGTCGGGACATGCGGGGTACCCAAACGCCGGCCGGATGCCGCGGAACTTCTCCGCGGCGAGGTCCTCGCTCGATAGCTGCTCGTCGGGCTCGTACCACTCGCGCCGCGCCTGCCGGTGCAGAAACTCGGCGAAGGCCTCGGCGAAGCGGTCCGCGAGCGCCTTGACCATGATCGCCTTGTAGTCGTCGTGCTCTGCCTCGTAGCGGGCGGCGAGCTCGTCCGCGCCGTGGATCGCGACGCCGAACGCGCCGACGTGATCGCCGTCGGGCGAGACGTAATCGGCGAGGGAACGGTTCGGCCTCGAGTCACCGTAGGCGGACTGCTGCCGGAGGAATGCGAAGCGCGTCCCATCGTGGAGGACGACATCGTCGCCCTCCGCGCGCGCCGGCCAGTACCCGTAGACACCACGCGGCACGAGCGATCCGTCGCGCACGATCTCGTCGAGGAGCTCCTGGGCGTCGTCGAAGAGCTCCCTCGCGGCCGGCTGGTCGAGGATTGCCGGGTACTTCCCCTTCAGCTCCCACGCATGGAAGAAGAACTGCCAGTCGATGTACTCCCGCAGCGTGGCCAGATCCGGTTCGACCAGCCTCGTGCCGGTGAACGGCGGCTCTGCAAGATCGCCGAAAGGCACGCGCTCCTTGTTCGCGCGCGCTTCCTCGAGCGGCAGCAGCGGCTTCCGCTCCTTCTCGGCATGGAGCTCCCGCAGCTGCTCCTGCAGCTCGCGATTCTCCTCGTCGAGGCCGCCTTTCCGCCCAGGGTCGAGCAGGCTGGAGACCACGCGCACGACGCGTGAGGCATCGAGGACGTGGAGGGTCGGCTGCGCGTACTCGGGTGCGATCCTCACCGCCGTGTGCTGTTTGGACGTCGTGGCGCCGCCGATCAGGAGCGGAAGCTGGAGCCCGCGCCGCTCCATCTCTTTCGCGACGGTCACCATCTCGTCGAGGGACGGTGTGATCAGCCCGGAGAGCCCGACCACGTCGCAGCCCTCCTCGAGCGCCGTGTCGAGGATCCGGTCACCCGGGACCATCACGCCGAGGTCGATCACCTCGTAGTTGTTGCAGCCCAGAACGACGCCGACGATGTTCTTGCCGATGTCGTGCACGTCGCCCTTGACCGTCGCGAGCACGATCTTCCCCTGGGCCGAGCGGACACCATCGCCGCCGGCCGCCTTCTCCGCCTCCATGTACGGCTCCAGGTAGGCGACGGCGCGCTTCATCGCGCGGGCGCTCTTCACGACCTGCGGGAGAAACATCTTCCCCGAGCCGAAGAGATCGCCGACGATCGACATCCCGTCCATCAACGGCCCTTCGATCACGTCGAGCGGGCGGGGAAGCTTCTGCCGCGCCTCCTCGGTGTCCTCTTCGATGAAGTCGACGATGCCGTGGACGAGCGCGTGTGAGAGGCGTTCCTCGACGGACGCCTCTCGCCAGGAGAGGTCCCGCTCCCGCTCAGTCGCACCGCCCTGCACGGTCGAGGCGTACTCGACGAGGCGTTCGGTGGCGTCTTCGCGACGATTGAAGACGACGTCCTCGACGCGCTCGAGCAGTGCCGGCTCGATGTCCTGGTAGACGGTGAGCTGGCCGGCGTTGACGATGCCCATGTCGAGGCCCGCGCTGATCGCGTGATAGAGGAAGACCGCGTGCATCGCCTCGCGCACCGCGTCGTTGCCGCGAAAGGCGAAGCTGAGGTTCGAGATCCCGCCCGAGATCTTCACGCCGGGGCAGCGCGACTTGATCTCCGGGATGGCGGCGATGAACGCGTTTGCGAACTCCGCGTGCTCCTCGATTCCCGTCGCGACGGCGAGCACGTTCGGGTCGAAGATGATGTCCTCAGGCTCCCAGCCGTCAGCCGTGAGGAGCTTGTACGCGCGCTCGCAGATGTCGACCTTGCGCTCCGCGGTGTCGGCCTGACCCTTTTCGTCGAACGCCATCACGATCACCGCGGCGCCGTAGTGCTTGATCTCGCGCGCCTGGGCGAGGAAGTGCTCCTCTCCCTCCTTCAGGCTGATCGAGTTGACGACGCCCTTCCCCTGCAGGCACTTGAGGCCCGCCTGAAGCACGCTCCACTTGGAGCTGTCGACCATGATCGGGATGCGCGCGACATCCGGCTCGGTGGCCACGAGGTTGAGGAACGTGGTGATCGCCTCCTCCGCTTCCAGCAGGTCGGCGTCCATGTTCACGTCGAGGATGTTGGCGCCGCCACGGACCTGCTCCAGCGCGACCTCGACGGCCTCCTGGAAGTCGCCGGCTTCGATCAGCCGCCGGAACCGGGCCGAGCCGGTGACGTTCGTTCGCTCGCCGACCATGACGAAGTTGGCGTCCGGGAAGATCCGGAACGGCTCGAGCCCGCTGAGCCGCGTCACGTGCTCCCGGTCCGGGACCTGTCTTGGGGTCTGACCCCGGACGGCGTCCGTGATCGCCTTGACGTGCTCGGGAGTCGTGCCGCAGCAGCCGCCGACGACGTTCACCAGCCCGTCGTGGGCGAATTCGCGCAGGAACCTGCTCGTGTCTCCGGGCTGTTCGTCGTGCGTGCCCATCTCGTTCGGCAGACCGGCGTTCGGATGGCACGCCACCCAGGTCGGGGCGACGCGCGCGAGGTCCTCGACGAACGGCCTCATCTGCATCGCCCCGAGCGAGCAGTTGACGCCGACGATGAACGGCCGCGCGTGCTCGACAGACAGCCAGAACGCGTCGACTGTCTGCCCGGACAGATTGCGGCCGCTGCGGTCGATCGCGGTGAAGGAGATCCAGAGCGGCAGGCCCGGCGCCTCGTCTAGCGCGGCGGCGATCGCCGCCTTCGCGTTCAGCGTGTCGAAGATCGTCTCGATCAGGAGGAAGTCGACGCCACCTTCGACGAGCCCGCGAACCTGCTCCGCGTAGGCGTCCCGGATCTGCTCGAACGTGTGCGTCCGATAGGCCGGCTCGTCGACACGAGGCGAGAGCGACAGCGTCACATTCAGCGGCCCGACGGAGCCCGCGACGAAGCCGCCGACCTCGTCGGCCGCCTGTCGGGCCAGTTGCGCCCCCGCGACGTTCATCTCGTAGGCGTGCCCCTCGAGGGCATAGTCGGCCTGGCCGATCGTGGTCGCCGTGAAGGTGTTCGTCGTGGCGATGTCGGCACCCGCGGCGAAGTAGTCGCGATGGATGCCGAGGACGACCTCGGGCCTCGTCAGGTTCAGGAGATCGGGATCGCCTGCGACGTCACGCGGGTGATCTTTGAAGCGCTCGCCGCGATACGCCTCCTCGCCTCTGAGCTGACGCTGGATGAGCACGCCCCACGAGCCGTCGAGCACGGCGATCCGTTCCCGGAGGATGGCTTCGAGTCGTGTGCGTGCGTCCTGCATCCAGTGCCCTTCCTTCGACCTAAGGAGAACGTCGCCTGTCGAGGGCGCACGGGCTCTTTAGGCGTTTTTTAACCCGGTCGCCAAGCTGCCTTTCAAAGCTTTCCGGTCGACTGAGGGTAGCAGGCGCACCCGTTACGATCTCGCTGTGCCGCCCGGATTTCGAGGTCTCTCCTATCTCCTCGGAGCCAACGCTCGCGACCGTTCGCCGCGAACGATCCTGATCAAGGCCGAGCGCTGGCGAAGGCGCGACCGCTGGCGGCTCTCCCTCCGCAAGCGACTGCCGGGCGTGGACCGGATCCCGCTCGACGGGCCGATCTTCGTCCTCGGCATGCAGGGCGGAGGCACGACCCTCGTCGCGCGCTGCCTGCTCCGGCACCCGTCGGTCGTGAGCATGAGCGGCGGCTCGGATTACTGGGTCGCGACGGACGAGCTCGGCTTCGTCCGCAACCGCATGAGCGCCCTGCCGCGCACGCTCTGGAGCTCGACCCACCGAGACGACCTCGATCACCCGCTCGTCGGCACCGAGCACGCGTCGGTCTACGCATCGGACCTGCTGCTCCCGGAGTACCGCAACACGGCCGACGATGCGACGTCAAGCGACAGCGCGCGCTTCGAACGGATCCTGAAAGAGCATCTCGCGGTGTACGCCGACGATCCTCAAACGGCGCGGTTCCTCGACAAGACGCACACCTACACCGTGAAGATCCCCTATCTCGACCGGCTGCTCGAAGGTCACGAGCCGTACTTCGTCCTCGTGGTGCGGAACCCGTACACGATGTGCTTCCGCGCAGTGCGCCGGAAGCCCCCGGCCTGGCGACGCGAGGTCTCCTACGAGGAGCAGCTACGGCTGGCCGCTCAGCATTGGCGCAACTCGACGCAGCTCGCCCTCGACGACGGGCCGAAGACCAGACAGTTCATCGCGGTCCGCTTCGAGGACTTCGTCAATGACCCGGCGGCGGTCGTCCGGGCCATCTGCGCGACCGTGGGGCTTTCCTACGACGACGACCTTGTGCCGCAGGCCGGTCATCGCATGCCCTTCGCGACCCTGCCGTGGGATCGCAAGTGGTACCCACTTCAGGGAGACGAATGGCGCGACCAGGTCGGCGACCTCGAGGCCGGCATCGTCGACGAGGAGTGCAGCGAGCTCGCGAAGGCGTTGGGTTACGGGAGGCTCACGGACACGGCCCCGGTCCACGACGCGGTTCTGCGCGTCGCCGGGCTTCCCACGGCGCCGCAGCTCGTCGCGTAAAAGCGCTAGAGGGTTGATGCGAAATTCGGCCGACGCCGGGGGCGCTCCAGACCAAGCCGGTCAGTGCGGTCGTTCACGGTGCGTAGCGGCGCTACGTGCCGCGGGCGAACGTGCTGATCCGGCGCCGCGTCTGGTGCGTCATCCGGCCCGGCGGAATTTCACATCAGGCCTCTAGTCCCGGCCCGAGACTTCGAGCTGGTTCTCTGCGTGCTTGATGCGCTGCTCGAGCTGCCAGCGGTCTGCGGTCGACTCGCCGCGCTCGACGAGCTCGAGCTCGCGCTGGGCCGACTCGAGCTGTTCGCGGGCCCTCGCGTCGTCGATCTCGCTCGCCGCCACCGCGTCGTCGACAAGGGCGATCGCGCGGTCCTGCTCGACCTTGAAGAAGCCGGGGCCGGTGGCGAACTCGCGAACGTCGTCGGCCTGACGGTCGAGGTAGACGCGCGTCGAGCCTGCCTTCAGGGTCGCGATCAGCGGTGCGTGGCGCGCGAGCACCCCGATCTCACCGGCCGCGCCGGGGACGACGATCATCTCGACGGCGCCCTCGAACGCCGGACCGTCCGGCGTCACGAGCGAGACGTCGAATTTCCTGGTCTCGTCAGCCACTCACGCCGGCCGGTTCGGGCTCTGCTTCGCGCTCGTCGACGGCGGCGTCCTCCGGAGCCTCGCCGTTCTCTTTCTGGTCCTCGCCCTCGTCGCCGGACATGCCTCGTCCCTTCTGCACGGCGGAGTCGATCGTCCCGACCATGTAGAAGGCCTGCTCCGGGAGCTCGTCGTGCTTGCCTTCGAGGATCTCCCTGAAGCCCTTGATCGTGTCCTCGAGCTTGACGTACTCGCCCGGGGTGCCGGTGAACTGCTCGGCGACGAAGTTCGGCTGCGAGAGGAAGCGCTGGATCTTGCGCGCGCGCGACACCACGAGCTTGTCCTCGTCCGAGAGCTCGTCGATGCCGAGGATGGCGATGATGTCCTGCAGGTCCTTGTAGCGCTGGAGGATCTCCTGGACGCGTGTCGCCGTGTCGTAGTGCTCGTCGGAGATGATCCCCGGCTGCAACGCGCGCGAGAACGAGTCGAGCGGGTCGACGGCCGGATAGATCCCCTGCTCGACCAGTGTCCTGGTCAGCACGACGGACGAGTCGAGGTGGGCGAACGTGTTCGCCGGGGCCGGGTCGGTGAGGTCGTCGGCCGGAACGTAGATCGCCTGCACCGACGTGACCGAGCCGGTCTGCGTGGAGGTGATGCGCTCCTGCAGCTGGCCCATCTCGGTCGCGAGCGTCGGCTGGTAGCCGACCGCGCTCGGCATGCGGCCGAGGAGCGCCGACACCTCCGAGCCCGCCTGCGTGAACCGGAAGATGTTGTCGATGAACAGGAGCACGTTCTTCCCCTGGTCGCGGAAGAACTCGGCCATCGTCAGCGCCGAGAGCCCCACGCGCAGGCGCGCGCCCGGGGGCTCGTTCATCTGCCCGTACACCAGGGCAACGCGGTCGAGCACGCCCGACTCTTCCATCTCGAGCAGCAGGTCGTTGCCCTCGCGCGTTCGCTCGCCGACGCCTGCGAAGACGGACACGCCGCCGTGCTCGCGAGCAACGTTGTGGATCAGCTCCTGGATCAGCACCGTCTTGCCGAGGCCGGCGCCGCCGAAGAGGCCGACCTTGCCGCCGGTGATGAACGGCGCCAGCAGGTCGATCACCTTGAGGCCGGTCTCGAACACTTCGACCCGCGGCGAGAGCTCGGTGAACTTCGGCGGATCGCGGTGAATCGACCAGCGCTCCGTGTCCTTCGGGACATCCGGCTTCTCGTCGACTGGCTCGCCGATCACGTTCCAGATGCGGCCGAGCGTCAGGTCGCCGACCGGCACCGAGATCGGGCCGCCGGTGTCTTCCACCTTGAGGCCACGCGCGAGGCCGTCGGTCGAGTCCATCGCAACGGCGCGGACCCGGTCGTCGCCCAGGTGCTGCTGCACCTCGGCGATGATGGAGCGCGCCTCCTGCCCGTCCTGCGCCGGGATGTCGATGCGGAGTGCGGTGTAGATCTCGGGGAGGCCTTCCGGGAACACGACGTCGATCACGACGCCCTTGATCTCGACGATCCGGCCGGGCTTCTGGGCGCTCTGTTCGGGCATGGGGACTCCTGGCGACGTGTTTGAAGAGGATGAGGCGGAAGCCGAAGGGCTCCCCGCAGGGAAAGTCTATCGGGACTCGAGAGGTGCTAGAGCGCCTGGCGGGCGCGGAATGCGGGCTTCGAACGGGGCTCGGTCGCCCGCTGCAGCATCCTCAGCTCCGCCTCGGGATTCCGAAGTGCAATTGGCTCCGAGGTACCCGCGAACGCCTGCGCGTCGGAAGACGACGTCCGCGCCGATCCGAGCGTCCCAACGAGAGCGCTGAGGCCGACGGTCGCTGCGATCGCGGCGGCGGCTGCTCCGACCTGCACCTTGTGCGCGAGTGCGTACCGGCGGGCCGGCAGGGCGATCGTGAAGCCGAGCTCCTCGCGTGGAGCACTCCGCAGTAGGCGGGCGGTCTCACCCGATCCGGCTGCGAACAACCGGCAGGACTCGCACGAAGCCAAATGCGCTTCGACCCCTGCCGCCTCCGCTTTCGAGAGCTCGCCGTCCACGGACGCCGAGACAGAAGCGCGTACGCGCTCACAATCGAGGATCGAAGAAATCTGCCCCATAGCGTCTCTCACCTCAATTCTGACGGCTTGACCTAGGAGAAGTTAGCCATTTCTTCGTCTTATCGCCCAAAAGCTTTAGCTAAAGCTGACAAGGGCATCGTTCATCCGCCGCGCTCCGGCCAGGCAGGGGGCACGGCCCGCCGCACTGATGAAGGGGCAGGCACGGTCTGCGAAGCGGCCGTTGGTGACCACTGCCAGCGCCGTCCCGAGCCACTTGTAACAGGGAATGCGGCCTTTGGCGGTGAGCTTCGAGCAGCCCTCGATCAGCTTGACCCGCATGGCTCCGCGGGTTTGAGCCAGGTTCTGGACGTTGAGCCCGTAGAGGCAGCTCACGCTGTCGGCACCACGAAGCCGCGCGCAGATGCGCAGCTGGATGAACGGATCCGGAGACGTGACGAGTGCTGCGGCGGCGATGCAGCCGACCCGCTGCTCGCCGGAGAGCCCCACGCACAGCCCCCGGACGCCGGCAGCGTTTCCGGGCGCCTTCTTCGGCGGCAGCTCGAGGAAGTAGCGATACCAGCACGGCCTGACGAAACTGGAGATCGCACGGCTGCAGAGCACCCGTGCCGTGGTCACGGAGTTGCGTTGGCGTTTTGCGTTGTCGCGCCCGGCGATCCCCAGCCAGTAGTCGTGGTAAGCCCCCTGGGCACAGTCGGGTGCCTGCTGCGCAGGAAGTGCGCGACAGGCCTGGATACCGAACTTCAACTGCTCGTGGTACAGCCGCATATACGCGTGCCCCAGCGTGTGAATGCAGGTGTACGACCGGAACCGCGTCGGCGCGCGTAGGCACAGCTGCACTGCGCCGTCAGGCCCCAGCCGCCCGATCTGCGCACCGAGTGTCATTACCATTCCCATGCCGAAGCCGGCCGAGCAGCCCGGGTCATTCGACCGCGGCAGGTAGCGCTGGAGGTTCGCCAACGTCACATGGTGAGCGCGGGCGTACATGCGGCCGACGACGTGCATCATCATGTGGCAATTGCCCATCAGATAGCCGCCGCCGGCGCGCACCTTCTTGTCGATCCGCGGCAACTCGTGCGCCGGGTCCTTGGACTTCTCGACGTCGGCGAAAAGGCGCGTGACGTAGCAATTCCAGATCACCTCCTTGCGCAGGAGGCTGCAGCGCGAGAGATACGTCGTGGACTGCCCGTAGCTCTCGTCCAGCCGAATCCCGCCCGGCGGTGGCCCGGCGGCAGCCGGCGAAGGAAGCAGGAGCAGCAGCAAAGCTGCCGCGATCAGCAGGAGGCGAGTCCGCATGTGCACGTAGTTGGACGCCTTTTCCCGCTTGCAGTTGGCTTTATTGGGTTTCGATGCGGCGGACGGCCGGACGGCTCCGGTTGCCGGCCCGGTCGACCGCGACCACTCTGACGGTGTGCTGCCCCGGCAGTGCTCTCCCCACCACGATCGGCTCCTGGGTCAGGTCGGCACCGAAGCGGACCGCTGCGCCGCCGTCGACCGTGACGTCGTAGTGGGCGACGCCGCTTCCCGTCTCGACCGCGTCCTCCCACGTGACGCGAACCCTGCCGTCGACGATCGAGGCGGAGAACCGTGGCGCTTTCGGCGGGACCGTGTCGGTCCACGCAAACCGGAAGCGCGCTCCGGCCGAGGAGGGTTTGAGCACCGTCAACCTGAACGCACCGGGATAGACGAACTTGTCGCCGGGGCGAAGCTCGGGGCGGCCGCGCTTCGCCGGATTCCTGATGAGGAGGTTCCGCGGGAAGTCGGAGGCAGGCCCGCCGCGAAGGTCCGGGCTCGCGCTCAGGTGCAGGATCATCCCGGCGCCTGCGACCTGCGCGCCTGCTTCGTTCAGCGCCGGCTTGCTGCGGTCCTCGATCCAGTACTGGTCGCTGGCGGTCGTGACGATGAAGACCTGAGGACGAGTCGAATGTGTTTCGAGCGGAGCGAGTGTGTAGACGCCTTTGGCAGCGGGCCTGCCGATGCGCTTGATC
>Ga0193727_1000748_pt1 | contig 12976 bp, 13 predicted proteins | sample H2c2metaG_FD_143051 | JGI IMG/M metagenome (GOLD analysis project Ga0193727, IMG submission 143051) | Soil microbial communities from a riparian zone of the East river system, Colorado, United States - H2c2 | ecosystem: Environmental > Terrestrial > Soil > Riparian zone | place: USA: East River...
CGACGGACTCGAAAGGACCATGACGGAATTGCACTACCAGCAGACTACACTCGTGGGAGCCGTCGACCTGATGCAGAGCGTGCTCCAATCCGCGGGCGCGGTCTACCGGATCAGGCACAGTGAACGGCTGTCTTAAGGGCGTCCTGCGGCTCGGGTGCCTGGTGCTCGTCCTCATGGTGGGAGGGACGGTATGGTTGTACCGCGCTCCCATTCTGCACACGGTGTCAGGCTGGTTCGGACCGCATCACACGCCGCTTCCGGCGGTGACCGACACGGCGGTGGGCGCGCCGACCCCCAAGGCGCTGGAGCGCACGCAGAGCAAAATCGACCGGCTCAAGGCGCCGAGCGGGCCGGACTCCGTGGTGCTGTCGGCGAATGAGATTGCCTCGCTGGTGGGAAGCGGCATCGACTGGTCAGTGCGCAAGAGTTTCGATTCCTTGCGAGTGGAGCTGTTCGAAGGCTCGCTTGCCGTGCACTGCCGGCTCGACACGCGCACGATCCCGCCCGACGCGCTCGGGCCGCTCGCCGGCGTGCTGAATCCCATGGAGCCGCTGCGGATCGCGGGGCCGCTGCGGATCGAACGGCCGGGCATCGCCCGGTGGACCATTCAGGAATTGAGTCTGCGCGGCATGGCCTTCCCCAGCCTCTTGGTCACCCAGCTGGCCCAGCGCGTGGCCGGCGCCGACGCCAACGGCGCGGTGGCGCTGCGCGTCTCGCCCGCGTTTCACGACGTCGCGATTCACCCCACCGGCGTCGTACTCTACCGCATTCGCCGGACGTCCAAATGAAGCAACGCGTGCTGGTCGTGGATGACGAGAAGGGGATCCGCGAAGCCTTGCGGCAGCTGCTCGAGTACGAGGAGATGGAAGTGCAGACGTGCGCCTCCGGCGCCGACGCGGTCAAGCTCTACCCGGAGTTCCGGCCCCACGTGGTGTTGCTTGACGTGAAGATGCAGGGGCGCGACGGCTTGGCGACGCTGCGCGACCTGCGGGCGCTCGACCGCCAGGCGCAGGTCGTGATGATTTCGGGCCACGGCACCATCCAGACCGCGGTCGAGGCGACCCAGCTGGGCGCGTACGATTTCCTCGAGAAGCCCCTCGACACCGACCGCGTGCTGCTCACGCTGCGCAATGCGCTGCAACACGTGGACCTGGCGAGTGAAAACGTCCGGTTGCGTGACGAGGTGCGGTCGCAGCACGAGATCGTCGGCTCGAGCCCGGCGATCGCGCACGTAATCGAGCGCCTCGAACGGGTGGCGCCCACCTCGGCCCGGGTCCTCATTACCGGTGAGAACGGCACGGGGAAGGAGCTCGTGGCGCGCGCGATCCACGCCCTGTCGCCCCGCGCCGCGCACGCGTTCGTGGAGGTGAACTGCGCCGCGATACCGGGCGAGCTGATCGAGAGTGAACTCTTTGGACACGTAAAGGGGAGCTTCACCGGCGCGTTCGCCGATCGCGCCGGCAAGTTCGAGCTGGCCGACGGCGGCACCCTGTTTCTGGACGAAATCGGCGACATGAGTCTCGCCGCGCAGGCCAAGGTGCTGCGCGCGCTCGAGGACGGCGTCGTGTCGCGCGTCGGTTCGGAAAAGGGGCTCGGGGTAGACGTGCGGGTGATCGCCGCCACCAACAAGGATCTCGTGGGCGAGATCGCCGCCGGCCGCTTCCGGGAGGACCTCTTGTACCGCCTGAATGTCGTGCCGATCGAAGTGCCGCCGCTGCGCGCGCGGCGCGGGGACATTCCCCAGCTGGTCGAGCACTTCGCCCGCCAGCTGACACGCCCCGCGGGACTGCAACACAAGCCGTTCGACAAGGACGCACTGGCCAGGCTCGCGGCGCACGACTGGCCGGGGAATATCCGGGAGCTCCGCAATGCTGTCGAGCGTCTCCTCATCCTCGCGTCCGGGGCAAGCATCACGGCCGCGGACGTGGAGCGCCTGGCGGGCGTCGAGGCTCCCGATCTCGCGCTGGGAACGGGGGCCGCGGCCCCGTGGATACGCGCCACGACATTCGAGGAGTTCAAGCAGGCGGCAGAGCGGGCGTTTCTACACGCCAAGCTCAGAGAACATGACTGGAATGTGTCGGAAACGGCGCGCACATTGGACATGCCGCGCAGCAACCTGTACAAGAAGATCGAGCGCTACCAGCTCGCGCGAGAGGTACCGTGACGGATCGCGACAAGAACAAAGACCGCGACTGGGACAAGGAAATGCGGGAAGTGGACCGCCTGCTCGCCAAACTGCCCGAAGCCGATCCCAAACTCGTCAGCGGAGCCGTGCCTACTCTGAAGAAGCCCGTCGGGGCAGCCGGATCCGCGCCATCCGGAGAGCCCACGGGACTCGAGTGGCTCGGTACCTGGGCCCGCGTGGCGGTTGGGCTGCTGATCGGCATCGGATTGACCCAATGGCCGGATCCGCACGCCTGCGGCCTGAATCTCGCGTTCTACGGTGTCGGCGTGGGAGCGGCCCTGGCGACCGCTCTGTGGAGCAGCCTGTCGTCGTGGAAGCACCGGGCAGCGGTGGCCCACCTTCTCTCGCAGCTCCTGATCATCTGGAGCTTGGTGCTCGCGGCGCGCGAAGTACTCCCGCGCATCGGCTATGCGCGGGCGCCGGCGGCATGGCTGTGTCAATGAGCGCGACGTTCAAGAACTTCATCGCCGGTGCCTGGGTGGAGCCGTCGACCGGCCAGTTCTTCGAGAATCGCAACCCGGCCGATTCGAACGATCTGGTAGGGCGGTTTCCCAAGTCGGGCGCCGACGACGTGCGCCGGGCGGCGGAGTCGGCGCGGCGGGGCTTCGTGCAGTGGTCGCGGACGCCGGCGCCCGCGCGCGGGCAGGTGCTGCAGCGGGTGGGAGAACTGCTCGTCAGGCAAAAGGACTCCCTCGCCCGCGCCATGACGCGCGAGATGGGGAAGGTGCTGCTCGAGGCGGGGGGCGACGTGCAGGAGGGGATCGACACCGCCTACTACGCGCACACCGAAGGGCGCCGCCTGTTCGGCCGCACGGTTCCCTCCGAGCTCCGGAACAAGTGGGCGATGACGTATCGCCGCCCGATCGGCGTCGCCGGCATGATCACGCCCTTCAACTTTCCGCTCGCGGTCCCGACCTGGAAGATCTTCCCGGCGCTCCTGTGCGGGAACGCATGTATCTGGAAGCCGTCCGAGGATGTCCCGCACACCGCCACGTTGCTGGTGGAGCTGCTGCTCGAAGCCGGCCTTCCCCCTGAGGTGATCCAGTTGGTGCACGGACTGGGCGGGGACGCCGGAAAAGCGCTCGTCGAGCACCCGGACGTTGCGGTGATTTCCTTCACCGGCTCGACTGCCACCGGCGCGACGATTGGCGCGACCTGCGGCCGGATGCACAAGCGGCTGTCCCTCGAGATGGGCGGGAAGAACGCCATGATCGTCATGGACGACGCCGACCTGGACCTCGCCCTCGAGGGCGTCCTGTGGGGAGCGTTCGGAACCACCGGCCAGCGCTGCACGGCCACGAGCCGGCTCATCGTGCACGAACGCGTGCACGACCGGTTCCTCACCATGGTCTGCGACCGGGCCGAACGGCTGCGCGTCGGCCCCGGGCTGGACGCGCAAACGGAGGTCGGGCCGTTGATTCACGAGGCGGCGCGGCGCAAGGTCGAACACTATGTCGAGGTGGCGAAGCAGGAAGGCGCGACGGTGCGGACCGGCGGCCGGCGGCCCGCCGGGGCGCCGTTCGAGCGCGGGTGGTTTTACCAGCCCACGGTCCTGGCCGGGGTGACGCCGGGGATGCGGGTAGAGCAGGAGGAGATCTTTGGCCCCGTCTTGTCGGTGATCAAGGTCGGCTCGCTCGACGAGGCAATCCGGGTGAATAACGACGTGCCCTACGGACTCTCGAGCGCGCTGTACACGCGGGACGTCAACGGCGCCTTCCGGGCGATGCTCGAGCTCGACAACGGCATCACGTATGTCAATGCCCCGACGATCGGGGCGGAAGCGCACCTCCCGTTCGGGGGTGTGAAGCAGACCGGCAACGGGCATCGTGAAGGAGGCTGGGAGGTCTACGATTTTTACTCGGAGACCAAGGTGGTGTACGTGGATTTCTCGGGTAAGCTGCAGCGGGCGCAGATCGACATCGACGGCTGAGCGTCAGGCGCGGCCCCGATCGGGGTGCGCGGATTTACTCCTCCCGGCAACAAGATGATGACGGCCACCGTGTGAGCGGACGCGATGTTTTGCGACGTGGATCACGAATCACTGGTGATCGTACTCTCGACTGGCGGGCCGCCGCTCGACGATGCATCGCTCGCCGGGCTCGCGGGCGCGGCGGTCCGATGGCAGCGCGTCGAGCGCGAGGGCGCGGCCGCGTGCATCGCCGCGCGGATCCGACATAACGACCCGCCGGAGGAGTTCGCAGTCCGGATTCGGGACTGGGGAAGGGTCCGCGGGTGGGCGGTGACCGTTGCGCGCTGCGGCCTGGTTGGCTAAAGTAAAAGGCATGCATGACTTGGGGGGCCCGGAGATGGACGCCGGCGCGAACCTGGCGCCTGTGGCCAGTCACCCCCCTGAACGACCCCGCTCGACGTTCGCCCGCTGGTTCGACAGTTGGATGCGTTCCCTCGGAATGGCGCTGGTTCTCTTCGTCCTCATTCACACGTGCCTCGTCGAAGCATTCACGATTCCCTCCGGCAGTATGGAGCGGACATTGCTCGCCGGGGATTATCTGTTTGTGAACAAGGCCGTGTATGGCGCGCAGATTCCGGGAACGCACGCTCGGCTCCCCGCGTTCGAGACGCCGCGACGCGGCGACGTGATGGTCTTCGTTCCCCCGATGGACCCCGACCTGAACTACGTGAAGCGCCTCGTCGGGCTTCAGGGTGACACCGTTGAAATGCGCGCCGGCCGCCTGCGGGTGAACGGCGCACGCGTGACGGAGCCCTACGTGCAGCGCGTCGACCCGACCCACGACGTGACGGATTCCGAGTTCAATTGGCAGCGGGCATACTTCGTGGGTGCGCCCGACGATCCGCACCGTCTGCACCCCACCCGCGACAACTGGGGGCCGCTGGTCGTGCCCGCCGGGAAGTACTTCGTCCTGGGTGACAACCGCGACAATTCACTGGATTCGCGCTATTGGGGCTTTGTCGATGCCGGGGCCGTCAAGGGGCGGCCCATGGTCGTGTATTTCAGCTATGACCGGGAAACGCACGACGCGCTCCCGTGGCTGACCGACATTCGCTGGAACCGGCTGGGCTCGATCGTTCATTGAACGCCGGTTGTTGCTGCACACCGCTGTTGCGCCCCGCCGTCGGCGCGACAGGCGGACGAGTTCCATGCGGCGTCTTGCCTTTGGTGGAGGGATGACCACGCCATGCAACTGAATACGGCGAAGCGCTCCTCGTACGACGAAGGGTCTCTGGACCAGTACCTGCGGGAGATCAGCCAGTACCCGCTGATTCCCCGCTCGGAAGAAGTGAGGCTCGCGCAGTGTATCAGGCGCGGCGACCCAGAGGCGCTCGACAAGCTGGTGCGCTCAAACCTCCGGTTCGTGGTCTCCGTCGCCAAGAAGTACCAGAACCAGGGCGTGTCGCTCTCCGATCTGATCAACGAAGGCAACCTCGGCCTGATCCGCGCGGCCCACAAGTTCGATGAAACCAAAGGCATCAAGTTCATCTCATACGCGGTGTGGTGGATCCGCCAGGCGATCCTGCAGGCCCTGGCCGAGCAGTCTCGCATCGTGCGGGTGCCGCTCAACCGGGCCGGGACGCTGCACCGGATCGGCAAACGCTCGGCCTCCCTGCTTCAGGAGCTAGGCCGGGAGCCGACGGTGGAAGAGATCGCGGAGGGGATGGACATCTCGCAGGAAGAAGTCGCCAAGACGCTCTCAATCTCCCAGGCACACCTCTCGCTCGATGCTCCCCTCACGCCGGGCGAAGACAACAAACTCCTCGATTACCTCCCCGATACGCAGAACCCCGGCCCCGACGACGAGATCTTTGAACACGCGCTCACCGAATCGGTGGAGAGCGTGCTCGGAACCCTCAAGGACCGGGAGGCCAAGATCCTGCGGCTCTACTTCGGGCTGGAGGGCCAGGAGCCGATGACGCTGGAAGAGATCGGGTCGCTGCTCGGCATCACGCGCGAGCGCGTGCGCCAGATCAAAGAAAAGGCCCTGGCGCGCCTGCGCCACGTGTCGCGCGCCCGGGCGCTGGAGAGCTTCCTCTTCTAAAAAAGGGACGAGGGAGGGGGGACGGGGGACGGGGAAGGGCACGGGTTACACCCGTCCCGCTTCCCCCGTCCCCCGTCCCCTTGTTTATTTCCGCATGGCCACTCTCGCATCCTTCGACGTCTCGACAGGCGCTGATCTCCAGGAAGTCGACAACGCCGTGAATCAGGCCGGGAAGGAAGTCGCGCAGCGTTACGACTTCAAAGGGTCGAAATGCTCCATCGCCTTCGACCGCACCAAGGCCATCCTGACGCTGGTGGCGGATGACGACTTTAAGATGAAGGCCTTGTTCGACGTATTGCAGGGCAAGCTGGTCAAACGCGGCGTGCCGGTGAAGAACCTCGAGATCGGGCAGGTGTTGCCCGCGGGCGGCGATACCGTTCGCCAGGAGCTGAAACTCACCCAGGGCATTCCGCAGGAAAAAGCGAAGGCGATCGTCAAGGCGATCAAGGACAAGAAGTTCAAGAAGGCCCAGGCCTCGATCCAGGGGGAGGAGATCCGGGTCCAGTCCGCTTCGAAGGACGAGCTGCAGGAAGTGATGACCTTCCTGCGCGGCCAGGATTTCGGGCTCGAGCTCAAGTTCGGGAACTACCGCGGATGAAGCTCGGCGTCATCTCCCTCGGCTGTGACAAAGCCACAGTCGACTCGGAGCGCCTCGTGGGCGACCTCGTGGGACATGGCGCGGTAGTTATTCAGGACCTGGAGCACGCCGACGTCATTCTGATCAACACCTGCGGCTTCATCGACGCCGCGAAACAAGAATCGATCGACGCGATCCTCCGCGCGGCCCGGCTCAAGACCCAGGGTGGAGTCAAAGCCGTCGTGGCGGCCGGCTGCCTGGTACAGCGCTACAAGCAGGAGCTGCAGGCCGAGATTCCCGAAGTCGATCTGTTCCTCGGATTCTCGGACTTGCACCACCTGGTGCCTGAGTTGAGCCGCCGTGGGTTGATCGAGGATCCGGTCGCGGCGCATCCCGGCGTCCGCCAGTTTCTGGGCGATGCTCCGCACGTGCGCTACCTCAAGATCTCGGAAGGCTGCGACCACACCTGCGCGTTCTGCGCCATACCCCTGATGCGGGGCAAGCACCGCACCGAGCCGCTCGAACGGCTGGTGCGAGAGGCGCAGCAGCTCGAAGCTCAAGGAGCGCAGGAGATCAACCTCGTAGCGCAGGATCTCGGCCACTACGGGCGCGACCTGGGCCCCACCGGCCCCAAACTGCCCGATCTGCTCGAGGCGCTGCTGCGGGAGACGTCGGTGCCGTGGTACCGCCTGTTGTACGTCTACTCCGCCGGCCTGAGCGAACGGCTCGTTGACGTGGTGGCGCGGGAGCCCCGCATCGTCCCCTACATCGATATGCCGATCCAGCACGCCAACGACCGCATGCTCGAGCGGATGCGCCGGCCCGAACGCCAGGATACCCTGCGCCGCAAGCTGGCCTGGTTGCGTGACACGATTCCCGATCTCGCGCTCCGCACCACCTGTCTCGTCGGCTTTCCCGGCGAGACCGATGACGAATTTCACGAGCTGCTGGAATTCCTCGAGGAAGCGCAGTTCGACCGCTTAGGCGCGTTTGCCTACAGCCCGCAGGACGGGACGCGCGCGATGGCGTATCCGGACGACGTCCCCGACGAGGTCAAGCGCGACCGGCTGGAAGAGCTGCTCGAAGTGCAGCGGGCCATCTCTGCCGAGCGGTTGACTCGCTACGTCGGCCGCGAGGCACAGGTGCTGGTGGACCGCGTCGCCGACCCGGACGATGGTCAAGCCACCCACGTCGGGCGTGTGCCGTGGCAGGCGGACGACGTGGACGGGGTCACCTACGTCGCGACCGGGGGCTGGGCGGTGCCGGGGCGGTTTGTCCGGGTACGCGTGACCGCGAGCGAGGACTACGATTTCCGGGCGGTCGCGTTGACGTGACGCGCTCGGCCGAGCTGTTCGACCGGGCGAAGCGGGTGTTACCGGGCGGGGTGAACTCTCCCGTGCGGGCCTTCCGGGCCGTGGGGGGCGCCCCATTTTTCGTGGCGCGCGCGCAGGGACCGCGACTCACGGACGTCGATGGTCGCTCGTACCTCGATTACGTGGGCTCCTGGGGCCCCCTGATCCTCGGGCACGCCCACCCCGCGGTGCTGGAAGCGATCCGGACGGCGGCCGAGCGGGGCTGGTCCTACGGGGCGCCGTGTGAAGCGGAAGTTGACCTCGCGGAGGCGGTGCGGCAGCGCATGCCGTCGGTGGAGATGGTCCGCTTCGTCAACAGCGGTACCGAGGCGACGATGGCGGCCGTCAGGCTGGCGCGGGCGGCGACCAAACGGGACGTCATCCTCAAATTCGAAGGCTGTTACCACGGCCACGCCGATGCCTTCCTGGTGAAGGCGGGGAGTGGTGTGGCAACGCTGGGGCTTCCCGATAGCCCCGGTGTTCCGAACGCGCTCGCCGCTCTGACCGTGACCGTGCCGTTCAACGATGGGGATGCGGTGCGCGATGTGTTCCGGCAACGCGGCGACGAAATTGCCGCCGTCATCGTCGAGCCGTACGTCGGGAACGCCGGCTTCATTCCGCCCGACCAGGACTTCCACCCGCTGCTGCGTGCCCAGTGTGACACGGCCGGTGCGCTGTTGATCTTCGACGAGGTGATGACCGGTTTCCGTGTTGCCGCGGGTGGAGCGCAGGAACGGCTGGGGGTGCGCCCCGATCTGACGACGCTCGGAAAGATCATCGGCGGCGGCATGCCGGTGGGCGCCTACGGAGGGCGGGCGGACCTGATGCGCATGATCGCACCGGAGGGCCCGGTCTACCAGGCGGGGACGCTGTCGGGGAATCCGGTGGCCATGGCCGCGGGCCTCGCGACGCTGCGCGCTGTGGCGCACCCCGGTTTCTACGAAACGTTGGAGCGACGCACGGCACAACTCGTGTCGGGGATCGCGGATGCGGCGCGGCGGCAGCGCGTGCCGCTGACCGCGGGACACGCCGGGTCGTTGTGGGGTACCTATTTCACGGCCGGCCCGGTGCGCGATTTCGCGCAGGCGAAGCGGTCCGATACGGCGCTGTTCGCGAGATGGCACCAGGCGGCGCTCGCGCGCGGCATTTTCCTCGCACCCTCGGCGTTCGAAGCGGGGTTTGTTTCCAGCGCGCATACCGATGCCGACATCGCTGAGACCATCACCCAACTTGATGCGGCACTCGCCGAGGCTGTGGGTCGGTAGCGCGCTCGCCGCGGCGGCGGTGGGTTGCGCGCGGCCCGCCAGTCTCCCGGCGGTCGGCACCGAGCCCGAGCTGCGGATCGGCGTGGCGGAGAATCGGCCCAGCGTCGCGCTCGGCGGTGACGGCGAGCTGATTCTCACCGACGACGCGACGGGCCAGCCCATCGGATCCATTCCGGCGGGGGTCCGCTGGAGCGTCGTCCCGGCACCCGCCGGGCTTCGGCTGGTCCGGCCCGACGGCTCTCAGAGCGAGCCCCATCCCGGCGTCTTCGCCGTCAACGTCACAGAGGGACGGTTTGCAGTAGCGGACGGTCGTGCGTACCGCGGCCGGCTGGATGTCGTGCGGGCGGCCGGGGGCGTGCTCGTCGTCAACCGCGTGTCGCTCGAGAACTACGTGGCGGGGACGATCGGCCCCGAGATGGGCGCCCGCCGTCCTGAGGAGCTGTCCGCGCTGCGCGCGCAGGCGGTGGTGTCCCGGACCTACGCGCTCAAGAATCGCGGCCGCTGGGAAGTTCAAGGTCTGGACGCGTTTGCCGACGTGCGCGACCAGGTGTACGGCGGCGTCGCGAGCGAAACTCCGCAGGTCTGGGACGTCGTGCGGGAGACGGCGGGGCAGGTGATCGTGTACCGCGGAATGCCGATTGACGCGTATTTCCATTCCACATGCGGGCGCACGACGGCCGGGGTCGAAGAGGTGTTCGCGACCGCAGTCGCGCGTCCCTACCTGCGCCCGGTCTCGGACGCGAGCGCCAGCGGGAGGTATTATTGCGATATCTCGCCACGGTTCCGATGGCGCGAGGAGTGGGATGCGTCCACCCTGCGCGCTATATTGTCGCGAACGCTGCCCGCCGTGATGAACGTGGGCGGTGACGGATTGCAGCCCATCGCGGACATCGAAGTCACCCGCACCACGCGGTCCGGTCGAGTTGGCGAGCTGCGGATCGTCTTCGAACGCGGCGACGTCCGTGTGCCGGGACCCAGTGTCCGCAGCGTGCTCCGGCCGGAAAGCGGACGCCTGCTCGGGAGCCAGGCCTTCGAGCTGCACGTCACGCGGGATGCCGGACGTGTGAGCCACGTCGTGGCGGCGGGTGCCGGGTGGGGCCACGGTGTGGGGTTCTGCCAGTGGGGCGCCATCGGACGTGCACGCGCCGGGCAAGACTACCGCAAGATACTGGCTACCTATTTCCCGGGGACCAGCGTTGAAAAACTCTACTAAGGCGGTCGGCGTGGTCGTGCTGGCCCTGTGCGCCTGCGCGCCCGTGCGCCTGTGCGCCCAGTTTGAGCAATTCTCGTCGGAGAACCTTCGCCTCCGGGCGGTCGGCGTTGATTTCGGTTTCTTGAGCGGCACCAACGTGCGGGGCACGGCTGCGGGCGCCGTGCGCTTCGACATCGGCACCGTCACACCGCGCGTGCGGGTCCTGCTCGGCGCGTCGTACTTCCGGGCGAATGTGAGCAGTGTGGCACTCCACCGGTTTGAGCAACGGCTACGCAGCGTTGTCAACGACCCGACGCAGGATTACACGATCGACCTGGGTCGGATCTCCTGGAGCGACGCGACGGCCGATCTCGATCTCCAGTACCTGCTGCCTCAGGGGCACGCGATCCTGGCCTATACGGGCCTGGGTTTGAGCGTGCACGCCCGCAACGGCAGCGGGTCGGCGATTCGGGGGACGTTCGTTGAAGACGCGCTGGACGGCATCACCGCCGGCCTCAATGCGACGCTCGGAGCGGAGTTCGGCGCTGGCCGGTGGCGCGTGACGCTCGACGGGCGTGGCGTGCTCGCGAGCGGACTCTCCAGCATCGGCATCAGCATGGGCCTGCGATATCGCTGGGTGGGAATCCAGCGCAGGGCGGGAACACAGTGAGCGAACCGGTTCGGGTCGCCGTGATCGGGGCCGGCGCCGTCGCACAGTCGGCGCATCTCCCGGCGCTGCGGCGCCTGCCGGGAGTCGAGATCGCAGCGATCTGCGACAGCGACCTCGCCAAGGCGCAGGCCCTGGCGTCGCGGTTTGGCGTGAACGACGCCTACGACGACATCGAGGACGTCCTGCGCTTCTCGCACGCTGACGTGGTCGTCGTGTGCACGCCGAATCACCTGCACGAGATTCACATCCTGGCCGCGTTGGCGGCCGGGGTACACGTGCTGTGTGAACCGCCGCTCGCGTTGAGCGTCGCCGGGGTCGAGCGCGTGCTCAAGGCGAGCGAGCGGCACGGCAAACGCGTCATGGCGGGCATGAACCACCGGTTTCGCTCGGACGTCCAGGCGGTCCGGGGATTCCTGTCCGGTGGTGAGCTGGGCACGATGCAGGCCATTCGCGGCGGATGGCACACGTTCCAGCCGTCGCACCAGCTGCCCGGGTGGCGGCTCCGCCGGCAGGAGGCGGGCGGCGGTGCGCTGCTCGATCTCGGTCTCCCGCTGCTCGATCTCGGATTGTGGCTGTCCGGTTGGCCCGTGCCGAAGCGGGTCTCGGCGCACGTAGTGCGGCAAAATCCCGAGGGGGTCGAGGAGCTGGGCTCCGTGGTTGTGGTATGCGAATCGGGTCTGTTTCTCGCCGTGGACGTGAGCTGGCGCCACCTTGCGGACGGGGAGCGCTTCTGGTTCGACCTGCTGGGCACCAAAGGGTCAGCCGGGATCCAGCCGCTGCGGATCGTGAAGGACGTCCACGGCATGCCGACCGACGTGACCCCCACCGGGGCCACGGGGCGGGAAACCCAGTTCGCCCAGTCGTACCGCGCCGAGTGGACGTACTTCCTGGCGGCCCTCAAGGGAGACGTTCTTGCTGTGCCGCCCAAACATCAACTGCTGCTCCAGCGGGTCGTGGACGCCGTGTACCGCTCGGCCGACGAAGGGCGCGACGTGCTCCTGTGATCGGCCCGCCCCGCCGCGCGATCGCCCCGATCGCGCTGGGAGCGGTCACGCTGGCCGCGAGCTACCCGCCCTTCAACCTGCCGTTCTTGAGCTTCGTGGCGGTCGCTCCCGCTGCGCTCCTGATCCGCCAGGCGGTGCGGGAAGAAGACGTCGCGGGCGCGTTCGGCGTCGGTTTCTGGTACGGCCTCGCCGCGCAGGCGTTGGTGCTCAACTGGATGATCGTGGCGCTCTGGCACTTCACGCCCCTGGCCGCGCTCGGCTACGTGGCCACCATCACACTCGAGGCGCTGTGGAGCGGCGCGCTGTTCTGGTTCGTGGTACGCGTGCGCCTGCGTGTGCCCGCCGTTCCCCTCGCTCTCACGTTCCCGGTGGCGTGGACGGCGGTCGAGTGGACGATCGGCCATCAGGGGGACATCCGGTTTCCGTGGCTCGGCATCGGGTCGTCGCTCACCGACGCGCCCCTGCTGGTGCAATGGGCCGACATCGCCGGTGCCCGCGGCGTCACGTTCTGGCTGGCGTGGTGCAACGTGATGATCGTGGAAGGACTGCTGCCGCCCGTGGGAGCGCGTCGTGCCATGGCACGGCGCCTATTGCCGGTCGCCGTCACCCTCGTCGCCGCGCTCGGGTATGGCCTGTGGCGCGAGCGGACGCTCCCGACGCGCCCCGTCGCCGTTGTCGGTCTCGTGCAGCCGAACGAAGGGTTTTGGGACAAATGGCA
>Ga0193727_1000749_pt1 | contig 12972 bp, 14 predicted proteins | sample H2c2metaG_FD_143051 | JGI IMG/M metagenome (GOLD analysis project Ga0193727, IMG submission 143051) | Soil microbial communities from a riparian zone of the East river system, Colorado, United States - H2c2 | ecosystem: Environmental > Terrestrial > Soil > Riparian zone | place: USA: East River...
TGAGGACGCGCGGCGCATCTCACAGGAAACAACAATTATTGAGATTATGAAACCAACATTCCCAACAATCGATAGTACTCTGCGCCGCAGCTCATTCGGAGCCACCGCGCGCGGGAGCCGCCAACAGCCGATCACGGATTACAATTATCATTTTGCCGCATTCGAAAGTTCGAGCGCGAATGGGGCGCGCGCCTCAGCACGATCGTTTTGGCATATCACCGGCGACTATTTCAAAAACGAAGCGCGCCCGGATTTTCTCGGTGAAGCTGCGCTCTTTGTGGTCATCATCATCACGGCTCTGCTTCCTTTGATGAATAATACGCACGCGCTGGTAGAATTTGTCCGTGCGATCAGCAGCTATTGAACGGCAGAGCTTTCGCCTGATACTTGTCGCGTTGTCACTCTCGCTTATCGGCTGCGCCTCCGCGACTGACCATACATTGGAGGAGACGATCGAGCAATTTTATAAGATCGATCCGACCGCGAGCGTAAGCATCAAGAACGGTGATGGCTCAATTCGCATTTACGGTGCGGATACCAATGAAATGAGGCTGCAGGCGATCAAGAGGGCCTATAGTTCCAAGCGACTCAAGCAGATAACGATCAATGTTTCCGTGCAACCAAATTCCGTCTCAATCGAAACGAATTTTCCTCCGAAGCAGACTTGGGGACTATTTGATCGCTCCGGAACGGTCGATTACACTATCGTCGTTCCGCAAACCGCTAACATATCGCGATTGGAATTAGCTAACGGCGAAGCTTGGGTCGAGGAAATGCGCGGGCGAAGCGTGAACGCCCACTTAGGGAGCGGCCGGCTGTTCGATCATAATTGCTTCAGCAATGTGGACTTCGCGGTGTCCCGCGGCATGCTTACTTTGGCTTACGAGTGGTGGGAGCCAGGCAAATTTTCGGTCCAAGCAAACATCGCAGATGGGAATGTATGGGCCTCTCTTCCAGGCGACGCCGCTTTGCACCTAATCGCCGAAACGGTTCACGGAAAAATTGCGACTGATATCGCCGAACAAGGCGAACGCCGCGCCGAACCCATAACTAAGATCGATATGTTGGTCCACGGTGGAGGCACGGCAGGAATTAAAATGCATGCTACGGAAGGCAACATCAAAATTGTGGAGCAAAACCCCTGATCTCCAACATCCGGTTGCATCCAAAAATCCTGAAATTTAGAATTACAATCGCAAATGCCCTCTTTCGACATCGTCTCCGAAGTGGACAAGCAAGAACTTGATAACGCGCTCAATCAGGCGCGCAAAGAGCTTGCCACGCGATTCGATTTCAAGAACACAACCGCGGACATCCTCGCGGAGAAAGATAAAATCACGCTGACCGCCGAAGACGCCGCTCGCCTGCGGGGACTGCGCGAAATTGTGATCGGCAAACTCTCGAAGCGCGGTGTCGACTTGCGAAACATCGAACACGACGAGCCTGCGATCTCATCCGTTGGTCACGCCCGGCAGGAACTAAAAATCCGGCAGGGCCTCGAAGGAGACAAAGCGAAAGAGATCATCCAGGCGATCAAGTCACAGGGGTTCAAAGTCCAAAGCCAGTTGCAAGATCGACAAATTCGCGTCACGGGAAAAAAGAAAGACGATCTGCAAGCCGTCATTCAGTTCGTGCGCAGCCGTGACTTTGGTGTGGCCACCAATTTCAAAAATTTCCGCGACTGACTTTTGCCCTCTGATCTCGGATTCATCCGCCCTGCACTGGCGGCATGATCGAAATTTCATCGCCTGGTTTCAGTTCGTAATTGCGATCGACAAATTCCACGCCCGCGCCGACGAGGATGCTTTTGTCCCGCGAGCGGAAGGTCGGTACCTTCTCGTAAATTTTCGTCAGTAGCTCCCCCACGGTAGCGTTGTCCGGAACATCGACACTCATCTCGGATGCGCCGGCCAGGTCACGCAATTGCGCATAGAATTGGACACGAACGTTCATCGACAATCAAACTGGTTGCACAAGCAATTCCTTCCGCAGCACTCCGATGTAAGAAAGATTGCGATAGCTTTCCATGAAGTCGAGACCGTAACCAACTACAAACTCGTCCTCGATTTCAAAACCGACATAATCCGCAGCGACATACCGCGCGCGTTGCTTCTTTTTGCTGAGCAGAACGCAAACGCGAATGCTGCGCGGTTTGGCTGTTTCCAGCTTCTCGCAAATAGCCACGAGAGTGTGACCGCTGTCCAGAATGTCATCGAGAATAAGAACATGCCGATCGACCACATCGGGCAGCGCGATCTGCTTGAAAATCACCTCACCGCTCGTTTGCGCCTTCCCATGATAACTCGCCACACTTAGGCAATCCAATTTCAATGGCAACGGAATCCGCCGCAGCAAGTCCGCCATGAACATCAAGCTTCCGTTTAAGACCGCGATCACGGTCAATTCGCGATCGCGATAGTCTTTGGAAATTTGCGCGGCGATCTCGTCAAGCCGCCGGTTAATTGCCGGCTCATCAAACAACACGCGCTCGAGATCGCCTTGCACCGATAAGTCATTAAGTCATCCGCCGGCGCAAAGATCAACTCGCGAAAAGCTTTCGGAGTCAACGCGCGACTATTGTTTCAGGCGATGTTATTTTTGTGCCACAAAGTCTATGCGTATGCACCAGGAACAACTAGAAGTACGCACAAATGGCAAAGGAACGTACGAAATCACCGACGATGTCCAGGCGGTGATCGACAAGTGCCGCCTGCGCAATGGGACGGTAACGGTCTTTGTTCAGCACACCAGTTGCAGCGTGATCATCATGGAGAATGCCGATCCGACCGCGCGACATGACCTGGAGGAATTCTTCAACCGCCTTGTACCGGAAGATGCCGATTACTTCACGCATGGCGCGGAAGGGGGCGATGATATGCCGTCGCATATTCGCATGGTTCTGACACGCACGAGCGAGACCGTTCCGATTGTCGATGGAAAGATGCAGCTCGGAACCTGGCAGGGGATTTTTCTATTCGAGCATCGCCGGGCACCGCATCGGAGAAAAATTTCCATCACGATAATCGGTGAATAGTCTGTAGCGGCGGTCTGTGACCGCCGAAGGTAGCGCGACCTTCCAGGTTGCGTTTGGAAGAATCGCAAGCGAGACGCCTGCGCTACGTTTTCGACAGAAGATCGTAAATCGCATCCACGAGCCGCAATGATTTTTCGTTGGGCAGGAGCGATTGCTCCATTTGATTCATCACGTAAGCGAACGCGATTCTATTTTCTGGGTCGGCGAACGCGTGACTGCCGCCGGCGCCGGGATGTCCAAATGCGTTCGGCGATGTGCCAAAAATTCGTCGTGCTGCGCTTCGTGTATCTTTCATGAGACCGGCAGAAAACGCGGTCGGTATTTGAAAGACACGGTCCATGCCATCGGTCAATGTCGTTGTCATCCATTCAATCGTTTTCTCCGAGAAAAAGGTTCGGCCATCGAATTCGCCGCCATTAGCGAGCATGGAATAGAATTTTCCCAAAGCCGCGGCGCTCCCGATCCCGCCGAAGGAAACAATCGGTTGCGCGCGGATTGCGGGATTGTTCATCGCGCTAACCGCATGCAATCCGTACGGCGAGGTAAACGCTTTGCGCGCCAGCGTGCCCGGCGTCGCAAGATCGGCGTAAAATTGTTTCGGCTCCGGCGGGTTGCCGCTTTTCGCGGCGTAGATCGTGGCCACGCGCCGATTCTCCTTTTCGGGCAAACCGATCCAAAGATCGAGATCGAGCGGATGCGCAAAAATCTCCCGCCAATATTCTGACAAAGTCTTTCCAGTGATGCGGCGCACGAGTTCGTCGAGAAGAAACCCGAAGGTGCGGGCGTGATAACCGTGCGCGGTTCCGGGCGGCCACAACGGTGTTTGCATTTCGAGCGCTCGAATGACTGCGCTGTAGTCGAGCACATCGACCCGTCGATCCAAAGCGCACAATCCGGCTTGATGCGAAAGCAGTTGTCGGAGAGTGATTTTTTCTTTCCCGGCTTGCGCAAACTCCGGCCAGAACTCCGCGACCCGTTGGTCGATGTCGATCTCGTGCTCTTGCAGTACGTGCAGAACACATGCGCTGCCGATTCCCTTTGTCGCAGACCAGATGAGGACGAGCGAATCGTCTGTCCACGCTTTTTCGCGACGCGCGTCGCGAGATCCGCCGTAAAGATCGACGATCGGTTTCCCGTGTTGCCAGATCGAAACGGCGGCGCCTAGCTCCCCAAAGCGGCTAAAATTTTCCTGAAAAAACGGAGCGATCCGTTTCCTCAGCTTGTCAGCGTCCAGTTGCATTCTTCCCACAAGCTGTAGAGGCGACTGTCTCAGCCGCAAGAAAAATGACTCCGCGAGGTGTAATGGCCGTGACAGAAATTAGAGGGGCGACTCTGTGTCGTCCCACTCTAGGAAACGGTACAAATGCGAAGTTCTAGGACGGTTTCTGTAGCTACCCGCCGCGGCCGGTCGAACATAGCCGACGCTTTCATACAAAATAAACGGCCCACAGGGTCATGGCTACAGTAGAAGCGCTTCGAGCTCGTCGAGACGACGCTCGAATAATCGGAGCGTGCTCTCGATCGGCGCAGACGTTGCCATGTCCACGCCTGCGGCTTTCAGAGTTTCCAGGGGAAATTTCGAGCCGCCGGAGCGGAGGAAATCCAGGTACGCGTCCACGCTTCCGGGCTCGCCGGAAAGCACGCGCTGCGACAGCGCAACCGCGGCAGAAATTCCCGTCGCATATTTATAGACATAGAACGCGTGGTAGAAATGCGGGATGCGGAGGCATTCCAGATCCAGCTCAGGGTCGAGCACGAAATTTTCAGCAAAGTAGGCTTCAAGGAGTTTGCGATATTCGGATTTGAAGACGTCGAGAGTGAGCGCGTCACCGCTTTCCTCTATCGCGTGAATAATCTTTTCGAATTCAGCAAACATCGTCTGCCGGAAAAGCGTCCCGCGCAGGTCGTCAATCTGTCGATTGATGATATAAGCGCGCATTTTCGGATCGCTCGTTTGCTCGAGCAGATGGTGGGTGAGCAGTTCCTCATTGAATGTCGATGCAACCTCGGCCAGAAAGATCGGGTACTCGTAATCCTGGAAGGGCTGCGATTCTTGCGAAAACCAGGTATGCATCGAATGACCAGCTTCATGTGCGAGCGTATAAACATCCGAGAAGACGTCGTCTTTGTAGTTCATCAGGATATAGGGCGGCGCGCCGTAACTTCCGGATGAAAACGCGCCGCTGCGTTTGCCTTTGGTTTCATAGCGATCACACCAGCGACCTCGCAGGCCCTCCGCTAAAACATCGACATATTGTTCTCCGAGCGGGACGAGCGCAGCGAGAACCATCTCAACCGCGCGGTCGAAACTGGTGCGCGTTTCAATTTTTGGAACCAGCGGCACATAGGTATCGTAATGATGCAAGTCCGACAACCCGAGTGCACGCTGGCGTAATTTGAAGTAGCGAAAGAGCGGATCGAGGTTGTTGCGCACAGAGGCGATCAACCCGTGATAAACCGCAACCGGGACGTCGTCGGGAAACAGCGCGGCTTCAATCGCAGATGAGTAATGTCTCGCCCGTGCATGAAAGACATTCGCCTTCACCGAGTAAGCGAGCGATGTGGCAAGGGTGTACTGGTGATCTTGAAACTCCGCGTAGAACTGGTGAAAGGCCCGCTTGCGCAATTCGTGATCACGCTTCACCAGAAATGAACTGAACGAACTTTGGGTAAGGGGTTTCTCCCGTCCGGCCTCATCGGTCAAGACGCCGAATTTCATATCCACGTCAGTCAATTGGGAAAATGTGTCGTCATAACCACTGAGCGCGACACTTCCCAGCGCGAGAAGGCGTTCCTCGGGCTCGGAAAGCACATGCGGCTTCAGCCGGCGAATTTTGAGTAACTTGATCCGCCAATCGGCCAGCGCTGGATCGAGCATAAACTTTGCGAAAGTCTCGTCATCGATCGCCTGAATTTCGGGAACAACAAACGCCGCCGCTTCACCGATCTTTGTTAGCAGATTCTGAATTTGCCCAATCCGCGCGAGGTACTCGTTTTTTGTGCTGTTCTCCGCCAGCTGAAGCGACGCGTAGTGATAAACGCGCTCGAGTTTCAGTTCGAGCGCCTTCTCAAACTCAAGCACGCCGGCCAACGCTTGCGCCGATTCCCCTACTCTGCCTTTCCGATCTTGAAACTTCGGATACGTCTGCTGGAGCCAGACAAAATCCTCCTGCCATTTGCTAACGTCACCGAACAAATGTGTAAGATCCCACTTGTCGAGCTCGGTAATTTCAGAGCGGGTTGGGACGTGCTGAGCGGTCATTTCTTAGCCACAGATAAACACGGATTGATACAGATAAAGGCTAAAAGCGTAACGGCGATGTGATTCTTCCAGTTCAACATCTGGCCCAATCTGTAGAAAATCGAGCGACTCCCCGATTATCTGTTTCGCGTTTTCTCGGATTTCTGTTTCAATTTTTTGCGCAGCGCATCGATTGCTGGGTGGCGCGCGATCAACTTGAGCGCGCGTTCGAGCAATTCTTTTCCCGGCGAAATCTTGTGCCAGGGAGATGCGCCAGAGGGATGCGGCAACGGGATCAGATCAAATCGACGTTGCGCGCGCGTTACTCGAAACCTGCGAGCGATCACGCTTTCCAGCTTTTCGCAGTCAATGAACTGCGCGATGGCCAAACGGCCCACCGGAATTATGAGACGCGGTTTCAGAATTTCGATCTCGTCATCCATCCAGGAAGAGCAATTGCGAATTTCATCCGGCGCCGGAACACGATCGCCACCGGCTGGAGTTTTGCCGGGGAAACATCGACAGACCGCTGCGAAATAAATTGTCGACCTAATAATCGATTCATTTATTCCGCAAAAGGCTTCGAACCATTGAAAAAGCGTTTTGCCCGCGGTGTGCGCAAACGGTCGCTGCAAGACCGGTTCCCGTGGGCCCGGCGCCTGACCGATCAGCATTACGTTGCTCACCACTGGGCCGCCCGACACGGGTGTCGATTGCATGCGCGGGCAACGCCGGCATTGCACGAGTTGAGCGATGTGGCCGGCGAGATGGAGTTGTTTTTGTGACGCGACCATTATCGAAAAATGGTCAGCGTCGGAAGATCGATAGAATCAGGGTGAGTAGAATGCTGATGATGATGCAGGTCACGATCGGAAAATAAAACGTCGAGTTGCCCCGCTCGATCCGGATATCACCGGGCAATCGTCCTAACCATTTCGGAGCAACTCCCGCCCAGAAAATCAAACCGATCAATGCAATGACGACGCCAATCGTTATCAATAATTTTCCTACGTCGCGCATTCGTAGAACTCTCGATCACAAAACGGGTCGGGCAACCGAAAGGATAAGGTAGACCCGAAGTTAGAATTTTTTCGCAGAGATAGGCGGCCAGAGTTGCGCTGCGTGAGCCATGCGAAGAGATTCAGGCCGATGGCGGTGCAATTTCGAGATTATTACGAAACACTCGGCGTTCCAAAAACGGCAAGCGACGATGAGATTCGCACCGCCTTTCGTAAGCTGGCGCGGAAACATCATCCTGATGTCGCGAAAGACAAAACGACGGCCGAGGAAAAGTTCAAACAGATCAACGAGGCATACGAAGTTCTGGGCGATCCGGAAAAACGGAAAAAATACGATCAACTCGGTGCGGATTGGAATCAGCCAGGCGGGTTTCAGCCGCCTCCGGGATGGGGAGCGCAACAGCCTGATGGCGGATTTTATCGCTACGGAGGTGGGGACGGTGGTGTCGAGTTTGAATTTGGCGGCACGGGATTCAGCGATTTCTTTGAGGCGTTTTTCGGTGGCGGTCGCGGGCGATCCGCTTTCGGCGGATTCGGTGGACGTCATGCGACTGCGGAGCGCGGCAGCGATGTCGAAGCCGATATCATGGTCACGCTGGAAGAAGCTCTCCACGGCTCGACCAGAACTGTTTCGCTGCGGCGTGCCGGTTCGAACAAGGTTGAAAATTATCAAGTCAAGATTCCGCGTGGCGTGCACGAAGGACAACGCATCCGGCTGGCCGGCCAGGGCGAAGCAGGAGCACGGGGCGGCAAAAGTGGTGATCTCTTTTTGCGCGTCCGCCTGGCACGACATCCGGATTTTTCCGTTGAGGGGAGTGATTTGCTTCACGAAGTGAAAATCGAGCTGTGGCGTGCGGTTCTCGGTGGCGAACTGCTCGTGCCGACCCTCGAAGGAAATGTGCGCTTGAAAATTCCACCGGGCACACAAGGCGGGCAGCGGTTTCGGTTGCGCGGACGTGGCCTTCCGAACGCCTCGGGAACACGCGGGAATCTGTATGTCGACGTTCAAATCAATGTGCCGAAAAAATTAACCGAACGCGAGCGGGAGGTCTGGCGCGAGCTGGCCAAATTGCATGGCGGTTAAGTCATCGCCATCTTCTTCTCGACAGCGCTCGAACGTGTAGTTTAACAAGGGCTCTGCATGAAAATCTCGCTCGGAACGGACCACGCCGGTTTTCGCTACAAGGAAAAGGTGAAAGAATTGCTCGGCACACTCGGACACGAGGTGAAGGACTGCGGAACCTTCAGCGAGGAACCGGTCGATTATCCCCTTTTCATCCGCCCGGCGGCGGAGGCAGTGGCGCGCGGCGAGTGCGAACGCGGGATCGTGTTCGGCGGATCGGGTAATGGGGAGGCGATGGTAGCTAACAAAGTGCACGGTGTGCGTTGCGCGCTGTGCTGGAACGAAGAGTCGACCCGCCTTTCGCGACAACATAATGACGCCAACGTTCTCTCCATCGGTGAGCGCATGATCCCCGAAGATCTGGCACTGAAGATTGTGCGGATCTGGCTCGAAACGCCTTTCGAGGGCGGCCGACACGAGAGACGCGTGGCGCAGTTAAATGCGATGTGATCGGTCAAACCAATCGATCGACACAAACTGCAACCAGAAAAACGGCGCTGACAAATGCATTGCTCCGAAAAAACGCGCGATTGATTCCAGCCAGATCGAGGTTCTCGGTTTTGTGTTCGTAAAAAAGCGCCCCGGCGACGAGGAGCATTCCACAATAATAGAATAGCCCGAGCTGCGCAGTGACACCAAACGCGATGAGCGCCGCAAACATTGCGAGGTGCAGTATTTGCGCCAGACGAAGACTGCGCGCGACCCCAAGTTTCACGACAAGCGACCGAATGCCTTCGCGTCGATCAAAATCGTAATCCTGCGTGGCGTAAATCAGATCGAATCCCGCCACCCAGCAAATCACTCCTGCCCCAAGCACCAGCGGCGCCAGATCGACATGTCCCGTCTGCGCAATCCATGCACCGACCGGGGCGACTGCTAGCGCAAGCCCGAGAAAGAAGTGGGTCGCACTCGTAAACCGTTTCGTGAGTGAATAAAAAAAAATCACCACCAGAGCGACCGGCGCGAGCATGAACGTCAGTCGATTGATTGCGCCCGCAGCTAAAATAAACCCGACGGAACTCAACACGAGCGAAAAGAGGGCCGCAGATTTCGGAACGAGCAAATGACGCGCGGCGGTACGCGGATTGCGTTGATCGAGCGACCAATCAACCAATCGATTGAAAAGCATCGCTGCCGTTCGTGCAAACACCATGCAGACGACGACCAGCAGCAATGTGCGTAACGAGGGGCGGCCGTTCGCGGCCACTACCAGCGCGCCGAGAGCAAATGGAAGCGCAAAAACTGTGTGGGAAAAACGAATCAGCCGGAGAAACCGATGCATCGGCCCGCCACGTTCGCTTCTCTCAGCTTGTCGATCTTTCGAGTCCACAAGCGCGATTATTCAGAGACCTCTCTCCAGCAATCTCTGCAACCGCTCGCTCGCCCCGGATAAAATCGGCGGCCCGTGTGCGAAAAACATCCTCTCAGCCTTGTAAGCCAGCAGTTTTCGCAGTGAGCGGTGCATTTCTTTTTCGTTCGAGCAGTACTTCCGAGGAAGAAAAGTGAAACCGTAGGGCTCAAAATTAATAAGTGTGTCGCCGACGATCAGCGTCCCATCAGCCGCCTCGTGATACAGGGCAATTTCGCCAGTCGCGGCACCCTCGATTTCGATCACTCGGAGCTCGTCACCGATGTTATCACCATCAGCGACGTGGCGAAAAACGAGAGAAGTGTCAGAAAACGCGGCGGGCGCTGCAAAGACGGGCCTTGAGAATTTTGCCGAATAGTCTGCCGTTGCGCGAAGATGATTACCGTTTGTCACAACGATTCCCGCGACACCGCCGGGACCGGCAAGATCATCGAGCGCTTCCTTCTCCAGCGGAATGGGATCGACAAGGAAAATGCCACGCGTAGTAACAATCGCGCTGGAAAAAAGGTCGGCCTTAACGGCACGATCGTAAGCTTGCCAGGTGAAAAGCGACGGAGTGATCTGAACAAGGTCAGAGGCAATTGCCATGGTCGCGGCAGCTTCGTTGATCTCGGTCGTGGAAACAAGGAAGCGTAAATTGGCCTAACGGATATGGTGATTGCGCCCTTCAAACAGCGGGTACAACGCACCCCACTCTTATGCTGAGCGGCCAGCGCACAATCCGCCCGCCCGTTGCTTTGCCCCACGCGCCTGACAGATCCGCGGTGATTGCCTCGGTCGGATCGGAGCCGTGCGCTGTGATGAATGCCTGAGTCGCAGACCAGGTTCGCAAATACCCAAGGAGCTGCTCAAGCGACCAATGAGCTTGCATGACAAACGCCGTGGGTTCTAGCTCGTCGAAGGGAAACCGAATCGTTCGATAGCGACCCTCGACTATTTTACGCTCCGGCGGCCAGTATGGCCCAACGATCTCATCGTAGAATCTGGTAATGATCGCATCGATTTCGGGCGCGATTTCGAGCAAGTTATAACACCACGCTGCCAGGATGCCCCGCGGCTTGAGCACGCGGATCGTCTCAGCGTAGAAGGCATCGAGATCGAACCAGTGGAGTGCTTGCGCCACGGTAACCAAATCGATCGATTTGGATGCGAGCCCACTCTTCTCAGCCACTGCGACTCGGAACTCGATCCGCTCATTTCTCGACGCGCCTAGGATTTGTCTCTCGCTGGCGTCAGCAGCGATTATGCATTCAAAAAAAGCTGATAGGCCGACAGCCGCCTGGCCGTTACCGGTTTGCGCAGTCCCATGCGCGTCCGCGGCCAGGCGCAATGGAGGCAAGATATTCAAATAATTCTCTCGGATAATTTGGGCGAAACTTTGCGTAGTTAGCGGCATGCCCGGAGAAATGATCTTTGAACTTCATACTCGAATGAGGCGTCGGTGTCCGTGTTTACCTCCGCTATCATCCGCTGCGCCGATGACGGTTTTGACTCGGTCATACATCTCACGATAAATCCGATCGATGGCAGTTGCGGGATCTTCAAGCATCATTGATTCCTTGATTACGCTCGCGTAGATCGGAAATGCAAACGGCGAGACCGCGGCCAGTTCGCGCAGTTTCCAATCAAAATTCGAGACTGATTCGAGAAATTTGTAAGCCGCTGGCGCATCAAGAAAAGTGTGCGCGGCCTGCCGATAAGTCTCGATGAGAAGCGGATGTCGTGGCTCATGCTGTTCCAAAACCCGAAACAGCACTTCAGCGCTCCAGCTTAATTGCTTCAACTTGCGCTGCCGCCCCGGCAAATTACGTGGGACCATCAAACCGGTTTGCGCGACTCCGCGAAATTGCCATTTCACCAATTCCGATCCTCGCAGGGCGCGTCCCAAGGTTTCCTCCGCGCCATTTCGTCCAAAACAAATCCGCCAATCTTTCAGCGGCATTTCTTGAAATGGCCGGAGCGTCAGGAGAAATCCATAATCATCTATCGTTACCAGCGCGTTGCCGCCGATCCGCTCCTTCACGCGCCAGGCGACGACACGCGAGAGCGCATCGTTTGCGCTGCGACCAATCAGCGAATGAAAAAAATAATGTGAATAATCGCGGTTGCGATAAAGCTCCATCAGCATCGTTCTGCCGACCGGAATTTCCGAGATGCTCATTTGCGCCCGGAATTGTTCGATGATCGCTTGCGCGTTTGCGATCGAGATGGCGTAATTCTCGACCAGCCAGTCAAGCGAGTGTTCCTGTCGATCTTGTCCTTCGAGGCGTGTGGCCAATTCGGTGCGCAATTTCCGCACGGCTCGCGCCACACCAGAAGTCAGCGGCATTTTCGCCGCATTCCAGCGCGGGACCGTTGGGAGCTGGCCATCAGCGCGTTCCACAAAGGCTTCGTTTACTCCGGTATCGATCAATCGAACAACGCGTCCGGCAAGGACGAACAGGTCGCCGATATTGAGTTGCTTGATAAAATTTTCCTCCACTGATCCCAAACGGCGTCGTTTGAGCAGAACATCGACGTATCCTTCCGAAACGATCGTGCCGATATTCACGAGCAAATCGCGCGCTACCCGTGGATGCGCGAGCAATACAATTCCATTGTCAATCTTGATTTTGCCGAAGAGACCGGAGTAACGCCTGGTCAGCGATTCACCACCTCCTTCAAGGTAACGCAAGACCTGATCGAACTCTTCGCGGGTCAGACCGCCAAACGGATAAGCGCGCCTGACGAGCGCGAAAATTTCCTCTGTGGCAATCGGCGCAAACGCAGCAATCCCGACAATGTGCTGGGCGAGGACATCAAATGGCTTCTCCTGAATGCGAATCGGATCGAGAGCACGCTGTCGGACCAGTTTTGCGGTAACAGTCGCCTCGACCAAATCATTCACATTTGTTGCCACGAGCACGCCGTGGCTGCTGCGATTGAGCGAATGACCAGAGCGCCCAATCCGCTGAATCGCACGCGAAACACCTTTCGGCGTCGCGATCATCACGACAAGATCAACAGCGCCAATGTCGATGCCGAGCTCGAGACTGGTTGAGCAAACCACCGCGCGCAGCTCGCCGTTCTTCAACCGGTCTTCCACTTCGAGCCGCACGCTGCGATCAAGTGATGCATGATGTGTTTCAATCTGATCTGACAACTCGGGCAACAGTTCTTTCAGTTGCAATCCGATTTGCTCCGCGG
>Ga0193727_1000750_pt1 | contig 12969 bp, 9 predicted proteins | sample H2c2metaG_FD_143051 | JGI IMG/M metagenome (GOLD analysis project Ga0193727, IMG submission 143051) | Soil microbial communities from a riparian zone of the East river system, Colorado, United States - H2c2 | ecosystem: Environmental > Terrestrial > Soil > Riparian zone | place: USA: East River...
TTAACGTTCCGCAGATAAAGGTGAAGCTTCAGACACTGATCGACGTTGGATTGGGCTACATCAAGCTTGGTCAGTCGGCGACGACGCTATCAGGCGGCGAGGCGCAGCGCATCAAGCTTGCGAAGGAGCTGTCGAAGCGCGCAACCGGGCGCACGCTTTACATCCTGGACGAACCCACGACCGGTTTGCACTTCGACGACGTACGCAAGCTGCTGGATGTGCTTCATCAACTCGTGTCTCTGGGCAACACCGTGCTGGTCGTAGAGCACAACCTTGACGTGATAAAGAGCGCCGACTGGGTGATCGATCTTGGACCAGACGGAGGAGACGACGGCGGACGAGTAGTAGCCGAAGGAACACCCGAAGACGTGGCGCGCTCAAAGCGGTCTTACACCGGTCAGGCGCTTCGGCCGCTGCTCAACGGGCACAGGCGCAAATGAAAGTTAGCTACGATACCTTCAACTCAAAGACATCTACGATCTTTGGCTTTAGGTGTTTGCCTTCCGTCAGCGGCTTGTCTACTCCGATCACGTAGGCTTTCAGGCCTTTTTCGGTCAGCCGAATCCGCATGAACTCTTTATACTCTTCGATCCTCGCGGCGCCTCCAGCTTCGCTGTAATGACCGTTGAACTCGAGCGAAACAGCAAGGTACCAGCCAAGCCAGATGCAGCTCATCAGTCCGCCGAGCAGTGCCGCAACAACAAGCCGCAGAACATGCGCTCGCGGGTCACTTGAAGGCTCCGAGTCACGCAGCGCAAACGGCAACCAGAGCAACAATGCGCCGTGCGCCAACCATGCCGTCAAAAGCAGCCAACGAAGCTTGCGTCGCGCAATCTGCTTCCCCACCACACCGAACGCGAGCGCAACTACCGGTGCAAGAATCCACGCCCAGGGCGAGCCAACTCGAACAAGCAGAAACGGCACTCCAAGCTGCAATACAGCGTGCCATAACCCGAGAGCTCCGAAGCCGATCTTTCCGCCGATGCCGTGCATCTCGCCTCCAACCACGACCGCAAGCAAGATCAAACCGGCGAAGACTGCGGTCACCAGTAACGTGAACAACGTGTCGGAGAAAAGGTAAGCAAACGGATACCTGCCGAACCTGACAGTGCCTTCTGAGAAGATCGCTACGCCAAGGGCGACCGACGCCCACACCGGCCAATAGTGAATCTTCCTGACAGTTTCTATTCTGGCCTTCTTGGTCAACCACTCGGAGTAGATGACTCCGGCGGCTATCGCCGCGCCCGCCCACAGACTCGAAAGCAGAACCAGCACACTGCACTTGAACGGCGAAAGGCTGTGGACGTGAATCCAAAAGTCCTTCACCCCAAAGAACAGAAACACCAGCGCTGCGGCGAGCAAGACTTTGATCGCGACCGAGTATGGACCCGACCACTCTTCCTTTTGCTTGCGCGAGAGTCCGACCAGCAACTTCGCGCAGACGACGGTCGCGACGATCAATGCTGTAGAAACAGCGAGAAATCCCACTCGCCACCCGACTCCCCAACCGCTGACGTGAGCGCTCTGGGCGAAGTTTGTCGCGGGCCATGCGAGGGGAAACCAGCTCCCAAAGCCGATTTTGGGGTAGGGTGAAATTTTGAATAACTGGTTCAGCAGAATGTCGACGACCGCCTTGCTGCTGGCGGGAACCGTGGCCGCGAAGTAGACTATCGCAGCCATGAAAGAGCCCAGCAGCGCGACGTATCCTCCACTCACGAGATTCACAGGGTCAAACAGCCGGCCGGCAAGCACGCGCCGAGACTCTTTGGGCGATGGATAAACAACGCGCTGTTTCACCTCGCCGACGTTGACGTGTGAAGGATGAAAGAACGCGCCGCCGAGCCCCGAGACTACCGACGCGTAGTTCGTCACGCTCCGAGTGCCCGGCCTAGGCCGGCCACGTTCTTTCTCGCCTGCCTGTTCCGAAGAAAGAGGGCCCCAGTACCTCTCGTAGTGATGCGTGTCGCCGGACAGATCAAGCCGGCATTTGCCATCTTCCAAGAGCCCGTCGCGGATGAATGAACGTTGTAGGCCGAGGTCTCTGAACGCTTGCGCGAGATTGCCGTCCTTGTCGGCGAGCTTGCCCAGCACGGTAGTCGGCTCGGGGGTGGCGACTATCAGCTTATCGGGCGCCTCGCTTTTGCACATCTCATCGCAAGTCTTCCTGAAGAATTCCTGCTGGCGTATATCCAGTCTGCCGACTTCGTTATCCAATCCCCACAGCCACCACTGGAACGGAAGCTGTATTGCACTGTAGCTCGCCTTCTGCACACGCTTGAACCCCGGAACCGAGAGCTGTGGGGAGAGACCGAACCGGTCCTTCTCGCCTTCGTCGGTCATAGGCTTGCGGAGCTGCCGATTGAATCCGTCAATCACATCGTAGTAGTCGTGATTTGCCGGCAGCCCGAGCAACGGACGCCGAGGGTCTCCATCCTTGATCCCCAGGTCTTGATACGCCCAGCAGAACGGAGCTTGAAAGCGCTCAGCCAGGTTGGTGTAGTCCGCCACGTGATACGACGTGTCTCCGCCAATAAACAGAAATTCACCTCGCGGCAGGAGCGTCGCCTCACCAGAAATCTCCTTTCTATCGAACCTTACGTCGGACTTGGGAGCAGCCGGCTCACCTACCCACAGGTTGCTCATGCAGAGATATGCGATGCTGTAGGTAGCTTTCTGACCATCGCCGGTGTCGGACAGATAATCGAACCAATACTCTTCCTCGGAACAGTCCGTGTTAAGCCTTTCGTCGATTTTGAAGGTGCACACTTCGGCCTGCATCCAGTCTCGCGAATCGATCTTGCCCTTGAAGCCGACATAAAGCGCGACCCACTTGAGGCTTGCGATGAGCTGCGGTCCGAGCAGCCAGGAGACGGGCCCCTTGAAATCCTCGTCGTCCGGTTTCTTTGGAACGTCCGACGCTTTAGTTTGAGTGGTCGATGTCGCCATTACCTTTTCTTCCTCCACAACATATTAGCCTCGCTTTAGGTAATGATTGGGCGATGCTATCAGAACATTGTCTGAAGTCAAGCTCACCAACCGACGGGCGGCGCGGCAGTCAAGCTTGTTTTTTTCAGACTCAGTCAATAGACTAACCCGCTGTGATCACAGAGCGTATTCAGCAGATTGCTCTCGAGAGCATCGAAACCAAGCGCGCGTTTTTCGACTCGCAGGCGGACACCGTCGCGCGCGCGGCGGAGATTCTGATCGCTGCCATTCAGGCGGGCGGGAAAGTCTTGATCTTTGGCAACGGGGGATCGGCCGCCGACGCGCAGCACATTGCCGCCGAGCTTGTGAACCGGCTGAACCACGATCGCCCTCCGATCGCGGCAATCGCTCTGACTACGGACAGTTCGATTCTGACGTCGGTGGGAAATGATTCGACGTTTGATGAACTATTTGAGCGCCAGTTACGCGCGCTTGGACGCGCTGGTGATGTGGCTTTGGCGATCTCGACAAGCGGCAATTCAACAAACGTGCTTCGCGCAGTCGAAGCTGCGCGCGAGCTTGGGATAAGAACCATCGGGCTTGCCGGTCGAAACGGTGGAAGGCTTGCCGGCGCCGTCGATCTCGCGCTTGTCGTCGCAACCGAGTCGACACAACGAATTCAGGAGACTCACATTACGATCGGACATATTCTGTGCGAGCTGATCGAAGAGGCTCTTTTCTCCGAATGAAATCGGCCAACCAACGAAAGCAGGCGCCAGCGCCGATGAAGAAGTAATTTGCACCATTCGCGCAGATTCGCGGATCGCTATGTCGCGATACAAGATCGAACCTCTGGACCTGAGTCGAATCGCCACGTACCCGCTTGCAACGCGGCCGAGCAAAGTCACGGCTGATGATCTCGCGCGCGCAGTCAAAGCGGGTGACTCGCTCAAAGACTTCTTTGATGGCCTCCCGAATATTCTGGCCGCGCGTGAGCTGCGCGAGCTGGCTCAACTGATCCGCGAAGCAAAGGCGAAGCGCCGGGCGATCATAGTCGGCCTGGGTGGTCACGTGATTAAGACGGGCCTCGCGCCGGTGCTGATCGACCTCTTGCAGCGCGGCTACGTCACCGCTCTTGCGATGAACGGGTCGGCGATGATTCACGATTTTGAAATCGCGCTTGTGGGGGCGACCTCCGAAGACGTTGACGCAACTCTGGGCGAGGGCAGCTTCGGGATGGCGGAAGAAACCGGACGGATCATCAACGAAGCTACGAAGGAAGGCGCGAGAGACCAGATCGGGATGGGCGAAGCGATCGGCCGGCAGCTTAGCGCAATGAACCCTGCTCACGCTCAGCAGTCGTTGATGCACGCTGCGTATGCGGCCGAGGTTCCCGTTACCGTTCACGTTGCAATCGGCACGGACATAATTCACATCCATCCGAACGCGGACGGCGCGGCCATTGGGCAGACGACGCTTTATGATTTTCAGTTGTTGTGCTCGATCGTGCGCGAGCTGGATGGCGGCGGAGTGTACTTGAATCTCGGGTCGGCGGTCTTGCTCCCCGAAGTTTTTCTAAAGACCGTAACGGTTGTTCGCAACCTTGGATTTAGGCTCCAGGATTTTTCCACCGCCAACTTTGATTTCATACAGCAGTATCGGCCGCTTACCAATGTAGTGCGCCGGCCGGTCGCGGGCAGCGGGCGTGGCTTCTCCTTCACGGGTCATCACGAGATAATGATCCCCTTGCTGGCGGCTTCAATTCTGGCGGGGTGAATGGTCGGTCGCAATTTCAACTGATCGGATCAAAGTCCTCTTCAAAAAACTCTCGAAGAATCATCGAGTGTGGGTTCCACCTGAACGGCCAGCTTGCACACACACAATCGTTAAGTTATTTTCCCGGTCGCAATGACTACGAAAAGGCTCGGTATCTTGATCTCGGGTCGTGGGTCGAACATGGTCGCCATCCTCGATGCGATTCGAGACGGCCGGCTCGATGCTGAAGCGGCCGCCGTAATTAGCAACGTCGAGTCGGCGCCCGGTCTGTTGAAGGCTCGCGAGCGCGGAGTCGAAACGCTCTTGATCAGCCACAAGGGTCGCACACGCGAAGAACACGATACCGAATTAGTCGCGCAACTCCAGAAGCGCGGAGTCACGCTGGTGTGTCTGGCGGGATACATGAGGTTGATAAGCCCGTTGTTCGTACGCTCGTTTCACAACCGCGTCTTGAACATCCACCCTTCATTGCTTCCGGCCTTCCCGGGCCTGGATTCGCAGCGACAAGCACTCGAGCACGGAGTCAAGGTCAGCGGCTGCACCGTGCACCTGGTTGACGAAGAATTAGACCACGGCCCGATCGTCATGCAGTGCGCCGTAGAAGTTCGCCAGGATGACTCGGTTGAATCGCTGTCCGCGCGAATATTGGAGCAAGAACATCGCATCTATCCGCAAGCCATCGCGCGCGTGCTTAGCGGCGACTTTCGCGTCGAGGGACGGCGAACCTTCTTTTCCGAGTAAACTCGCGCCCTGCCTGGATCAGCGACTGTTTATTTGGCCGGTTGGCAAAAAATGTTGTGTGGGCCGAAGCGCGCCAGTTCGCAAATAGATGATGGCAGCGACCCGAGTGTCGGACTGCCTCGAAAGGACGATTCTACCAGCGTTATTTATCGGGTCGCTGCCTATCAATTAGAATGCCCAACACCCCTCGTTGCGTTGCCCGCAAAGAGGGGTGTTGGGTTTCTTTTTCGGTGGCTACCATCCCACCTATTCACCGGGTGCCCGGTTTATTCGACTACAAAGGAGAAATCATTCGAACGCTTGCCGTCTTCGTTTACAACCGACGCAGTGTACAGGCCCGGTGCAAGTTTGTTCTTCTTAGTCTTGAACGAAGACCCGTCAAACGATGCGTTTACCTGTTGACCATTCACCAGCACGACACCATCAGCGTCGAAGTTGCTTCCGTAGACGAATACCTTCTTCTTGCGGTAGTTCACTTCGGTTATTGCCGGGGTTGGGTTGGGTGCCTGAACCTCCATCGAGAAGGTCTTCTGCGCGCTGCCGCCGAACGAGTCCCTAACCTGAACCGAGAAGCTATACGAGCCGGGAATGCCAGGCTGCCCGTACACGAACCCGCTCGGCGAGACAAGCAAACCGGACGGCATCTGTCCGCTTAAGATTGTCCATTGATAGCTGCCCGCTCCGCCCGCAGCCTCAAGCGCGACGCCGTAGTCGCGGGCGACCTTCACCGACGGTAGATCGGACGCAGTCATTATCCTGAGGCTGCCCGCGCCAGAGCTGCCGGGGTATATCATTCTTATGCCGGTGGTGTCGTCGGCACCCAAAGATGCGCATCGGCCGTCGAAGTGCGCGTACGCGTTCATGGTGGCACTTGCATCCGTCGAATGGCCCAACCCCAGCGCGTGGCCAAGCTCGTGAGTCAGAGACTCCTGAAGTTGACAGCGATTCGAAAAGACACATAGTGCGTAAGGATTGAACGAGACATTGGCCTCGATTCCACGGTTGAAAGTCATTCCATTCACGGTCTTCTTGTCTGATGTCGAGTACCTGACAATTCCACCGACAGCCAGAATTCCTGTGCAACCGGACGAAGGCGCAAAGAAGCCATCGCAATTGTTGAACGAGATTGTGTTGATGCTGTCGGCGGTCTGAACGCCACAACCGCCAGTCACCCCGCCCAAAACCGCTTTCACGGAAGCGCCTGCGGTTGACCAGGCTTTTAGCGCTTGCCTTATGTCATCTTGGTAGTCCCACTTCGGAGCCCCGGCGGGGTTGACGTAAAACACGACTTGCCGCCCGCTGTCCGGTTCGAACCAGCGTAGCGGCTTAGCTGGGTTTATGCTCACCCAGGTTGGCCTTATCCTTCCATTATCTCGGTCCCGATCGAAGGCAGCCGGAAGCGAAAGCATCGGGGTACCCGAGTAGTATTTCTCCTCGAAGCGGCGGGCGGCTTCGGCGTTTGCCTGGACCAGGCTGCTGATCCTTTGCGAGTACTCGTTCAGATCGCTTCTTTCGGTGATACCGTCACCCGAAACGGTCATCACTTCTACGTTCGGGCCTTCTTCCTGACGAGCGATCTCGAGCCTTCCGCTCGATGCATTTCTGGTTACATTGAACTTACCCAGGAAGCCTTGGTGAACTCGAAGCGATCCGTCCGGCCAGGTGTTGAGGTAGAGAAAAACATCCTGGCCTTCTTGAAACGACGGCATACCAAACATCATCGTTCCGAATTCGGCTGTCTCACCGCCAAGTTCCTTGAGCACAATCTCGGAATCAAAGACTTGCCCTTTGAGCACGCTCTCGACCTTCAGTCGAACATAGGTGAAGACTACGCCCTTCGAGGAATCAAACCCTGTGGAAATATCCAGGACGTTTCCGGTCACGATCGCACGCGACTCAATTACCATTTCCTCATCGCGCGGCACAACCGCGGTCGAGGCTAGAGTGGTTTCAAAGCCGGCGCAAAGCAGCAGACACAAAACAAACGGATAGATATATGATTGTCGAATCATTGCAGTAGTTCCTCAGGGTGTTCGGAACTCTCTTGCGGGGACAAGACCTTCGATTCCAACGGCAGAAATAAGGGCAAGCCTTATGCCAGGAAGTGTCTTACCTGAGCGGGTAGTCGATGCCTATTTCCAGCGAGACTAGAGAAGTTGTGTTATTTGGAGTGCCAAGAAATGTAAACGAGCAGTTCCGTCGAACGGCGAGATTAACGGAAGCGGCGGGGGGCAGTGGAGGGCGGCAATAAGACGAAGACGCGGCGCGTTCGATCCGCCGAACGCGTCGCATCTTTCAATGTGAGGGGAAGGACATGTGCTGAACGATCAGCGATCGGAACGAACCTTGAACGTGATTGGCCGGGTGGTGATCATGCCGACTTCAGTTCCGCTCTTTATGGCGGCTTCGTTGCCCTTAGTCAGCATCACTCCGGCGATCCCAGCGCCCGCGCCGATTGCCGCGCCAATACCCGCGCCCTTGCCGCCACCGATGATACCTCCCAGCAGCGCGCCTCCAGCTGTCCCGCCTCCGATGTAGGCGACGTTTCGTTTATCGGAGGACTTGCCGCTTACCTCGTTTTCGGCGTCAACCGTAGACGATCGATCGTCCTGAAGCTCGGTGAGCGTGCCGTCAAGCGGGACCTTTTTTCCGTCGGGCAGAACAAGCGAGTCAAACGCGAGCGCAATCTGACCTTCTCGGCCGCGAGTGCGCGCAGACTTGATCGAACTCACCCGGCCTTCAACCACGGAGCCCGCCGGCACGACTTCTACGCCGCTGGCATAGACCGGAGTGACCACGGTCGAAGTGAATCGGTCGCCTACCCGTGAGATATCCGAGTTCAAAGTCTGATTCATCCGAAGGCGGAAGTACTGGTTCCTCTCCAGCGTGTATGTCGCGTAGACCGGTCCAACGAGGCTCGCGTTTGCGCCGCCGGTCTGAGAAAGGGCCGCCTTCGAGACTGCTGCACGACTCTTATGCCGGAGTCTAGGCTTGCAGCTACAAGCTCGTTTCTTGGCGGCGGCCAGCGCGTCCGGTACTAGCGGGCCGGCTCCGAACAATAATCCCAGGGCAACAATGGAAGCAACGATCGTCCTCTTCATAATTCTGTCCTCTCTCGCTGTTTAATGGTTCGTGAATCTGCGGAACTAGCTTCGTTACGCGGGTGAGATGAAACAGCGAAGGCGTGGCGTTGTCCTTAGAAACCGAATCTAAGCTCCAGCGCGAGTTTTAAGATCGAGGGTGTCACTCGCGGCTCAAGGTGGCGGTGAGTTGTGGCTCGGAGGTTCGCAGACTCGCGAAGTGCTCGACGATTCGTCTGGCCTGACTCGCGCCTACGAACGGTTTCAATTCAGCAAAGCTCGCTTCCGAAACGCGCTTCAAGCTTCCGAAGTTGCGGAGCAACCGCGCCTTAAGCTTGTCGCCCACCCCCGGGATCGAAGTCAGCTCGCTCTCGAAGTCGCGCATCGTTCGACGCTTTCGATGATATGTGACCGCGAACCTGTGCGTCTCGTCGCGGATCATCTGAATCAAATGCAGCACCGGCGAGTGATGGTCGATTCGAACCGGCTCGGCGCGGCCTTTGACGAATAGCAGCTCTTCCCGCTTGGCGATCGACGCGGTCGGGAGAGCTTCCAGCCCAAGCTCGTGAAGCGCGCGAGCCGCCGCGGCGAGCTGGCCCTTGCCGCCGTCAATAAGCACCAGGTTCGGAAGCGGCTTCTCTTCCTTGAGCAGACGCGAATACCTTCGTCCGACAACTTCGTACATAGATTGAAAGTCGTCGGCTTGGCCTTCCACCGATCGCACCTTGAACTTGCGATAGTCGGACTTCTTCATAACTCCGTGCTCGCACACCACCATCGAAGCGACGTTCTCGGCGCCCTGAATGTTCGAGATGTCAAACGACTCGATCCGGTCCGGGACCTCTGGCAACTCGAGCGCCTCGCGAAGCTCGTCCAGCACCTTCTGCATATCAGGACGTTGAATGCGAAACCGCTGATCGAAGTTCAGCCGTGCGTTCTTCTCCACCAGGTCGATCAAGTCGCGCTTCACTCCGCGCTGGGGCGACACGATGTGGACGCGCCGCCCGCGCTGCGTGGTCAGGTACTCCTCCAGCAGCTCACGGTCCTCAAAGTCGACCGGCACATAGACCTCGCCCGGCGCGTAATCGCCCGCCGTGTAGTACTGCTTCAGCGCAGGCCCGATAAACGCCGCCGGGTCGAACACCTCGTCCATGTCTTCCCAGTAGAACTCGCGCTTGCCGACAACCTTGCCCTCGCGCACGGTGAACAACGACAGCGCGAGCAACCGGCCCTCACGATAGTAGCCAAAGATGTCTATGTCATCGCGCGTGATGACCATCATCTTCTGCTGTTCGCCCAGTTTCTGAATCGTCTTGATCTGGTCCCGATATCTGGCAGCGGCTTCGAATCTTAGCTCATCCGAAGCTTGCTGCATTCGCCGCTTCAAACCGGCCCCGAGGTCGGCTGTCTTGCCCTGAAGCAAAAGATCGACATCGCGGACCGCTTCGTTGTACTGCTCGAGCGTGCAGAGCTGCTTGACGCACGGGCCGAGGCATCGCTTGATATGATATTCAAGGCACGGACGGTCTGCCTTGCCGTCGATTTCCATCGTGCAAGTTCGAAGCTGAAAATTCTTGTTGATCAAATCGAGCGTGTTCCAGGCCAGCCCGATCGGCAGGAACGGCCCGTAGTATTGCGCGCCGTCCTTCAAAATCTTGCGAGCGATAGTGGCGCGGGGCGCGGGCTCGGCGGTGATCTTGATGTGCGGGTATTGCTTGTCGTCTTTCAGCAGGACGTTGAAGATCGGTTTGTGCTTCTTGATCAGGTTACTTTCGAGGGCGAGGGCTTCGATTTCGTTGTCCGTTACGATCAACTCGATATCGGCGATTCGAGCCACCAGGTCGCCGGTCTTCAAGTCGTGCGCTCGCTCGGCTTGAAAATAATTCCTGACCCGGTTGCGGAGGTTCTTGGCCTTCCCGACATAGATGATCTTGTTGCGCTTGTCGCGATAGATGTAACAGCCGGGTTGGTCAGGCAGGTTTGCGAGTTTCTCTGCGAGAGACATCGTTGGGGGTTGAAAGTAGCATAGACTTAAGTCTGTGTGGCTTCTGAGGCTGAAGCGTTGCCCGTAGGCACACAGACTAAAAGTCTATGCTACTCAAGCTTGTAAAGCGGCACGTATTTTCCCTCTTCGAACTGGAATCGGAAGTTGCCCTCGAAGCGCCGTATCCCAGACACTCCGCTTCCCCTTGCAAGCGTCGGCATTCGCAGCGTGCCTTCGAACTGGTTGTAGTCGATAGTGGCGCCGAACGCTCCCATCTTGCTGGCTTCCTTGTCGAGCACATCGAGGTTATGCAGGCCTTCGATCTTTACCGTAAGCACCTCGCCAGTCTCCGCGTCGAGCTGTGCCACGCCGGACGCAAGAGCTCTATCGGTCACGTCAGGCCGCGGCACAAAGCGAAACCATCGTTCATTCTTGCGACCGGACACCACTTCTTGAAAGTCGTAGTAGCTCACGCGTTCGGGCAGCAGCGGAAAGAACGCCACATCCCATACCGCGCCAAACGACAGCAGCGTTGGCTCGTCCTCCTTGATCTTGCTCTTCAGGTTGCCCTTCTTGTCGGTATCGGAAGTGACCCGAACGTTCACCGGGGTCTCGCCGGTTTTATCCGGTTTTCGGGCCGGCTCGACTATCACCGTTGTGTCGCGAATCTCTTCCATCCTTTCGTCGCCGCCCTTGCTCTTGAAGCGCTCGACGTGAATCTTCTGCTCATAGCGGCAATGATCACGAAAGTAGAGCGAGCGGTCCTGATTAGCGGCCGCCTTGCAGATCAGCTCCGGCGACTTGCAATTCTGAGCGCCGACGCTTGACCCCACCTGCGCGGTCAAGGCAAGAAAGATCAACAGATGCCTAATCAACTTCTTGACTCCTCAAAGGCTTTTCGTGTATTCATTCTACTCGCTTATCGAAAGTATAGTTGAGTTCGTGATTCCACGGCAAACGTCATCATCGCTAGCGTTGCGAGTTTCAGCCCGTGCTGATCGCGCTGGCAATCACCCGGCGAAGAGCCTGGCGAGATCACTTCGAGTATGGAGGCCCTTATGAAGCTGAAAGCGATGGCTGCGATTGGCGTCGCGGTCGTGTGTTTGCTTGGCGGCGCTTGTGCGACAAAGAAGTACGTTCGCAACCGCGTAAACGAACGCGTAACTCCGCTTGAAAACAGGACCGGTGAGTTGGAAGAGACTTCACGCCGGAACACTCAGGACATCGGCAAACTGGGTAAAGACGTCGATGAAGTGCGCCAGCGCGCGGACCGCGCGCAACAACAGGCAGACCGCGCAGCCTCGTCTGCCGAGCAGGCCAACACTCGCGTGACCGGCGTCGAGCAAACGGTCACCGATCTCAGAGCGAACCTCGACAAGTACACCGTCCAGAAGACCGTCACCGTGAATTTCAAGGCTAACAAGTCGGACTTGCTTCCCGAAGCGACCGCTTCGCTGGATGAGCTTGCAAGCCAGATCAAGGACCGCAACGGCTTCGTGCTCGAGATTCAGGGCTTCGCTTCCTCGGAGGGCAATCCCGACTTGAATGAGCGCTTGAGCCAGGCTCGATCGGAAGCGGTTAAACGCTACATGGCGGAGCGGCACAACGTCCCGCTGTTTCGGATGTCGATCCTCGGCTTTGGCACGAGCCGCGCGGTGGCCGACAACTCTACTAGAGAGGGCCGCGAGCAGAACCGCCGCGTCGAAGTCCGATTGTTGACCAACAACGCGGTAAGCCAGCAACGGTCGTGATCATCAAAAAGACAGAAAGCAAGAGGCAGAAAGCAGAAGGCGGAATGCAGTAAGCAGCAATCTGCCTTCTGGTTTCTGCTTTTTTGCTTTCTGCCTTCTGCCTTCTGATCATGGAGTTTGGCATTGAGATACCGCAAGGCAAGCCCTTCGATGCGGTTGCGCTTGGGTTGAATGCCGTCGATCACCTCATAGTCGTTCCGCGCTTTCCCGAATTCAACACAAAGATCCCCTTCCTCTCGCACACGCTCGCGCCTGGAGGCCAGTCGGCTACGGCAATGGTTGCGCTTGCGCGGCTTGGAATGCGCGCGCGATATATCGGCAGTGTCGGCTCGGACGACTTTGGGCGATTTCAGATCGAGTCGCTGGCTTCCGAAGGCGTCGAGTCAAGCGGCGTCAAAGTAGTGGAAGCTGCCGAGAGCCAGACTGCGTTCATCATCATCGATGAAGCCACCGGAGAGCGCACTATCTTGTGGAATCGCGACGAGCGGCTGACCATCAGTGCGGATGAAGTTGATTTCGATCTGGTAACGTCTGGGCGCGTGCTTCTGCTGGACGGTCACGATGTCGGGGCTTCGATTCAGGCGGCAACGTACGCGCGCCGAGCGGGCGTTCCAACCGTGCTGGACATCGACAACTTCTACAAAGGCGCTGAACAGCTTCTTCCGTTGATTGACTTCAACATCTGCTCGTCGGACTTCCCAAAGCGTGTTAC
>Ga0193727_1000753_pt1 | contig 12947 bp, 13 predicted proteins | sample H2c2metaG_FD_143051 | JGI IMG/M metagenome (GOLD analysis project Ga0193727, IMG submission 143051) | Soil microbial communities from a riparian zone of the East river system, Colorado, United States - H2c2 | ecosystem: Environmental > Terrestrial > Soil > Riparian zone | place: USA: East River...
CTGGGAAGGATCGGCATCATTACCGCCAAGCAGCTCCGCGAGAAGCGCCGCTATTTCATCGTGATCGCCTTTATCATCGCCGCCGTCCTGACCCCGCCGGATGTCATCAGTCAGGCCTCGCTCGCGATACCCTTGCTGGCGCTGTACGAAGGTTCGATCATCGCGGTGGCTATGGTGGAGAAGAGGGCGGCAGCGGCGAAAGCGACCGCCGGTACGCCGCCATCCGCCGCCCCGCCGCCGCCGGCTGCCAATCCGGCGGAGTAGGGCCGACAGCCTGCGTTTCACCTGACATAGCCGCACATTGCCGATGATTCGTCATGCCCGGGCTTGTCCCGGGCATCTACGATTTCTACAGACCTTGCAGCCAAGACGTGGATGGCCGGGACAAGCCCGGCCATGACGCAGGAATATCGCCATGCACGACATCAAATGGATCCGCGAAAACGCCCATGCCTTCGACGCTGCGCTGAAGCGGCGCGGGCTGGAGCCGATGGCGAAGACGCTCATTGAAATCGACGAACGGCGCCGGACGGCGATTACCCATCTGGAAAGAGCACTAGCTCGCCGCAACGCTGCTTCAAAGGAAATTGGTGATGCAAAAAGAAAAAAAGATGATGCGCATGCTGAAGACTTGATGATCGAGGTTACGCAGCTCAAAGCGATTATTCCCGAGCTCGAGAAAACGCCGAGGGAACTCGAGGCTAAGTTAAATGACATACTTGCTGGAATCCCAAACTTGCCTGACGACGACGTGCCGGACGGCACCGACGAGCACGGCAATGTCCAGCGCCACGTGTTCGGCGATAAGCGCAACTACGGTTTTGGACCAAAGCCGCATGACGATCTCGGCAATGCCCTCGGCTTTATGGATTTCGAGACCGCGGCGAAACTGTCGGGCTCACGCTTTGTCGTACTCAAGAAAGGGCTTGCGCGGCTGGAGCGCGCGATCGGGCAGTTTATGCTCGATCTGCACACCAATGAGCATCGTTATACCGAGGTGAATCCGCCACTGCTGGTGCGGGACGATGTCATGTTCGGTACCGGACAACTACCGAAGTTTGAAAACGACCAATTTCCAACTGCCTTATTGGATCTAGATCGCTTTTGGCCCGACTATGATGCCGCTCGCGACGCTCAATTAGAGGAAATTCGTGCGAAGAAGCTTCGGCCAGATCAAATAGGAGCGGCGTCAATTGCGCGGCAGCAGGAGTGGAAGAGACGCCTCTACTCGGAATACTCTCGGCGCCTCTGGCTTATCCCCACCGCCGAAGTCCCACTCACCAATCTCGTTCGTGAATCCATCGTCGACGAGAAAGAATTGCCGATGCGGCTGACGGCGCTGACGCCGTGCTTTCGCGCCGAGGCGGGGGCTGCCGGGCGCGACACCCGCGGCATGATCCGCCAGCATCAATTTACAAAGGTCGAGCTGGTCTCGATCACAACGCCGGAGACCAGCAAGGACGAACACGAGCGCATGCTGGCCTGCGCCGAGGAGGTGCTGCGGCAGCTCGATCTGCACTACCGGGTGATGACGCTGTGCGCTGGCGATATGGGCTTTGCGGCGCAGAAGACCTACGACATCGAGGTCTGGATGCCGGGGCAGGGCGAGGGCGGCGCCTACCGCGAAATCTCGAGCTGTTCGGTGTGCGGCGATTTCCAGGCCCGCCGCATGGACGCCCGCTATCGCGGGCCCGACGGCAAGCCGCGCTTTGTGCACACCTTGAACGGCTCCGGCACCGCCGTGGGCCGCGCCCTCATTGCCGTCATGGAAACCTATCAGCAGGAAGACGGATCGATTGCCGTGCCGGACGTGCTGCAGCCCTATATGGGCGGGCTCAAGGTGATCGCCCGCGACAGGTAATTCTATTCAACGCCGCCGCGTTCGCTGTTGCGAAGGCGGCGCGACGCGGTATCTTCGTTCTTTGCCCGGGACCGGGCCTATTTGGAAACGAAGATCGACAATGCCCTTGCATCGCGACATCTATTGGGTCGGCAGGCAATGGGCTGTCACCGGCTACGGGATGCAGGCGATCGACCAAAAACTGAATGGCATTTTCGATATCGAGGTCTCCTGTTTATGGGATGACAGCCTCTCGGAACGCATGCATGCGCTGAAATGGCTCAATGTGGCGGACTTCGACAAAGGGCTTGCCGCGGCCCGAAAGCATTACCCCGAACCGGCCCGACAAGCCGCTCCACCCGAAGAGAGCGTTTCTCGCTTGAAGGATGGCGCTGCTGCCGAGCAGCCGAAACCGGCAGCGGAAACATTCGACATGCGAAGTGAAGGCTTGCCGGCGAAATTCGTATCGCCCTGGCGCATCCGCCATCAGCGGTAACCGCATGGTCTTCGCGAATGCGAAAAGGCCGCATTACCGCTCGGTCCGTTCACCCTCACTGATTAAGTTTTTCAAAGTGAGCGATATTGACCAGGCATGCGATGCCGGACAGGCCAATCTGAGACGTGATGTCGCCATCGGCTTTGCTGGTGGGACAGAGCGTTACGCAGGATGCGCCCATGCCCGAATTTCAACCGGTATCCTCAGCCGCTATTGCTGCGATCGAGCGGCCTCGCTGTCCGGAGTGCAACCAGAATCGCATGCTGCTCTCGAAGCTTAAGGCGGGACCATCCGGTTTCGATCACCGTACATTCGAGTGCCAGAAGTGCGGTCGCGTTCACACCACGGTGGTATCCAGCGACCCCATGAACTCCGCTACCGGCGGCTGGCTTGTCGGCGAATTAAGGCCGCCGCGATAGGCCGGCGAGGGAACCAGCCGGGCCTGTTCCCGCCAGGGTTGGCTTCCTTAGGTGAACTCACAACCAGTTGAGTTGTGATCCCCGGCCAAATTATGTCGTCTACCGAACATAATGGGACTCTACTGCGTTATCGGTGCTTGCTCTCGGCGCTTGCCGGTGACTGAGAGTGTTGTGCTCCCGCTCAATTACGGAACAACACGATGCCCGACGCGCAGCAAATCCTGCAAGAGGACGTGTTTGATCCCAAGGCGTTTCTTGGCCGGATCGGGGCGGGAAAGACGGTCGAGAGATACAGAAAAAACCAGAAGATTTTCGGCCAGGGCGATATCGCCGACACGGTCTTCTTCATCCAAAAAGGCAAGGTCAAAATCACCGTCTTGTCCGAACACGGCAAGGAAGCGGTCGTCGGGATTTTCGGGGAGGGTCAGTTCTTCGGCGAAACATGTCTCAGGGGCGGTGAACTACGCAGCACAACCAGCCATGCCATGGAAGAGTGCCTGATCACGTCGATAACGAGATCCGCCATGCTTGCGACCCTCAGTGCGGAGCCGAAGTTTTCAGCGTTCTTCACGGCGTATCTGCTGAGGCGAAACAGCCGGATCGAGGACGATCTGATCGACCAGCTCTTCAACTCCAGCGAAAGGCGGCTCGCGCGCCTGCTTTTGCTGCTGGCGAATTTCGGCCAGGAGAACGACGCAAAACCGGTCGCGGTGACCCTCAGTCAGGAAACGCTGGCGGAGATGATCGGCACAACGCGCTCCCGGGTAAGTTTCTTCATGAACAAATTCCGGAAAAAGGGGTTCATCGACTACAACGGCAAAATCGAGGTACGCCGTTCGCTGTTGAACGCCGTCTTGCGGGACAAGCCTCAAATACGAGAGGACGAATAGACGGTTCAGCAACTTAAATTTTGGAAGTGAGCGATATTGACCAGCGAGTCAGAAATGCGCGGTGTCAGATCGGCGAGGTCACCGGCATCACCGTGATCGCGAATCGATATAGGTGGCATCATGCCGTCTGTCGCTCGTACATTGGCGCTAGATCATCCGCTCTACGGCATGGCGGAACTTATTAAGCACCGGCGTAACATTCTGCGATATGCCCGCTCATTCCCGCCCGGCCCTGTACGTAATCAGCATCGACAGATCGCTTTGTCGCTTCGGGCCCTTTTCAAGAAGAAGGACTGGCTGGAAGCCCATGTGTTGAAAGACTCCGGATGATCCGGGATGGTCGCCGCCCGCTTTCAGCGGGCGGTGTTTGGCGGCCAGAACCCGGATCTGGATCAGGCAATTTTCTCCTCCAGGTGTGTGAGCAATAATGCTCACTAATCACGAAACAAGGCAGACGCGGCGCCGGGGAAACGATTAACTCCCTGGTATGCCACGATATCGCTTTCAGGTACGCCGGGGTAAGTTTTCCAACGGATCCAGCGTTGAGGCGACACTTGAAGGTGCCCAAGCTGCCTGGAAAGAGGCGTCCGCGATCTGCACCGATCTGGCCCGCGATTTCATGAGCGCGGAGCCGGAATGGCTCCTGGAAGTGGTGGACGAAGCCGGGCAAGTGCTTTTCAGCTTCCGGTTTGTCGCCGAATCGTTCCAACGCGCCGTTGGGGCAGAAACATATGCCGACTCGACCATTAGCGCGGACCGGTTGCCGTCGGCCCACTAGAACAGCTCCCGCTTCATCTCGGAACCAATCCCCACATGCCGGCAAACCATTTCAGATGGCCGCCTTGCGTCGGTGATTTTCCGTGGTCAAGCGATCGACAGAGCAGGCGAGGTGACAGCGATGCAAACATTTTTTTCGATATGAAAGATGGCGTTCCGCTGAGAGACCGCATTGGAGTCGAGTTCGACACCAACGTTGAAGCAATCGAGCACAGCCGAGTGTTTGCCCCGCATTTCCGCGACGAGAGCCTGCATGACGACCCAGGACCTTGAGATATCCGTGGTCAACGCGCAGGGATGGGAAATTCATCGCGCGTTCGTCCACCGGGAAGCCGGCGGCAAATAAGCATGCCGGCGCAGGCGGCCTCGAATGGGTGCGCGGTCCGAGCGGGAGTCGGTCCCGATCGCCGGCACCCAATGCCGCCACTGTCCACGAACCATGGTCGGCGGCTCCGACCAGCGCGGAAGTGCTGCGAAACGCCTCCGCGTCCCTCCATTCTCCGCTGCAAGCTGAAGTCGCGGCCAATGGCCGACAGCACATGGCGGCGGACCCGATACCCCGTTGAATGGGTCGTTTCGATTGTACTTGCTGGGTTTGCCTCGACGGCACGAGAGGGATAAGACGGCGCATCGGCGGCATTGGAATCGGTTAAAAGGGCGTTTGAACGGATGCGAGTTCTCTGTACCAACGACGACGGCATCCACGCTCCGGGCCTGAAGATCGTCGAGGAGATCGCCCGCGCGTTGTCCGACGACGTCTGGGTGGTGGCGCCGGAGCTCGATCAGTCCGGCGTTTCGCATTCGCTGTCGCTGAACGATCCGTTGCGGCTGCGCGAAGTCGGCCCTCGCCACTTCGCGGTACGCGGCACGCCTACCGATTGCGTGATCATGGGCGCGCGCCATATCCTCGGCGAAACCATGCCGGACCTGGTGCTGTCCGGCGTCAACAAGGGCCGTAACGTCGCCGAAGACGTCGTCTATTCCGGCACCATCGCCGGCGCGCTGGAAGGTACCATCCTGGGAATTCCGTCGTTCGCGCTGTCCCAGGAATTCAGCATGGAGACCCGCAACGCGCCGCTGTGGGAGACGGCGCTGAAATTCGGCCCCGCGATCCTGCGCAAGGTGATCGACGCCGGGGTGCCCAAGAATACCGTGATCAATGTCAACTTCCCCGCCTGCGCGCCCGAGAATGTCGCGGGCGTGCGCGTGACGCGGCAGGGCAAGCGCAATTTGGGATTCCTGAAAGTCGACCAGCGCCGCGATGGCCGCGGCAACCCGTATTTCTGGATCGGTTTCGAGCGGCTCGCGCAGATCGACGTGCCCGCGGAGGGTACCGATCTCGCAGCACTGGCGGCGCGTTATGTTTCGGTGACGCCGTTGCGGCTTGACCGCACCGACGAGGCGTTTTCGGAAGCGCTGACGGCGACGCTGAAGTGACGCGAAGCGTCATACCCGCCACCGAGTCTCGCCTTCGGGCGGCGCGCTGCGCCGACCCGGTGGCGGGCGATGACGACCGTTGTGCCGGGACGACGTTGGTTATGTTGCCTTAAACCGTGGCGCCCTTGAGCGCGGTGTCGATCATCTTTGCCAATGTTTCGAGCTGGAAAGGCTTTTGCAGCGCCGGGCGGTCGCGATATTCTTCCGGAAGGCCCGAGGAGCCATATCCGGTCGCGAAGATGAAGGGGCGGTTGCGTGCCTTGATCAATTCGGCAACCGGAGAAATCACCTTGCCGTTGACGTTGACGTCGAGAATGGCGAGGTCGAACTCGGTGGTTTGCGCCAGCCTGATCGCCTCGTTGATTTCGCCGGCCTCGGCCGCAACGCTGTAGCCGAGCTCTTCCAGCATGTCAGCGACCATCATCCTGATCATGACCTCGTCCTCGACGAGGAACACTGAACCGCCCGGCGGCCGCGTCGCAATCATGTTGATGTCCTTGCCCGTCCCAAGCCCAAGGTTCGCAAATAACGCCGACCGGCGCAATCTCAACATGTGCCAGCACGCACGCTTGCTGGCTGGCTGCCACCGCGCGCCGCGGCGGGCTATGGAGCAGGATTGATCGCCCAGCCCGTTAACGCCATGCTCCTATCAGGGGTTCCACCCCGGGAACACCGATTCGTGGGGAAACTTTCCTTAAGCCGCCAGCGCATATTGCTTCAACTTGTTCGGCCGAGGCGCGCTAGAGTGGCTTGATACTTGGTCTGACGGGATTGCCATGCCGCCCACTTCAAATCCGCCGGAAAAGATGATGTTTCAGCTCAACCTGCGGCGACGCGGGATCAGCGATCAGGCGGTACTTCGCGTGATGGAAGAGATTCCGCGCGATAACTTCGTGGAGGTTGCCGACCGCGCCGATGCCTACCGCGACAGCGCGCTCGGCATCGCCTGCGGGCAAACCATCAGCCAGCCCTTCGTGGTGGCCTACATGACAGAGCAGTTGCAGCTGCAGAAACATCATCGCGTGCTCGAGATCGGCACCGGCTCCGGTTACCAGGCGGCAATCCTGTCGCGGCTGAGCAGCCAAGTGCTGACAATCGAACGTTACCGGACCTTGGCAGATGACGCCCGGGCGCGGCTCAAGAAGCTGGGATGCGGCAATGTCGAAGTGATGCTCGGGGACGGCTTCGACGTCCCGGCCGATGCCGGCAATTTCGACCGCATCATTGTCACCGCCGCGATGGCGCAAATTCCCGAGTCGTTAGCACAGCGGCTCGAGCCGGGCGGGGTCCTGATCGCGCCGGTCGGTCCGCATCACGGCATCCAGACCCTGATCCGCATGACCAGGACCGACACCGGTTTCGAGCGCCGGGAGCTGGTGGAGGTGCGTTTCGTGCCGGCGCTGCCCGGCATCGCCCGCGAACTGTAGGACCACGAACTCGCGCCAAGGGTAGCACGAGGAGGGCCTTGGCCCTCATGGTTCGAGACGCGCGTGCCGGACCGAGCAAGCGCGCTGCCGGGGCAACGCGTCATCGACCCCGAGGGGTGGCTTTGGCCGCTTCGACTGCCCCGTTAACGCCCTGTCCGAAGGGTTAAGCGGTTGTTTACTGGGGGTGTGTTTACTGAAAACAGTAAGTTTGTTGCGTATGAGTGAGTAACCATGTCCCGTATCGTCGAGTTGCTTTGCTCGCGCCGTTTGTCGCACGTCGCGGCGCTGGCGCTGATATCGATCGGTTTTGCCGGCTGCAGCGGCGACATGTCAACGCGGCTCTCGCAGGAATCCTTCTCCAATCCCTTTGCTTCCCAGCCGGAAGCCAACGGCATGGTGCCGCCAGCCCCGGTCGAGCGCCGTGAGCCGCCGCGGTATTACCGTCCGCAACCGCAGTACCAGTCCTCGGCCTTGCCGCCGCCGATCACAGCACCGCAGTCTAATCCGACGGCCAGTGCCGGCGTTTCCGGAGGAGGGCGTGGGCTAGCTTCCTATGCTCCGCCCACCCATCCGCCGCTGGAGGCGGCCACCGGCACCGTCGCGCCGCGCTCGGTCGCGGCAATCCGCAGCCCTGGACCGGGCAGCACCACGATCATCGTTGGTACCAGCGACACGCTCGATACGCTGTCGCGCCGCTATAACGTCTCGCCCGCCGCGATCCTGCAGGCCAATGGTTACAAAGGGCCGCGCACCTTGTCGCCGGGCCAGCAGCTGATCATTCCGCGTCAGACCGCTGTTGGTGCCGCGCCGGCATTGGCAACGCCGGCGAGCAAGCCCGTTGCTGTCGCTGCGGCGCCAGCCGTTCATGTCGTGAATTCCGGCGACACCCTGCTCAGTGTCGCGCGCCACAATCGCGTATCGTTGTCGGAACTGGCAAGAGCCAATGGTCTCGAGCCGACCGCCAAACTCAGGCTTGGCATGAAGCTCACCGTGCCCAGTGCGAAGACGGCGGCAGTCGCGCCGGCTGCGCAGCCGGCAACTGTTGCCGCTCAGCCGGTCGCTGCAGTGGCGCCCGTCACCAAGATGGCTGCCGCGGGCGGTCCCCCGCAAAGCGCGCGGCTCGCCCAGGCCACGGCGACGGTCGAAGACGCAGCCGTCGCCACGCCGGTCAAGGCCACCGACGCCACCGGCGCGCTGCCGACGTTCCGCTGGCCCGTGCGCGGCAAGGTGATTACGAGCTACGGCGCCAAGACCAATGGCAAGTCGAACGACGGCATCAATCTGGCGGTGCCCGAAGGTACGCCGGTGAAGGCGGCGGAGGACGGCGTCGTCGCCTATTCCGGCAATGAGCTCAAGGGTTATGGCAATCTGGTTCTGGTTCGGCACTCCAACGGTTACGTCACCGCATATGCCCATGCGAGTGAACTGATGGTGAAGCGCGGTGACACGATCAAGCGCGGCCAGACCATTGCCAAGTCGGGTCAGTCCGGGGAGGTGGGGTCGCCGCAGCTCCACTTCGAGATCCGCAAAGGATCTTCGCCGGTTGACCCGCTTCAATTCCTCAACGGAGCGTGAGCGGTTCTGATTGGCCGCTGTCGCGCAGTACCTACTGCCGTCGTCGTCCGCGAAAGCGGGCGACCCAGCATTCCAGAGCGCCGATGAAGGTTCGCGAAAGCTCTGGAATACTGGGTACCCCGCTTTCGCGGGGTATGACGATCTATAGTGGAGAGGAGCAGTGCGTTCTCTCCGCCCACGCGATCGCCGCTATTTCCCAGCCAGCTTCACGCCCAGCCGTCCCGCCAGTTCCTGCGTGAACTGCCAGGCGACGCGGCCGGAGCGCGCGCCACGCGTGGTCGACCATTCCAGCGCTTCGCGCTCGAGTTCGGCTTCATCGAGCTTGATGCCGAAGTGGCCGCAATAACCCTTTACCATCGCAAGGTACTCGTCCTGGCTGCAGCGGTGGAAGCCGAGCCATAATCCGAACCGGTCCGAGAGCGACACCTTCTCCTCGACCGCCTCACCGGGGTTGATCGCGGTGGAGCGCTCGTTCTCGATCATGTCGCGCGCCAGCAGATGCCTGCGGTTCGAGGTGGCGTACAGGATCACATTGTCGGGCCGTCCCTCGATGCCGCCCTCCAGCACCGCCTTCAGCGACTTGTAGGAGGCGTCGTTGCCGTCGAACGACAGGTCGTCGCAGAACACGATGAAATGGAAATCCGAACTGCGCAGCAGGTCCATCAACGCCGGCAGGCTCTCGATGTCCTCGCGGTGAATCTCGATCAGTTTCAGGCGCTCGGCCGGCTTGCGATTGACGTTGATGCTGGCATGCGCCGCCTTCACCAGCGACGACTTGCCCATGCCGCGCGCGCCCCATAGCAGCGCGTTGTTGGCAGGCAGGCCATCGGCGAAGCGTTCGGTATTCTCGATCAGGATGTCGCGCACCTGCTCGATGCCCTTGAGCAGGCCGAGATCGACGCGGCTGACACGCGGCACCGGAGCCAGCCGCCCGTTGGGGTGCCAGACAAAGGCGTCGGCGCTGCCAAGTGAATCGGCCGCGCTGGGCTTTGGTGACGCCGCAGACAGGTGCGCTGCGATGGCTTCGAGCGAGCGCGCAATCCTGTCCGCGGTGTCATGTTGGGAGGGTGCTGCCGGACGTTTTGTCGCGGCTATCGGCAATTTACGCGAGCTGGCCTTGGAGGCGGCACGAGGCACTGTTTTACTGGGCTTTTTTGACATCTTGGGGGTTCCTTACCGTGCAGCCATATCGGGCCTTTTGACAACCCGCAAGCGGCCCAAATGAGGGGGCTGGCAGCGTTGCAATTGGGACCGCGGCCGCTATAGTCCGCGCGAATTTGCCCGAACCGGCCTGACGCCAATGCGTCGCCGGTTCATTCCCGTTTCACGAGGATTGTCCGAAATGCTGATTACTCCTGCGTTTGCCCAGGCCGCGGGCGCCGGCGATACCAACAGCATGTTGATGTCGCTGCTGCCGTTCGCGCTGATCTTCGTGATCATGTACTTCCTGATTCTGCGGCCGCAGCAGAAGAAGGTGAAGGACCACGCCGAACTCGTAAAGAACATCCGCCGCGGCGATACCGTGGTGACGTCAGGCGGCCTTGTCGGAAAAGTGACAAAAGTGGTCGACGACGACCAGATCGAATTCGAAATCTCCGACGGGGTCCGCGTGCGGCAGATGCGGCAGATGATTTCGGGCGTGCGCGCCAAGGGCGAGCCGGCCAAGGAAAAAGCCGAGACCGCCAAGGAAGACACTTCGGCGAGTTAGCGCGTTTTCTGATCGCGCACATTCCAGAATCTGACAGGTCAACTCGATGTTGTATTTCACGCGGTGGAAGGCGCTGGCGATCATCCTGACCGCGCTGGCGGTGTGCCTTTGCGCCGTTCCGAACTTCTTCCCGGAAGCGACGGTGAAAACCTGGCCGCAATGGGCGCAGCGTCATCTGGTGCTCGGCCTCGATCTGCAGGGCGGCTCGCACCTTCTGCTCGAGGTCGATGCCAACGCGGTCAGGAAGGACAAGCTCGACCAGGTGCGTGACGACGTTCGCCGCGTCCTGCGCGAAAACAAGATCGTCTATACCGGTCTTGCACCTCGCGCAGACAGCGTCGAAGTGCGCATCACCAAGGATACCGACCTGCCAACCGCGCTGAGCAAGCTGCGCGAGTTGTCGCAACCGCTCGGCGGTCTGCTCGGCACCAGCGGCCAGCGCAGCCTCGAAGTCAGCGACGCCGGCGGCGGGCTGATCCGGCTCACCGTGCCGCCCGCGGCGATCACCGACCGTATCAGGCAGGCCGTCGAACAGTCGATCCAGATTGTCGAACGTCGTGTCAATGAACTCGGCACGGTCGAACCGCTTATTCAAAGACAGGGCAATGATCGTATTCTGGTGCAGGTGCCGGGACTGGGCGATCCATCGCGCCTGATCAAAATTCTCGGCCAGACCGCCAAGATGGATTTCCGGATGGTCGATTCCACCGTTTCGCCGGATCAGGCCATGGCGGGACGTGTGCCGCCGGATTCGGAAGTCCTGCCAAGCGCCGAGGGATCCAGGCAACCCTATGTCATCAAGAAGCAGGTGCTGGTCTCCGGCGGCGACCTGACCGACGCACAGCCCGGTTTCGACCAACGCTCGGGCGAGCCGATCGTGAGCTTCCGTTTCAACACTTCCGGCTCCCGCAAATTCGCACAAGCCACGTTGGAAAATGTCGGGCAACCCTTCGCCATCGTGCTCGACAACAAGGTCATCTCGGCACCCGTGATCCGTGAACCGATCACCGGCGGCTCCGGCCAGATTTCCGGCAGCTTCACGGTGCAGGCGGCCAACGATCTCGCGATCCTTCTGCGTGCCGGCGCGCTGCCGGCGCCGTTGACGGTCATTGAACAGCGAACCGTTGGACCGGGGCTCGGCCAGGACTCGATCCAGAAGGGTGAACTCGCCGCCTATGTCGGCTCGATCCTGGTGATCGTATTCATGTTGCTGACCTATCGGTTGTTCGGCGTGTTTGCCAACATCGCGGTCGCCATCAACGTCGCGATGATTTTCGGCGTGCTGTCGCTATTGAATGCGACGCTGACGCTGCCCGGCATCGCCGGCATCGTGCTCACGGTCGGCATCGCCGTCGACTCCAACGTGCTGATCTATGAACGTATCCGCGAGGAACTGCGTGGCGGCCGCAACGCGATTTCCGCGATCGACGCCGGTTTCAAACGGGCGCTGTCGACGATTCTCGATTCCAACATCACCACCTTCATCGCCGCCGCGGTGCTGTTCTATATCGGCACCGGGCCGGTGCGCGGCTTCGCCGTAACGCTCGGCATCGGCATCATCACCACGGTTTTCACCGCGTTTACGCTCACCCGCCTGATCGTCGCGGGCTGGGTGAGGTGGAAGCGGCCGCAAAGCGTGCCGATCTAGGCATGATCCCGAAAAGTGGACACCGGTTTTCGGAGGAGATCATGCCTTCACAAAATAAAGCGACGAACATGATCCAGCCAGGCTGGATCATGTTCGGGGGAATGCGGAGCCGGCTGTGACAAATTTGGTTCTCATCGGACTCGGCATCCTCATTGCCGTGCTGACCGTGGTCAGCTGCTTCGGCCTGCTGCCGTCGCTGCGGATCGTGCCTGATGATACGCACTTCGATTTTACCCGCTTCCGCCGCATCAGTTTTCCGATCTCGGCGCTGCTCTCGATCTTTGCGATCACGCTGTTCTTCACCCACGGGCTGAATTTCGGCATCGATTTCAAGGGTGGCACGCTGATGGAGGTGCAGGCCAAATCCGGCGCTGCCGACATCCCCTCGATGCGCAACACGCTGGGCGGTCTCGGCCTTGGCGACGTGCAGTTGCAGCAGTTCGGCGGGCCCGCCGATGTGCTGATCCGGGTGGCCGAGCAGCCCGGCGGCGATGCCGCGCAGCAGGAAGCCGTACAAAAGGTGCGCGGTGCGCTCGGCGAGGCCGTCGACTATCGCAGGGTCGAAGTGGTGGGGCCGCGCGTTTCCAGCGAACTTTTGGCCTATGGCCTGCTCGGGCTGATGCTCGCGATCTTTTCGATCCTGATCTATCTCTGGTTCCGGTTCGAATGGCAGTTCGCGCTCGGCGCCATGATCGCCAACGTCCACGATATCGTGCTGACCATCGGCTTC
>Ga0193727_1000754_pt1 | contig 12929 bp, 10 predicted proteins | sample H2c2metaG_FD_143051 | JGI IMG/M metagenome (GOLD analysis project Ga0193727, IMG submission 143051) | Soil microbial communities from a riparian zone of the East river system, Colorado, United States - H2c2 | ecosystem: Environmental > Terrestrial > Soil > Riparian zone | place: USA: East River...
TGTCGACAGAATACTCCTGCGGAATCGCATGCAGCAGCTCCCGGTCCTGCGCCACAGGCTGCGCACGGGCAACATCGTTCGCGCGATCGACATCGGCCTTCGAGATCTCGTCGCCGTTCACGGCCACGATTCCCTTGCTGATCATGGCCCGTACATGCTCGCCGGCGATTCCGGCGTAGATCGTGTCGATCTTGATCCCGGACATTCGCTCTGCATCCTCGATTGCCTTCTTGATCGACTTGGTGGTCTCCTCGATGTCGGATACGACGCCGCGGCGAAGGCCCGTCGTGCGTGCTTGTCCGACGCCAAGGATCTTGAGCGTCGGCCCGCGTCTGCTGTCACCGCCGCCGACGGCCTGTGCAATCAGGGCGGTCGTCTTCGAGGAACCGATGTCCAGGCCAGCGATGATGCGTTCGGGATTCATTGAAGCCTTGCGATGACTTGATCGCGATAGCGGAAATCGAGCTCTCCAACATTCACCTGTCGGCGAGCGAGATCGGTTTCAACCGGAAAGATATCGGCCAAACGCTCTACTGACAGTCCTACCGGAACTCGCACGAGCAACGTTCGGCTCTCCGGCGCCGCATTGTCGCCCGGAACGCCTGCCGCGCGCGGGCTGCGTGAGAGCGCGAGCAGGATTTCACCCCCGCCCGATCGCCTCGCCTCTTCGATGCGCGCGAACAAGCGCGGCTCGGTCGCTCGAATCGCTCCGACGAGCTTAAGAAGAACGGGATCGGTACTCGCAACAATCGGGAGGTCGAGCGATGTGCGCGCGGGATCGATCGGAAGCTCTCTGCCGAGCGAATCAAACGGGAGCAATCCGGTCGGTGTCTGCACCAGCGCAACGGGAAGGTTTTCCCGTATGGTCACGACGAGCGTGCCCGGCATTCGCCGAGAGATATCGACGCTGGAGACCTGCGGGTGCTTCATCACGCGCTGCCGGTAAGGCTCGAGATCATCCCACAGAGACGCGACCGTATCGATCTTCAGTCGCGACACGATGTCGTTCGCCTGGAGATAGCGGACGCCCTTGATCTCGACATTGCGGACCCGGAAGAACGCCATCTGCCGGGCGGCAGCGCGAGTGCCCCACGCGCCGGCCATGATGACCGCGACCAGAAACAGCAGCCCGAGTATCTTCCAGCCCGGCCTTCCCAGTCGCTCCCGGGAAATCATTTCCGTCCTTCCGATTTGGCCTTGAGGTCGACGTTCGTGCTTCGCCCTTCCAGTCGTGTCTTGAGCTCGGGCCCTGTGCGCGTGATGTCGCCCGCGCCGATCGTGATCACCACATCGCCCTCCATCACGAACGGCGCGAGCGCGTCGGCGAGATCGGAGCGCGCGCCTTGCCAGATCACGGCGCGTCCCGCCAGCTTCATCGAGGACGCAACAAGCTCCGACGTGATCCCTGGAATCGGTTGCTCTCGCGCGGGATAAATCTCCGCCAGGAAAACGCAATCCGCCCCGCAGAGAGCCGCCCCGAAGGCAGCGAAAAAGTCCCGAGTGCGCGAGAAGAGATGGGGTTGGAAGGCCGCCACGATGCGCCGGCCGGGATACGATGCGCGGGCGGCCTGCAGCGTCGCCTCGATCTCGGTCGGGTGATGCGCGTAGTCGTCCACGATGGGCACACCCGCGATATCGTAGAGGCGCTGGAAACGGCGATCGACGCCCCCGAACTGAAGGAGTCCATCACGCATCGCGTCGAGTGTGGCGCCGAGAGCGAAGCCGGCGCCGATCGCTGCCAGCGCGTTCTGAACGTTGTGGACGCCCGGCACGCGGAGAGCGACATCGCCAAGGCCGCGGCCATCGTAGCTGACGGAGAAAGTCGTCGAGTGGCCATCCGAGCGCACGTCGCTCGCCACGAGGCGGGCGTCGCGTGATTTGAGCCCGTAACGAATAACCTCGGCACTGGCGGGGAGATCCAGAGATCTCGCGCCCGCGTCGTCGTCGCAAAGAACAATCGCGGCAGCGTCCCGGACATAGCGCGAGAAGGTAGTCCTGATGTCCTCGAGATCGCGGTAGATGTCGAGATGGTCCGCCTCCACATTCGTCACGACTGCGACGGTCGGCGACAGCGCCAGGAAGGATCGATCGTATTCGTCGGCTTCGACGACGAACAACTCGTCCGACTCGTAGTGAAGGTTCCCCTTCCACTCGGCGACGCGCCCGCCGGCGATGCCCGTCGGCTTGAGACCGGCAGCCGCGAGCGCCGCGGTCGTCATCACGGTCGTCGTTGTCTTGCCGTGAGTGCCGGCGATGCCCACCACTCGTCCGGCCGCGACCGCGCGCCCAAGGGCGATGGCTCGTTTCGTAATCGGAATCCCAAGCTCCCGCGCACGCATCAGCTCGGGATGATTCACGGACATCGCCGACGTGACGATCAGCTCGCGCGCGCCCTCGACGTGCTCGGGGCTATGTCCTGTGGCAACGCTGATACCGAGGGATTCCAAATCAACGGTCGAACCTGGATTTGCATCGCACCCGGTGACGGCAACCCCGCGCCGGACGAGCAGCTCGGCGAGCGCGCGCATTCCGGCGCCGGCAATCCCGACGAAGTGAATCGGGCGCTGGTCGGAGTTATCGGGGTGAGTCATCGGCAGTTGCTCGGCAATCCGACTCGCGTCAGCGCCGCTGCTTCTCGGTCTCGACGAGACGGAGTATGTGCTGGGCGATATCCGCCGCTGCCGTTGGCCGCGCGCGCTCGAGAGCCTTTGCGCGCATACCTGCAAGCTTGGCAGGATTCGCAAGCATCGATTCGACAGCGCGGGAAAGCGAATCGGTGTTGAGATCCGCCTGACGAATCATCTCCGCCGCGCCAGCGGCGGCGAGGGCCTTCGCGTTGGCGGTTTGATGATCAGCCGCAGCGGTGGGAAGCGGGACCACGATTGACGGAATTCCCCAGGCGCACAACTCCGCCGTCGCCATCGCACCGGCTCGCGTGAGCGCGAAGTCTGCCGCGCGATACGCTTCCGAGATCGGAGCGATGTACGCCCTGACCTTTACGCGTGCACTGGCGTAGCGCGCGAGCGACTCGTAGTTCGCTTTGCCCGTAGCCCAGATGACGAAGAGATCCGGCGGTAGACCCTGGTCGATCCACGCGGCGACGACGTCATTAATCGCCTTTGATCCCTGGCTTCCACCGTAAACCAGCAGAACGCTTCCCCCCGCCTCGGGGAACCCCCATTTGCCACGCGCCGGCGCCTTCTCGAATGCGTCGGCCGGCGGCGGCTCGATTGGGTTTCCGGAGTCGAACACCTCGGTTTTCTTCGATGGAGAGATGTGGCGGCGCGCTTCGGGAAATCCCAGATGGATCTGCGAAGCAAAGCGGCTGAAGAAGCGGGTAGTGATGCCCGGAAATGTATTCTGCTCCTGGAGAACGACCGGGATCTTGTGCGTCGTCGCGTACCCCAACGCCAACCCGGACGCGTATCCACCCGTTGCGACTACGCACGCCGGAGCCTCGCTGCGAACCTCGCCGGCGATCATTCGCCACGCGCTCATCGCTCCTCGGATTGTCTTCCAGTTCTCCCACGGGCGCGAGCGATAGAGTGGGTGCAGGTCGAGCAGCTCGAACGCCCATCCGACCTGCGGCAGAACGTCGCGCTCAATGCCTCGCTTCGCTCCGATAAAAAAGGGCTCTACCCGGGGGTCAGCCTTCTTGAGCGCGCGCGCGATCGCGAGTCCCGGGTAGAGGTGTCCACCCGTACCGCCTCCCGCGAAGATGATCCTCATCTGGCCGGGAGCGCGCGAAGAGCGAGTGGATCTGTCGCTGCTCCGCCAAATACCCTTTCACGAGAACTGCCGATGTTGACGAGGATGCCGGTCATGATGAGAGAGAGAATCAGGTTCGAGCGGCCATAGGAGATGAACGGTAGCGTCAGTCCGGTGGTCGGAAGCAATCCCGTTGCCACACCGATATGAAGATACGCGGTCAACACCATTGTGACCGTCAATCCCACGGCTACCAGCTGCAGGAAGGGCGTCCGCGCCTTGCGGGCGATCCTGAACCCGAGCGCCGCATACAGCGCGAAGGCGAGAACGAGCAGCACAAGCCCGATGAAACCCCACTCTTCCCCGATGTGTCCGGCGATGAAGTCGTCGTAGCCGAATGGGAGAAATCCGTACTGCTGGCGGCCCTTTCCGAACCCCACGCCAAAGATCTGCCCCGAACCAACGGCTATCAGCGACTGGCGCAACTGATAGCTGACTTCAAGCGGGGCGGCGCCGGGATCAAAGAACGCCGACATTCGGAGGAGGATGTAGTTGAGCCTCTCGATCTTGACATACAACAGCGGGATCAGCATCACGCCGAGCGCCACAAAATGTCCGATGCGCACGCCGCCGGCGAAGAGAATGATCCCGAGCACCAGGGTGAACATCATCGCCGTCGAGACGTCGGGCTCCAGCATCACGAGAATGTCCAGCGCTCCGATCACCACGAGAAATGGCAGGATGCCTTTCGTCAATCGTCTCAGCGCGGGGCCTTTCTTGATCAAGAGCATCGACGTCCAGATGACCACGGCGAGCTTTGCCAACTCCGAGGGCTGCACAGAACCGCCGAACAGATATCGGCGGGAGCCGTGAATCCGGGGAGCGATCCCCGCCGTGAACGGAAGGATCACGACCACAAGAAGCACGAGCGAAAGTATCATGATGGGCCACGCCCATTTTTCCCATACTTCCGCATCCATCTTGGCGGCCACGGCGAAAAGCGCGACGCCGATTGCCATCCCCACAACCTGGCGGATCAGAAGGTGCGCGTGCCCGTAACCCGCCTGCATCTCGACGATCGCACTCGCGCTGTAGACGGTCGCGAGACCGAACGCCAACAGAATGCCGGTGAGTATGACCAGCGCTCGGGCCTCGAAGCCCATGCGCCAGCGGTGAACCAGATCCATTGATGCTTCCATTACGCTTCCTTCGCCGCCAGCGCCCGGAAGCGCTCGCCCCTTTCCTCGTAGTTCGAGAACATGTCATAGCTGGAGCACGCCGGGGACAGCAGCACCGCCTCGCCCACGTTTGCCGCCGCCCGCGCGGCCCGCATGACCTCCTCGAAATCGTCGCCGAGTCGCACGACGTCGACAACCGGACGAAGATCAGTCGCGATTATCGTTGCCGCTTCTCCGTACGCGATCACCCTCTTCACTTTTCTGCGCACTGCGTCCGCCAGCGTTGCGTAGGTCTCGCCTTTGTGCCTGCCCCCAAGCAATAGGACGGTCGGACGCTCCATCCCGTCAATTGCGACTGCGGTCGAGCTTACGTTGGTCGCCTTGGAATCGTTGATCCACTGCACTCCGCCGAATTCCCCCACCAGCTCGAGCCGGTGTGGCAAGGAGCGAAACGTCGTCAGTGCCTTGGCGATTCCCTTCCGTGCTTTTGGCGTCTGGTGCGAGCGGTCCGCAGCCATCACCGCGAGCGATGCCGCGAGAGCATTCCCGACATTGTGCTGGCCCAGAAGCGGAAAATCCGCGCGCGCCAGCAACGGCGCTCCCATGACCACCAACTGTCCAGTACGCGCATCAAGCGACGCCTCTGCTTTCTTCGATACCGAGAACCAATGCTTGTGGCCGCCAACGTCGCGCACCATGCGAACGACGGCCTTGTCGTCCTTGTTCACAACCCAAACCGATTCCGCGTCGGCGTTGGCGAAGAGGCGCGCCTTGTCGGCGAAATACTCCTCAACGCTCGAATACCGGTCGAGGTGATCCGGGCTCAGGTTCGTGAGGACCCCCACCGCCGGCTTGAGGCTCGGCGTGTCGTGCAGCTGGAACGACGACATCTCGAGCGAGATCCATTTCGGCTGTTGCTCGCGCAGCGCAATCTCGGAGAGCGGCGTTCCAATGTTGCCGGCCTCGGCCGCATCAATGTCCAGTCCGCGGAGGAGGTGGGCGATAAGCGCGGTCGTCGTCGTCTTGCCGTTCGTGCCGGTGACGGCGATGATGCGGGGGCCGTCGATGAAGTTGAGCGCGACCTCGACCTCGCTCGCGATCGGGACGTTATTCTCGCGCGAGGTCGAGGTCGGCCTGGCCGAAGGGGGGACGCCCGGGCTGGTCACGACAAGACCAGCGCGCGCGATACGCTCCACATGGTGGCGGCCGACATCGACGACGGCGCCGAGTCCCCGCAGCTCCTCCGCGACCTTGCCAGTTTCGGGCGAAGTTGCGACATCCGAGGCGTAAACCGTGTAGCCGTGCTTTCGAAGCAGCATGACCACGGCGCGACCGCTCCGCGCGAGACCGATCACGGCGATCTCGCGCTCGCGCGGCACGAGCTCGCGCGGCGTCATCTCAATTTCAGCGTGCTCAGGGCAATGAAGGCGGCCAACACTCCGAGGATCCAGAATCGCACGGTGACCTGCGCCTCATCCCACCCCTTCACCTCGAAGTGGTGGTGCAGCGGTGCTCGTTTGAAGACCCGGTGCTCCCGTGCGTACTCGAGTCCGTATTTTCGCTTACGGTACTTGAACACGAACCGCTGAATGATCACGGACATCATTTCCGCCACGAACACGGCACCGACCAACAGCAGCAGGAATTCCGACTTGAGGAGAATTGCGACGGCAGCGAGCGCGCCGCCAAGCGCCAGCGAGCCCGTGTCGCCCATGAAGACTTCGGCCGGATGCGTGTTGTACCAGAGAAATCCAATACACGCACCCATCAGGGCGGCACAAAATACCGTGAGCTCTCCGGAGCCCCGCAGGAAATAGATGTGCAGGTACTGACTCGCAATCATGTTCCCCACGACGTAGGCGTAGAACGCGAAGGTCAGCGCTGCAATCGCGGTGAGGCCCGCCGCGAGTCCGTCGAGCCCGTCCGTCACGTTGACGGCGTTGCTCGTTCCTGTCATCACGAATGTCACGAACAGCACGTACAGCCATCCCATTCCCGCCGTGAGCGGAACGATCAGTATGTATTTGTAGAAAGGAAGCGTGGTCGATGCTCCGGGCAGACTCGACAACGGGTGCTTCCACAGGTAGTAGCCGACCGCGAAGCCGAGCGTCACCTGGCCGACCAGTTTGTACTTCTCGACGAGGCCCGTGTTCTTCTTTCCGGCCAACTTCTGCTTGAGCTTGAGGAAGTCATCCAGAAACCCGATCGCGCCCATCCAAGCCATGCAGACCATCGCGATGAGGACGTAGCGGTTGTCGAGGCGAGCCCACAGCAGCGTGCTGGTGAGCGTCGCTCCGAGAATGATCAAACCGCCCATGGTCGGCGTTCTGCCCTTCTGCTGGTGGGCGTCGGGGGTTCCTTCGCGAATGACCTGGTGCAGCCGCATTCGGCGCAATCGTCGCATGATTCCGGGGCCGACGATCCAGGTGAGAAGAATCGCGCTCACTGCGGCGCCCGCGGCGCGAAAAGTTATCCACTGGAAGAGTCGCAGAAACCCGAAGTGCGGCAGTCCTACGAATGGAATGAGCAGCCAGTTCAGCACTATGCGGTGGCCCAGGTAGTTAGATGTGGAACAAGACGCTCGAGCTGCACACCCCGTGATGCCTTCAGCAAAATGATCGCATTGCGTTGCAGCCTGGCCTGGAGCTGCGGCCAGAGATCCTCGACATCCGGCGCGGTGATCACGCGCTCGCGCTCGTTCTGCCTCTCGAGCGCGGGCGCGAACTCGCCGATGCCGGCGACGATGTCCGCCCCGGATGCCAACGCGAGACCCGCGATGTCGGCGTGGCACTGCTCCGACGCTGCTCCCAGCTCTCGCATCGTACCTAGGACGATTACCCTCTGCCGTCCGCTACCTGTTCCCTGTAACAACTCAATCGCGGCTCGGGTGGATCCCGGGTTCGCGTTGTAAGCGTCGTTGATCAGCGTGACGTCACCGACTTGCTCCCACGCCGACCGCATCTTGGGCTGCGGCATCCCGGCGATTCCCGCGGCGGCGTCCTCGTAGCTCACGCCACACTCGCGGGCAACCGCGAGCGCCAGCATCGCGTTTCTGAGATTGTGAAGGCCCCGCACGGGTGGACGCACCGTAACGCCTCCAATCTCGATCACGCCAAGGCCGTCTGGCCCGATCTCCCACCGGTCCGGCTTCAGATCCGCATTGCTGTCGAGCCCGGCGACGACAACGCGCTTCGCCTTCGCCCGAGCCGCTTCCGCAATCTCGGGTTGGGCGGATGGCGCGATCGCCACGGCGACGCCCTCGTAAACCGCGGCCTCCTCCCGCAACACACCCGCGAGATCGCCGAGACCTTCGAGGTGCTCCTCCGCGATGGACGTGACCACCGCGATGTCGGGCTCAGCGATGTCCCTGAGGATCGCGACCTCGCCCGGCAGGCTCGTGCCAAGCTCGATGACCGCCAGCTCGGCCTCATGTAGGAGCGCGAGCAGAGTGAGCGGCACTCCTACCCGGTTGTTGAGATTGCCGGTCGTAGCGTGAACGTCATAGGAGCGGCCGAGCGCAGCTTTGAGGAGGTCCTTCGTGCTAGTCTTTCCGTTGCTCCCCGCCACACCGACGATCGTCTTCCCCCACGCCCGGCGCCAGTAGTGCGCGAGCGCGCCCAGAGCGATGAGCGTATCGCGCACCTCGAAGATCGGAACACCCAGCGTGTCGAGCTTGGGAGCGCGCGAAACGACCAGTGCCGCGGCGCCATCCCGAACCGCATCACGCAGATAGTCGTGGCCATCGAACCGTTCCCCGCGCAGGGCGACGAATACGTTCCCCTTTCCGATCTTGCGCGTGTCGGTCGTGATTCCCGTCAGCTCGGCGGGTCCATGAGGCAGTTTCCCAACGGCCTGTTCCGTGAGCGCCGCGGCAACTCGATCCAGCGTCCAGAACCCGGTGCTCAAGCGTGACTCCCCGTCAACTCTTTCACGATTTCCTTTTCGTCGAATGGGTAAGAAGTCGTTCCGCGAATCTGATACGTCTCATGTCCCTTGCCGGCGAGCAGCACGATATCGCCGTCTTCGGCAAGAGAGATCGCGCGCTGAATGGCGCTGAGGCGGTCGGTCACGCGCTGATGTTTCGAGCCGCGCATGCCGGCTTCAATATCGTCGATGATGGCATCCGGATCTTCGGTCCGCGGGTTGTCACTGGTAACGATAGCGCAATCTGCTCCGCGCTCGGCGATCTCGCCCATGAGCGGCCGCTTCCCCTTGTCGCGATCTCCGCCGCATCCGAATACCACGATCAGCTTGCCGCGCGTGAAGGCGCGCGCGGTCCGGAGGGTTCGTTCGAGCGCGTCAGGGGTGTGCGCGTAGTCCCGGAGCACAGTCGGACGCGTCGATATGATCTCGAGCCTGCCCGAGACCTGCGGCACAGAGTTCAACCGCCCGGCGATAGCGACAGGCGTTTGTCCCAGCGCGAAAGCCGCCGCGGCGGCGGCAAGCGCGTTCTCGACATTGATGTCACCGATCAGCGGCAGAGAAACGGCGGCGGAGCCGCGGGGCGTCACAAGGCGCCACTCGCTCCCCTCTGATGTGAAACGAATGTCCTGCGCACCAACGTCGGCGGACGCGCGCGAAGCAAACGTAAGCGGGCGGGAACGAGGTTTGAGCGATTGCCACTCCGGAGCATCCGCATTTACGATGACGGTGCCCCTGGGCTTCAAGTAGTCCAGCAGTCGCGCTTTTGCCTCCAGGTATTTCTCCATCGTTCCATGATAGTCCAGATGATCGCGCGTGAGATTGGTGAACACCACGACATCGAACTCCAGGCCATCAACTCGCCTCTGATCGAGGCTGTGCGACGACACTTCCATCGCGACCGTCCGTACTCCGCGATCGACCAGCGCGCGCAGGATCCTTTGCAGCTCCACCGGACCGGGAGTGGTGAGGCCGCTTCCGCCTGGTAATATCTCCCCATCACTGCCGACCAGCACGCCCAGAGTTCCGATTGACGCACTCGAGGCATCGCCTTCGTCGAAGAGGTGGCGCATGATCGAAGTCGTCGTCGTCTTTCCGTTCGTTCCGGTGACGCCGAGCAGTCTCAAGTTGCGGGCCGGATCTCCGTAGGCGGTCGCCGACGCGACCGCCGCGGCCCGGCGCCCTTCCCGCACTACCAGGGATGGCAGCGACGTTCGTGCTGGATCTTCGACGATGGCAAGGGCAGCGCCGCGCTTTGCGGCCTCACCGAGATAGTCGTGTCCGTCGCTATTCCATCCTCTAACGGCGATAAAAAGCTCACCAGGCTCGACCTTGCGGCTGTCGTCCGAGATACCACTTGCCTCTTCCGGAATCGCGCTACTCGCGCTGACCAACAAGCCACGCTCCGCCAACGCGGCTTCTATTGCGTTGACACTAACCCTCATTCCAGTGGCCGGCTCAGCTGAACGAGTGTGCCGGGCGCAGCGATTGTACCGGCGACGGGAAATGTCGAGGCCGAAGATGCCCTGAGGATTCGCACGCGGAATCCCGCGCCGTGGAGCCGTGTCACCGCTTCGCGAACGGACAGTCCACCCACATCGGGCACGGGTCGCGGCGCAGTCGCTGGGCGGCTCGGCTTGAGCGAGCCTGGCAGCTCGACCATGTACGATGTGGTAGCCTCGTTTGCCTCACGCTTCGCCATGTTCCTGCTCGGATCGTACGATTCCGGCGCGGGGCGGTCCGGCTCCTTCGATCGTTGCTCGACGGCGGTCTTCTCGGACGCCGCCAGGTCTTCGCGATCGAGCGCCGCGTCGCGTGCAGCGAGCGCCGCACGCAGCACGATCTGCGTCACGGGCGCGGCGATGTCACCGCCCGCGTAGTGCGCGCCCCTGGGATTGTCGAGCTTGACCAGGACGACGTACTGCGGATCATTGCCGGGAAAGAGCCCGACGAACGAAGCCGTATAGTTTCCGGCGACGTAGCCCGCGTTCTCTGATGTGCGGCGCGCGGTGCCGCTCTTGCCCGCAACCTCGAAATTCGCCAGATCGGCCTTCGTCGCGGTGCCTTCGCGCACGACCGCGAGAAGCAACTGCTGAATCGTGCGAGCAACCTCGCCTGACATCACGCGCCGGATGGAGCGCGTCTCGGCACGATAAAGAACCTTTCCATCGGCGGACCGCACTTCCTTCACGAGGTGGGGCTCGAGGATCTCTCCGCCATTTGCGATTGCGGCGTACGCCGTCACGAGCTGGAGCGGTGTCACCGCGATCTCGTAGCCCATGAGGATCGATGCGCTGGTCTGCTTCGACCACGCCTTCGGCTCGCGCAAAGTCCCGGACGCTTCCGCCGGCAGCGGCACGCCGAGCGGCATTCCGAACCCGAGATCCCGGAAGGTCTCATACTTCTGGCGCGGCGTCAGCCGCTGCCCGAACTCGACGATGCCGACGTTGCTGGAAAAGCGGATGACGTCGGCGAGCGACAGCGACTGCGCTTTATGCATGTCGGTGATGATGCGCCCATCGATCTCCAGCTTTCCGTTGTGGGTGTCGACGATGTCGGTGGTCCGTGCCCGCCCGTGCTCGAGCAGGGCCGCGGCAACGAACGGCTTGAGCGTCGATCCCGGCTCGAACGGCTCCGTCACGGCGGTATTGGAGAACGTCGTCTTTCCGACTCTGTTGCTGGCGAGCGCGAGAATTTCTCCGGTGTGCGGATTCATCACGACGATGTCTCCACCGTCCGCGCGCAGGCTGTCGACGGCAATCGAGAGCTCGCGCTCACAGATGTCCTGCAGCGTGTTGTTGATCGTCAGCACCACGGTCGATCCGGCTTTGGGCTGCTCGGTCCAGGCGTCGGGCGAGTCGAGCGGACGGCCGTCCTTGTCGCGCGCCAGTCTTACTCGGCCCGAGTCGCCCCGGAGCAGTGTGTCGAGGGCGAGCTCCAGCCCATCGAGTGGATTTCCATGTCCGTCGAGAGATCCGACGATGCGTTTGATGCCTCCCGAATTGGCATAAACGCGCTGAAGGACCGGCGTCAGGTGGATCCCGTTCAACTTCGAGATCGATGCGACGTCTGACGCAGTGTAGAGCCCCGGAAGATCGATCCAGCGCTTTCTGCGCGCGATGGCGGAGTGGACCGCGGCCGCGTCAACGCGCGCGCGGTGGAGCGCCTTGAGAACGAACGCAGTGTCACGCACTTCGGGCAACGCGACGGCAACGCGTGTCATCTCCCGACTTTCGACGAGCGTGTTTCCGCTCGCGTCCTGGATTTCTCCGCGCGGTGCGGACTGCGCGCCCGCGAAGAAATGCTGCCGCTTGCCACGAGCGACCCAATCCTTTCCCTCCACGACCTGCACCTTCGCCGCGCGCACAACGAGCGCGATCGCGAAGAGCACGAAGAAGGAATGGACGATCGCGACGCGCCTGGGCGTTTTCATCTCGCGGTGCGTGGGAGTATGACGACCTGTTTATCGCTGGGGATGTGCATGCCGAGGCGACGCTCCACGGTCGTGCCGAGAGTCTGTCTCGAGGAGGCATCGCGAATCTCGCTCTCGAGGCGGGCGCGCTCGCCTTCCAGCTCCACGCGCTTCGCGTCCAGCACGGCGAGGTGCTCCGATTGGCCGATTCCGATCGTGCGCCGCCACACGATCGCGAGCGCGACAATCACGAACGCGCAGAGTATGAAGGCCACGCGGGTCCGCCCCCGGAATGCTACGCCGCTTTTCGCCATGCTCGTAGTCTGGCGCTGCGCGAGCGCGGGTTTGTGCCCGTCTCGGCCGAACTGGCCGCGAGCGCACGCTTGGTCAGGACCTCGCCCAATGCCTTGCCGCGGCAGGTGCAGTGCAGCTGCTTCGGCGGGCAAATGCAGGACTGACTCCATTCGCGAATAGTGTGCTTTACGAGCCGGTCCTCTCCGGAGTGGTAGGAGATCACGGCGAGCACGCCCGCGGGGTCGAGCCGGTCGCGCAGCAAGGGCAGCGCCTTCTCGAGGGCGGCAAGTTCGTCGTTGACGGCGATCCGCACGGCCTGGAAGAATCTCGCGAACTCGCTGGGGCCCGTGCGCGCTCCGTAGGCACCGCGAATCGCGTCGACCAGATCATCGCTCACGCGCATCGGCTTTCGCTCG
>Ga0193727_1000755_pt1 | contig 12928 bp, 13 predicted proteins | sample H2c2metaG_FD_143051 | JGI IMG/M metagenome (GOLD analysis project Ga0193727, IMG submission 143051) | Soil microbial communities from a riparian zone of the East river system, Colorado, United States - H2c2 | ecosystem: Environmental > Terrestrial > Soil > Riparian zone | place: USA: East River...
GGCCGTCGGCCTTGCCGGAATGATAGTGATAGCGGACGATGCGCTCGGCGACATTCAACTCGCGTTGAAGGGCGACGGACTTGCGTTGCTGGGAGCTTTGGCCGTCGTCGGATATTTCATCATTGGCCGCAAGGCTCGAACCAGGATCAGTTTACTCGGATACGTGACGCCGCTCTACGCAGTGTGCTCATTGTTCCTCTTGATTTGGGTGCTGGCAACGGGCGGCTCACTTTGGCCCTATAGCGGTACGCAATGGATTTACTTCACGGCGCTTGCGGTGGTGCCAACGATACTCGGTCACACAGTCTTCAACTGGGCGATCAAACACGTAAGGCCGTCGGCGATCTCGCTGGCGTTTCTCGGAGAGCCGGTGGCGGCGAGCGTGCTGGCGTTCATTTTCTTTGCTCAGCGGCCGCCGCTCGCAACCTTCATCGGCGGCGCACTGGTGTTGACCGGCGTCTACCTGAGCCTGTCCGCGCCACAATCAAAGTGATAGATTGGCCTTGCCAACGCTCCGATACCGCTGCCTTTTTTTCCAATCGGTCGAATATCGCTTTCCAATCCGGAATGCAAAATCTAAAATCCAAAATCGATGACCACCGATCTCTCGAAACTTCGCGAACTGCTGGCTTCTACGGTGGTGGAGGTCGAAATAGCGATCGACACCGCGACACATCCCGACTGGACCGAGACTAAGGAGAATCTTCTGAAAGCCATCGACATCGTTCGCAGGCTCGAGCGGGATCAGACGTGGTCGAAGCTCTCGAAGAAGAGGTGAAACACAAGTTGAATCAAATGGGCAAACATCCGCGTGAGTCTGTCAAAGTCGTGTCATCGGTGGTCAGTGCAGCATAGACTGCGGATGACGCTGATTCGATAGATTTGCACGAATTTTAATACCGTCACTAGATGAAAGACCATTCAACACGCGGGCAGACTGAGGCCATCAACGAGATGGAAATGTATTATGAGCTGCACGGCGCCGCGGACCCGCTCGTGTTGCTGCATGGCTTCACTGGATCGGGCAGCAACTGGGAACCCTTCATCGGCGATCTGGGCAAAGAGCGCCAACTGATCATTCCGGACCTGCGCGGCCATGGCCGTTCAACAAATCCCTCGAATGTGTTTACGTTTCGACAATCCGCGCTTGATGTCTTTGCCTTGCTCAACCGATTGGAGATCGAGAGATTCAAGGCGATAGGCCTTAGCGGCGGGGCCAAAACTCTTCTTCACATGGCCACGCAACAACCCGGTCGCGTGGAGGCGATGGTTTTGATCAGCGCAGCGCCGTACTTTCCAGAACAGGCCCGCGCCATCATGCGTCAAATGACTCCCGAGAGCAGGAGTGAAGAAGAGTGGCAAATGATGCGGCAATGGCATACGCATGGCGACGATCAGATCCGCGCGCTCTGGTTGCAGGGAAACGGCTTCAAGGACAGCTACGATGACATGAACTTCACGGCGCCATACCTCTCGACGATCACAGCGCGAACACTGATTGTGCACGGCGATCGAGATCCGTTCTATCCGGCCGGCATCGCAATGGAAATGTATACCGCTATTCCTCGATCGTACTTATGGATCGTTCCGAACGGAGGACACGGCCCCATCTTCGGCGAGCTGAAGGATGGTTTTGTCGAGGCCGCGTCTGCATTCTTACGGGGCGAATGGGAACGTGAGTAGTGTGATAGTACGAGATATGCACGACAAGAACCATTTTCGGGCTCGATGCATCCTGGGTGTTGTGGCCGCGCTGATCCTTTCACTCTCGGCAGCAGCTCAACAACCTCCGCCTCCAGGGAGACTAGTCGATGTTGGCGGGTGGCGAATACACCTCAACTGTACTGGAGACAACAAGCGGAACAGCCCGACCGTTGTGCTCGAGTCTGGCTCCGGAGACTTCTCGTTCGATTGGAGCTTGGTGCAACCAGGCGTGTCACGCTTTACTCGTGTGTGCTCGTATGATCGCGCTGGTAACGCCTGGAGCGACCTGGGCCCGCGGCCACGCACTATGAAGCAGATAGCTTATGAGCTGCACACAGCGCTGATCAAAGCCGGCATCAAAGCGCCATACGTGCTGGCAGGCCAATCCGTAGGCGGATTGCTGGTGCGGACATTCGCAAGCCAGTATTCGAAGGAGGTCGCCGGGATCGTCCTGGTTGACAGCACACACGAAGACACTCAGCTCTTCATGAACGGCAAGATCCAGCGGATGCGGGAGCTCTCTCAGGGAAGAACAATCCCCTCGATTCAGACCGCTATCTCTACCGCTGACAAAGCAATCTCTGCCGATGAAAAGCGGCAAACTGACGAGCTGCTAAAACAGATCGGGCCGCCCAAGATCGAACCGCCGTTCAATCGACTGCCGCCCGATATTCAACAGACGCGACTGTGGGCATTGGCGCAGCCAAACCATTACGTGGCAGACAATGACCCTTACTGGGCGGAAGAGTTCGCTGAAATATACGCGGCGCGAAAGACACACCAGTATCCGCTTGGCGATATCCCGCTTATCGTGCTGACGCGCGGCAAGAGTGAGTATCCGGATGCGGAGACGGGCAAGCAGCTTAACGAAGAGCGAAAGCGAATGCAGTCAGACCTGCTTAGTCTCTCGCAGAACAGCAAACAGGTCATAGCGGAAACCAGCGGCCATCATGTTCAACTTGACGCTCCGAAGCTGGTGATTGATTCTATCCGCCAGGTGGTCGATTCGGCCGTGCAACGTACGAGAAAAAGGTGAAGAAAGAAAAGGATCGAGGCTGAATTAAAGTGAGGCTGACATGCTGAGCAAACAAACGATCCCAATCTTTCGCATTTTCGATCTGGCTAAGGCGAAGGAATTCTATGTCGAGTGGCTGGGCTTCACCGTCGATTGGGAGCACCAATTCGAAGATAACACGCCGATCTATATGCAAGTCTCGAGAGACAACCTGATCCTGCATCTCAGCGAGCATCACGGCGATTGCTGTCCCGGAGCCAAGATCATAGTCAACACTGATAGCGTTGAAGAACTTCACCGCGAGATTACCGCCAAGAACTACAAATACAACCGTCCGGGGCTGGAGACTCCTCCGTGGGGTGTTTTGTGTTTCACAGTCATCGATCCATTCGGCAACAGGATTACTTTCAGCCAGGACCTCAGGTAGCTGCGCCACACTGTTATGAAAAGCCTGCAACAGCGGCATTGACGAAGGGCAAGACCGAATTCACGTTGTAAATGGCGCTTCGAGCGATTGTGAACCAGCGATGAGCAAGCCAAAAACAAAGACTCGCAAGAGCCAGGCGGGCCCTGTGACCTTCGAGACGGTGCGTCAGCTTGCGCTCGCCCTTCCCGGCGTTCAGGAGACGACGTCGTACCGCACAACCGGCTTCAAGGTCAACGGAAAGCTGCTTGCCCGATTCCACCAGGACGGCGAATCGCTCGTCCTCAAAGTCGAGTACGCCGCACGCGAGGTCTTAATGGGCGCCAATCCGAAGACTTTCTACATCACGGATCACTATAGCTGTTGGCCATGGGTGCTCGTGCGGCTCTCAAGTGTCGACAAGGGGTTACTGCGAAGTTTGATCGAAGACGCGTGGCGCGGCCTTGCGTCCAAGCGAGCGATCGCCGCCTTCGAAGCGAGTCGCGATTAGAATCAGGGGCGACCAACCTTCAGGCTGCTTGTTCACGCAGCCCGGCAATGGAGCAATCAATGCCCGAGCTAACATCATTTGCCGAAATCGAAATTGAATTCATTCAGCGTGTTCACGCGATGGTGTGGTGCAGCATGGCTACGCTTGATACCAGAAATCGACTGCGGTCTCGCATACTGCATCCGATCTGGGAAGGCGCGGTCGGATGGGCAAGCTCCAGACCTCAGTCGCTCAAGGCCAAGCACCTCGCGCACAACTCCTACGTTACGCTTGCCTACATCGCGAACATCGAGAAGCCGGTTTACGCGGACTGCAAAGCGGAGTGGGTGGAAGGCGCAACGGCCAGGCAGCACGTCTGGGACTTGTTCAAGACGACTTCCCCGCCTGCAGGAGTTGATCTTGCAAAGATCTTCAAGAGCGTGGATGATCCCGAGTTCGGGGTGCTCAAGTTCACGCTCTGGAGGATTGAACTATACGATGTGACGAACATAGCGAATCGAAGAGTCTGGAGGGCCGCTGGCGAGAGGACGACGTCTTGAAACGATAAAGCGATAGTAGTCCCGAGGTAGCATAGCCTTTAGTCTGTGTCTGAACCGAGATAGAACAAACCCCCATCGGACAAAGACTAAAGTCTATGCTACTTCCGGGACTACGAACTCGTTCAAAGGAGCAGATGAATGGGAAAGAAAGATCCGCGCGTAGACGCTTACATTGCCAAGTCCGCGGACTTTGCAAAACCGATACTAACTCACCTTCGAAAGCTTATTCACGCCACGTGCCCAACGGCTACGGAGACCATCAAGTGGGGCTTCCCGCACTTCGAATACAAAGGCCCAGCCGATCGCGCCGCGCGCGTACTGTGCAGCATGGCTTCATTCAAACAGCACTGCGCGTTCGGATTCTGGTACGCGGAGAGAGGTCCGATGAGCGGCAACAGTCAAGCTGGTGAAGCCATGGGACAGTATGGCAGGATCACCAGCCTCGCTGACTTGCCGAAGGAGAAGGAGTTGGTTAAGCAGATCAAGGAAGCGATCAAGCTTCACGATGCCGGCGTCAAACCACGCGCCGTCGCGAGAACAACCGAGAAAAAAGAACTGGAGGTACCGGACTACTTCACTGCGGCTCTAAAGAAAAACAAGAAGGCGCTCGCGACTTTCGAGCAGTTCAACTACACCAACAAGAAAGACTATCTCGATTGGATAACCGAGGCCAAGACTGACGAGACTCGCAAGAAGCGCCTCGAAACCGCCATCGAATGGATGTCGGAAGGAAAGTCGCGTAATTGGAAGTACATGAAGAAGTGACCGGTTCGCTTGTGAACCGCTCGCGAGAATATCACGGTGACGCCGAGCCTCAAATCGATAACAGGTAGGGAAGAGGGACTTGTCCCCGCTCCTTTGTCTTCATCGAAACAGACAGCGGGGACAAGTCCCTCTTCCCTACTGTTATCAAGCCGCCCCGCCCCGCTTGCATCCGGCTACTCGCTTTGATAGCCTCGGAAGCTGGTCAGCTAGTTGGCCGGCATCTCTCGTGCGACAAAGCCAAAGCTGAGTTGCACGAACTCAAAAACGACGCACTTATCGAGGTAGCACGATGCTGGCTGGCGAAATTCCCGAGGCGCTGACTTTCGACGACGTTTCCCTGGTTCCCGCTCGAAGCGGAGTCCTTCCGAACGAAACCGACGCCTTAACCCGCTTCTCTCGCAACATCCCCCTGAACATTCCCATCTCGTCCGCCGCAATGGACACTGTCACCGAATCGCATCTCGCGATAGCCATAGCGCAACAGGGCGGCATCGGCGTCATCCATAAGAACCTTCCCATCGACGCTCAACGCGACGAAGCTGACAAGGTCAAACGCAGCGAGTCGGGAATGATCGTCGATCCGGTCACGATGACGCCCGATCACCCGATCGCGGAAGCGATGGAGATGATGGACCGTTACCACATCTCAGGCGTTCCGATCGTCGAAGGCACCGGCAGGCTGGTTGGCATTCTCACCAACCGCGACTTGAGATTCGAGACGCGGCTCGATCTGCCGATCAGCGAAGTGATGACTAAAGAAAACCTGATCACCGTGCCGGTCGGAACTACGCTCCACGAAGCAAAGGCGATTCTTCAAAAGCACCGCGTCGAAAAGCTGCTCGTCGTAGACGAAAACTATCGGCTTAAGGGCTTGATCACGGTCAAAGACATTCAAAAGGCGATCAAGTACCCGCTCGCAGCAAAAGACACCCTTGGCCGCCTGCGTGTGGCCGGGGCCGTAGGCGCAGTGGGAGATTTTCTCGAACGCGCTGAAGAACTGGTGCGCGCGAGAGTGGACGCCCTTGTCGTCGACACCGCGCACGGGCACACCGAGAGCGTGATCGGCGCCGCAAAGAAACTGAAGAGCCGCTTCCCGGAGATCGACGTTATCGCCGGCAACATTGCCACTGCCGAAGCGACCAAGGACTTGATACACGCCGGAGTCGACGCCATTAAGGTTGGAATGGGACCTGGCTCGATTTGCACGACTCGCGTTGTAAGCGGCGCCGGAGTCCCGCAGATCACGGCGATACTGGACTGCGCGCGCGCCGCGCGAGGCTCGGACGTTCCAGTCATTGCCGATGGCGGCATCAAGTACTCGGGCGACATCGCAAAGGCAATCGCTGCGGGAGCCGACTCGGTAATGATAGGTTCGCTGTTCGCGGGAACCGACGAGAGCCCCGGCGAGATCATCCTGTTTCAGGGCCGCTCGTTCAAGGCTTATCGAGGGATGGGTTCGATCTCCGCGATGAAGGAAGGAAGCCGCGATCGCTACGGTCAGGGCGGCGAATCGCAGATGTCCAAACTGGTGCCCGAAGGCATCGAAGGCCGCGTCCCACACAAGGGACCGCTGGCCTCACTGGTACATCAACTCGTAGGCGGGTTGCGCGCCGGAATGGGCTACTGCGGATGCAGAACGATCCCGGAGTTTCAGGAGCGCACGCGCTTCATTCGCGTCAGCCCCGCCGGCTTGCGCGAGAGCCACGTCCACGACGTGATCATCACGAAGGAAGCACCGAACTACAGGATAGAATGACGGGGCAAAGAGCAAAGCGCCAAGGGCAAAGCGCAAAAGAGTTAGTAAAGTGCTCTCAAGCCTTCGCTCTTAGCACTTTGCCCTTTGCTCTTAGCCCCTTGCCCTTTGCTCTTATGCCTCTTGACGTGAAAAGAATTTGGGACGCTTGCGGACGGGCCTTCGACCGTTTCAACTCAAGCTCGGACTCCTACTCAGAGATTATCGAGCGGCCGGCGATAGAAAAACTGGTCGGCAGGATCAAGGGCGCGCGAGTGCTCGATCTCGGCTGCGGAGCGGGTCCGTATTCGATCTGGTTCGCAGAATGTGGCGCGCAGGTGACCGGCCTGGATCTCTCGGAGACGATGATCTCGCTCGCCGCCCAGAAAGCCGAAGAGCGCGGGCTTCGAATCGACCTGCAAGTCGCGGACATTCGCGAGCCCCTGCCGTTTGGCAATGCCGAGTTCGATCTCGTCTTCACTGCAACAGCGTTGCACTACGTCGAAGACCTCGCGAACCTGTTTCGAGAGATCGGTCGCGTGATGAAAGGATCCGGCCGCTTCGTAGCAAGCGTTTTGCATCCGATGTCGACCGCGTACTTTCCGCTGCCGAACGGAGAAGATCAGCGCGAGCCGCACTACTTCGGCGAACTGTTGCGTTCAATCGAGACTCCGTGGCTCGGATATGGTGAAGTTCCCGACGAAGGCCGGCGCATCGTCTGTCATCATCACACGACTGCCGAGTACTTCAATGCGCTTGTCGCGGCCGGTCTGCGCGCCACGGATTTGTCCGAACCCGAACCCCCGGAGGAGTATGCTTCGCAGAACGCCGCGCGGTTCGAGGAAGCGATGCGAGTGCCGGTCTATTTGATCTTCAAAGCGGAACCTACGAAGGCTGACTAAACCAAGGCGCCTCCGCGTCACCTGTACGGGCGTCCCTCCGTGGGCGCCTCGCCGCTTATCCTGCTAAGTCCGGCGAGGAGGGGCGCCCGCGGAGGGACCCCCTTACAGGTTGAATAATCGGTCAATCGTCCGAAGAATACTGCGCTACCTTCGCTTGCCGCCAAAAGAACCACGCTCCTACAATACTTTCAGTCGCCATTTGGGCGGCATCGTACTTGCACTTCAGGAGACTCGAAGCGCGATGAAGACCAGCAGGATCATCTACAATCCGATGTCGGGACGCCCGGGGCGGCGTGCGCAAAATGTGCGCGCCATGCAGCAGCTTCTCGATACCCGCGGCGTGGCTGCTGAAGCGGATGCGACCGCAGGACCTGGTGACGCGATTCACCTTGCTCACAAGGCTGTCGCCGAACAAGTTGAGCTGGTAATCGCCTACGGCGGCGACGGAACGGTCAATGAAGTCATTCAAGGTCTCGCCGGCAGCCACACGCCGCTTGCGATTTGGCCGGGCGGTACCTCGAATGTCGTGGCCAGAGATCTGGCACTGCCTCTTAACATCGGACAACTCGCTGAAATCATCGCCAACGGGAAGACGAAACGCATCACGCTAGGCCGCGCAACGTGGGTTGGCGTGGGAGTTGGGGGCTGGGGGTTGGGGGCTAGTGAGACGGGAAAAAACCAACCCCTAACCCCTAACCCCCAACCCCTAACTAACCCCCAACCCCCATCAAGGTACTTCCTGATGATGGCGGGGATAGGGCTTGATGCTTCGGTCGCGCGCGGTGTCAACATGAGGCTAAAACGGAGAACCGGAGAGTTGGCCTACTGGCTTTCCGGCGGCAAGCATCTGCTGACGTGGCAGCCTGAAATCTTCACGCTCGAAGTCGACGGACGCAGCTTTGAGAGCGCGTTCGCGCTGATCGGCAACGGCAAGGGTTATGGCGGTCGGATGATGATGACTCCGAATGCGAAGCTTGACGAGTCGTTGTTCGAAGTCTACGTCTTGCCGCCGCTTGCCAACAACCTGGCTTACCTGCGCGCGCTGGTCGCTTGCATGCGGGGCAAGCCGGAAACCGCTGGCGCCGTGTTGGTCAAAGGCAAACGCATAACGGCGAACTCGTCTCGCCAGCCCTGGGTCGAAGCGGATGGCGAGATCATTGGCCCGCTGCCGATGACATTCGAAATTGTGCCGGACGCGCTTTCGGTAATCGTTCCTTAGTAGCATAACGTCCAGTCGGCGAATGACAGTATGAGGAGTGTTCAAATGGGTGCGGCACTGATTCCATTCTTGATAGCAGGAGTTCTTATCTCGAATTCAATTCCGGGGACGAACACGGGTGCAACTGGGCCGGCGCGGGAGTCGGCGATCGCCCCAAACAAGACAGGAACTTCGCCCGATGCCGCCGAGTTCGAACGCTTAAGGATCGAAGGCAACGACGCGGTGTACAGCCTCGACTATAAGACGGCGCGAGAGATATTCACTCGAATGACCAAGCTCGCGCCCGAGCACCCCGCAGGATACGTCTACCTTGCGAACAATCTCTGGCTCGAGACCCTCAACGCGCGCCGGCGCTTGACGACTTCGGTGTACACCGGCGGTGGGTTCTACTTGCAGGACGCGAACGAAGACAAAGCCGATCCAAAGCGCGATCGCGAGTTCAACGACCTGATCAAGCAAGCGGTCGCCGCCGGACGCGCCCGGCTCGTCAACAACCCAAAGGACGTCGAAGCGCTGTACTACCAGGCATCGGCGCTTGGGCTGCGCGCGGCTTACAGCACTTCGGTGAAGCGGAGCTTTAGACGAGCGATTGGCGATGCAAACGACTCGGTCCAGATTCAACGTCAGGTAGTCAAGCTCGATCCCGAATACATCGACGCCTACCTTAGCATCGGGCTCTACGAATACGTGATTGACAGTCTGCCGCTGGGTTGGAAATTTCTGGCTCGCCTAGCCGGATTGAAAGGCTCGAAGAAGAAAGGCATCGAGCATCTCGAGCTTGTGACGCGACGCGGAAAGTACGCGGTCGACGACGCGCGGGTCGTGTTGATAGGCTTATACAGCAGACAGAACCAGCCGGAGAAGTCAGTCGAGCTGATCACGCAACTTGCGACAAAGTACCCTCGCAACTATCTGTTCGGAGTAGAGCGAGCAGGGATGCTGTATCGGATGGGGCGCGCCGATGAGGGCGCTCGCGTGTTCGGCGACTTGCTGAAAGATGAACACATCGCGCAGTCGGCGACTGATCTCGTGCGCTATCAGTGGGGCGAAGCTTTGGCGGAAAAGGCCGACTACTCGGCTGCCGTCGAGCAGTACAATGAGGTGAAGCGCTGGACCAGGTCCGACCCTGAGCTGGTCTCGCTTGCTCACCTGCATAGCGGCGAGGCGCTCGATGCATTGGGCAAGCGCGAACAGGCGCTCGCAGAGTATCAGGCGGTCCTAAAGCGCGAGAACGTCTTCGGCTCGCACAAGCTCGCGGCGCAGTACATGAAGAAGCCTTACGTCCCGGCTAAGAGCTGACGACCTGCTCATCTGGGGACCGAGGATCTCATCTCAAGCTTCGCTTTGCAATTCACCGCGTCAAACAGGTAGGGAAATCCGTCAGGGTCAACGGGCACCGAGGTTTCATCGAGTTTGATGTTGACCGAACGTAGTGCAGGAGCTATCGCTCGCAAATCTGACGGGCACGCGCCGTTCGCTTCCTTCCACTTGGCCAGGACCGAGTTGATCACGTCCAACTCATCGAGCGAGCGCAACTGCTTCAAGCGACCGACCGCCTGCGCGCTTATGGTTTTCTCATCGCTGGTGAGATAGCCGGTGTAGATCGCTCGGGCAGCTTCGCGGCTTCCTCCCTTGATCCGCATCAATCCGGCGAGGTCGCGCATCCACCATCGCGCGCCTTCGATCTGGCCGCCCCGGTCATACCAGTCGGCGGCTGTCGCGTAAAATGCCGGCCGATCTTCAAGTCTTGCGGCGTTGCCCAGTTGCCAGTAGATATAGGCGATGTCCTGGTAGAGCCGCCACTCGTTGGGATTTTCGCGAATGCCTTTTTCGAGCAGCGCAATCGCGGCTAGCATGTCGCGTTCAGGCAGAAAGATGGCGCCGAACCGGTAGGCCGGCAGATGATTCGGATCAAGAGTGACAACGATGTTGAGCAGCGGGGCAAGCAGCGGCATGTCGATATCCGCGGTGCTCCCCGCGTTCAGCGGCTTGCCGCTATCGATCAACTTGCGGCCAAAATACTGAAGCGTGCGAATCCAGTAGATGTCAGCCGCTAAGCCTTCCAGCCCAAGGCTCATCTTTCTTATGGTCTTGCCCGAAGAAAGATAAAGCATTTCCTCGGTTCTGGTGTCGCTTGCCGCCGCGCCATCGATCCAGCGCTGCAACGGGTATAGCAACAACATACCAAGGACTAAGACAAGGCCTGGCTTAATCTGCTTCATCGCTGTGGCCTACTTGAAATTCCGCTTCTGAAAGATCAGCACCGCCGCCGACAACAAGATTCCGATATAGACGACCGCATAAACAGTTGCGGCCAGCGCCATCCGTGCCGGAACGATTTTCCCATGGGAAGCTTCGGTTATGAACGAGAAATTCGACAAGTGCGGCACGAGGTAGTAAATCACCTTCAGCACCGCCTGGGCGACGACCGAATCCGAGATAGCTGCCATCTGCAGCAGGTCCCCGCTGAAGTTTCCGATTATGTAAACCGCAAAAGAGAACAACGCCGAAAGAAGCGGCGTGGAGAAGCTCGAAAACATCAGCGCGACCGCAATCAACAAGGCCAGCTCGAGGTAAACGAGATACGCCGCAGCGAGCACGGCTACCTGGAGCCGCACGAAGCCGCCGTTTACATAAAGGATCGCAAGCTCTGTGGCCAGCAGCATCACGGCCGAGTTTACGAGCAGAGTTACACAAAGCCCGAGATACTTCCCGACAATGAACTCATAGCGATGAACCGGTTTTGACAGGAGGTTATAGATGGTGCGCTTGTCGATCTCCTTGTAGACCAAGCCGACGCCAATGAATATCGCTATGAAAGCGCCAAACACCAGCATCGCGCTCAGGCCAAGCGCGGCAGTGAACTCGCTCTCGATATTGACTGACAGGTCGCTGACGAATACAGACGCGCCGACGAGGATCAGCACGAAGAGTATCAGGTTGTAAAGCACGCGGTCGCGAATCGACTCGCGAAACGTGTTCAGCGCGATCGCTCGAACGCGCGCTCTTCCGGTCGAGCTAAATTCAGACGGCGCCGCCGCCGCAACCTCCGCAACTCGTGTCTCAGTCATCGCCATTGCTTAGTGATTACCTCGCAAGTTTACCAACAGATCGCCCGGCCATCGAAAGAAATCATGGAGCGCCGGCTTCGCTGCGAAGCCGGCTTAATCGCTCATCTATTCTGCCAACGAGGTTCTGGTCTCTTGTAAGCTCGCGTCCACTTGTCAGCGTGCGTCGGGCATCGTCTAGCCGGCCAAGTTTCTCATAGGCAATTGCCAGCTCGTAACAGGCTTCGGCATCGGGCCCGGCTCGAGCAACGCGCTCAAACTCGCGGGCAGCTTCAGCGTAGCGGCCCTGGCGCGCGCTGCACATTCCGAGATTGAAGCGCACGGCAGCGGCCTCGGGTCTCACCTTCAGCGCCGCGACAAAACTCTGTTCCGCCGATGCGTAATCCTGCCTGATGAAGTAGAGCGTTCCTAGATTGTTCAGCGATTCGAATAGCCCGGGATCAAGGTCGAGCGCGCGTCTAAAACTCTTCTCCGCTTCGGCGCCGTCGCCGGCGTTCTCCGAAGCGCGGCCCAGCGCGTCGAACACAACCGCTTCGTCCGGCTTAATTCCGGCAGCTCGAGCAAGCGCTTCGTGCGCTTCGGCATAGCGGCCGGCGTCTATTAGCGCGAGTCCCGCGTTGTAATAAGCAGCCCAGTAAGAGGGACGGATCCGCGCCGCATTCGACCACAGCTCATAGGAGTTTGCCCAGGGGCGATTCTCCTGCGCCGTGCCCACAATGCCTATCAACAGCAGCGCAACTATCGCAGCAAGGCTCAGCTTCGCGCGCCGGATCTCGGGTTGAGCGGTCAGCTTTTGGAGATTGTCCAAGCCGCCGAGCCTGGTAAGACTGATCGCGACCAGATAAGCGACGCCTGCTACCGAAAGGTAAAGGTAATGATCGAACACCAGATACTCTTCACGCGAGACCTGGCCGAGCTTAAGTACCGGCAGCAGGGGAACGAAGATCATCAGCAAGGACACCCAAACTTTCCGGCTGACTCGTTTGCGAAACGCAATCAACGCGATCACTCCTAGCGATAGCAAAATCGTGGGCAACACGAACATCGGCGATGCTGCGGTGGTCACGAAT
>Ga0193727_1000756_pt1 | contig 12927 bp, 10 predicted proteins | sample H2c2metaG_FD_143051 | JGI IMG/M metagenome (GOLD analysis project Ga0193727, IMG submission 143051) | Soil microbial communities from a riparian zone of the East river system, Colorado, United States - H2c2 | ecosystem: Environmental > Terrestrial > Soil > Riparian zone | place: USA: East River...
TTGATGACACGGCGGTAGAGATCGTTGAGATCGGAGGTCGCGAAGCGGCCGCCATCGAGCGGCACCAGCGGACGCAGGTCCGGCGGAATCACCGGCACCACCGTCAGGATCATCCACTCCGGCTTGTTGCCGGAATAGCGGAACGCCTCGACGATCTTCAGACGCTTGGCGAGCTTCTTGTGCTTGATGTCGGATTCGGTTTCCTGCATCTCGACGCGCAACGACGCCTCGAGCTTCTCGAGCTCAAGCCCCTTCAGCAATTCGCGGATCGCTTCGGCGCCGATCATGGCGGTGAAGCTGTCCTGGCCGTATTCGTCCTGCGCCTTCAGATACTCGTCTTCCGACAACAGCTGACGGTCCTTGAGCGCGGTGAGGCCGGGCTCGAGAACGACGTAGTATTCGAAATAAAGAATCCGTTCGAGATCCTTCAGCGTCATGTCGAGCAGAAGGCCGATGCGGGACGGCAGCGACTTCAGGAACCAGATATGCGCGACCGGCGCGGCCAGTTCGATATGGCCCATCCGCTCGCGCCGGACCCGCGACAGCGTCACTTCGACCGAGCACTTTTCGCAGATGATGCCCTTGTACTTCATGCGCTTGTACTTGCCGCACAGGCACTCATAGTCCTTGATCGGGCCAAAGATGCGCGCGCAGAACAAGCCGTCACGCTCGGGCTTGAAGGTGCGGTAGTTGATGGTCTCCGGCTTCTTGATCTCGCCGTAGGACCACGACAGAATCTTCTCCGGAGACGCGATTGAAATCCGGATCTGGTCGAAGACCTGAGCCGGCGTCGTCGGATTGAAAAGATTCATAATTTCTTGGTTCATGGTCTTCTCCTCGCGTGCCGATCGTCACCGGCAGCAAATTCGAAAATTTCAGTCACACGCCCTGCTCAACGTCCGAGCGAGGCGCGGGATGCCCGGCACAAGGCCGGGCATGACGCTTTTGGTTACTCAGCAGCCTCGGATGTCGTGCCGCCAACCTTGGAGTTGTGCAGGTCGACGTTGAGGCCCAGCGAACGCATTTCCTTGACCAGCACGTTGAACGATTCCGGGATACCGGCTTCGAACGTGTCGTCGCCGCGCACGATCGCCTCGTACACCTTGGTACGGCCGGCGACGTCGTCCGACTTCACGGTCAGCATTTCCTGGAGCGTGTACGCCGCGCCGTAAGCCTCGAGCGCCCACACTTCCATTTCGCCGAAACGCTGGCCGCCGAACTGCGCCTTGCCACCCAGCGGCTGCTGGGTCACGAGCGAGTACGGCCCGATCGAACGTGCGTGGATCTTGTCGTCCACAAGGTGATGCAGCTTGAGCATATAGATGTACCCAACCGTCACCTTGCGATCGAACGCGTCGCCGGTCCGGCCGTCATAGACGGTCGATTGTCCGGAAGCGTCGAGACCGGCAAGCTTCAGCATCTCCTCGATGTCGGCTTCCTTGGCACCGTCGAACACCGGCGTCGCGATCGGCACGCCGTGACGCAGGTTGCCGCCAAGCTCCATCAATTCGGCGTCGTTGAGCGACCTGATGGTTTCCTCGTCGCCGTAGATCTTCTTCAGGGTCTCCTTTAGCGGCTTGATGTCCTGCTTGGCATAGTAGGCGTCGATGGTCTGGCCGATGCGCTTGCCGAGGCCGGCGCAGGCCCAGCCCAGATGGGTTTCGAGAATCTGCCCGACGTTCATCCGGCTTGGCACGCCCAACGGATTGAGCACGATGTCCGCATGGGTTCCGTCCTCGAGGAACGGCATGTCTTCGATCGGAACGATCTTGGACACCACGCCCTTGTTGCCGTGACGGCCCGCCATCTTGTCGCCGGGCTGGATCTTGCGCTTCACCGCGACGAAGACCTTGACCATCTTCATCACGCCGGGCGGCAATTCGTCGCCACGCTGCAGTTTCTCGACCTTGTCGAGGAAGCGCTGTTCGAGGCCCCTCTTCGATTCGTCGTACTGCTTCCGCATCGCCTCGATTTCAGCCATCAGCTTGTCGTTGGGCGAAGCGAACATCCACCATTGCGAACGCGGATGCTCATCAAGCACCGCGCGCGTGATCTTGGTGTCCTTCTTGAAGCCCTTCGGACCGGCGATGCCCTGGCGGTTTTCCAGAAGCTCCGCCAGACGGCCGTACACGTTGCGGTCGAGAATCGCCTGCTCGTCGTCGCGGTCCTTGGCAAGACGCTCGATCTCTTCCCGTTCGATCGCCAGAGCGCGCTCGTCCTTGTCGACGCCGTGCCGGTTGAACACGCGGACTTCGACGATGGTGCCCTGCACGCCCGGAGGCACGCGGAGCGAGGTATCGCGAACGTCGGACGCCTTTTCGCCGAAGATGGCGCGCAGCAGCTTTTCTTCCGGCGTCATCGGGCTTTCGCCCTTCGGCGTGATCTTGCCGACCAGGATGTCGCCGGCACGCACTTCCGCGCCGATATAGACGATGCCGGCTTCGTCGAGGTTCTTCAGCGCTTCTTCCGAAACGTTCGGAATGTCGCGGGTGATTTCCTCGGGGCCGAGCTTGGTATCGCGGGCCATCACCTCGAATTCCTCGATGTGGATCGAGGTGAAGACGTCGTCCTTCACGATCCGCTCGGAGAGCAGGATCGAATCTTCGAAGTTGTAGCCATTCCACGGCATGAACGCGACCAGCACGTTACGGCCGAGCGCGAGTTCGCCGAGATCGGTCGAGGGACCGTCGGCGATGATGTCGCCCTTGCGCACGAGATCGCCGACCTTCACCAGCGGACGCTGGTTGATGCAGGTCGACTGGTTGGAGCGCTGGTACTTCATCAGCCGGTAGATATCGACGCCCGACTTGGTGGGATCGAGATCCTCGGTGGCGCGAATGACGATACGGGTGGCGTCGATCTGGTCGATCACGCCGGTCCGGCGGGCCGCGATCGCAGCACCGGAGTCCCGCGCGACCACGCCTTCCATGCCGGTGCCGACAAACGGCGCTTCGGCGCGCACCAGTGGCACGGCCTGACGCTGCATGTTCGAGCCCATCAACGCACGGTTGGCGTCGTCGTTCTCCAGGAACGGAATCAACGCCGCCGCCACCGAAACCAGCTGCTTCGGCGACACGTCCATGTAGTCGACCTTGTCCGGCGTGATCATCAGCACGTCGCCGGAATGGCGGCAGACCACGAGGTCGTCGGTGAAGCGGCCCTTGGCGTCGAGCGCCACGTTCGCCTGCGCGACGTGATAGCGGCCCTCCTCCATCGCCGAGAGATAGACCACCTCGTCGGTGACGCGGCCGTCCTTGACCTTGCGGTAGGGTGTTTCGACGAAGCCGTATTTGTTCACGCGCGCAAACGTCGCGAGCGAGTTGATCAGGCCGATGTTCGGGCCTTCCGGGGTCTCGATCGGGCAGATTCGGCCGTAATGGGTCGGATGCACGTCGCGCACCTCGAAGCCGGCGCGCTCGCGGGTCAGACCACCAGGGCCAAGCGCCGAGAGACGGCGCTTGTGGGTGATTTCCGACAACGGATTGGTCTGGTCCATGAACTGCGACAGCTGCGACGAGCCGAAGAACTCGCGCACCGCGGCGGCGGCCGGCTTGGCGTTGATCAGGTCCTGCGGCATCACGGTGTCGATATCGACACTGGACATACGCTCCTTGATCGCGCGCTCCATGCGCAGCAGGCCGATACGATACTGGTTCTCCATCAGCTCGCCGACCGAGCGCACGCGCCGGTTGCCGAGGTGATCGATGTCGTCGATTTCGCCCTTGCCGTCGCGCAGGTCGACCAGCGTCTTGATGACTGCGAGAATGTCTTCCTTGCGCAGCGTGCGATGGGTGTCGGGCGCATCGAGTTCGAGGCGCATGTTCATTTTGACGCGGCCGACCGCGGACAGGTCGTAGCGCTCGCTGTCGAAGAACAGCGACTGGAACATGGTCTGGGCCGAGTCGATGGTCGGCGGCTCACCGGGACGCATCACGCGATAGATGTCGAACAGCGCGTCTTCACGCGTCATGTTCTTGTCGGCGTGCAGCGTGTTGCGGATATAGGCGCCGACATTGACATGGTCGATGTCGAGCAGCGGCAATTCCTTGTAGCCGTGCTCGTTGAGCGCCTTCAGCGACTTCTCGCTGATTTCCTCGCCGGCCTCGGCGTAGATCTCGCCGGTCTTGGGATTGACGAGGTCCTCGGCAAGGTAGTTGCCGACCAATTCCTCATCCGACAGGCGCAGTGCCTTCAGGCCCTTTTCCTGGAGCTGACGCGCGGCACGCACGGTAAGCTTCTTGCCGGCCTCAAGCACAACCTTGCCGCTGTCGGCATCGATCAGGTCGTTGATCGTGCTGTAGCCGCGAAAACGGGTGGCGTCGAACGGCACGCGCCAGCCTTCCTTGGCGCGCTTGTAGCTGATCTTCTTGTAGAACGTGCTCAGGATGGCTTCGCCGTCGAGGCCGAGCGCGAACATCAGCGAGGTCACCGGAATCTTGCGGCGGCGGTCGATACGCGCGAACACGATGTCCTTGGCGTCGAATTCGATATCGAGCCAGGAGCCGCGATACGGAATCACGCGCGCGGCAAACAACAGCTTGCCCGACGAATGGGTCTTGCCCTTGTCGTGGTCGAAGAACACGCCGGGCGAACGATGCATCTGCGAGACGATGACGCGCTCGGTGCCGTTGACGACGAAGGTGCCGTTCATGGTCATGAGCGGGATATCGCCCATGTAGACGTCCTGCTCCTTGATGTCCTTGACGGACTTCGCGCCGGTCTCTTCGTCGATATCGAACACGATCAGGCGCAGCGTCACCTTCAGCGGCGCCGCATAGGTCATGCCGCGCTGACGGCACTCGTCGACGTCATACTTCGGCGGCTCGAATTCGTAGCGGACGAATTCCAGCATCGACGTACCCGAGAAATCGGAAATCGGAAACACCGAGCGGAACACCGCCTGCAAGCCTTCGTCCAGCCGTCCGCCGACAGGCTCGTCGACCATCAGGAACTGGTCATAGGACGCCTTCTGAACCTCGATGAGGTTCGGCATCTCTGCGACTTCCTTGATGTGTCCGAAGAACTTGCGAACGCGTTTGCGACCGGTGAATGTCTGCTGCGCCATCGTGGCCTCTCATTTCGTCGCCCGTCAGGGGCGAACCTTCCGAAGCGCGATTGGCATCGCCCCCGGGTTGAATTTCGACACGTTTCCGAAACTTCGAAACCTAATGTCAGGATTTTAATCCTGAATTTGAGCCCCAGACCTTCAGAACGCAAAACGACGCGCGGGGCGCTTGACCGCACCCGCCCGTCTAAACCTGGTTAGTCACGGACCGAAAAAGCCCGAAATTGCCTGTCTCCCAACGGCACGCACAGAAACGCTGCCGTTCCCGCCGCCAACCGTGCTTTCGTGCTGCCGCCCCGATATGGGATGGCAATCGTGGAGATTCGAGGGGTAAGCCAGCGAATCCCCACACGTTCCTGTGTACAACGTGCTCCGGGCTACCCCATTCACGTCTCTTTTGCCGCGATTCCCGGGTTTGGCACTGCTCACCCGGGAATTTCGCTCGAATAACACGTGTTACCTGAGCTCGACCTTGGCGCCGGCCTTCTCAAGCTGAGCCTTGATCTTCTCGGATTCGTCCTTGTTCACGCCTTCCTTGACAGGCTTCGGCGCGCCCTCGACGAGGTCCTTGGCTTCCTTCAGGCCGAGGCCCGTGATGGCCCGGACTTCCTTGATGACTTCAATCTTCTTCTCGCCAGCGGCCAGCAGGATGACCGAGAACTCGGTCTTTTCTTCAGCCGGCGCAGCAGCGGCAGCGGCCGGACCGGCCACCGCGACGGCGGCGGCAGCGGACACGCCCCACTTTTCTTCAAGCAGCTTTGCGAGCTCGGCAGCTTCGAGCACGGTGAGGCTCGAGAGGTCGTCTACAATCTTCTGTAAGTCAGCCATTGATCTGTTTCCTTAAGCGTATCGGTTCGAACCAGGTTGATTTAACGAAGGGCGTCAGGCCGCTTCGCTCTTTGAGGCATAGGCCTGAACCACGCGCGCAAGCTTGGCCGCGGGCGCAGTGGTGAGCTGAGCGATCTTGGTCGCCGGCGCCACAAGGAGGCCGAGGAGCTTCGCGCGCAATTCATCCAGTGATGGCAGGGCGGCAAGTGCCTTCACGCCATCGACATTCAGGACGGTTTTACCCATCGATCCGCCGAGGATGACGAAGTTCTCATTCGTCTTGGCGAATTCGATGGCAACCTTCGGAGCTGCCACCGGATCGTTTGAAGTCGCGATCACGGTCGGTCCCTTCAACAGGGCGCCGATGGCAACAACGTCCGTGCCTTCAAGAGCAATTTTGGCAAGACGGTTCTTCGAGACCTTCACCGATGCACCCGCCAGCTTCATCTGCATGCGCAGTTTCTGCATCTGGGCCACGGTGAGGCCGGAATAATGAGCCACGACCGCAACGCTGGTGGTCTTGAAAAGACCGTTCAGCGCCTCAACCGCGTCCTTTTTTGCCGCTTTTTCCACAGCAAGCTCTCTCCGGTTGGCGGCCTTTGCCCAAAAAGGCAGGACCGCCGGGTTACACCCATCGTCCCGCCCAAAACCTGACCTCGAGACATTCCAGTCTCAGGACACGTCGGGCACGACGACATTTGAAAAGCCTGCCCTCCCGAGCCCAAAGGCCGCGGGGTGTCGAGGTTCGAACCAAATCCGCACCCGTCGCTGTCAGCGACGCAAAGCGAAATCCGGTCTTCACCCGTCTATGCAGGCCGTGAGATTAAGCCGTTGAAGAAACTTGCGTTTCGTCGCTGGCGCCTGCAGTCTTGGACAGGATCGAGATCTTCCGGAACGCCGAAAGACCTCTGCGCACATCCCTCCAAAGCGACGGGTTTTCTCATCCTTTCGAGCAATCCATGCGGATGTCCTGAAAGGAATGATCTCCTATCGTATCGGGTTTTCGGAATGCGAGCACAGACGTGCCAGCAACGGCCAGCACGCCCGGAAACGATTGTTTAACGACTCTTTTCCGGCTTGCCAAGGGCTAATTTCCGGCATTTTAGGACCACGAAGGGTCCTATTTTTTTGTCCCGATTCGTCACACGGCCCCCATCGCTCGTCTTGGCCGCAGGAGGTTCCCATGCGCAGGTCCATCGCAGCCGTTTTGGCGGTACTCACCGCGCTCAACGGATTGATGATGTTGTTGGCCGGCGCGGCCTGGTACGAGAGCGTGCCGGGAGTATCCGAGACCGGTCCCTATAACCCGCACTTCATCCAGGACATAGGCGCAGCATTCCTTGTCGCCGGTCTGGCGCTTGCCGCACGCGTCTGGCGGCCCCGGTATTGGCCCGCGGCAGTTGCCGGCGCGGGTTTCCTGGCTGCCCATGCCCTGCTGCATCTCGCGATGATCGCGTCGGGGCACGATCATTATGCCGCCTTCGACCTGATCGCCATCGTGCTGCCGTCGGCCCTCGCCCTCTTTTCCGCCTTTCCTGACCCAGGAGAAGGTGATGCGTAGTTGGATCGCGCGACGCTCGTGGGTGAGCACGATCCCGCGCGAAGGACTCACGCCGTGGTCATGAACGGTTGAGCCTCACGACGCGGCTCACCTCACCGCATAAGCCAGTGGCTTGCCGGCAAAATACGCCTCGAGATTGGCGATCACGCAGTCCTGCATCGCCAGATGCGAGTCCAGGGTGTGGCCGCCGATATGCGGGGTCAGCACGACATTCGGAAACGCGGTCAGGGCATCCGGCGCATGCGGCTCTTTCTCGAACACATCGAGACCGGCGCCGGCGATGGTCTTGTCGGTGAGGGCTGCTACCAGGGCTTGCTGATCGATGGCCGAACCGCGTGCGATGTTGACGACATAGCCGTCCTTGCCCAGTTTTTGCAGGATCCCGGCATTCACGGCGTGATGGGTATCCACCCCGGCGCGAACCGCAACCATCAGAACGCTGCACCATTCCGCCAATGCCTCAAGGCTCGGCAGATATTGATAGGGCACATCATGCCTGCTGCGGCTGAAATAGGCGACCTCGGTCTCGAAAGCCGCAACGCGCGACGCGATCTTGCGGCCGATCTCGCCCATGCCGTAGACGCCGACGCGACGGCCGGGATTGCCGGGCTGCGGCCTCATCAGCGGCGAAGGTTTTGCGGCTGACCAGTTTCCGCTTCGCACATACTCGTCCGCCGGCAGCAGGCGTCGCGTGACAGCCAGCATCAGCGTCACCGCCAGATCGGCAACCGCGGACGCATTCGCAGCCGGACTGTGTCCGACCGCGATTCCGCGCTGAGCCGCGGCGGCAAGATCGACGCCGTCGTAGCCGGTGCCGTAACAGACGATCGCGCGCAGCGACGGCAGGGTATCCATCATCGCCGCCCCCAGCGGCGTTCCGCCTGCGGTGATCATGGCACGAATGCCGGAGAGCTGGTCTGCCGTGAACACCTCACGCGGCGGTTTGCCCGCCGCATGCATCAGTTCAAACCGCTGGCCGATGCGCACCATCATGGCTTTCGGGAAACGTGAATAGATCAAGACTTGGTCCGGCATATTTTCTCTTCCGTCATGGCCGGGCTCGTCCCACGGCCATCCAGGTCCGTTCTCTCGCGAGAGAAGAAAGACGTGGATGCCCGGCATCGCAGACTAGTTTACGCAGTCTGCGCAAAAACAGACTGCTATGGCCGGGCATGACGACGAGGGGCGAAACCTTATCAATAAATAAGGGGCGGAATCGGTTGCCCAATTCCGCCCCTGGTTTGTCTTAAGTCGTTTTCGACAGCCTAGCCGAGCACAGTGCCTGGCTCAACCTTCACGCCCGGCCCCATGGTGGAGGAAACCGCCACGCGCTGGATGTAGGTGCCCTTGGCCCCCGCAGGCTTCGCCTTGGCGACCGCGTCCGCGAGCGCCTTGACGTTCTGCACCAGCTTCTCTTCCGAGAACGACGCCTTGCCGATGCCGGCCTGCACAATGCCGGCCTTCTCGACCCGGAATTCGACCGAGCCGCCCTTGGCGCCTTTTACGGCGTTGGCGACGTCCATCGTCACGGTGCCGATCTTCGGATTGGGCATCATGCCGCGCGGTCCGAGTACCTTACCGAGCCGGCCGACCAGCGGCATCATGTCGGGGGTCGCGATGCAGCGGTCGAAATCAATCTGACCGCCCTGCACCTTCTCGACCAGGTCCTCCGCGCCAACCACGTCGGCACCGGCCGCCTTGGCCTCTTCGGCCTTGGCGCCACGCGCAAACACGCCGACGCGCAAGGTGCGGCCGGTGCCGTTCGGCAGTGTCACCACGCCACGTACCATCTGATCGGCATGGCGCGGGTCGACGCCGAGATTCATCGCAATCTCGATGGTCTCGTCGAACTTCGACTTGGCGCGTTCCTTGACCATCTTGATGGCGTCCGCGAGCGGATAAAGCTTCTCGCGATCGACGCCCTCGCGGGCCTTCTTCAAGCGTTTTCCAATTGCCATGACCGTTACCCCGCCACCTCGACGCCCATCGAACGGGCTGAGCCCTCGACCATCTTCATGGCCGCTTCGATGGTGTCGCAATTCAGATCTTTCATCTTTGCTTCGGCGATCTCGCGCACCTGGGCTTTGGTCACCGCGCCGGCCTTGTCACGGCCCGGCAACTTCGAGCCCGAGGTGAGCTTGGCCGCCTTCTTGATGAAGAACGACATCGGCGGGGTGCGCAATTCGAAGGTGAACGAACGATCGGCGTAGATCGTGATCACCACCGGAATCGGGGTATTCTTCTCTTCCTTCTGCGTCTGCGCGTTGAACGCCTTGCAGAATTCCATGATGTTGAGGCCGCGCTGACCAAGCGCGGGTCCGATCGGGGGCGAAGGGTTCGCCGCACCGGCCGGCACCTGCAATTTCAGGTATCCGGTCACTTTCTTTGCCATCTGTCACTCCTCATGTTGCTCCGGACGATCCGGAAGCTTCACAGGACCGTGGTGCGGTTCAATGGATGACTGGCGATCATCCATCTCCTCCCACGGCTCTTCGGAAGCGTCGCCGCTTCCACTTTCGTCATGCCCGGACGTGATCCGGCAATGACGTCTCGATCAGACCTTCTCGACCTGAGCGAATTCCAGTTCGACCGGCGTGGCGCGCCCGAAGATCGACACCGCGACCTTCACGCGCGAGCGCGCCTCGTCGATTTCCTCGACCACACCGGAGAACGACGCGAACGGGCCATCGGCCACCCGCACGTTCTCGCCGATCTCGAACGACACCGACGCCTTCGGCCGTTCCACGCCTTCCTGCACCTGGTGCAGGATCCGCATGGCTTCGGCTTCCGAGATCGGCATCGGCTTGTTTTCCGCGCCGAGGAAGCCGGTCACCTTCGGCGTATTCTTGATGAGATGGAAGGCTTCGTCGGTCAGCTTCATTTTGACCAGGACATAGCCCGGGAAAAACTTGCGCTCGGCGTCGACCTTGCGGCCGCGACGCACTTCGGTGACCTTTTCGGTCGGCACCAGCACCTGCTCGAACAGTTCATCGAGCCCGCGCTGCTTCGACTGCTCGCGGATCGATTCCGCGACCTTCTTTTCGAAGTTCGAATAGGCGTGGACGATATACCAGCGCTTGTCCATCGTTTGAGTTCCGGCGCTTGCCATCAGTGAATACCGAGCAAAAAGGTGACGAGAACACGGATGATCTGATCCGCAGCGAAGAAGAAAATCGAAGCCAGCGCCACCATGACGAACACCATGATGGTGGTGATAGTCGTCTCGCGGCGCGTCGGCCAGGTGACCTTGGCGGTCTCCGAGCGCACTTCCTGCAGGAATTTGAACGGGCTGAAAGCCATCGTTGATTTGATCCGCGTCCGTTAAGACGATTTTCGGGTTTAAGGAAATCCGAACAGCCCTCTAGCGCCCAGCCCTCTTTAGAAGGATGAGCCGGCAAGCGGGCTCGATTGTTCGGGGGAATTCAAAGCCGCGCCGGATATCCGTCAAAGCGGGCCGGCAGCAGGTGCGGTTGTGTACTGCGGGCGCGGCCAAAGGTCAAGGTAGGCGGGAACTGGCGCGAATTGATTCAACGCCCTCTTAGCTGCCCACACCGCCATCCGAGGTCTAACTTGGTGCCAGACCGCCTTGGTCTTTCTGGGTTACTCCCACCGATGCGACAGCTCCGGCCGCCGCAACGGTTATCGGATTTTACTCCCTCTCCCATTCGCCTTGTGCAGCGCGGCAGATCTTAACATTTCATTAACCTTGTCGGAGCAAGACTTAACCTTGCCGGGGGCTGTGCGTGTCATCGAAAGGAGAAGTCATGCCAAACTTGGATGAGACAATTCGCGAACGTGCCTACTATCTCTGGAGCGCCGATGGTCAACCGGAGGGCAAGGCGGATGTTTATTGGCTGAATGCTCAGCGGGACGTTCTGGCGACATCACTTGAAAGCTCAAGCGGCAACTCTGCCACCACAGCGCCCACGGATCCGGTATCGGCTACAACGAAGCCCGCCAAAAAGGCGAAGGTCGCCCGATCGGGAAAAGGCAAGACCCGCGCGGCGTAGTTCCGGCTGATCCCCGTCACATATGACCGTGACGACGCCGCCATCTTAAGCGGGGTGGGACAGCCCGCTTCCCCCCGTTGCCATCAGCTTGCCGACACAGATTTCTGGGCTGCAAAAACCGTCGAAGACCGCCAACTATTTGATTTAGCTGGCAGGAGTGGCAGGGCTCGAACCTGCGACCCCCGGTTTTGGAGACCGGTGCTCTACCAATTGAGCTACACTCCTACAGGGAACCCGCGTCGCCGCCGATCCGCGCCGTTTCAAGCATAGGCGACGCCCCGATTGCAAGGGCGAAGCGGATAACCGCAGGCGCTCCCGCACGCACCCTCAGTTTGCACAATAGCCCACCTGTCGGCACGGCGGCAAACCGGCGGATGCTCGTTGCGGAAAACGCGCTGTTCAACCGGGGGGTTCTGCGCGAGACTTGCGCCACCCCAACAATAGACGTTGCCCGATCCGGCAAAGGACAAGAGCAAAACGGGAGAGACCATGACCGCGCAAACAGCCGCAAAGCACAGCCCTGCCCCGCAGACCCCGTCGCTCCCCCACGCCAAACCGGAATCGCTGGGTCTTTCCTCCCTCCGGTTGCAGCGCATGTCGGATGCGTTCAAGCGCGAGATCGAGAAGGGAACCGTGCCAGGCATGACCGCGATGGTGGCGCGGCGCGGCCAGATCGGCTGGTTCGAAGCGCTCGGCAAGCAAACCCCGGCGTCCTCCGCGCCGATGGCGCACAACAGCATCTTCCGCATCTTCTCCATGACCAAGCCGATCGTCTCGATCGGCATCATGATGCTGATCGAGGATGGTCATTTCCTGCTCGGCGACCCCGTTGCGAAATTCATCCCGGAATTTGCCGACCTGAAGGTCGGCGTCGAGAACAACGGCAAGCTCGACCTCGCACCGCTAAAGCGGCAGATGACGGTCCAGGATCTGTTGCGGCATACCTCGGGGATTACCTATGACCACACCGGTAACGGGCTGGTGCAGCAGATGTATCAGCAATCGCGGCTGCGCAGCCGCAAGATCAGCAATGCCGAACACGCCGCTCTCATCGCCAGCCTGCCGTTAATGTGCCAGCCGGGGGCGGAATGGAACTACAGCCGCTCCACCGACATCCTCGGCCGCATCATCGAGGTGGTTTCCGGCAAGACTCTGAGCGCATTCCTGACCGAACGCATTCTCGCACCATTGCAAATGGCCGAGACCGGGTTTCACACCGGCGCTGAAAATGCGGACCGTCTCGCCGAACCTTTCCCGACCGATCCCTGGACCGGCGACAAGGTGCAGCTCTTCAACATGCTCGAAAAGCCAGTGATGGAATCCGGCGGCGGCGGTCTGGTTTCGACCACCATGGATTATGCGCGGTTCAGCCAGATGCTGCTCAACGGCGGCGCGCTCGACGGCAACAGGATCGTCGGCCGCAAGACGCTGCAACTGATGGCGTCCGATCATCTCGGCCCCAG
>Ga0193727_1000757_pt1 | contig 12912 bp, 10 predicted proteins | sample H2c2metaG_FD_143051 | JGI IMG/M metagenome (GOLD analysis project Ga0193727, IMG submission 143051) | Soil microbial communities from a riparian zone of the East river system, Colorado, United States - H2c2 | ecosystem: Environmental > Terrestrial > Soil > Riparian zone | place: USA: East River...
CCCCAGTCCACCTGAAGCGGTTCCGCGCTTTTCCCGCATCGTTTCGCGACATCGAACCATTTGTCCGAAAAGGCGCCGCACATGCAGCAAAGCACGCCGCGATCGACTACGTTCCGAATAGATGCTTCCATCACTCCCCACGCCGACGACGTGGAAAGAAACACCGGCTGCCTTGTGCCGAACAACGTCTGAAGCTTTGGATGAATCTCGCGGTAAAGATTCCTAAAATCTTCGCTGCGATGGCCAATCAATGGACGCGAAAATGCCTCCCAGGTTTTTTCGGAAACTTCAACCGGACCGGGAATGAAAAGCTTGTCGTGCGGATGCATGAACAAAGCATCCGACATCCGGCGTCCAACATCCAACGTTAAAGTTTCACCGGACTCAGTTGCACGCCGCGGCATTGAGACGTACGCGTCACGCGTATGAATCGCCTGTTTGTTTCTTTGCTCCTTTGGATCCTTTTCACAGCCGCGACGCGCGCCGAATCGACGAGCTATCTCGTGTTCGTCAGCAACGAACGCTCAGGCGACGTCACGGTGATTGATGGAGCCACAGATGACGTCGTCGGAACCTTTCCAGTGGGGAAACGGCCGCGCGGCATTCACGCGACGCCCGATGGCCGGCGGGTCTTTGTCACGTTAAGCGGCTCGCCGCGTATGGCTCCCGGCCTGGATGAAAATCGCGCGCCCGCGGACAAACGCGCCGACGCTCTCGGAGTCATCGATCCATCGGCGCGCAAATTGATAGATCGGTGGCATGTCGGATCGGACCCTGAGCAATTCGCGATCAGCAAAGACGGAAAATTCTCATTCATCGCAAATGAAGACGACGCGAGCGTGTCCATTATCGACCTCGATTCGGGACAATCGCGCGGGAGAATAAAAGTTTCCGAAGAGCCGGAAGGCGTGGGCGTCAACCCAGCAAACGGCGAAGTGTACGTCACCTGCGAAGAAAAAGGCGAAGTGTTTGCGATCGACCCCGGTCAACAACGGGTGATCGGAACTATCGAAACTGGCGGTCGGCCGCGGTCCGTCGCATTTTCATCTGATGGTGCGCGCGCGTACGCCGCTTGTGAGAACGGCGGCTATGTCGCCGTGATAGACACGCGATCCCACAAATTGTTGTCGAAAATCCAATTGCCGACAGGATCGCTGCCAATGGGCACCGCAGTCTCGCGTGACGGAAAAGAGCTTTACGTCTCAACGGGCCGCGGCAACGCCATAACGATCATCAACACGGAAAAGAATGAACTCGCGACAACCGTTCCCGTCGGAAATCGCGTCTGGGGAATCGCGCTCGATCCCTCAGGTTCGAAGCTTTACACCGCCAACGGCGCATCAAACGACGTCTCCGTCGTTGATCTAAAATCGCGCAAGGAACTGCGCCGCATCAAAGTCGGCGACGGCCCATGGGGTATCGCAGTTGTAAACGCGGCCAAATAGCCTGGAATAGAAGGCAGTGAAGGTCGCGAACAAACCGGACGGAATTCTCCAGCAAATCGGCTTAGCAAAATGAGACGCAAACAAAAAGCACCCGACCGTTCATCAACTGACTCGCGGGCAGTTGCGCCTCGCTCGCGAGATTACGACGCGATGCTCAACCACGTTGTGCGATTGATCGACGAGGCGCGTCGCGCTTCCGCGCGAACGGTTAACGCCCTCATGACCGCAACATACTGGTTGATTGGCCAGCACATTGTTGAGTTCGAACAGGCTGGAAAATCCAAGGCGCAATACGGCGCAGAAGTAATTGATCAACTCGCGTCCGATTTGACCAGCCGGTTCGGACGAGGGTTCACGCGCAGCAATCTTTTCAACATGCGTGCCTTCTACGTAGCGAATCCTCGAATTGTCCAGACGGCGTCTGGACAATTGGGCCTCCCCGGAAAAATCCAGACGGTGTCTGGAAAATCGCCGAGGCAAAAAGGCCACAGGGTGTCTGGCGAATTGGCGGTTCGCGATCTGTCCGCGCGTTTCCCTCTGCCATGGTCGGCGTACATCCGGCTGCTCTCGGTGAAGGACGAGCAGTCGCGAAAGTTTTACGAGATCGAAGCGTTGCGCGGTGGCTGGAGCGTTCGTCAACTCGATCGACAAATCGATTCGCTGTTTTACGAGCGCACTGCGCTCTCGCGAAACAAGGCCAAGCTCTTGACGAAGGGTGCTGCTGCAAAGCGCGAGGATGCGATCACGCCGGAGGAAGAAATCAAAGATCCGTACGTGCTCGAATTTCTCGGGCTGAAGGATGAATACTCAGAGTCCGAAATTGAAGAAGCGCTCATTCTGCATCTCGAACGGTTCCTGTTAGAACTCGGCGCCGATTTCGCTTTTATCGGACGCCAGCGCCGCCTCCGCATCGGCGATGAATGGTATCGGATCGATCTGCTGTTCTTTCATCGCAAGCTGCGGTGTCTCGTCGTCATCGATCTCAAGCGCGGCAGGTTCACTCATGCCGATGCTGGCCAGATGCACATGTATCTCAACTACGCGCGCGAACATTGGACGCACGAAGGCGAAAATCCGCCGGTCGGTCTCATTCTTTGCAGCCAGAAAGATGAAGCGATCGCGCGTTATGCGCTTGATGGACTGCCGAACAAAATTCTCCCGACCGAATACCGCACGGTCCTGCCCGATGAACAACTCATCGCCGATGAGATTGAGAAAACGCGCCAGCAATTGGAGGCGCGCCGATCGATCACCCGCTGACGTAATTTGGATAACGTTCGCGCAGCTCGTGCGACAGGCGGTCTGCTTCCTCGGTGTTACCCGCTTGGCGAAATGCCATCGCGGCTTTGTCCAGAGCGCGCGGAGTGATGGCTGGATCGTCATAAAGCAGGGCGACTCCCTTAAAAGCTTTGCCGGCGTCATCGAAATGCCCGCGCTCGAGCTGGACTTCGCCGGCGAGCAGGCGCGCTTCCGCGTTTACGCGGCCCTCGGGTTGGAGCGTCATGATTTCTTCAGCAATCTTCTGCGCCTCGTCGGGTTTATGGGCACTGATCTTAACGGCGCCGAGCGTCAGTAACACCTTCGCCTTACCCGCCGGATCTTTGGCAGTCTGTAAATATTTCGCGAACGCTTCCTCGGCCTCAGGCAAATTTTTCAGCTTCGTAGCCGCGTCGCCGAGATAAAATAAGTAATCGGGTTTAACTTTGCCTGCGTTGTCCGTTTTTCGAAGGGCACTGAGATATTTTTCCGCGGCCTGAAAATTTTTCTCGTTGTAATACTCGATTCCGAGCCACTCCAAAACCTCCGGCGGCACAGTGGCGTTCGGACTTTCCGCCATGAAATTGTTCACTTCTTTGGTGAGCGCAGGCCGATCTCTTAAATAAAACTGGCAAAGAATGATCCGAACGGACGCCAGATTGTAGTACTGCTCCTTGTTCAGTTGACGGGCAGTGTTCAGCGCGGTCAATGCCGTCTTATAATCCTTCGTCTCGAACGCGGTTTGCCCGATGTAGTATTGCGCCTGCGCTGCGACAGAACTCTTGGGGAATTCCCTCAAGAGCTGCCGAAAAGTGTCGACCATCCCTTTGGTATTGTCCTGTTGCCCGAGAATCAAAGCCTTCAACTGCAACGCTGCCTCGCGCTCGTGTGTCTTCGGGTATTTGGCAAGGATAATGGTTAAATCCGTAAGCGCAGCAGCGTAATTTTTGCTCTGCTCGTAAGCCAAAGCCCGCTGCGCCAGGGCGGCCGGAATTTGCGGAGTGTCGGGAAACGTCTGCAGGTAATACGTAAAGGCTTCGATGACGCCGGGAGTGTTTTTCGTCTGGACGTGGCACAGACCAAGTTTGTACGCCGCTTCCGCGCGCAGCCGCGGAGAAAGCTCAGACGCGCGCAGCTCGCCGTACAATGACGCCGCATCTGTGTAGTTCTGCTGTTTGTAAAGCGCCTCGGCTTTTAACAACTTGGCTTGATCGGCGCGTTCGTTTGTGGGGTTTGTTGCGAGGAATTGCTCCACAGCCCCGGCGAGCGCCGAGGGATCTGAGTTATAGACGTTGATCAGTTGCTGGTAAGCAGCGTCCTTTGCTTCCTCGCGATCCGGGTACTTTGCGGTGATCTGGTGGTAAAGCGTGTCAGCTTCCTTTGGATGGCCAAGTTGGCGTTCACTGTTTGCGGCAAGCAACAACACTTCTGCCTGCGCAGCCTCAGGAAGCTTGTCCAATTCCTTTCTGTAATCGGCCAGCAACTGCGAATACTGACCAGTCTGGAATTGCAATCGGCGAAAACCGACTTGCGCGATCGGACGGAACTTTCCAGCGTCAGGCAAGGTTCGCCCTTTTTGGAATAAAGCGGCGGCTCGGTCGATCATAGTTTTGTCCATCTTGCCTTTGTCCGCTTGGACAAGTTCTAGCGCGATCAAGCCTCCACGTACCGCACACTCTGCTTTTAATGCCGGTTTCGATGCCTCGTTAGCCAGCGCTTCGTATTGCTTCAGCGCATCGAGCTTTTTTCCACGTGCAGCGAAGATGGATGCTGCCGTCACTCGTGCATCTTCGCGATATGGATTTGGATTTCCCACCTCGGCGACCTGCGCGTAAATATCAGCGGCTTCGTCTTTCTTGCCGAGAGCTTCAAGGCAGCGGGCTTCGAAATAGCGCGCCGAAAGCGTCACCGCCGGTTCCTTCGATTTGGCCGCGGAACGATGAAAAAGCGGCAGCGCCGTGGCGTAGTCTTTGTCTGTGAACGCCATCTCCGCGAGCGCGAATGCCGCTGGCCCGGCAAATTCGCTGTCGCCGTACTCGGTGAGCACTTTCTGTAAATTGATACGAGCATTCGAATCGCGATGGAGGTTTCGATAACATTCGCCAAGCGAGAAATAAGCATTCGCCCGGCCAGCGCGTCCCGGGTAGTCGTCGAGATACTTTTGATATTCCGGGATCGCCAAGTCGTACAATTTGCGAGTGAACAAGCCGTTGGCGTACTCGAGTTGGCGCTGATCCGCCCCTTCAGTTTCGCGCGGCGATGGTTCCGAAACCTCGTCCTTTAGAGAGCGGAGAGCTCTGTCGATTGATTCGTCCGCTGGGACCGCGCGCCGAACAGGCGGTTCATCCACCGGACGAGCCCGGCGCACTTCCGGCTCCGACTGAGCAATGGCGATGCTCGCGGTCCAAAGCAGCATCGCCAGTCCAAAAAGACTGGCCGCGCCGCGCGTGATGTTCATCTTGCGGTGGCGAAAGCTACGTTGGTTATCCCTGCTTCGGTGCAGACGTTCAGCACCTCGACGATGTTTTTATAGGCGCCGGCTTCGTCGCCGCGAATCACCACCGCCTGTTCGGGATTCAGTTGAACCATGCTCTTCAATAACTCCTGGAGCTCGGGGCCGGTCAACGTCCGGCGGTTTACTACGACATTGCCATCCGCCTTAACATTAACGATCACATCCCCGATCGGCGCCGACTTCTCCTTCGCCGCCGACGCCTTTGGTACTTTCACGTCGAGCTCGTTTTCGGTGCGCGCTGCATTCCACGTGAGCAGGAAAAAAATTAGAAGAAGCAGCAACACATCGACCAGCGGCGCAAGCTGAATGCCGGGATGATGCAAAGGCGCGCGACCTCGTAGGTTCATGAGAGCAGCCGAGTTTTACAGCTCGTCTTCAATTAAAACAGGCGCTCGTTCGGTGCGTCTGCCGTATTGCAATGAAAGCAACGCCAGCACGTGCGTCGAAGCAGCCTCGAGCTCCGAGATCAACTTCTGCGACCTGCCGCGGAAGAATGCATAAAAAATCATGGCCGGAATGCCGATCGCCAGGCCCGCAGCGGTGTTGACAAGCGCTTCACTAATCCCGCGCGAGAGCGCGACGTAACGCGCCGACCCCATATCAGCACCTAACGCACCGAAGGAACGAATGATTCCAAAAACCGTGCCCAGCAAACCCAGCAGCGGCGCAATCATCCCGATATCTGCCAGGTAAATGACGCGGTTGTTTAAACTGGCGGCGACGCGTGTTCCTTCCGTCTCGGCGATTTCGCGGACGTGCTGCAAATCCGCGTGTGGATTCTTGGTTGTGAAATCCAGCATCTTTTGCACGACGCGCGCGATCGCTTCTCCATGCCGGTTGGAAACAGCCAGCAGCCCGAGATAATCGCGTTTACGCAGGAGCGCATCGGCAGTCGCCATGTAACCACTCGAAACGACCGCTCCGCGCCGGATCGTCAGGAAGTAAACGACCACAAGCGCCACGAAAAAAATTGACAATAAAAACATCGGAATCATCACCGGACCCGCTTTGACGAGCGTCTCCAGCACCGTCTGCGAGTGCTGCGGCACCAGCGGCGGCGTGGGTTCCTGCGCGAGCAGCGGCGACGCGCTACCCAGCGCGGCAAAGAGCACAACCCAAATCTTCATGCCAGAAATTTTGTAATGATATGCGGAGCGAAACATCGATGCAAATGGCTCTCAGGGCCAGCGTTGAGGATTAGAGGTACATTTCAGCAAATTGTTCATGCATTCGCTTTGTTGGTCGCCTTTCCCTGAGCCGATGAGGTTGACTTCGCTGCGAACTCTTCACTGGCGGTGGACGAGAAAAATGTGCGCGGGTTGAATTTCGGGATCCAGTTCAACGTAATTTTGCCGGCCGCGCCATGTGTAACGCGCATCGTTCAATAAATCGTGTACCTGATACTCCTCGGTTGCCATCTGCCCAAATTCCTCAATCGGCACATGGACAAACGAATTTTGCTTGCGAAACGGGTCAAGATTCACCACCACGAGGATGATGTTGTCCCGCGCGGGAGTCATCTTGCCGTAGAACAAAATTGCGTCGTTATCGGCGGGATAGAAGCGCAGGTTCGTGTACATCTGAAGCGCGCGGTTCTGCTTCCGGATTCGGTTTATGCGCGTGATCCAGTCCTTGATGTTTCCGGGCGCATTCCAATCGCGCTCCTTGAATTGGTACTTCTCGGAATCGAGATATTCCTCACGACCCGGCAACGCCTCGTTCTCGCAGAGCTCGTATCCGCTGTAGATTCCGTAAAGGGGCGAAAGCGTCGCCGCCATTAGCACCCGAATCATGAACGCAGGACGGCCGCCCTCTTGAAGCGCATACGGCAGGATGTCGGGCGTATTCGGCCAGAGGTTAGGCCGAAAGTATTCGCTCATCTCAGTCTGCGTAAGCTCGGTGAAATAGTCGATCAACTCCTGCTTCGAATTTCGCCACGTGAAATAAGTATAGCTCTGATTAAACCCTGCTCTGGCCAGCGCTTTCATCATCTTTGGCCTGGTGAACGCTTCGGCGAGAAAAATCGAGTCAGGATATTTTTCGCGAACGCCTTCGATCAAATACTCCCAGAAGGCGACCGGCTTCGTATGCGGATTGTCCACGCGAAAGATCCGCACACCGCGCTCGGCCCAAAACAGCACAATGCTCTTCATCTCGGCCCAGAGCTCGCGCCAGTTTTCACATCGAAAGTTTATCGGATAAATATCTTCGTATTTTTTTGGCGGGTTCTCCGCGTATTTGATCGTGCCGTCCGGCCGTTTGTAGAACCACTCGGGATGTTGCTCGACGTACGGATGATCAGGCGAGCAATTAATCGCGAAATCGAGTGCGATTTCCATTCCGCGTTTGCGCACTTCCTTTTGCAGCCAATCAAAATCCTCGAGTGTGCCTAGCGAAGGTTCCACCGCTTTGTGTCCGCCGGCCTGGCCGCCGATCGCCCATGGCACTCCCGGATCGCCCGGTTCGCAAGTGACCGCGTTATTCCGGCCCTTGCGATTAGTCTCACCGATCGGATGAATCGGCGGAAAATAAAGGACGTCGAACCCCATTACCTTTGCGTCGTCCACGCGCGGCAAGCAATCCCGAAAGGTCGATCCGCGATCCGCGTGGCCCTCTGCCGAGCGCGGGAAAAATTCATACCACGCGCCGAACAATGCCACTGGGCGATCCACCACGACGTAGGGAATCGGTTCGTATTGCGTGGCATCCCCGCGATCCGGGTAAGTTGCCATTAGTACGTCCAGCTCACCTGAGTTCGCGATGGCGTAAATTTCTGAATTCGCGCCGGTGACGATTTGCTCGGCAAATTCGCGCAAGCGCACGGAGTCCGCTCGGTCACGCGCACGGCTCGCCGCCCCTTTCACAATTGCCGCGCCTTCCAACGCTTCGCTGCGCAGATCGGAGATCCCACCCTCAAATTTCTTTGCGAACTCTTGCTGCCAGCTGCGGAACGTGTCTGTCCATGCTTCGACTGTGTATTCGTGAACGGCCTGATCGTAGAGCGTGCACACGCCACGCCAGCGATCGTTATCAGCAAACATCATCGGGGTTTCCCGCCACGCCCGCTTGCCTACAACACGCCACTTCAGAACCGCCGCAACCACGTCGTGGCCATCCTTGAAAATGTCGGCTTCGACTACGAGATCTTCGCCCACGATGCGCTTGATTGGGGAACGGCCGCAATCAATCAGCGGCTGCACGTTGTCGATCACCACCGATGGAAACGCCCGGGCCATGCGCCACCAATCAACCAAGATTCACATCAAGCGAAAGGATAAGTTCGCCGATGCTGCGGCGACATGGCTATGCAACCGCGCAGCGTTCAGCTGAAAACCTGAGCTATTGCCCGCGACTTAGTTACGCAGAGAAGTAAAACGCGCACTCGTACAGCCCTGAGTTGCGATTCACTTCACGCCGGACGCGCGTCCCTAATACGGCTTCGAACATGTCCTGCTCGAACCGGCCCATGATCGGGTACTGCTCCAGCACATTGAGAAGCGGGGAATGACACTCAAGAATTTGAGGGCCGCCATCTTTCTCATTGTTGATGAACGCAGCCATATGGCCTTCGCCATCGCGTACGTGCGCAAGCCATTTCGCGCGTTCCGCAACGGTCTCCCCCTTCGCCTTGGCTTTTAGCGCCGCTGTCTTCTTCTTGAAAACGCTGTAAAGTAACTTCTCCGGCGCGTTCGGTCCGTAGATTTCCTCGGCTGCTTTCAATAAATCCAGCGTGAACTGGTGGCTGTCGGCATGAAAAAGGTCGTGCGTGCGGCTCGTAAGGCGATAGACCATCTCCGGTCTGCCCATTTTTTGTGGACGACGCCAGGTATCCAGATACCCGTCGCGATGCAGCGTAATGCAATGCTGTTTGATGCCCATATAGCTCATGCCCATTTTTTCCACGAGCTCGTTGACAGACATGCCCTTGGTGCGCTTGAGCGAGTTAATAATGTCAAGCCGTTGGGTGCGGCCAATTTCCGAAATTAAACGTTGATTCATACAGCTGAAGTGGTTGGAGAGGAACGAAAGTGCGGGACTTTACACGCGGCGATCTTTAATACGCAAGCGTAAAGTTTACACAATAGTCGAGCGTGAAAGCGTCTTGTGATGACCCGCCGCAAAGAGCGACTACAGGAAAGGCGAGATGCTTTTGTTAGGAATTCAGAGATTGCCCGGAATGGCAACCACTTACGAGTAGAGATACTCGTCGTGGTACTCGCGCTGCGGCGCGAACTGCAGATTCTCGTTCCCTGTCTCGGGGTACTCGAAGATTTTCCCTTCGTAATTCCGAATCACGATTTTTTCGTTGTCATGATAGAGAATGTAACCGGGATTGATCGGAACTTTGCCGCCGCCGCCGGGAGCATCGATAACGAATTGCGGCACAGCGTAACCTGTGGTGTGGCCGCGCAGCGCCTCAATGATCTCGAGGCCTTTGGCAACCGAGGTGCGCAGGTGTGAGGAGCCATTGATCAGGTCGCATTGGTAAATGTAATAGGGGCGGACCCGGCACATCAGCAGCTTGTGCACGAGAGTCTTCATGGTCTCGAGGCCATCATTGACACCTGCGAGTAACACACTCTGGTTGCCCAAAGGAATGCCCGCATTGGCGAGACGTTCCAACGCCTGTTTTACCTCGGTGGTGAGCTCGCGTGGATGATTCACGTGCACGCTCATCCAGAGCGGATGATATTTCGCCAGCATGGCGCACAACTCGGGCGTAATCCGTTGCGGAAGGAAAATCGGCACCCGCGTACCGATGCGGAGAAATTCGATGTGCTTGATAGCGCGCAACCGCGACAACAGCTTCTCAAGCCTATCATCGCTGAAAATCAAGGCGTCGCCACCACTCAAAAGCACGTCGCGTACTTCGGTGTGAGCTTCAAGATAACGGAACGCCTCCTCGAAATTGGTGTGGAATTCCTGTTCGCCAACTCCGCTAACTACTCGACTCCGTGTGCAATAGCGGCAGTAACTCGCACAACGATCCGTCACCAGGAATAGGACACGATCCGGATATCGATGCACTAAGCCCGGCACCGGCATATGCGAATCTTCGCCGCAGGGGTCGACCATGTCGTAAGGCGACGCCCACGTTTCTTCGATTCGCGGAATGACCTGACGCCTTATCGGGTCATCCGGATTGTTTGTCGGCAGCAGGTTAAAAAAGTGTGGGGTAACCGCTAGGGCGAGCTTGTCGCCGGACAGCAAAACGCCGCTGTGTTCCTCGGCGCTCAGGTCCAGATGTTTCTCGAGTTGCGCGAGGGTGGTAACTCTGTTTTTAAGCTGCCATTTCCAATCGTTCCAGAGTTCCGGAGCCGTATCTGGCCAATACCCCGGCGCGTGCGAAACGAAGGCTTTTCCGTCCCCATTCTCAGAGGCAAAAGTGTTCATTTTTATAGTGGACGGAAAAGTTAAGACCCTTAAATATCGTGTCAATGCAGGCACTTGGCCGTGCGCTACGCACGTGAATGAACCATGCGCGGGGCGCTGTAACCGCGCCGTCTACAACTCGTTCAACGGCAGACGCATTTCTCGAGCAACATTCTTTGCCACTTGTAACAAGAATGAGTCCTGTCCATGCCTCGCGAGTAACGACAACCCGACTGGTACCCCGGCGACGTCGGCTATTGGGAGCGACACTTGCGGCAGGCGGCCCATCCCCGCAACGCTCGTCAGCGACAATGTGCGAGGATAATAGCCGGTTCCACTCGAACTGCGTCTCGGTGGATCGCCCTTACGAGGAGCGAGCGCGGGTGTTGTTGGGATGCACAGCAGATCGTCCGGTCCGAGAAACTCGTGCAAACTTTGAAAATATTGTTCGCGTCGTTGGAGTGCCTCCGCGACGCGACACCGATCGAGTTGCTTCATTAGTTGAAAACTCGCAGCGATCTGAGGGCCAAACTCCGGCCTGGCGTTAGCGATCCACGCGCCAAGGCAACTCTCGATCTCCGCCCATTGGATCACGCAAAACCTGTCGGCCCATGTCGCGAAGCTATGTCCAGCGTCGTCACTAACCAGCTGTTGTAGCGATAACTCCCGCAAAGTGTCGCCGAATATTTCGCGTAGCCGCCGCAGCGGCTCCGATAAACTTTCCTGAACGTTGGCGTCGGCAAGATCGAAAGCGTCCCGGATCAAATGAATCTTCGCGGGTTTACTTGAAGACACCGGCGCGGCGGCGAACAAAACGAGTGCCACTTTCGCCAGTACATCAGCGTTCTGCGCTAGGATGCCGACGGTGTCGAACGATGGCGCTAGCGGGTTCACGCCAGCGACTGATACGCGGCCATGCGACGGCCGGAAGCCCCAGATTCCGCAATTGCTCGCGGGAACGCGAGTAGAGCCGCCCGTATCCGTTCCCAACGCAAAATCCACTAACCCGCACGCAACCGCGGAAGCCGATCCGCTCGACGACCCACCCGGCACGCGATCGGGCGCGTGCGCGTTGAGAGGCGTGCCGTAAAAGTGATTCTCGCCCAGAAGACTGAAAGCCAACTCGTCCGAAATGGTCTTCCCAATGCAACGGGCACCCGCGAGCAAAAGTTGCTCTATACACACAGCGTGGACTACAGCGGCGGGATGGGAATCGCGCCACGTCGGATTACCACAACCGGTTTTGAAACCGTCTACATCGATTGTGTCTTTAACAGCAAAGCGCAGTCCATCCAGCGGGCCGCTATCCGCCGGTGACAGATCGAAAGTCGTTACAAAGGCGTTACTCTGAGCAACGGTGATCGCTGAGCTGTTCATTCGTCCTGGTCCCGATCCAAACTGGTGTATGCGCGATGACCCTTCAAGGAACGACGGTTTCCAAACCGTCGGGGAAAAGTGACGACTGTGAAGCCGTCCCTCCTTCGAGCACTTATTTTCCGCCAAGCACGCTTAGCTCCCAGCGATAGCCATCGGGATCATGGAACCACAGACCCTTGTTTTTCGAGCCGGGCGCTTCCGGACCGATTTCGTCGCCGGAATCTTCAATATCGACGCCGACCTTCTTCAAATGAGCGAGCGCTTTTCGCAACGTCGCCATGTCCGGTAGATGAAATGACATGTGATCAATCGCTTCCGGCGACGGTTTTCCTTTAAACAACGCGATCGTGACACAGTCGTTTCCAACCGCCACGCCGTTTTCGAATTCGAATTCTTTCCGCAGACCCAAAGCGCGTTCGAACCACTTCGCGCTCTTCTTCGGATCGCGCACAGCCAGGCCAAAGTGGCCAACTTCTCCGAGCGTGAACGGAACTTTCATCTGAATCCGTAGATGTCGTGGCCTAATCCAGTTTGGAACCGTTTCGAGAAATGAGCGGTTCCATAAAGTGCCGGTTGAAATCTTCCAGTGCGTCACACGGTGTCGGTCCCAGGCCGCTCGAGCCTGGTCGCAGCTTCGATCCAATAAAGGCCAGCCAAGTATCGTCTACCATTCCCATCCGTGGCCGCAACCGTGCCGCGGGACTTCGCGGATGGTTCTCGAGGAAGGCCTCGACGGCGGCCTTTACCACAGCGGGAAGTTCTTCAATCGCAACCGAGGTCACACTTAGGAAACGTGCGCAACCTGCACTTCGGACTTGATGACTCCGAAAAAGTCACCACGCGATTAGCCGCGGCCCCAGAGCATGGCGACCGAAGTCGTTAGGCTACCGCCCATGTTGAACGTGAGAAACCGTTTCGCGTTTTCGATCTGGCGCGCGCCGGCTT
>Ga0193727_1000758_pt1 | contig 12896 bp, 13 predicted proteins | sample H2c2metaG_FD_143051 | JGI IMG/M metagenome (GOLD analysis project Ga0193727, IMG submission 143051) | Soil microbial communities from a riparian zone of the East river system, Colorado, United States - H2c2 | ecosystem: Environmental > Terrestrial > Soil > Riparian zone | place: USA: East River...
ACGTGATATCGGTGAACCCGGCGCGCGCGAAGACCTCCGCTTCGAACAACGTCGAGACCGTGATTCCAGCGGCGCCGTGACCAAGCTGGCGCCGCGCCAACTCGACGCACTTGTGCGTCTTGATGTGCGGGCGCAGCGAGACGCCGAGACGCCTGGCTCTCTCGGCCATGTACTCGAGATTCCGCTCCACCACCTCGAGGCGGAGGAGCAGCGCAGGTGTTTCCGCGGCAATCATCGAGGTCTCCGCACGAGGACGCGGGCCTTGTTGCCGATCGGCACGCGCCGGAAGAGAAAGTATTTCACGGGATTGATGGCGTAGGTCTCCCACACCGCGAGCTCAAGCCCCGACCGCTCCGCGGCGAACGCAAACGACGCGCGGCAGAACTCCTGCACGTGGCCGGGGACGTAGGTCGGAGCGTAGCGGCGGCGGTGCAGGTGCCAGCGGTCGAGCCAACGCCGCAGGCGCGCATCGAAGGCGTCGATGTTGGGAAACTCGAGCACGCCCACGCCGCCCGGCTTCAGGAGGTCGTGGATCTTGCGCAGCGCTCCGAGTGGATCGGGCAGGTGCTCCAGAACATGCGTGAGGACGACGCAATCCCATGCCTCCTTCACGCCTTGGTACGCCGTGATGTCCGAGGTCTCGACGTCCAGTCCGAGCTGCGCACGGACCAGGGCGGTGTGCTCTGGAAACAGCTCGACGCCCTTCACCTCCCAGCCATCCTGCTTCGCGAGCCACAGCACCGTGCCGTCGCCACACCCCAGGTCGAGCAGCCGGCCCGGTGGCCGGGCGTGTCGCCGGATGAAGGCGTGCGTCTGCCGGTGGCCGCGGTTCTGGCGCGTTGGCGCGGTGGGGTCGACACGCGAGAGGATGTATTTCTCCTGGTTCACCCCGGTCTGCGTGTCGTAGACCACCAGGCGACAGCGCGGGCATCGATAAAACCGGAACTGGCGCCGGTCACCCTGGGTGTAGAAAAGCGACAGGTCCGGAGCGCCGCACAGCTTGCAGTTCACTCGATCTGGCGTCCGCTGACCTCGACCCGGCGGATCCGCTCGATCCGACCTGAGCCGCCCACGAAGGACGATGCGAACCAGCTTGTGATCCCCACCACGCACGCGCCGAGCGTTGCAGACCAGAGGCCCGCCAGGTGGAACCCCGGGACGAGCCACGCCACGATGCCGAGGGAGATGCCGTTCACGACCAGGATGAAGAGCCCCAGCGTCAGGACCGTGAGCGGCAGGGTGAGGATCAGGATGACGGGGCGGATGACGGCGTTGACCATGCCGAGCAAGAGCGCGGACACGAGCAGCGCCTGCCAGCCGGTGATCACGACGCCGGGCACGATCGCGGCCGCGGCCCAGAGGCCGAAGGCGGTGATCAGGAGTCGGAAGAAGAAACCTTTCATGGAGCGGAAGATAACCGGCCGGCCGTGAATTGTGCCGTCACCCCGGGGCGTACCTGCACGCCCATGCGCGAGTCGAACAGCACCGCGCCTCGCAGGGAGTCACTCCCGTACCAGGAAACGGACAGGCCGGCAAAGGGCCCGAGCTCCACGGGCCAGCCGTTGACGACCGCCTGTTCCGGCTGGCCGAACCAGGTGACGGCGAGCGTCTCGGCGCGCGGGTTGCTGAACACGATGCGCCCGCGAAACAGACAATTGTTTCCCCTCACGATCGTCGCCGTATCGAGCACGACGTTCGTGAGACGAAAGTGGTCGCTCATCGGTGGCGAGTCAGGGAACGTCAGCGTGTCGCCACGCGCGACGACCCAGTGGCCCGCGTAGGGCCGGGAGAACCGCTCCAGGCGCCGGAATTGCGCTCCGGCGCAGGGATTGGAGGGCCCGCACGCGGCGACGGCGAGCGCCGCCGCGGCGAGACCGTACGCCTTCACCGCTCGGTAGTGTCCGCGGCCACCGAGTCGGCGCGATGCGCGCCGGCGCTCGTCGAGTCGGCCGCCCGCATGGCGCGCCCGACATTGCTCGCGCCGGGGATGCTGGACTTGGCGAGAATGCTGTCCTTCTGCCGCTGCGTCAGCGTGTCGCGGTTCACGGCCTGCTTGTCGCTGCTCTCGCCGCCGCCGCAGGCGGCGAGGGTCACGACGACGATGGCGATCGAAAGATGATGGGTCATTTGCTAAGTCTACTGCAATCAAGACGGCCGTGCCAAATGGGCGATCACAACGCCGGCACGGCATTCTCCTCGATTTCGAACCGCACGGTGACCTGACGCAGCCGGCGATAGGCTGGCATCACGAGATGGAGCTGTGGATCGAAGTAGTCCTTGAGCATCGAGGGTCGCGGATCCTTCAGATAGGCGTCGGGGTTCTTCCGCACCTCGGTCGCCGCCACGGCGTCCACTTCGTCCCGCGAGGCGCAGTGTTGGATGATGCACGGTACGTGCGTCACCCCCAGCCGTCGCAGTGTGTACGCGCGATGGCTGCCGTTGTTCAGGATCAGGCGCTTCTCGGCGTACACGGCGTTCAAAAAGTTCGAACCCAGGCCGACCGCGATCCCGACGAGGCCGACGAACTTGCCGCGTTCGGGATAGTCCTTCAGTTGCTCGCGTTGCAGCGGCACCGCCCCCAGAAAGCGGAGATCGTTCGACGGCGACACGAACACGAACCGATCGTGGTGGACGCGCGACCACTTCACGGGCGGCTCGTCGTGATCGTGCAGCAAGCAGGTGCGGAATACCTGCTGCTGGTCCGGCGCGCCCAAGGCCTGGCCGAGCCGTCGCGCATACGTCAAGTCGATGTGCTTCTGATAGACGACCAGGCGATCGAGCTCGACGAGCGCGACGTCGGTGGGCACCGTGTTGAAGCCGTCGCGCACGAGCGGGTCCTGGAGGAGCTCGGCCAGCAGCGGCTCGTACTCCGGGCCCAGGGGCTGCATCGGCGGGTTGTCGGCCAGGCCTGCCTCGTCGGTTTCGAGGCGCCGGACGCGCTCATGCGCGCGGTGCCAGGCGTCGGTGAGCTCCCGCTCGTTGGGGGGCGTCGCCGCGTGACTCCGGGCGAACCGGACCAGGTCGCGCAGGCGCGGCCGGCCCGTCAGGTAGAGGTACTCGTCGGCTGCCGCGGTTGGCGCGGAAGCGGGCCCCGGCGAGCGGGCCCGTTTGGCTTTTTTTCGTGCGGGCGCGCTTACCACCATGACCAGAACTCCACTTTGAAAGTGCGGGCCAGGCGCCGCGTGATCAGGCTCGTGACGCGTCGCTCGCCCGCGTAGATCTTGCCCTGACCGGTCATCCCGGGCTTCAAGAGCAAGGCGTGATTGTCGATCCGTGTGGTCACCACGAACGTTCGCGGGGATCCGGTGCTGCTGGTGCTGCCGCTGCTGCTGCCGCTGCTACTGCTGGTCGAGGCAGGAACGACCGCCGTCACCTCGATCGCCACCGCGGTCACCGTGCCGCGAAACGCGACGTCGGGGTAGGCGCGGACGCGGAGCGCGACGGGCTGGCCCACGTGGACGTCGGCGATGTCCTTTTCCGACACGATGAGCTGGGCACGCACCGTGCTGAAGTCGTACACCTTGGCGATCAGCGCTCCTTGCGCGACCAGCTGGCCCCGCATCTCGCGCAGCTGGCGCGACGGCGTCGCCACGATCCCAGCGGCCGGGCTGATCACGGTCATCGCGCGGACCTCTCCCGCGAGGAAGCGCTGCTGATGTTCGAGCGCCGTCAGTTTTGCCCGCGCCGACTGGAGGTCTTCCGGACGGATGCGCGCGTACAGCATGTCGAGCCGCCCTCGAGCGTCGTCGCGATCGTGTTGGGCGGCGGTGAGCTGGTCTTGCGCGGTCTGCATCTCCTGGCGGGTCGCCGCGCCCGTTTCGAACAGCTGCGTCAGCCGCGCCGCGTTCTCCTGGGCGGACCGGAACCGGTCCTCGACTCTGGCTACGGAGACCTCGTTCAGCCTGACCTCCTCAGGCGCGGGACCGTCTTCGGCCTTTTTGAGCTGGGCGCGCGTGTCTTCGATCGAGGCTTCCGTCTTGTGGAGCTCCGCGACCGTCGCCGGGTTCGACAACCGCGCGAACAGGTCGCCGGCATGAACCGGGTCGCCTTCGTCCACCAGGATCTCGTCGACGAATCCGTCGACCTGGGCGCGCACGTCGGCGTTCTGCTCCGGGAGCACGGTCACGGGGCCGCCGATGCGCAGTTGCAGGCGGCCGAACGCCGCTCCTGCGACAACCGCGACGGCGAGGGCGATCCACTTCACCCGCGGCGACCAGCGCGGCCGCGGCGCTCGGGGGGAGCGAGACCCCCCGGTCGCGCTCGACCCGTTCTCCGGTGGCGCCGCCGTCTCGATGGCGTCTGCGCCGACGTCGCCGTCGTCCTCAGGGTCGTCGGGGCGCGGTCTCCCGCCGAACAGCTTGCGCAGCTTGCGCCGCGATTTGGTGCCGGTGAGACCCGCGAAAAGAACGAGGGCCCACGACTGATGGGTGTCGACCAGATAGCTGCCCGCCGTGACCACCACGTAGCCCAGAACGGATAGCGAGGTGACCGAGCCCACCAATCCGTACGCGAGGTAGATCCAGCGCTCCCGCGGTGAGACTTCCGTGACCATGCGCTCGCCCAAGCCGGCGACACGTTTGGCGAGGTTCCCGACATACCGAAAGGCTCGCTTGCGCAGATTGGGGAGCTCCAGATAATCGCTCAGCAGGTAGTAGCCGTCGAGCTTGATGAACGGGTTCAGATTGAAGAGCGTTTTGAGGCCCGACAGCGTCATCACCAGCAAGGCTGCGTAGTTGATCCACGTGTCCACGTCCGTCACGCGCCACGCGAGGGTGGCGAGCGCCCAGAAGACCAGCTCGATGTAGGGCCCGGCCAGACCAACCCAGAGCCGCTTCGATTTTTCGGGGAAGAGCCACGCGTCGCTCACGTTCGTGTAGAACGACGGCGTGAAGTAGATCAACAGGAACCCGAGCTCGTGCACCTCACCGCCGAAGCGCTTGCAGGTCAGCCCATGCGCGAACTCGTGGACCGTCGCGAGACCGAGGCTGATGAGCAGAAACAGCGGAATCGAGGAGAGGCGGTACAGCCGGGACAAGTCTCCTCGGATGTCGGCCCAGCCGACGATGCTGAGGGCCGCCGCGAAAATGATGAGGGCCGACGACACGATCAGGAATGACGGCGTGAAGCAGAATTGCACGCGCCGCACGAGACGATCGAAGAGCCGGTCCGGATCGAGGAGGCGGAAGCGGAGGTACAGCAGGCTGCCGCGCACCCGACCGCGCGCGCGCGCGCCGGGGTCCTGACCCTCACCTTCCAGGAGCCCGCTTTTCTCGAGGCTGCGAACGAACCCCGCGAGGGATTCGGGCGCGAGCGCCGCCGCGAACCGGGCTTCCGTGCGCTGCCGCACGACGTCGAGCGGGGTTTCGCCGTCGAGCTGCTCGGCGATGAACTGCTCCAGCTCACCGAAGCGAAAAAACCGGCCGGCGCGCGCGTCTTTGATGACACAGCGCGGCCCATCGGCCGTTTGCTGGCGGCTGACCGTGAGATCGCTCCGGAGTTTCGGCGGAGAAGCAAGCACGGCGCCGGGAAAGACTCCTCTCTGGATGGCAGCGTCCGTGGAAGGCCGCGGGCTACGATCCCGCGGCCTTCCCTTACGACACGACGCTACGAGCTACAGCTCTCGTGGCTCTTGCTCTTGGAGCTCTTGCTGCCCGACGCGCTACTGCCGTCGCAGCTGCGGGCGGAGCTACCGCTACCACCGTCGCCGCTGCTTTGGCACGCGAGCGTGATCCCCAGCGCCGGCAAACTGATGCCTAAGCACGGGGCCACGCGCTCCTCGAGTCGCTCGAGGGCGGGATTCAGGTGTCTCATGTGCTTCACCTCCCCTTAGCTGTGACGAATGAATTGCCTGCTTCGTGCTGCGACCGTTACACGAGGCAACCTCCGTGCCGCCCGTCCGATCGCCGCAAGGTGCGACGCCGTGGATGCGCAACACACCTTTTTGTGCGCGAACGATTGGTCGAGGAGTGACGAACGCGGGGTGCGCACGACGTGTTGTGCGCGGTGGCGAGGCGGTTTCCGGTGCGCCACCTCGCGATGGCGCACCACAATGCAGCGGCGTTTAGGCGGGGATCCCGTTGCGAAGCAGGGTTTCCATCGCTTCCGCGAAGCGATCGATCTCACCCAGCGTCGTGTACACGTTCGGCGTGATGCGCAGACAATTGAATTCGGGGTGCGCGATCGCGGTCACGATGATGCGGTGCTTCTCGAAGAGGTAGCCCGTAACCTTACCGACATCGAGCTGGCCCGGAGTGAACGAAGCCAGGCCGCACGACTGCGCCGGGTCGTACGGAGTGAGAATCTTGACGCCCGGGGCGCGCTCGAGCCGCTTGGCCCAGCGGTCTCGCAGGAACCGCAGCCGCGCCCCTTTGCGCGCCGCACCGATGCTCTCGTAGAACGTGAGGGCTTCGGCGATCGCGTTGTGGTTCGCCGCCGGGTGGGTCCCGATCTCCTCGAACTTCCGGATGTTGGCGTTCATTTCCGGCGGCGCCGCCATCATCGGCCAGATTTTCTCGATCTTCGCTTTGCGCACGTACAGGAAGCCCGTCCCGATCGGCGCGGTGAGCCACTTGTGCAAGCTCGTGCCGTAGTAATCGCAGTCCAGCTCATCGCGGGTAAACGGGAAATGCGCGTAGGCATGCGCCCCATCCACGATGACCTCGATGCCCCGCGCTCGGCCCATCTGGCAAATCTTCTTCACGGGGAAGATCTGGCCCGTGAGGTTCGTGATGTGGCAGATGTGAATGACCTTGGTGCGCGGCGTGATCGCCTGCTCGATGCGATTGGCGAGATCGTCCTGCGAGGGCGGCGGCACGGGGAAGGGGATCTGCTTCAGCACGATGCCGTCGCGCCGCTCGCGCTGCTTCCACGTGGTGATCATCCGGGGATAGTCCTGCGTGGTCGTGAGGACTTCATCCCCTCGTTCCAAGGACAGGCCCAGCTGCACGATCTCCAGGGCCTCGCTCGCGTTGCGCGTGATCGCCATCTCCTCGGGATCGCAGCCGAAATTCGCGGCGAGCCGCCGCCGCACCGCCTCGATTTCCGGCTCGATCCAGCCCCACATCGTGATGGCCGGGGCTTGATTCGACACCGTGAGGTAGTGCTGCAGCGCCTGCTGCACCACGCGTGGGCTCGGCGCCACCCCGCCGTTGTTGAGATTGATCAGCGCGCGATCGATGTCGAACGCCTGCTGGATCGTCTGCCAGTAGTCCTCGTCCTGGGCGACATCTTCGGGAGCGCGGCCCAGGGCCCCGCGGTTGGCGCCGGCGATCCGCGCCAGGGCGTCGTTCTTGAGGGCCGGGACCGCCGCGCTCGCGGCGACCAGGGAACGGAGGAAACCGCGTCGTGTGGTCATCTCTACCTAATACGGCAAAACCCCCCGCCTGGCCAGAGCCAGGAGGGGGGCTTCGTCCCGCCGATTCGGATCAGCCGCCGAAGAACGTCTCGACGGGCAGGAACAAGGAGTTCATGGCGTTCTGGAATGCGGTCGCCTCGTCGTCCAGTGCCTCGAGGGCCGCGACGTCCTCGGCCGTCAGGGGCTCGCCGCCCGCGTCGACCCAGATCGTCCCCGGATCGCCGAATTCGCCGTTCAGCGTTGCCACGGTGCGGCCATTCACCCGCACGGCCGCACTGAACGCGATCGTCGAATCGAACGTGATTCGGGCATAGAACTGCACGGTCTCGCCCGGCCGGACGAACCGGAAGTCTGCGGTAATGACCAGAGTCTGGCCGCTCACCGCCGCCACCTCGCTCACGGTGAACGTGCGCGCCGGGTTGTTGAGCGTGAACGTGGCATTCGCAGTGATGCGCGTATCGGTCACCGCGAAGGCTTCATCAAACGTGAGCGTCTTGTTCCCTACGGTCAGCCCGTTCGAAATGGACCCCGTGGCGCTGACGTTCAGCGTGGTCGTCCCCGAGATCGTGGCGGTGTAATCGAGATACGTGATCGTCCCGCCGACGCCCTTCACGAGAATGTGGAGCTGGAGACTCGACAGGGTGCTCTCATCGATCAGATCGAGCGTGCCAACCTCTACGGTCGGCTCGACCACGAACCCAAACTCGTCGACTTGATAGAGAATGAAGCGGACACCGTTCAGGCCGGCGACCGTCGAGTCCTGCCATGTGTACGAGTCGGACGCGGCGTCCCACTGGAACACGCGGCCGTAGACGGAGTCCGGGATGATGCCCTGCGCGGCCGCCTCGTTCATCGCCGGACGCAGCTGCTGGAGCCGCTGGGCGCGGGCGGCGACGAGCACCGCGGCGCGTCCAGCCGAATACTGCAGCTTCGGGAGCGTAGCGCTGAGCATCGTGGCCGCAGGTTTGAGCGGCGCGACGCCGGCCGCCGCGGGGCCGAGACTCTGGGTGGCGACACCGAAGCTGCGGTAGACGTCGGAATCGAACGCGCTGTCGACCGACTGCATGTCGGTGCTGACGGCGACGGGATCGCTGAAGTCCCCGGGCGCCTGGGCGTCTTTACACGCGGTGACGAAAAAGCCGAGCAGCAGCCCGGCACGAAGGAGCGATCGCATTATGACCTCCAGAAGAGAGGCCTCAGGCGATGAGGCCACCGCCGAGGACACGGTCGTCCGAATCATACAGGACGCCCGACTGGCCAGGTGTGATGGCCCTCACCGGCTCCGCGAGGCGGAGCGCGAGGCGGTCGTGTGCGAATGCAACCACCGTGCCGGGCACCGCGCGCGCGCGGTAGCGGCACTGCACCCACACGGGGTCACCGGGGCCGACGGGGGGGGGATCGGCGAGCCAGTTGACCTCCTCCAAGGACACTTCGTGTCCGAACAACTCCGCGCCGCTCCCGACCACCACTTCGCGGGTCTCGGGACGGATCGCCACGACGTACATCGGCTCACCGAAGCCGCCCGGCAAACCCTTGCGTTGGCCGACCGTGAAGCGCGCGAAGCCGGCGTGCTCGCCGACGACGGCGCCCTTCGTGGTAACGATCGACCCGGGCGTGAGCGCCGGCGCATCCGCGGGCAGGTGACGCTCCAACACGCCGACGTAGTTGTCGTCTGGTACGAAACAGATCTCCACCGACTCGGGCTTCTCCGCGGTGACGAGACTGAGTTGCCGCGCCGCCGCCCGCGTCTCGGCCTTCGTGCTCGTCCCGACCGGCGTCAGCATCCGGGCCACGACGGCGCGATCGATGCCCCACAGGAAGTACGACTGATCCTTCTGGGGGTCCTGGCCGCGATACAAAGCGCCGTCCCGCGCGATCGCGTAATGTCCCGTCGCGATGTAGGCGCAGTCGAGCGCGTCGGCGTGATGCAGGAAGTCGCGGAACTTAGTGAAAGAGTTGCAGCGGACGCACGGAATCGGCGTGCGGCCGCGCGCGTACTCCGCGACGAAGTTGTCGATCACGTCGTGCCCGAAGCGGTCTTCGAGATTCAGGACGTAATGCGGAATGCCGAGCTTGTGCGCGACCAGCTTCGCGTCGGTGATGGAATCAAGCGAGCAGCAGGGGCGGTCGGGCACGTCGTCGCCGTAACAGAACAACTTCATCGTGGCGCCGATGACGTCGTACCCCTGCTCCACGAGCAGCGCGGCGGCGACGGAGCTGTCGACCCCGCCGGACATCGCTACCAGCACCCGCTGCTTCATCTGTGCAGGACGGCGGAGAGGGAGCGGACCTTCTCCACGACCTTGGGGAGTGCCTGTGCGAGCGTCTCCACGTCCTCGGCCGTGCTGTCCTTGCCGAACGAGAACCGCAGCGCCGCCACGCCCAGGTCGCGCGGCACGCCCATCGCCGTCAGGACGTGCGACGGCTCGACGGCGCCGGTGCTGCACGCCGAACCCGAGGAGCACGCAATTCCGGCGAGGTCCAAGTGCATGAGCAGCGCCTCGCTGTCGGTGCCCGGAATCGACGCGTTCGACACGTGCGGGGCGCGCTCGCCCTGCCAGCCGTTGATGACGGCGTCGGGCACGATCGCGACGAGCCGGCGCTCGAGGTCGTCGCGCAGCGCGGCGAGCCGCGGGCCGAGTGCCGCCTGCTCCTTCACCGCCAGCTCGGCCGCGGCGCCCAGCGCGATAATGCCGGGCACGTTCTCGGTGCCGGGCCGGATGCCGTACTGCTGCCCGCCGCCGTGAATGATCGCCTCGACAGCCTTACGATCGCGCACGATGAGCGCGCCGATGCCCTTGGGGGCGCCGATCTTGTGGCCGGAAAGAGTGAGGAGAGTGCAGGAAACGTCGTGCAGCGAAACGGGAACCTTGCCGAATGCCTGGACGGCGTCGGTGTGGAACAGGACGCCGGCATCACGACATCGCTGTGCGATGCGGGCCACCGGCTGCACCGTCCCGACCTCGTTGTTCACCCACATCACGCTGACCACGGCCAGGCCGCGTGCGAGCGCCGCGTCGAGCGCCGCGTCATCGACCACCCCGGACGCGCTGACGGGGAGGATGACTTCGTCGCCCCCGAGGTGTTTCACCGCATGCGCAGCGGCGAGGGCCGCCTTGTGCTCCGTGGCGGACACCGCTACGCGGAACGGGCCGCCGCGATCGCGCGCGGCCAGCGCCGCGCCGATGATCGCCAGGTTGTCGGCTTCCGTCCCGCCCGACGTGAACACCACCTGGTTCGGCTCGGCGCCCACCGCCTCGGCGACCTGCCGCTTGGCCGCCTCGATCCCCGCCCGCGCCGCCCGCCCAAACCGGTGCGCGGAAGACGGGTTGCCGAACGCGTCGCTCCCCAGGTAGGGAAGCATCGCTTCGAGCACCTCGGGCCGCACCGGCGTCGTGGCGGCGTTGTCGAGATAGACCACGCGCTTGCTCATGGAGGAGGCAATCTATCGACTAGAAGGACTGGACGCCAAGCTCGAGCACGTCGTCGACCACCACCGTCTCATGGGTGAAGAACGGCTCGCCGTAGGGCCGCCGGATCAGCGATCCGTAGTGGGCCGATTGCACGCGGATCAGCTCGTACAGGTCCTGGCCCGTCGGGAAGATTTCCCCGGCGGCCTTCGCGCCGTCGAACTGCGACGCGTAGCAGCGGATCGCCTGCATCTTCGCGTCGAAGGTATCCGAGATGTCCACCACGAATGACGGCTTCACGGGGTCTTCCCGGTAGGCGAGGGCATACAGGACCTTGAAGGGCCGATGGGGTTCACCGCTCCCGTACTTCGCGAGCCCGGCCAGGAAACAGGCATCGCGCCCCAGCTCGGAGGTCACGCGGTGGTCGGGGTGCCGGCCGACAGGGTAGGGGAGAATGACCACACGGGGTCGTGTTCGACGTACCAGCTCGACGACTTTCTGTCTCGACGCCTCGTCGTTAGCCACGTGTGCATCCGGCAATCCCACGTTCAGGCGTAGGTGCACGCCCAGCGCCGCGGCCGCGCGCACCGACTCCGCGGCGCGCGTGGCCGCATCGCCGCGCGTGGCGGTCTCGCCTTGCGTCAGGTCGACGATCCCGACGCGATGCCCCGCCCGCACCGCCTTCGCGAGCGTGCCGCCGCAAGTGAGCTCGACATCGTCGCGATGTGCCGCACTCGCGAGAAGATCAACGGATTCAGTCAAATGGATGGCTCCTGTTGCCGGGATGCGGGATACGGGATACGGGATGCGTGGCTCGGACGTTCACTCCCGCATCCCGCATCCCGCATCCCGTCATTCGTACCTCAACGCTTCGACAGGATCCAGCCGCGCCGCGCGCGCGGCGGGGGCGATGCCGAACACGACGCCGACGAGGATCGACGCGACGGTGGCGATCAACGCGGGCACGACGGGCACGGTGGTGTTGAATGCGAGCAGGTACTTGAGGAGCTCCCCCGCCCCCAGCCCCAAGAGGATGCCGATGATGCCCCCCAGCAGTGTGAGCGTGGCCGCTTCGACCAGGAACTGAAACATGATCGCCTGGCGAGTCGCCCCCAGCGCCTTCCGCAGGCCGATCTCACGGGTCCGGCTCGTCACGGACACCATCATGATCGCCATGACCCCGATCCCGCCGACCATCAACGCGATGCTGGACAGCACGAGCATCACGAAAAAGAACGCAAACGTCAGGCTGTCGAAGATACTCAGGACCTGATCCGACGTGAGCAGGTCGAACGTGCTGGCATCGCCGACGCGCAGACCACGCAGTCGCCGCAACGTCACCGTGGTGGCATCCATCGCCCGGCTCACGCTGACCGCGGGTTTCGGTTTCACGAGAATGATGAGGCCGTTCCACTCGTCGATGATGAAGCTGCGGCGCGCCCCTTCGAAGGGCACCACCGCCGCGATCTCGGGTGCCCCCGGCACTTCGAAGATGTTGGTGGGCCGTTGCCACACGCCGACGACGCGGAACGGATGTCCACCGATGCGCAGGACGCGGCCGAGCGGATTGACGGTGCCGAATAAGCGATCGATGGTCCGTTGCTCGATGATCGCGACGGGCGCGCCGCCCCGTACCTCCGCCGCCGTAAACGAGCGCCCCAGCGCGAGACCGCCGCCGAGGATCTCCATGAACCGGTCGTCCGCACCGAACACGCCCAGGATCCGCGTGTGGTTGCCGCTGTACTCGAACCGCTGGAACACTTGCGTCCATATGGCGGCGTAGTGGACTTCGGGAAGACGCGCGACCGCCTCGGCGTCCTGCGGCAGCAGTTTCGGCCGGATGCGCACCTCGCGGGGCACCGCGTCGGGATTCACGCCGGTCGTGGAGAAATACCGCAGCACGCGGAACGTCGTTGGGCCCACCACTTCGAGCGTATTGACGATTTGCTCGCGGAATCCGGCGACGATGGACGCCATCGACATCACGGTGGCGATGCCGATCACGACGCCGAGGACCGTGAGGGCGGAACGGAGTTTGTTGGCGCGCAGCTGGTCGATGGCGATCCGCCAGCCCTCGCGCACCGAGTGCAGTTTCACCTATTCCTGGCGGAGCGCTTCGATAGGATCGAGGC
>Ga0193727_1000759_pt1 | contig 12891 bp, 11 predicted proteins | sample H2c2metaG_FD_143051 | JGI IMG/M metagenome (GOLD analysis project Ga0193727, IMG submission 143051) | Soil microbial communities from a riparian zone of the East river system, Colorado, United States - H2c2 | ecosystem: Environmental > Terrestrial > Soil > Riparian zone | place: USA: East River...
ACGAACACGGCGAAGGCGCGCAGAATTTCCGCTTCGTATTTGGGATCCATCGTTAGATATGGATTTTCCCAATCGCCGAAGACGCCGAGTCGCTTGAATTGGTCGCGCTGGATATCCACGTACTTGCGCGCGAACGCTTCCGACTTTTTGCGGACTTCAAGCGGAGAAAGGTCCCGGGATTCCTTCACCACTTTGTATTCGATCGGCAGACCGTGGCAGTCCCAGCCGGGAACATAAGGCGCGCGCTTGCCCAGCATGGTTTGCGATTTCACTACAAAATCCTTGAGGATCTTGTTCAGCGCCGTGCCCATGTGAACGTCGCCGTTCGCGAATGGTGGCCCGTCGTGCAGGACAAATGACTCGCGATCCTCGCGCGATTTCTGGATTTGCTGATACAGGCGCGTTTCTTCCCACATTTTGAGCATTTCCGGCTCGCGCGCGGCGAGGTTAGCCTTCATCGGAAACTCCGTGCGCGGCAAATTAAGCGTCTCTTTGTAGTTCTGGCTCATGGGCAGGCAAACGAGGGGGCTACGTAACATCCGCGACTGCACAAATCAATGTGCCCTGGACATGGGCGCAGGTGACAGGGTAAGGGCAGACTTGCTGGAGCATGACAAGCCAGGAACAATCGAAAGAGACGCTGCGCATTTTCGTGCTGGCGGACACGCACAATCGCTTGCCGCAGCAGGTGAAAGAAATCGCCAAAGATGCAGATGAAGTCTGGCATCTAGGAGACGTTTGCGCAGAGACCATTCTCGACGAGCTTCGCGCGATTGGACCCCGGGTCACTCACGTACGCGGAAATTGCGACAGCAATTTCGAATGGCCGCTGGTCGTCGATCTTGTCCGCGGTGGATTGAAATTCCGTCTTCAACACGTTCCGCCCAGTCAGCCGCCGAACGATATAGATGTTCTCTTGCACGGGCATACGCACGTGCCACGAAATGAACGACGCGGAAGCGTTCTATTTCTGAATCCCGGTTGCGTGACTCGACCCAACCGTGGTTCGCCTCCAAGCGTGGCGTGGCTTGAAATCGTGGATGGGAAAATTACCTGGACGCTCGTTCCGCTCCGCTGACGCGCGTTTTGTCAATCTCTGTCTCGTCCCTTTTAATCTGGGGCCACACGATTCTGCCTTGATTAAACAATCCGGCACCGCTTTTCTTCAGCGAAGATGAGCGTTTCCATCGATCAAATTTTCGTCAGTGGAAAGCGATGGCTGCTCTCATGGCTGGCGGGTGCACCGGACTGGCTTGTCCAAGTCGTGTCGAGCCTGATTAACATTTTTGCGCTCCTCGCCGTGTTTCTCACGCTCTTTGCGCTCATGTCGGTGCTGGAACGGAAAATCCTCGGGCGGATACAGAATCGGTACGGCCCGAATCGGGTCGGTCCGTTCGGCCTCTTGCAACCTGTCGCCGACGGCATCAAGATGCTGATCAAAGAAGACATCGTCCCGGTGCGGGCCGACAAGATTGTGCATTTTCTCGCGCCAGTCCTGATTGCCGCCACCGCGATTCTCGCCCTCGGCATCATTCCTTATGGACGGGGCATGGCGCCGTTCACGATTGATGGCGGGATCCTCTTTTTCTTTGCCGTTGGATCAACAACGGAGCTCGCCGTGTTCATGGCCGGCTGGGGCAGTAATAACAAGTTTTCGATGTTGGGCGCGATGCGGGCGATCGCGCAAATGATCAGCTACGAGCTACCGCTCATTATCACAGTACTGCCGGTGGTGATGATCGTCGGCTCGCTCACCCCGGACACGATTGTTGCGGCGCAAGATGGCTATGCATTTGGCTTTGTGCCGCGCTGGTTCGTTTTCACGCCGTGGGGCGCGGCTGCATTCCTGCTGTTTTTTGTGTCCGGTCTGGTGGAATCCAACCGCACTCCATTCGATGTGCCCGAGGGCGAATCGGAAATTGTCGCCGGACACATGACAGAATATTCCGGTTTCAAATACGCCACGTTTTTCATGGCGGAATACATCGGGATGTTCGCCATCACTGGGTTGGGGACAACGTTATTTCTCGGCGGCTGGCACGCGCCGGTCGGCGTGCTCGAATTCCTTCCCTCCTACGTCTGGTTCTTCGCGAAACTTGGCGCGCTGCTCTTCGTTTACATCTGGCTTCGCGGCACGTTGCCGCGGACGCGCGTCGATCAGATCATGAACTTCGCCTGGAAATTCATGTTGCCGATGGCGTTTACGTGCATCGTTGCAGCCGCCGTCTGGCATTATGCCGGACGAGGCTTACGCGGATGGCTTTGGTCGTTTGTAGTGATTGCAGTTGCCTACACCGCCCTGTCGATCTTTCTCGATACGCGAAAGAAATTCGCGCCGCGCACTTATCGTTTTGCTGAATGAGCGCCGCATTTGTGATCATCTCGATCCTCACGCTCGCCGCCGCGCTCGCCGCGGCGACATTGCGAAAGCTGATGCACGCGGCGCTCAGTTTCGCGGTCGCATTCGTCGGCCTGGCCGCGTTCTTCTTTTTGCTCGGCGCAGAGTTCGTCGGACTGGTGCAAATCTTTGTTTACATCGGCGCGGTCGCAGTCCTGATCGTCTTCACGATTCTATTGACGCGGCGTGATGTCGAAAAAGATCGCGGGTTCAACTGGAGCGGTGTTGTCGTCACGATCGCCGTATTCGGCGGGTTGATCTGGGCGATTGTTAAGACGCAATCCCTCTCTGTCTCGGCGCCGGAAATGCCGGTGCTAACTGTTAAGCATATCGGTGAAGTGCTGATGACCGGTTACGTCTGGCCTTTGTTATGCGTCGGGTTGCTCCTTACTGCCGCGCTGATCGGCGCCCTAATTCTTGTGATGGAGGAAAAACGATGAGGAAGTTAACACAGTTACAAGAGTTACATGGTTACAAAAGGAGCGGGCTTCGAGCCATTGTAACTCTTGTAACGATGTAACGCTTGCAACGACTCAGCCATGACACCCACACTCCAAATCTTCCTCATCGTATCTGCGGCGCTTTTCTGCGTTGGCTTGCTCGCGGCGCTCAGCCGGCGCCATGCGATTTTCATCTTGATCGGCATCGAGATGATGCTCGCAGCGGCGAACCTGAATTTCATTGCGTTCTGGAGGTTCAGCCCCGAACCGCACCAACCCACCGGGGTAATGGTCGCAATCTTTTCGATCGCCATTGCCGCGGCGGAAGCTGCGGTCGGGCTGGCGTTGGTTATCTCTGTTTACCGGCACTATCGAACGACCAACGTCGACCAATTCGATCAGCTCAAAGGATGAATTCCGAACTCGTGCTTGTGTGCGCCTGCCGCGTCGAAGGTCGCCGCGGCAAAAGGCGGGTGACATAATCGTCCTATGAGCTGGATCACCATTAACCTCTGGCTGATTCCGGCGGTACCGGTCGCCATTTCGCTCGGAATTCTGAGTTTGGCGAAGTCGCGCCGCAAAAGTGCGGCGGGACTTGCAGTCATTGGCCAGGTTATTGCGCTCGTATTGTCGATCGCCGCCTTTTTGGAGACGCTGCAGGCGCCCGGCTTCCGCGCGGTCCAGAATTTCACCTGGTTCACTTTCGGCGACACCGAACTTCGTATCGGTTGGGTGCTCGATCCGCTCGCCGCCGCAATGCTCGTAATGATCGCGCTCGTCGGGCTCTGTATTTTTATCTTCAGCGTCGGATACATGGCTGACGACAAAAATTTCACCCGCTTCTTCGCCTATCTCTCGTTTTTCTCCGGCGCAATGCTCGGCGTAGTCATCGCGAACAGTCTGCTCCTCCTTTTCGTATTTTGGGAACTCGTCGGGCTCGCCTCGTATTTGCTCATCGGGTTCTGGATCGGGCGACCGAGCGCCGCGGCTGCCGCAAAGAAAGCCTTCATCACCACGCGCATCGGTGACATGGGATTTTTTCTCGGCATTCTGTGGCTCTACCACAGCAGCGGCACACTGCTCTTTTACGATGACGGGAATGGTTGTCTTGAAAGCGCCGGGCTCGCCATGCTCGGTGCGAGCGCCACGTTCATCGCGTTGCTGATTTTCTGCGGCGCAATTGGAAAATCTGGGCAATTCCCGCTCCATGTTTGGTTGCCGGATGCGATGGAAGGCCCTACGCCCGTCAGCGCGTTGATCCACGCCGCTACCATGGTCGCGGCGGGCGTATTTCTGGTCGCGCGCGTATATCCGCTCTTTTCTTTCGGGGCAATTCACGGAGTGACGCCTTCACTTACAGTGGTCGTCTGGATTGGCGTTACCACGGCGTTGATGGCTGCTCTAATCGCAATCGCTCAGGCAGACATCAAACGCATTCTCGCTTACTCGACGGTGTCCCAACTTGGCCTGATGATGGTATCGCTTGGCGTCGGCGGTGTAGCTGCGGGTATCATGCATCTGCTCGCGCACGGTTTTTTCAAGGCGCTTCTGTTTCTCGGCGCGGGCTCGGTGATTCACGGTTGTCATCACGAACAGGACATTCGCAAAATGGGCGGCCTGCGCCGGCTCATGCCGGTAACGTTTTTAACATATGCCGTGGGTATGATGGCACTCAGCGGCGTGCCGCTCTTTTTTTCCGGAGGCTGGACGAAAGAGGAAATTTTGCACAGCACGGCGCACTGGCCCAAGTCGCACGTGCCACATTATCTCCTGCTGGCCGGCGTCGTCCTGACCGCGCTCTATATGACGCGCCAGATCATCTACGTCTTTTTCGGAAAGTCCCGCGCGGCTTTCGAACACGCGCACGAAAGCCCGAGTGTGATGACAACTCCACTCGTCGTACTCGCGCTTTGCGCAATTGTCTTCAGCGTAGTGCTCACGCCTGCGTGGCCGTGGCTGCATGGTTACCTCGGTGGCGAACCGGCGCAGTTTGATATCACGCGATTGATCCAGCCGATGTTTTTCGTATCGCTGATGCTCGTGGCGGCCGGCATCGGGATTGGAGTTTTGCTGTATCACCGCGCCGGCGTGCAAGATCGAAATCGTCCCGCCGAGACCGATCCACTCGAGTACATGCAGCCCGGGTTGTTTCGCTTCCTCGAAAACAAAATGTGGCTGGACGAACTTTACGATCGGACCGTCATCGCATTCGCCGCGATTTCCGCTCGCGTCTCTGATTGGATGGATCGCTACGTCTGGGATGGTCTCGTGCGTGCCCTTGGGAGCCTCGGCCAACTCTTTGGAATTTTCACTAGGGACGTGGATGAGCGCGGCATCAACGCCGGGGTCGATGAAACTATGACCGGCACGCGCGGCCTGGGTCGGGTCATATCGAGTTGGCACTCGGGGCAAATTCAAACTTATCTCGGCGTCGTCGCCATCGGCATGCTCGCGCTGCTGCTTCTTTACGCATGGCTGGTCTAATCACAGCGCTATTTCTCGTCCCGCTCCTTGCTGCTCTTTGCGTAAGTGTGGCGCCGAAAAACTATGCCCGCGGGATCGCTCTCGGATGCAACGCCATCACCGCAATCGTCGGTCTAACAGTGTGGCGAAGCTTCGATCCCTGCGCCGCCGGCCTCCAGATGATCGAACGTTACGTATGGATCCCCGCAATCGGCGCCGAATATCTCGTCGGTATCGATGGCCTGAGTCTCCTGCTCGTATTGCTCACTTCGCTCGTAATTCCGTTCGCGTTTCTCGCGCAACGCATGGAGCGCGGGGCCACCGCGCTCATGCTGGTTATGCAATCGGCGCTCTACGGCACGTTTACGGCGCAAAATTTCGTTCTCTGGTTTTTGTTTTATGAGATGAGCCTTATCCCCGCGTTCCTGCTCATCAAAATCTGGGGCGGCGAAAACCGGGACCGGGCGGCAACGAAATTCTTCCTTTACACATTTCTTGGCAGCGTTGCGATGCTGCTGGCGTTCCTCGGAATTTACTTCGCGAAAGGCACGTTCGATTTTGCTGAGCTGGCGACGCTCGGAAAAAACGGATTGCTCACCGGCAATGTCGCGTGGTTCGCCTTTGCCGGAATTTTTCTCGGACTCGCGGTTAAGGTGCCTGTCTTTCCATTTCACACCTGGCTGCCTGACGCCTATGAGAACGCGCCGACCGGGGTGTCGATGGTGCTTACGGGTGTTCTCTCCAAGATGGGTGTTTACGGCTTCGTCCGCCTGCTGCTTCCGCTTTTCCCTAACGAAATCAAAATCCTCGGCCCGTGGCTGCTTGGACTGACGGTTTGCTCGATTGTCTTCGCGTCACTGGCGGCCTGGGCGCAGTCAGATTTAAAGCGAATGGTTGCCTATCTGTCGATCAACCATCTCGGGTACTGCATGCTCGGTCTCTTCGCCGTTACCGCCTCGCCCATCGTCAACGCCAAGATCGACACGCATGCGGCTTTGAGCGGTGTCTTCATGCAAATCTTCAATCACGGCATCACAGCGGCCGCCTTGTTCTATTACGTCGGTCTGCTTGAGCAGCGCCGCGGCCTACGCGGTATTAATGATTTCGGCGGATTGATGCAGCGGACGCCGTTGCTCTGCGGCTGGATGAGTGTCGCCATGTTTTCATCGCTCGGTTTACCGGGGCTGAACGGATTCATTGGCGAATTTCTGATTTTCAAAGGCTCATTCGCGACGGCGGCTTCGTTCACCGCTGTCGCAGTAATCGGTCTGCTCGTCACGGCGATTGCATTTGCGCGCGCCATGCAAGCGCTCTTCAGCGGTCCCCTGGCTGAGAGTTGCAGCACGTTTCCCGATCTTCTGCGAAGCGAAAAGTTCGTCGTCGTTCCCGTCACACTACTCATGTTCGCGATCGGCATCGCGCCGCAATTCATCTTCAACATTTTCAATGCTACCGTCGCGCAAATGGCGCGCTTGTTTGCCTGAGGACCAAGGAATGAAGACGGCTCTCCTCGGCATCGGGCTCATCATCTCTTTCCCAGTTTCACTCCTGGCGATTGCCGGATTCTACCGCTTTCTCCAGCTTGGCAACCATATGATCGCGTGGACCATTTACATCACGTTTGCCGGCGTGGTCCTGTTGCTATTTCTGCCGCGCGCGTTTTCGCGCTGGCTCGCGCTCTTAACTAGTGTCGCGGGATTGGCAATCAGTCTCATGGCGTTATTCCAAACGCCGATTGCCGATCTTGCGCATTTCACCACAATCGTGCGCCTTCCGTGGGTGCCAATGCTTGGGATGAATTATCATCTCGCAGTCGATGGCATCAGCCTGACCATGGTCCTTGTCACCGGCATCGTCGCGGTGAGTACCGTCCTTTTTTCGTGGGACATCGAACATCGGCAGAACGAGTTTTTCTTCTGGCTGTTACTCGTGGTGGCCGGTTCGTATGGCGTCTTTCTCAGCGCCGATTTGTTTTTGCTCTTCGCCTTCTACGAGCTGGTGATCGTGCCGAAGTATTTTCTCATCGCGATTTTCGGGTCGACCAACAAGGAGTACGGCGCGATGAAGTTGACGCTCTATTCCTTCTTCGGAGGGGCGCTCGTCTTCATCGGTATTCTTGCCGCTTATGTAACAGCGGGCTCGCTGGATCTGGACCAGCTCGCGCAATTCCAGTTCGCACCGCAACTGCAATTGTGGGCATTTCCCGTGTTGTTTCTCGGGTTCGCTGTGCTTGCGGGCGTCTGGCCGTTGCACACCTGGGCGCCGACCGGTCACGTTGCGGCGCCGACCGCAGGTTCAATGCTCCTCGCCGGCATTGTAATGAAACTCGGCGCTTACGGCGGACTGCGCGTCGCGATGAATCTTTTTCCGCAAGGTTTCCACGCGTGGAGTAATTGGATCGCTGTTCTCGCGGTTATCGGAATCCTTTACGCTGCGGCAGTGGCGCTGCGCCAAAGCGATCTCAAATTCGTCATTGGCTATTCGAGTGTCAGCCACATGGGTTTCGTGCTGCTCGGGCTGGCGACCGCTAACGTCCTCGGGGTCGCCGGCGCAGTGCTGCAAATGTTTTCGCACGGCGTGATCGCAGCCCTGCTCTTTGCCGTTGCTGGACGGATGCTCTATCGCCGTACTCACACGCGCGAGTTGGATGCGCTCTCTGGAATGAATCTCAGCCGCGCGCTGCCGTTTGCTGCATTCACCTTTGTCATCGCGTCCGCTGCGTCGATGGGGATTCCCGGGTTCAGCGGGTTCGCCGCCGAAATCACAATTCTGATCGGCGCGTGGAAAACTTTTCCCATCGCGGTGTGGATCACCGGCGTCGGCATGGTGCTAGTGGCTGCCTTCACGCTGCGCGCGCTCAAGAAATCATTTTTCGGTGAAGTTCTAGTTCAACAAGGCCGCGTGCCGCTCGATTCGGATTGGAGCGAGCAACAAGAAATCAGCGTAGCGGAAAAATGGGGGGCCTGCCTGCTCATGTTCGCGACGCTCGCTATCGGACTATATCCCAAACTTTTACTGGACCGCATCATTCCGGCCGTTGAAGCGATGAGGTTCTTGAAATGAGTTATTTGGAGTTGCTCAAACTCGCATCGCCCGAAGCCATCGTTGTCGTTACGGCGCTCGTCGTTCTTGCCGTCGGCCTGACAACCGAACGCGCATCCGCAATTTGCTCGGCCATCGCCACGTTCGGACTCGCTATCGCAATCGGCGCGGTGCTCATGTTGCCGCAGAACGCAACCCTGTTCGGCGGGATGCTCGTGATCACGCCGCTAACGTCGTTATTTAAGATTATCTGTCTCGCGCTCGCCCTTTTCACTGTGTTTCTTGCGCGTAGCGACCGCTCCTCGCGCAATCCCGGCGAGTATCTCGCGATGCTGCTGCTTGCCACGATCGGACTCATGTTGCTCGTCGGCAGCGAAGAACTGCTCATGATCTTCATCGGCCTCGAGCTCACCGGTCTCTCGCTTTATGTTATGGCGGCGTTCGACAAAACTGACATCCGCTCCGCCGAAGCGGGCCTGAAATATTTCCTGTTCGGCAGCACGGCGAGCGCGTTCACGCTTTTTGGGATCAGCTTCATTTACGGCATGTCGGGAACGACCAGCCTTGCTGCGATCGGGCAGAAGCTAACCTCCGGGCCCATCCAACCGCTGCTGGCTGTCGGCATCGTGATGACTCTCATCGGTTTCGCCTTCAAAATCGCCGCTGCGCCATTCCACCTGTGGGCGCCCGATGCTTACCAAGGGGCGCCCGTTCCGAGCGCGGCATTTATCGCTTCGGGCTCGAAGGTCGCCTCGTTCGTGGTGCTTGGAAAAATCGTGCTGGTTGGCTTCGCGCCCTTGCACGGCAGCGCCGACTGGCACGCCATGGTGGCCGGCTGGTCGCCTGTGCTCGCCGCCCTGGCCGCATTGTCAATCCTGGTTGGCAATCTCGTCGCGCTTGTGCAGACCAATGTGCGTCGTTTGCTCGCCTACTCCGCTGTCGCGCACTCTGGTTACACGTTGCTTGGACTCGTCGCGGGGGGGCGCTCTGGATTCTCCGCGACGCTCTTCTACACGACCATCTACGCTGTCACACTTGTCGGCGCATTCGGGGTTGTCGCGCTGGTCCGCCGCGAAACTGGCGGCGACGATTTCCAAAATTTTGCCGGGCTTTCGTCGCGTTCACCGTTGCTCACCGGATGCATGTCGATCTTCATATTATCGCTGGCCGGCATCCCACCGTTGGCCGGATTTTTCGGAAAATTCTACCTGTTCGGTGTCACTTTGGGCGCCGGCGGAAATCATGGCCTGCTCTGGCTCGTCGCGCTGGCACTCTTTGGCAGCCTGATTTCGCTCTACTATTACCTCATCGTGCTGAAAGTAATTTTCGTTGATGCAGCGACCCAAACATCGGTTATGAAGGTCGACTTGCTGTCGCGAATCTCCTTAATACTGCTTGCTCTGCTCGTTCTCTTCCTCGGAATAACCCCCGAAGCGTTGGTCGGCCGAATTATTGCTTCGCTGACTTAGAACCTATCGCCGCGCCGAAAAAAACGCGTGCCCAATTGCCACGCGCCGCATTATAAATCCTTTGTGAGTCGACAATGAACAAACAAATCACAAGAGTTGATCGCGTGAAGGCAGGCAGCATCAGCCAGTTCATTGACCGCCATTATCGACACTTCAATGCGGCGGTCCTCAAAGACGCTGCCGACGCATACATCGCGCATCTTGACCGCGGGGGAAAAATGATGATCACGCTCGCCGGCGCGATGAGCACGGGCGAATTGGGCATCTCGCTCGCTGAAATGATTCGTCAGGACAAAGTCCACGCCATTACCTGCACCGGGGCCAACCTGGAGGAAGACCTCTTCAATCTCGTCGCGCGCAGCAAGTATGAACGCATTCCTAATTATCGGGAGTTAAGCCCGCAGCAGGAGAAAGAGCTGCTGGCTCGTCATTTGAATCGGGTGACCGACACGTGCATTCCGGAAGAGGAAGCGATCCGACGAATTGAGAAGGTGGTCATAGACGAGTGGGTCGTCGCCTCCCGGGAAAAGGAGCATTTTTTTCCGCACGAATTTCTTTTCAGGATCTTAAGGGAATGCCGGCTCAAGAAATTCTATGAAATCGACCCTGCGGACAGTTGGATGATGGCCGCCGCGCAGAAGGATCTTCCGTTATTTGTTCCCGGCTGGGAGGACTCGACTCTTGGAAACATTTACGCCGCGCGCTGCATCACGGGAGCAATCAGCGACGTGCATACAGCGCGCTCTGGGATCGAATACATGATCGAGCTGGCGGAATGGTACGGCCGCGTATCACGGGAGTCTTCCATCGGCTTCTTTCAGATCGGCGGCGGTATCGCCGGTGATTTTCCGATTTGCGTTGTGCCGATGCTCAATCAAGACGTGGTCCGCACGCCTGTCCCCGAGTGGGGTTATTTTTGCCAGATCAGTGATTCCACCACCAGCTTCGGATCGTATTCCGGCGCGGTGCCCAATGAAAAAATTACGTGGGGCAAACTGAGCGTCGACACGCCGAAATACATAATCGAATCCGACGCCACCATCGTAGCACCGCTCGTTTTTGCCAAAGTCCTGGGTTGGTAAGGATTTCCCGCCGCGCCGTAGCTTTAGCGAAGGCGGGATCTTCGCGAAAGTTCTCGGCTGGTAAACGCACGCCGCCCGCGCGAGTTACCAGTTATTCGTTATCGGCCGTCTATTTTTTGCCTTCCCTGATAACTGATAACCGGTTCGCAAACCCGCTTGACTCCGCGCGGCATCCTGAAAGACTGCCACCATGAAAACTTCCATCCCTTTAGCGATTCTTTTTTGCTCAACCCTGGCCGTCATCCCATCATTCGCGCAGGAGCCGACCAGTTCACCGCCTGCCGCGACCAGCCCGGCCGCATCATCCAGCGGACAGCCCACCGCTGAGGACATGCAGAAAATGATGAGTCAAATGATGGAGCTGTCGAAGCTGAACGAAAATCACAAATTGCTCGCCGATCTCGTCGGGACGTGGGGCTACACCGTCAAGATGTGGATGAACCCCGATCCAAGCGCGAAGCCGGAAGAATCAAAGGGCACGGCAGTGAGAAAATCGATGATGGACGGGCGCTTTTTCGTCGTGGACGTGACTGGAAAGATGGAGATGCCCGGAGCGGACGGTAAGAAGAAGGAGATGACCTTCAAAGGGATGGGCATCGACGGCTACGACAATGTGAAAAAGAAATTCGTCGGCACTTGGATGGACAACATGGGCACGGGCGTCATGATGTCGGAAGGCGACTACGATCCGGCCACGAAGACCTTCACCTACGCCAGCGAATACGAGGCCATCCCGGGGATGAAGACAAAAATTCGCGAGGTCGTAAAGATCGTCGATAAAGACCATCATACCTTTGAGTGGTACGAGGACCGCGGCGGCAAAGAAGCCAAAACAATGGAAATTCACTATACCCGAAAGAAGTAGACGCCTTTCCAGAGTAGTTCCTCGCCCCTGATCGCAGGGGCCGCAATATGTCGAATCGTGCCGGACAGGGTGATGTTCCCAAAAGACGACGCACGATGAATCCTGTGGAGCTGGAAAAACGCGCTACGGATCAGTTTGGACGCGTCGAAGCGCAGACTATCGAGATCGCTCGGCAAATTTTCACTGCTAAGTCTGGCTGATTGAGACAAATGATTAATCCAATCGTGGTCGCGGCTGGACAAGGTGCTAGAGCCGCGGGCCCGCGGGAAGGCAAAGCGTTTGGCCGCTGATTCAGAGTCGCGATTCGGTTGTCCCAACGTGTGTGTCCGTTTCTTGGGATCGGCTGTGCAAGCGCTGGAATTCTTTTTGGAGTTTCTTCACGTCTTCGTCCGACAGGTTTTCAAGGTCGACAAGTTTATTACGCGCACCTTCAAGGGCCCGGATCAACTCGTCTAACTTCAATTGAATGGCTTTCCCGTCGCGGTTCTGGGTGTTTTGAATCAGGAACACCATCAGAAAAGTTACGATGGTGGTGCCTGTGTTGATGATAAGCTGCCACGTATCAGAAAAATGAAACATCGGCCCGGTCGCGGCCCAGACGACGATGACGGTGATTGCGATAATGAACGCCCACGCCGATCCAACTGCCGATGCAGTATTTCGCGAAAAAGCGCGAAAAAGATCATTGACCTTGCAGTGGAATGAACGGGGCGTTTGATCTGCGCGGATTGCAGCTTTTTCGTTCATCTTCTCATAGAGAATCGCAGCGGCTTCTTGATCCGGCTCCTGCTGCTGGGGCGCCTGAAGCTTTTTTTCCTTGGGCATCTCTAGCGCCGACGGCGTTTTCGGGTTTGCGCAGCCTTTCTTGCGGCAGCAGAGCGCGAAGCCGCCGAACGGCGACGTGCCGCGCGTTTAGCGTGCTGCGATAGTGCCGGCCGCGACGCAGACCGGCGGCTTTCGCGTTTGAGTGCACCAAGTACCGCGCGTGACCGCCTTCGAGATGGTTTTTTGCGACGGCGGCCTTTCGCGAGATCGCGCTTGGCTTGCCGCTTCGTTCGCGTCTTACCACGTTTGGGCGGAGGCAATTTTACACCCGCCCTCTGCGCTTTCGAGAGACCAATGGCTATGGCCT
>Ga0193727_1000760_pt1 | contig 12887 bp, 11 predicted proteins | sample H2c2metaG_FD_143051 | JGI IMG/M metagenome (GOLD analysis project Ga0193727, IMG submission 143051) | Soil microbial communities from a riparian zone of the East river system, Colorado, United States - H2c2 | ecosystem: Environmental > Terrestrial > Soil > Riparian zone | place: USA: East River...
AAGGTGAACCGGTCGATCGCGCATTGAAGCGGCTGAAAAACAAGCTGGATTCCGAGGGCATTCTCGAGGAAGTCCGCCGTTTGCGCGCGTTCGAGACGCCTTCGCAAAAGCATCGCCGCAAGGCGAGGGCCAACGCCAAGCGCGCCCGAATGAAGTTTCGATTCAATGCCTAAGACAGTTACAAAAGTTACAACGAGCAAATTCGGAAAATCGTTGTAACGATGTAGCTGTTTTAACCGTTCAACGAGCAAACAGCTCCCTGATCGCCCGTAGCAAGCCGTCAATATCGTGGCGGCGCGCTTCAATATCGACGTTGAGTCCGTGATCACGCACCGTCTTTGACGTGATCGGGCCAATGCTGGCGATGCGCATTCCTTTCGGCCACGGCAGGCCGAGCGCCAGGAAGTTTTCGACTGTTGAAGAACTGGTGAACGTGATGAGGTCTGCGCCACCGTGAGCGAGTTGCCGCTGCGCGCCGCTGGTATCGCGTGTCTCAGGCACCGTCCTATACGCGAACGCAGCGTCCACGATTGCCTTTGCGGCCGAGAGTTCTTTGGGCAAAACGTCGCGCGCCTTCTCCGCGCGCACCACAAGGATGCGCTCGTTTTCGATGCTTCCCTGTTTCTTGAATTCGCGCACCACCGCTTCGGCGACGAATTCTTCCGGCTGAAGATCGACGTGCAGGTGAAAATCTTTCACGCGTTGCGCCGTGGCAGGCCCGATCGCGGCGATGCGTACTCCGCCGATTTCACGAGTGTCATCGTAAAGCTTGAAGAAAATATCGAAGAACGCCTCGACGCCGTTCGTGCTTGTGAACACGATCCAATCGTAGCCGTGCGCGTCCTGCACGAGCTCCGCGAACTCGCGCAAGTTGCTCGGCGGCTCGATCCGGATCGTGGGCAGTTCAATGACGTGCGCGCCAAGGCCACGGAGTTTGTTACTTAACGCACTCGCCTGCTTTCGTGTTCTGGTAACGACAATTCTTTTTCCCAGAAGCGGGCGCTTCTCGTACCAGTTTAGCGTGTCGCGTAACGATACGACATCGCCAAACACTGCCACTGCCGGCGCTTCAAAATTCTTCGCCGCAACTTTTTGAGCAATATCCGAAAGCGCGCCTGTGAGCGTTTCCTGTTGGCCGGTGGTCGCCCAACGAACGAGTGCGACCGGCAGATCGGCGCGGACGCCGTGCTTCAGCATTTCACTCGTGACGTCTCCCAGTCGGTCCACGCCCATGAGCATCACTTGTGTGCCGCCAAGTTTCGCCAGCGCCGCATAATCGATTGCGCTTTCCGTTTTGGTTGGATCTTCGTGGCCGGTGAAGAATGTCACGTGCGAATTATGCGCACGATGCGTCACTGGGATACCTGCGTAGGCCGGTCCGGCGATGGCAGATGTGATTCCAGGCACAATTTCAAAAGGAATTCCCGCACCGGCGATTTCCTGCGCTTCTTCTGCGCCTCGGCCGAAGACGAACGGGTCGCCACCTTTTAACCGGACGACCTGCTTTCCTTCGCGTGCTTTTTCGATCAGCAGCGAAGTGATTTCCTGCTGCGTCCGGCTTTCGCCGGGTTGTTTCCCGGCATAAATGATTTCTGCATCGTCCCGTGCCCAGCCGAGCATGCCCGGATTTGCCAGATGATCGTAAACGATCACATCCGCGTTTTCGATGCACTCCTTTGCCCGCAATGTGACGAGACCGAGATCACCCGGCCCGCCGCCAACCACATAGACTTTCCCATTTTTGCTTACGCTCTTGCTCATGCTCTCAGTCTTGCTCGATTTTTCGCAACAATTCTGCTGCTAAATGGTCGCCTTCGTCGGAAGCGCCCTCGCCTTCAGCTTGTCGCGGCAACGGCGATTCACCTTCGAACACTTGGGCGCATAGTTTCATCTTTCCGTTGCTGATCGTCGCGTGCACGCCGACTGGAAAATTGCAATCACCGTGCAGCCGCCTGAGAAATTCTCGCTCTGCGCGCAGACAAAGCAACGTTTCGTGATCGTTCACGGATTCGAGAAGGGCTTTTGTGCTTTGATCATCAGCACGAATTTGGAGAGCAATGATTCCCTGACCACCCGCCGGTAGAAAAATTTCGCGGGGAAGAATCTCAAGAAAGAATTGCCCGCCTTCGAAGCCGATGTCGGTTCGGATTAACGAAAAGCCCAGACGCTCCAGTCCAGCTCGAGCTAACACAATCCCGTCCCACTCATTCTCGGCGAGTTTGCGCAACCGGGTTGGTACGTTACCGCGAAGATCCACGACCTTGAGGTCTGCGCGTTTCCAATGCAGTTGACGCTGCCTTCGTACGCTGCCCGTAGCCACTGTCGCGCCATTGGGAAGGGAATTGAGACCACCGGAGTGTTTGGAAATCAGTACGTCATTGATTGGCGCCCGAGGAAGAACTGCCGCGATTTGTGCTCCGGGGCTGGTTTGACTGGGCAGGTCCTTCGCACTGTGAACCGCGACATCCACCTCGCCGGCGAGAAGCGCTCGCTCGATTTCCGCCGTGAACAAGCCTTTTCGACCAGCATTGAGGTCGACAACTTTGGCGTTATCGCCGCGTGTGATAATGATTTTGGTCTCGATTGCGACGCTCGGATGCTCGGTTCGAATTGCCTTCTCAACCAGCAGAGTCTGTGCGCGCGCAAGCTCGCTGCCGCGTGTGCCGAGGGTGATCTTGGCAATCATCGCGGGAATGTAATGCGCGATACTTTGCAGGGGAAGCTGCCAGCCTCCTCTACAGCTCCGATGCGTGAAGCGGATTTTCGCCCAGGGAGGAATGCTCGGGCGGCTGCGAGAAACGATTCAATCCTCGTGAGATCGAATCGACAAACTCAGTGACATGATCGGCAATGATCGCTTCGGCCGCAGCGACCTGCTCCCGTCGGAGTGCGAGCGATTGTTCCGCGACAGAGCGTATGGAATCGATGTCGTAAAGATAAACTCCTTCCAGTTCATTTACGCTGGGATCGACGTCCCGTGGCACAGCGAGGTCGATGATGAAGAGCGGACGATCCGAGCGGTGCCACAACATCGGCGCGAGTATCTCGGACGCCAGCAACGGCGTTTCCGATCCTGTTGACGTGAGCAGAATGTCGATCTCCCGACATTGCGCCACCCAATCTTCGAACGGCACCGCGCGCCCGCCTACGGCCTGCGCCAGCTCGCATGCGCGATCCAGCGAGCGATTACTGACCCGAAGATCGGTGACGCCACGCGACACAAGCGCACGTGTCGTGCGCTCGCTGGTTTCACCCGCGCCGAGCACAAGCACTTTGCACTCGCTTAATTTGCCAAAAATTCGTTGGGCTAGTTCGACTGCGACAGAACCGACCGACACCGCGCCGCGAGCGATATCTGTGTGCGTGCGCACCTGTTTTGCCACTCGAAACGCACGTTGGAATAAGCGATGCAAATACGGTCCGACTGCTCCGGATGTTCTGGCCGATTCGTATGCCTTCTTTGCCTGTCCGAAAATCTCGCTCTCGCCGACGACCATCGAGTCGAGGCCCGACGCGACCCGGAAGAGATGCTGAACGCATTTGTTGTCCTCGTAACGATAAAATGGAGGCGCGTAACTGTCCGGATCGCGATTTGTTTTTGCCATGAGACAACGCGCAATTTCGTCGGTGGAAATCCGTTTGTTTGAGACTCCGTAAACCTCCACCCGATTGCATGTCGTCAGCAGCAACGCTTCGGCACAGCCGGCGTCGCGCGCGATGGATTCGGCTGTAGCGTTACCCGCGAACTCCTCCCTTGTTACCACGTTCGCGGTGTGATGGCTCAATCCGATGCAGAACAGGTTCATGGAACGTGATGCAGCTCCGCGGTGAATGTGATTCCCCACAGAAGCGCCAGAGCAGCACTGAAGCCAATAATGCACAACGCAGCCACACGTTTTGGCCCGAGCCACTTGAGATGGCGGGCTTGCAAGATTGCCGCGTAAAGCAGCCACAGCGCAATCGCAGCCATTATCTGAATGCGGGGTAGTGGGTGACCGGTAAAAAAGCCGCTCACGATGCCCACGGTGTAAAGCGCAAAACCCCACCACAGCAGGCGCGTGATCGCAGCGAACAAGCTGGTCAGCGGCGGTAGATGATAAAAGATCGAATGCAACTGGTGCGTTTTCAGTTGGCGCTCTTGGAGCAGGTACATCACCCCTGCGATGCAAGCGAGCGCGAACACACCATAGGCCACGAGGGACATCGATGCGTGAAACTCAAGCCAGGAATTCGCCTGGACACTTACCGGGTGCTTGGTGTCGATTGGCGCGATCAGGGCAAAACCTTGCAGCAACAACACCAGCGGCGCGGTAAATACCCCCATCAGCGAAAGCCGATACGCCGACCCTACCAGCATGTAGACTAACGCCACCGACCAGGCGAGAAAGACAAAAACCTCAAATAGGTTCGTGATGGGACAACGCCCCAACTCCTGGCCTCGAATCCACAAGAACGCTGTCTGAAAAATAAACCCTAGTCCGATGGCAAAGAAATTGAATCGCCCCGGGCGGAACACTCCCGTACGCAACTCGATAACGGTGTGCACAACCGCGACGAGAAAACAGAATGTCGAAGCAATGAGAAAATAACGTTCCACTGGGACAGTTATTTTAGGTTGCCGTCCCAACTTGGCAATTCTACAGAGCCCCGTGACGACCGAGCATTCATGCGCGCTTGCCATAGCGACCCTGATTGACGTTCGACTACAGTCCGCTAGCGTTCGCGCCGATGGGTTCTGAAATAGTTGAAAGGCTTCGGGCCGCCGTGCGTGATGTACCCGATTTCCCCAAAAAAGGCATCGTGTTTAAAGACATCACGCCGGTCTTGAGCGACCCCGAATTGTTCCGTGCATCCATCGATCTATTTTTGGAACGCTGCCGCGGGAGAGAGGTCGACAAGATCGTCGGAATTGATGCACGCGGTTTTCTGTTCGGATCGGCCGTGGCATATGAACTTGGCCTCGGCTTCGTTCCTATCCGAAAACGTGGCAAACTCCCCTACAGGACTGACATCGCGAAGTACTCGCTGGAGTACGGCGAGGCAGAAATGGAAATGCACACCGACGCTGTAACAAAAGGCGAGCGTGTTGTGCTGGTGGATGATTTGCTCGCGACCGGTGGAACTTCGGCCGCCGCAGCGGCGCTTATCCGAAACGCCGGTGCGGATTTGATCGAGGCGCAGTTTTTGATTGAGCTGGAATTCCTCAAAGGTCGAAAGCGACTCGAGCCAACGCCGGTCACGGCGTTTCTCAAATACTGATCGTTCTGTAGAGTCCTGCGCTGATCAGGGCGCACCCTACAGCGCGACGCAAATTTTGGCTTTTGGATTGGCGGTCCTAAATTGTTCCGCAACAGAAGGGCCGATGAAAGCATCTCGAGAACTGGAGAAAGTTTTGGCGCACGCCGAAAGCCGCCTCGCGCCTACAGGCACGCGGCGCCCCACCGATGTCCTCCCGCTATACAAAAAATTTCTGAAGGTTGAAGAGCACCGATTACGCCTGAGGCACCAGGCTGGCGGGGGCGGACGCGAGATTTGCGCGGGTCGAGCGGAACTGGTTGATGTTTTCCTGCGATACGTGTTCGTCGCTGCATCGTCCTCGGTGGCTCGTGGAAATGGCGAAGCCGCGGTGCCGCTGGCGCTTGTTGCTCTTGGCGGATATGGCCGGGGCGAGCTCAATCCGTTCAGCGACGTTGACGTTATGCTGTTGCATGAGCGGCGCGCCGAAGTTTCGCCGCACTTAAAGGAGATGGTGAACCAAATCCTATACCTGTTGTGGGACAGTGGATTCAAAGTTGGACACTCCACGCGTTCAATCAAAGAAGCCATTGCGCAGGCCAACAGCGACATGCGCACAAAGACTGCCATGCTGGAGGCGCGCTTTCTCGCCGGCAACACAGAGCTGGCGACAGAATTTCGTGAACAATTTCGTTCTAAATGCGTCGTCGGACACGAACGCGATTACGTCCAGCTACGCATGGAGGACGAGGTCGCCCGGCACAAAAAATTCGGTGACAGCGTTTATCTGCAAGAGCCCAACTTGAAGAGCGGCTGTGGCGGACTGCGCGACTATCAAAATCTGCTTTGGATTACCTACTTCAAAGAAGGTTCGCTGAGCACAAACCAGCTCGTCGGGAAAGACTGGCTGAGCGAGAGCGACCAGCGCCGAATCGAGCGCGCGTACGATTTTCTTCTGCGCTTGCGCACAGACTTGCACTACGCGACCGGGCGCGCCACCGACATACTGCACATGAATTTGCAGGACCAAGTGGCAATGCGACTCGGGTACTCCCCTCGACGAGGCGAGCTTCGAAGCGAGGCGCTTATGCGGGACTGCTATAATCACACGCGAAATATTCTACGGGTGACGGAGCGAATTACGGAACAGTTCGTGAGCGGACACGTTACGAGCAAAACCCGCGCTCTTTTCAGTTTTCTTCCCCTCACAAGAGGGCACAAGACTCCGATTGGTGATTCCTTCTTTGTTCGAAACAAACAACTCCATCCGGCACGGCGCGATGTTTTTCGCAACGATCCTGAACAGATGATGCGCGCATTTGCACTGGCGCAGGAGCGTGACCTCGATCTCAGCCCGGAACTGGAAGACTTGTTGAGCAGAAGCCTACGCCACGTAACTAGAACGTATCAGTATGCGCGCGGACCGCGTGCGATCTTTACGTCGATTTTGTCCCAGAAAGGCAGAGTGGGACGCATCCTGCGGATGATGCACCGGGTGGACTTTCTTGGCCGCTACATTCCCGAATTCGGCCAGCTCACGTGCCTTGTTCAGCACGAGTTCTTGCACCGTTATACTGCCGACGAGCACACGCTGGTGTGCATCGACAAACTTGATGCATTAGCGGAGACCGATGATCCGAAGCTGATTCATTATCGCAAATTGTTTGAACAACTCGCGGACCCACTGGTGCTTTATCTCGCGCTTCTCCTGCACGACAGCGGCAAGGCCGTGGGCCGGCCACACTCCGAAGCCAGCGCGCTGTTCGCCCAGCGTGTGGCGGCCCGTCTGCAGTTGTCCTCCGAGCAGCGAAAATCGCTGATACGCCTCGTCGATCATCACCTCACCTTGTCCAAAATGGCGCAGCAGCGGAACCTCGATGATCCCGCAACGGTCATGGAATTTGCGCAAGTTGTGAAAGACCAGAAAAACCTCGACGCGCTCATGCTGCTCACTCTCAGTGACGGCCAGGGTACAAGCGCCGAGGCATGGTCGGACTGGAAGGAATCGCTGGTGTGGCAATTGTTTCACCAGAGCTCGCGTTATCTCGCCGACCGAAAGTCTTATCACGAACAAACCAGAATCGAGCGCGAAAGCCTGCGCGCCTCTGTCGCCGAGAACCTTTCACCGGACTACGCGGAGGAAATTGAAGCGCATTTCGAATATATGCCTGATCATTATTTCCGCTCGACCAGCGTGCCGGAGATCATCGAGCACGTGAAGTTGTTCCGGTCTTTTCTGGAGAGCGTGTCCAGCGCGAAAGAGCTTCCGCTCGCTCCGGCAGTGAAATGGAAGATCGTGCCCGAGCAGGGGCACACAGTGATGACGTTCTGCACCTGGGACCGCGAACGGCTCCTAGCAAAAATCGCGGGCTCAGTTTCCGTCGTGCCGTTGAACATTTTAAGCGCCGATGTTTTCCCGCGCGGCGATCACGCGGTGCTGGGCGTTTTCCGCGTGTGCGATACGAAAGCGCAGCCCGTTTCTAATCGGCGCGATTTTGAGCTTGTAGAGCAAACGTTGCGCCGGGCTTTCGAGGACGAGAGCTTTGATTTCGTCCCATCCATTGAAAAAGCGAAGCGCTCGAGCCCTCGCGCCGGTGTGGGAATTGAATTTCCGACTCGCATCACGATCGACAACAAGACGCATCCGACTTACACGCTCATGGAGTTTCAAGCCCCGGATCGCATCGGTCTGCTTTATGATGTCCTTAGCTGCCTCGATCGCGAGAATGTCATAGTACCGCTTTCTCGAATTAACACCCAGGCTGGCGCGGCGATCGACACACTGTACGTGGTGGACGGCTCGAGCCATGCCAAGATTACCGATTCGCAGCGGATTCGGATCGTTCAGCAGCATTTGAAAGATACGATTCTGCGCGGCTCGGCAAAACCGTAGAGAAAAGACGAGCGTTTTTCTGCTTTGCTGCGAACTCTTTTGATCTCATGAACGTTCTGATTCTCGCTGCGGGATACGCGACCCGTCTTTATCCGCTGACGCTCAACAAAGCGAAACCGCTACTTGTAGTCGGCGGCAAGCCGATCATCGAATGGCTGGTGGACAATCTTGCGGGCATTCCCAATTTGGAAACGATTTACGTCGTGACCAACGACAAATTCGCGGCGGACTTCCAAACGTGGAGTCAGGCTTACCAGAAACGCCATCCCGAATTTAAATTCAAAGTCGTTAACGACGGTTCCACGAGCGATGACGACAAGCTGGGCGCAATTGGAGACATCAATTTTGTCGTCACGCATGAGAACCTTTCCCAGACCAACCTGTTAATCGCCGCCGGCGACAATTTGTTCACCAGTTCGCTGGCAGATTTCGTGGCAAATGCGAGGAACACTGAAGTGACCGTTGCGGTTCACGATGTTGGCGACATTGAAGCGATCAAGAAGTACGGAAACGTTGCCGTTGATGCCGAAGGAATCATGACCCGGTTTGAGGAAAAACCGCAAAAGCCGCAGGGAACACTGGCCGCGATCGCCCTATATTATTACTCGCCTGCGGTCCTCTCGCTTTTGAGAACGTATCTGGCCGCTGGGAACAATGCGGATCAGCCCGGCCGTTTTGTGCAGTGGCTCTACACCCGCAAACCGGTGAAGACGTTCCAGATCAAAGGCCGATGGCTCGATATCGGAAGCAAGGAAACGCTCGAGAACGCGGACAAAATTTTACGAGCGCCGCGTTGAAGTGTTAAGTTGTGAATCGTTGAATCGTTTCACACCGATGTAACGGTTTAACGAATCACGCCTTTTATTTCAGTCGTCCTTCATCGAACTCAATCAGATCGAAATACGTTCGAATATCTTTACGTCCGTCGCCGCCGGCTTCTTTGAGAAAATGCAGGAAACGCGCCTTTTTAGCAGCGGTATCGGGATGGCGTGACATCATGGCCTCGTTCCATTGTTCGACGGCTTCAGGCAAATGTTGCTCTCCATTTTTCTGCACCCAAGCGAGAATTGTCTCGTCGTCGTCCAGCTTGTTGGCGATTTCTTCAAATGCGTCACCGTCGATTTTTAGAAATGCCAGTAAATGTTTGTCGAACCCGACGGTTTTGTAGTTGTAACCGTCGAGCAAGCCTTTGCGGTGCAGCCTTGCCTTGTCAATCAAACGCGGCAGATGGACATAACCGCCGAGTTTCTGGTAAGGACTGCGTGGATGCAGTCTTCGCATGAAGCTGATCGTTGCTATGTGGCCGGCAACGGCCGCGCTACGGCATCTTGAAAACTGGACTCCGTCGGGCCCGAAACGGTCGGCTCTTTCCCGAGCAGTTCTCCTTGTGCCAGGCCGATCTGCCCGATGGCGAGTTGGCCGGAAAATATCCCGCCTTTCTCCACGCTGATCGCCCTTGCTGTCACATCGCCCTCCAGCGAACCCTTTTTCAGAACCGTTACGGATTGAGCGATAATCTCTCCAGACATTTTGCCTTTGATTTCAATGTGCTCCGCATGCACCCTCCGAAAACAGTGAACATCAGCTTTGCGTTCAACGACTATGTGCCGCGCGCTGATGCGGCCAGGGATTTTCCCTGAGTAGTTAATTGTCGCGGTATCGCAATGCAGATTTCCCCGCAGTCTGCCTTCAATCAAAGCGGATTGGCACTCCACACTACTGCTGGCAAGATCACCTTTGCCGGAAAGATGTACATTGCCGCGAGTGCGAATGCTTCGACTGAATCCGCTGGTGATTTTGTAATCGCGCAGATCAATGTGTGCGCTGCAGGACGGACAGATTGTCGATGTCGCCGCACCAGAGACCTGCTGTTTGCGTTTACATTCGAAACACTCGACAACCGAACTGGTTTGACGCTTCCAAAAATCTTCGAGTTTTCCAAAAAGAGATGAGGAAGGCTCCGACGCAGGCGCTTCTTCGGTCGTCCGCAGCTTCAGGGCCGGTTTCGGTACGAACGGAGTAAAAGAGCGGCCGCACTGGCGGCACATCGAACTCTTGGCCGCCGCGTATTCCATCTGCTTGAAGCCGCAGTGCGGACATTCCGCACTGACTTTTGCAGGCGATGGATTGGCCACTGTATGTTTGCCGAAACCGTTCTTTTACGCTCGCACTCCGAATGCCGCCTTGATCGGCTCGCTGGACCGCACAACTTCAGGTCGCGGTGCAGCTTTTGCGGAAACGGCACCTGTGGTGACTTCCGATTTCCCGATAAAAGTTGCGCCCTCTTCAATTACAAGACGCGCCGCTTTGAGATCTCCCTGCAATACGCATTTGGATTTCAGTTCGCAGCGCTCGCCAACTGTGATATTGCCGTGCACCTTGCCGTAGACGGTGATCGATTTGGTTTTGATCTCACCCCGAATCTCAGCGTTTTCACCGACCGTCAAAACACCGTCAGAGTTGATGTCGCCTTCGACTTTGCCGTCAATAATTAGTTCTTTTTGGAACTTGATCGAGCCTTTGATTTCGACATCGCTCGAGAGAATGTCTTTGCCTCCGTGGTCTGCCATAGGATTAGGTTTTGGATTTGGATTATCGATTATGTTTGGTTTTGGTGGTGCCTCTTCGCGACTCGCAAAATGATTGTTATCATCTGGAACCGGATTCCGAGGTTCTTCTCGAATCGGGGGCGCCGGCTTTTGCGGGACGAATCTTTTTAGCATCTGTTAGTAATGTGACACTCGTTGATGCCTGTCAACGGATTCTCTTTTCTGAGTGAAAATTTTTTATCGCTTATCGTTCAATAGCCACTGCGTAAAGCTTGCATGCCGGAGTTTGCGCAGAAAAAACGAGGAACGGTGGCGCATGGCTCGGCGTTCGATCTAAAACGCGAGAGAGCGGTTCGCGCGGGAGTGGTTCGTTCAGAATGGCTGCGGAATTTTGTGCCACGCGGTCGAAATCGTAGGCCAAAACCCACGCCACGTGGCGTTTCTCAAGAATCGCGCGTGCTTCTTGCAAATTCTCCGAAAGAAAAAATCGCGCGGTCTCCTCGATTCCGTTAAGACTTTCATGCGAGCTTCCCGCGACCCCAGGCTGCCCGGACCAATAGGCAATCGACGGCGAAAGCCACCACGGTGCAAGAAACGGATGCACCTCTGGCGATCGCAAACTGAGCGCAAGATCGCGAATCTGCGCGGACTCAATCCGTCGTTCCACCCGGCCAGCCAATTGCGCTTCGTTCGGCCAAAGCCGTTCGTCCCAATCTCGTAAAATCGGAAACATCGACAACACGAACGCAATCCAGACCGCGGCGCTTGATTTGATCGGCACGAGCAACGCCGGAAGCGCGAGCGCAAAAATCAAAACGAAAAAATATCCCCAGCGCGCCTGCCAGATGGTGAGGAAATACGTGGCGATGAGAAGGACGTAAATGGGTGGGGCGCGACCGCCGGACGCGCCGTTTCTCGGCGTTCTGATGCTCATCCAGATCAAGACGGGTGCAACGACCGGCAGAAATCCGCACCAGTTCAACCAGACTGGATTCATCGGTGAAACGTGCGCGAGTTCTCCGATGGTGCTCCCCCAATTTTTCAAATGCCCGATGGACTGAAGGATGCCGAAAGACGGAACACGCAGCTCGATTGCGAATGCGATGGCAATTATCGCTGCGAACAAAATCCATCCCCCGCGACGATCACGCGCAAAAACCTCGCGGCGATTCAACATAAAGGCCGTGGCCGTCAATATCAGAAAGAGCACAAGGGGCTCGTAAGCCGAAACCCAGATCGCCAGCGCCCAGGCGGCAGCGCTCGTGAGCCGCCACGCGCCCGCCATATTGGCGGCCTGCAGAGTTTGCGAACTCCACTCTGCGCAAATCGCGATCGCGACCAGCAGAATCAACAACGATTGATGGTCGGGTCTGCCAAGCTCCGTGCCATGAACGAGGATAGGGCTGATTGCATATAAAATCAGCATTACCCAGCGATACCGGAATTTCACGGACCACCACCAAAGAAACCAGCCTCCAAGCAGCGCGAGCAATGGCGAAACAAACGCGCCCGCGAGCTCGAGTGCATGCGTCGTGAACGGATTTAGGAAAAGCGACAATGCGACGATGAGATAGTCGAGCGGCGCAGTCGTGTGCGGGGTCGTTCCCTGCGGAAAATTCTCAAACTCATGATGCCGGATGATCAGCCCCGGCTTTTCCGTGACCAGCTGGGCACGCGTCATGCGCGCGTAACAATCCGCATCGACGAAGTAAACATTCCCGGCGACAAAAACGTCTTGATAATTCGCGCAGCGTGTCGCCAGGATTAAGGCACTGAGGAGCGTGATCTCGAAAACGATCAGCGCAGAACGTCCGACGGGGTGCACAGGATCGACAATTACAAATCGACGATCGAAAATCGAAAATTAAAATGGGCCCGCCAGGATTCGAACCTGGGACCAAGGGATTATGAGTCCCCTGCTCTAACCGCTGAGCTACAGGCCCATTTTCATAGGTAAACTAGCACAGCGAAAAAGAGGTTGCCTTCGATCAGACAAATATTTGATGCCCGGAGAGAATGTGGTGTATTCGACCCCCTAAACTGGGCAGCATTCGATCATCGCGGGCGTCGATCTAATTTCCCCGGGGCAAAAGAAATAGATTGCAAGATGCCGCCTGATTCTTGTTGGATGGATCTTTCGAATGCGCTGGAGTTGAGTCGCACGCCGTGGCCATAGAGAGCGAAAAAACCTACAAAGTGGAGCCAGTGCG
>Ga0193727_1000761_pt1 | contig 12877 bp, 14 predicted proteins | sample H2c2metaG_FD_143051 | JGI IMG/M metagenome (GOLD analysis project Ga0193727, IMG submission 143051) | Soil microbial communities from a riparian zone of the East river system, Colorado, United States - H2c2 | ecosystem: Environmental > Terrestrial > Soil > Riparian zone | place: USA: East River...
GGCCAACCAAGCCCAGCGGCGGGCGCGTCCGGCGCGAACCTGTCGTTCGCGTGGCTTGGAGCCCCGGACGAGGGAAACGCGGTGATCGCCGAGCTCACGGAAGGGCTGACGCCGACGCGGAACACCGTGCGGCCCATGCACTACTGCGAGCTCCAGGGCATCTACGAGCGGATCCCGTTCGGTCTGCGGAACTACTGGTCGGGCCGGTTCCTCGGAGAGCTCCCGGACGAGCTGCTCATGCAGACGATCGAGATCTTCCGCGACCCGGCAATGGCCGGAGGCGTCCTGATCGAGCCGATGCACGGTGCTCCGGCAAGGATCGCGTCCGATGCCACGGCGTTCGCCGGGCGAGAAGCGCGCTGGAACGCGACGTTCCTCAACATCTGGACCGATCCCGACCAAGACGAGCCCGAGATCGAGAAAGCCCGTGCGTTCTCGCGCTCGCTCGAACCGTGGCGCGTCGGCGGCGGCTATCTCAACTACGCGAACGAAGCGGCGTCGGAAAGCCTCGAGACCGAGTTCGGTGCGGAACGGTTCCGGCGGTTGCTGGCGGTGAAGCGGGAGCTCGACCCCGCGAACGTCTTCAGGTTCAACCACAACATCGCGACCGCCTGATTCCCTTCGCCGTCCGGCGCCGCCGGCAGACAAAGGCAAGGGCCGCAGCAAGTGTGAGGAGGTAGCGCCGGCGAGTTCGGAGGCGTGCTTCGGCCGCAGCCTGCTCTTGACGGTAGGCGAGCTGCTCGGCGAGATAGGCGAACAACTCGAGCAGCGTGATGCCCGGGTCGTTCTCGGCGGCGTCGGTCCAGTCCTCAGCGTTCCGGCGCTTCATCTCGGGACGAACGGCTTGCCGGCGCGCTCGAGCGGCAAGCCTGCGTCCCGCCATTCGTTCTTGCCGCCCGGGTAGTGGCGGACGTTCGTGTAGCCGAGCTCCTGGAGTTGCACACCGGTAGCGAGCGAGTCCTCGCAGTTCGGGCTCGCGCAGTAGACGACGATCTCCATGCTCCGGTCGGGAATACGCCGCGCGACCATGTAGGAATCGAAGGCCGTCGGCGGGACGTTGATCGCTCCTGGCAGGTGGGAGTGGGCGTACACCATCGGCGCGAGCGCGTCGACGAGTACCAACGGCTCTCCGTCTTCGAGCTTGCGCAGCAGCTCGTCCGAAGTGATCCCGGGAATCGTCACCGGGCGTGAATTCTTCCAGTCGCTGCCTCGCGGGCAGGTGCGGTTAGCCGTACTTCGATTCACCGGGCCAGACCATTCCGTAGCCCTACCGGCTCCAGGCAACCTGAATTCAAGGCTTTCAACCCGAAGGGATATGGACGACATGGTTACTTCAGATCGACGCAAATGGTGGGCGCTGGGGCTTCTCAGCGTCGTGCAGTTCATGGTCGTCCTGGACATCGCAATCGTGAACGTGGCATTGCCCTCGATCCAGGTCGACCTCGGGTTCTCTGAGCAGAACCTGCAGTGGGTCATCAGCGCCTACGCGCTCGTGTTCGGGGGCTTCCTGCTCCTCGGCGGCCGCGCGGCCGACCTGCTCGGGCGCAGGCGGGTCTTTCTCGCCGGGCTCGTCGTGTTCACGCTCGCCTCGCTCTTCGCCGGCCTGGCGTGGTCCGAGGCATCCCTGATCTCGGCGCGCGCCATTCAGGGCCTCGGCGCGGCGGTGATCACGCCGGCGGCACTGTCGATCCTGTCGGTGACGTTCCCCGAGGGACGCGAACGGAACATCGCGCTCGGCGTGTGGGGAGCGGTCGGCGGCTTCGGTGCCGCGGCGGGCGTCCTGCTCGGCGGCGTGCTCACGTCCGTGCTCAGCTGGTCGTGGATCTTCTTCGTGAACATCCCGGTGGGCGTGGCGGGCTTCGTGCTCGCGCCGATCCTGCTGAAGGAGAGCCGTGACGCGAGCGTCAAGTCATTCGACGCAGCCGGCGCCGTGCTGGTGACGAGCGGGCTCTCCCTGTTCGTCTACGCCATCACCGAGGCGGGCCGGAACGGCTGGGTCGCGGGAAGCACGATCGCCTTCTTCGCGGTAGCGGTCGCGCTGCTCGTCTGCTTCGTGGTGTGGGAGCTCCGGCACCCCGAGCCGTTGATGCGGATCGGGATCCTGCGGATCAAGACCGTCACGGGCGCCAACGTCGCGGGCTTCATCCTCGGCACGGCGACGTTCTCGCTCTTCCTGATGCTGACGCTCTACATGCAGCAGGTGCTCGGGTATTCGCCGATTAAAACCGGCGTCGCGTACCTCGCGGTCGCGGGGACGGCGATCTTCACCTCTGCGCTTGCTGCCCAGCTCGTGAACAAAATCGGTGTGAAGACGGTGCTGATGATCGGGATGACGTCGCTCACTGCCGGCCTGGTGTACTTCACCCAGACGTCGGTGCACGGTTCGTACATCGGCGACCTGTTGCCCGGGTTCCTGCTGGTCGCCGTTGGCCTCGGCTTCTCGTTCGTGCCGATCTCGATCGCCGCGCTCGCGGGCATCCAGCCGGCCGAGGCGGGCTTGGCATCGGGTCTGATCAACACGTCGCAGCAGATCGGCGGAGCGCTCGGCATCGCCGCGCTGTCGACGATCGCGACGTCGCGGACGAGTGACGCGATCGCCGGTGGCTCGTCGCAGGCATCTGCGCTCGTGAGCGGCTTCCACGGCGCGTTCGTCGCAGGCGCGATCGTCGCCGGGATCGGCATCGTGGCCACGTTCGTGTTGATCCGTCGCGAAGAGCTCGAACAGACGAACGTCGAAGAGCTCGAGCCGGCGTTCGATCTTGCAGCCTAGAAGGGGGGCTTGTGGGGGAGCTTCTGCTCCCCCAAAGGCCTTGAGACCCTCCTAACCTCGTCGACGATTGCGGCCTCGCCTATTAGGGTGCCGCTCCGCGGGTGAATACGTCGACCGCCATCGCTCTACCGCTTGCCCTCGCGTCGACGGTGCTGATCAACTTTGCATATCTGCGCGAGCACGATGCGGTCGCAGCTCTTCCGGTTCTGAGCATGCGGCGCCCGTTGCAGTCGGCTCGCGCGCTCCTCACCGACCGTAGTTGGCTGCTCGGCTTCGCGATGGAGTCGGCCGGCTTTCTCCTCTATGTGGCGGCGCTCAGGCTGGCGTCGCTCGCCCTGGTGCAGAGCGTCTCGGCCGGAGGGATCGGCGTCCTCGCGTACCTGTCCTCGCGGTTCGCCGGACGACGTCTCTCACCGCGTGAGCGGCGTGGCGTCTTGCTCTCCGTCTTCGGCCTGACGGCGCTCGGGGTGTCCTTGCTCGGCGGGAGTGGGCAAGGCGGAGCGGGCTCGACGGAGGGGATCCTCGTCTGGCTCGGCGCCACCGCTGCAGCTGCGGTGCTCGTCGTGACGCTCGGCCGGGGGGTGCTTGGCGTCGCTGTGGCCGAAGGTATCGCGGGCGGGCTGTTCTTTTCGCTCGGAGACGTCAGCACGAAGGTCGCGACGCAGGGCGGTGAACGTATCGCTTTCGTGGTCCCTCTGATCGTCGGCTACACGCTCGGGACGTGGCTCCTCCAGCTCGGGTACCAGCGAGGCGCTGCGCTGACTGTCGCCGGGTTGGCGACGCTCCTGACGAATGCGGTGCCGATCGCTGCCGGCACGATCGTGCTCGGGGAGCCGGTCCCGTCCGGTGTGTACGGCGCCTTGCGCATCGCCGCGTTCGCCGCGGTGACGATCGGCGCAATCTTCCTTGCACGTCCCGAGAGAAAGGCTGCGTAGCTCAGCGACGCCGGCGGCGGCGCCCGAACGGACGCTTTTTCGAGGTTCGGCCGAGTAGCTCGCTCTCCTCGAGGCTGCTGCCGGCGCCGAGCACGACGCACTCGAGCGGCTTCTCCGCGACCACAACCGGCAACCCTGTCTCCGAGCTCAAGAGCTGGTCGAGCCCGCGGAGCAGTGCACCGCCGCCGGCGAGCACGATCCCTCGGCTCCCGAGGTCGGCGGCGAGCTCCGGTGGTGTCGCTTCGAGCGTTCGCTTGACCGTGTCGACGATCGTCTCGATCGGCTGGGCGATTGCCGTCCGCACGTCGTTCGAATCGATCGTGTTCCGTCGCAGCAGTCCCGTGATCCGGTCGCGTCCGGCAACCTGCGCCTCGATCGTCTCTGTCAGCGGCCACGCTGCCCCGCAGGCGATCTTCGCGGCCTCGGCGGTCTCGGAGCCGATGAGCAGGCGCGCGTTGGCGTCGACGTGTCGAACAACGGCTTCGTCGAGCTCGTAGCCGCCAACCTTGATCGATTCCCACACCACGATCCCGCCAAGCGCGAGCACCGCTACCTCGGTCGTGCCGCCGCCGATGTCCACGACCATCGTTCCTTGCGCCTCGGCGACGGGCAGCCCCGCTCCGATTGCGGCGGCCATCGGCTCCTCGATCAGCGAGACTCTGCGCACGCCGGCGGCAAGCGTTGCTTCCTCGACTGCGTTCCGCTCCACATCGGTGATGCCGCTCGGCACGCAGAGGACGACATGCGAATACGAGAGGCCGCCCCCGCCGCCGACGCGGCGAATGAAGTAGCGCAGCATCTCGGCGGTGATGTCGAAGTCCGCGATCACACCGTGCCGGAGCGGGCGGATCGCCCGGATCGTCGCCGGCGTGCGCCCGATCATGCGGCGAGCCTCCTCGCCGACCGCGTGGACGCGCCCGGTTACGTCGTCGATCGCAACGACGGACGGCTCGAAGACCGCGATGCCCTCGCCGCGGACGAACACGAGTGTGTTCGCCGTGCCGAGATCAATCGCAAGCTCACGACCTCTTTGGAAACGCCTTTGTGCCACAGACCCCGGTCCACGGTACCGGGATGCGTTACCAGGGTGCGACCGTTACCCCGCCCCATTCCTCCGGCTCGACGTCGCGGACCGACTGCGTGAGCTCCCACCGATGGCCACCCAGGTCCTCCACGACGCATGAGCGCTCGCCGTACTCGTACGTCGTCGGTTCCTGTAGGACGCGGCCGCCGAAGTCACGCGCCCGCGCGAACGCTGCATCGACGTCCGGCACGCGCACTTTGAGGAGGTGGGTCACCACACCCACGGTTGGGGCGACCTGGTCGGAGCGAACGTCGGCGACGACGACGGCGCCGTCCATGCCGACGCGCAGCTGAGCCCGGTGCGCGTCGCCGATGCGAACGCGTTCCTCGAAGCCGAAGGCGGAGTCGAGCCAGGCGACGGCCGCACGCACATCCGGATAGATCAGCACCGGCGTGACGGTCGCGGGCGGTGCGGAGCGATTCGTCAGCACAAGCTCAGGCGATCGTGGTGATGTAGGAACCGACAAGGGTCGCCGTCTGCTGGTCGACGCTGCCTTCGCGGCGGTCCGCGTGGCCATCCTGGAAATGCGCGAACGCTGCAGTCGAGGCGATCGGGTTCGGCTCGTCGTCGCCATGATCGTGGAACGACACGTGCACGAACGAGTCGTCCGCGAGCCGGAGAACGATGTAGCTCACATTGTCGGGGTTGGTCGTCGCCAGCTCGTCGAAGACACCTTCGACGCGACGTTGGTTCTCATCGGCCGCTTCGGCCGACTGCATCGCATAGCGCGTTACCAGTCGCTTCTCCATGGCTTGCTCCTTTCACGGCTGCCGATCTTTGCGAGAGTGGAACCTGCCGACATTGAGAACCTAGTGGAAGGAGCAGCCAATGAGCGAAGGGGAGAACCTGTTCGGCGAAGAACACGTGCGGCGCTACCGCGAAACCGGGGGCGAGGTCGGCCACAAGTGGAAGCGAGGCTCGAAGACCTTGCTCCTGACGACGAAGGGCCGAAAGAGCGGCGAGCCGCGAACGAAGCCGCTCATCTACGAGCAAGACGGCGACCGCTACGTGATCGTCGCGTCGAAGGGCGGCGCACCCGAACATCCGGATTGGTACCGGAACCTGGAGGACGATCCGAACGTCGAGCTCCAGGTGCTCGACGACGTGTTCCCGGCGCGTGCGCGTACGGCGGAGGGCGAGGAGCGCGAACGGTTGTGGCAGCTCGTCAACCAGCAGTGGCCCGATTACGAGAACTACCAGACGAAGACCGACCGGGAGATTCCGGTGGTCGTCCTGGAGCGCGCCTAGGCGCTCGAGGCGACGTGTGTGAGGGAGTCAGCGTCCCCCACACACCTCACCGGGCGGCTCAAGCCGCGACCGCGACAGGGTCGGGCCGGACGAGCACGGTCTCTGCGACCTCGACGATCTCGGTGGCCGGGATCCCCGCACGTTCAGCGTGCTCGCGGATCTTCTCGGGGCTCGAGGCCTCGTAGACACAGAAGGTGCCGAGCGTCCCGTCGGCCTCCTTGACGACGTAGGAGCGGATCCAGCGGATGTCCGCCGGCATCTCCTCGTCGCCCACCTGCTTCGATATTGCCGCCGCAGCCTGGAGTTCGTCGGGCGTCCCCCAGCCGCTGGGTCTGCGAATGACGTACAGGTTCATGTGAGCCTCCTCATTAGTTAGTACGATCGTTCGTGCGTGGAGTATACGAACGATCGTGCTATCTTGTCAAGGAATTGATTGAGGCCCCCCGCAAGCGCCGCAGTGACGGCGAAGCAAGCCGCAAGGCGATCCTGCAAGAGGCGGCGCGGCTCGCCACGGTCGAGGGCATCAACGGGCTCTCGATCGGCCGGCTCGCTGACGCGGTCGGGATGAGCAAGAGCGGCCTCTTCGCCCACTTCGGCTCGAAGGAGGAGCTGCAGCTGGCGACGATCGAGACCGCGCACGCGCTCTTCCACGAGCTAGTGATCGAGCCCGCGCTGGTGGCGACGACGGCGCTCGGGCGCCTGCGGATGTTGATCGAGCTGTTCCTACGGCACGTGGAGAACAAGGTCTACCCGGGCGGTTGCTTCTACGTGTCGGTCGGCGTCGAGCTCGGCGCCCAGAAGAGCGGACCGGTCCGCGACGAGGCCGTCGCGCTGTCCGCGGGGTGGATGCGGCTTGTCGTCGACACGATTCGGGAGGCGCAGGCTGAGGGGAGCATCGATGCGGCGGAAGACGCCGAGCAGCTCGCGTTTGACCTCACCGGTTATCTGCTCCTCGGCAACACGCAGTTCGTCGCCACCCAGGACCCAGCTGCGATCGACCGCGCACGCCACGCAGTGGAGCACCGGCTCGCAGCAGCGACGACCTAAAGCGTTCGCACCTTGTCGAGGAACGGGAGCGCGTGCTCAAGAACTCCCTGACTCTGCACGAAGGCGTCGATGTGACCCAGCCCCGGAAGGATGACGGCGCGACCTTGCGCGATCCTCGCGGCTGCTCGCGTGCAGCCTTCGTCTTCGAGTTCGCCCGCGACGATGAGCACCGGGGCGGTGATCCGCGCGAAGAGGGGCCAGGGAGACCAGTCGGCGAAGCACTCGAATCCCCGTGCGAGGACCTCGTTGTCGGTCGAGCGCAGGTTCTCCCGCATCCACCGCGGAATCGACTCGTCGCCGAGGATCGGCTCGAGGCCGTTGACGCGGGCCGCTGCCGCGTCGGTTAGCCACTCGGCCGGGTCGGCGTCCTCGGGATCGACGGTTCCCAGAGCGATCAATCCGGCGACGCGATCGGGTCGCGTCGCGGCCAGCTCGAAGCCGAACCGCGCTCCGGCCGAGTAACCCCAGAACGCAAACCGGTCGAGACCCAGGTGGTCGGCGAGCGCGACGACGTCCGCGGCGTGGTGCTCCGGGAGGTAGCCGTGCGGGTCGGTCGGCGCGTCACTCGCGCCGTGGCCACGATGATCGAAGAGGACGACCATGTAACCGTCTAGAGCGTCGACGTAGCCGGCGTCGCGCCACATGCGCGAGTCGCCGCCCGCGCCTGTGTGGAGGATGACCGGGAATCCTTCGCCGACGACGTCGTAGGCAAGCCGGAGCCCGTCGTGCTCGAAGGATCTCATCGCCTTTGGGCAGCCTACGCGGCCGTCGTGCTCGTCATAAGATCAGCGCGTGAGTGCCGAGCCCTTCGTGCCGCCTGATTTCGTCGTGCCGCTGCGGCTCGAGGCGCCGCAGTTCGTGCTGGAGCCACTCGGCCCGCAACACAACGACGCCGACCACGAAGCCTGGTCGTCCTCGATGGAGCACATACACGGGACGCCCGGCTGGGAAAAGAGCTCGTGGCCTCGTTCGATGACGCTGGACGAGAATCGCGCGGATCTCGAGCGGCATGCCGCGGACTTCGAAAGTCGGACGGGCTTCACGTACACGGTGCTCTCGCCCGGCGGCGACGTGATCGGGTGCGTCTACATCTATCCCGTTCCAACCGAGGGTGTCGACGCGCTCGTGGAATCCTGGGTCCGCGCGAGCGAAGCGGAGCTCGATGCGCCGCTGTGGAGAGCTGTAAGTGGGTGGGTCGAGTCGGACTGGCCTTTCAAAGAGGTCGAGTACGCGACCCGTGACTGAGCAGCGAGGTCTGGACAGCTTTGCGCGGGTGCCGCTGCTGTTCGGCCCGTCGCCGGTGCACCGGCTGGAGCGGTTGAGCGAGCACCTTGGTGGCAAGGTGGAGATCTGGGCGAAGCGCGAGGACTGCAACTCAGGCCTCGCGTACGGCGGGAACAAGACGCGGAAGCTGGAGTACCTCGTCGCCGACGCGCTGGCGCAGGGCTGCGACACGCTCGTCTCGATCGGCGGCGTGCAGTCGAACCACACGAGGCAGGTCGCCGCGGTCGCCGCGAAGCTCGGCCTCGGCTGTGTCCTGGTGCAGGAGCACTGGGTCGAGTGGCCGGATGCCGTCTACGACAAGGTCGGCAACATCCTGCTCTCGCGAATCATGGGTGCCGACGTGCGGCTCAGTGAGGCCGGTTTCGACATCGGCATCCGTCCGAGCTGGGAAGAAGCACTCGCGTCAGTCGAGGAGCGCGGCGGGAAGCCTTATGCAATCCCCGCCGGCGGATCCGATCATCCGCTGGGCGGCCTCGGGTTCGCGCGCTGGGCACAGGAAGTGGCGGAGCAAGAGGAGGAGCTCGGCGTCTTCTTCGACACGGTCATCACGTGCTCGGTGACGGGGTCGACGCAAGCGGGCATGATCGCGGGCTTCGCGCTGCAGGACACCGAGCGCAAGGTGCTCGGTGTCGACGGTTCGGCGACGGTCGAACAGACGTGGAATCAGATTGCCCGCATCGCGCGGCAGACCGCCGAGGCAATCGGCCTGGGCCGCGAGCTGCGGGACGACGAGATCGTCCTGCTCGACGAGTGGCACGCCGGCACGTACGGCATTCCGGACGCGAGGACGATCGAGGCGATCCGCCTTTGTGCTCAGCTAGAGGGAGTGCTCACTGATCCGGTGTACGAGGGGAAGTCGATGGCGGCGTTGAGCGATCTCGTGCGTTCCGGGCGCATCCGATCCAGATCACGCGTGTTGTATGCGCATCTCGGTGGACAACCTGCGCTGAACGCCTATTCAGGTGTCTTCTGAGCCGTACTCTTCTCCGACCTTACAAAAACGCACCGTAGTCGTCCTTGGCGGGCTGCACAGCCGGGGGACTAGGGCGCGTGCCGCTGTTCTGCCGTTTACGACGTCGTTCTTGCGCTCGCCAACGAGGGCGGCGTGCGTCCAGCTCTCCAAGCACGCCCAGAGCCTGTTCTACTTCACGCGACCACCACGCCTAGCTGGGGCGCGATCGCGCACAGGCACATTGCTGGTCACGACGACTGCATTGTCTGCCGACTGCCCGAAGAAGCGGATCCCCAGTTCACCTGTTCCACGGCAGATGTAGGTGAGGGCGAGGAGCGAATGGACGCATCACTTCCATTTCTGTCGGCAGCCGCCGGGCTCCTACTAACCATCGAACTGTTCCGCCTTCAGCACGGACTGATTCTCGAACGAACCTCGAACTACACGGGACTCAATCTAGAGACACCCGTCCCCTTGGTCACGGAGTACCCCTGGAGGTGCCGTGCAGGTTGCCACGTCCGCTTCCTGCTTCGGCACGTGTGCGACGTGCTGCCGGCACGAGAGGGGCCGCTCTCGATGCCGCAAGAACCTCATTCGAGGAGCAGTGAAACCATGAGTCTTATGTGTACGGAAGCCTGCATGATCCCCATAACCCCATAGCAGCGCCTAAGGACCCGCGCGAAACGGCGGTTGAGAGTCCCGTCAGCTACTTCCCGACACAACACTGAAGGCCCGCAAAGCGAGCCTTCACAACGGATCACTGAAGAACTTGTGGCTAGCTACAACCAGTGTTAGTCCCGCAGTCCCTGCAGGTGTAACAACTGCGGTCCGCACCATCCGCCCGCCGCACTTTGCGCACTCCTGGGCGTCCTCGAACGCGTTGAAGAGCGCGGTCTGCCCGGGCGGTGCCATCTCTACCGGCGCTTTGATCGATTGAGGCGCGTCCCCGCCGTTGCGATAGCCCTCCGCTAGGCGGGCTCGCACCTCGGCCGACAGGATTCCGATTTCCTCCTGCTGGTCGACGGTCAGGAACTTCTTGCCCATCCACCTGAAGATGTAGTCGACGATCGACTTCGCGGCCCGGATGTCCGGGTCGTTCGTCATCCCGCTCGGCTCGAAGCGCATGTGCGCGAACTTCGAGACGTACACCTCGAGCGGCACGCCGTACTGCATGCCGAGCGACACCGAGATCATGATCGAGTTCATCAGGCCGGCGAGGGTCGTGCCCTCCTTGGCGATGTCCACGAAGATGTCGCCGGGCGTCCCGTCCTCGTACAGGCCGACATGGATGTAGCCCTCGTAGTCGCCGACGCGGAACTTGCGCCCGACCTCGACTCGATCCTCCGGCAGGCGGCGCCTGCGTGTCGCCGGCAGAGGCGGAGCTGCGGTCGCGGCGTCGAGCAGCGTCACCGCACCGCCGTCCTTCTTGCCTGACAGCGGCTGCGCGACCTTGCAGTTGTCGCGGTAGATCGCGATCGCCTTCACGCCGAGCTTCCATGAGTCGACGAACAGCTTCGCCACCTCGTCGACCGTCGCCGTCTCCGGCAGGTTGACGGTCTTCGAGATCGCGCCGGAGATGAACGGCTGGACTGCGCCCATCATCTTCGTGTGGCCGGTGTAGTGGATCGCCCGGTCGCCGACCGCGCAGTCGAACACTGGATAGTGCTCGGCCTTCACGTACGGCGCGCCGACGACGGTGTTCCGCTCATCGACGAACGCGACGATCTCCTCGCCCTCGGCCGGCGTGTAGCCGAGCTTCTCGAGCGCCATCTGCACCGACTTGTTGACGATCGTGATCTCGCCGCCGCCGACGAGCTTCTTCGACTTCACCAGTGAGAAGTCGGGCTCGACGCCGGTCGTGTCGCAATCCATCATGAAGCTGATCGTCCCGGTCGGCGCCAGCACGGTCGCCTGCGCGTTGCGGTAGCCGTTCACCTCGCCGATGTTCAGGACGTCGTCCCACGCCTGCCGGCATGCGGTGAGCAGGTCGGCCGGAATCACGTCGGAGTCCTGGATGTTCCCGACGGCGGCGCGATGCTGCGACATGACGCCGATCATCGCCGCCGCATTCGGCTTGTAGCCCGCGAACGGGCCCATCCGGCCCGCGATCTCCGCGGACTTGCGATAGGCGCGACCCGTCATCAATCCGGTGATCGCAGCTGCATACGCACGGCCCTCGTCGGAGTCGTACGGAAGCCCGCGTGCCATCAGGAGCGCGCCGAGGTTCGCGTAGCCGAGCCCGAGCTGCCGGTAGGCCTTCGCGTTCTTCTCGATCTCCGGCGTCGGGTAAGACGAGTTGCCGACCGCGATCTCCTGCGCGAGGAACATGACATCGACCGCGTGCGTGAAGGCCTCGACGTCGAGCTCGCCGTCTTCGCGGCGGAACTTCATCAGGTTCAGCGAGGCGAGGTTGCACGCGCTGTCGTCGATCGACATGTACTCCGAGCACGGGTTCGACGCGTTGATGCGGCTCGTGTTCGGCAGCGTGTGCCAGTTGTTGATCGTCGTGTCGTACTGCACACCGGGATCGGCGCACTGCCAGGCCGCCTCGGCCATGTCCTTGATGATCTTGCGCGCCTTGACCGTCTCGACGACCGCGCCGTCAGTCCTGGCCGTCAGGTTCCAGTCGCCGTCGGACTCGACGGCCTCCATGAACGCGTCGGTGACGCGCACCGAGTTGTTGGCGTTCTGGTACTGGATCGACGCCCAGTCCGGCGAGTCGAGCGACATGTCGTAGCCGGCCTGCTCGAGGACCCGCGCCTTCTTCTCCTCGTGCGACTTGCACCAGATGAACTCCTCGATGTCGGGATGGTCGACGTCGAGCACGACCATCTTCGCCGCGCGCCGCGTCTTGCCGCCGGACTTGATCGTCCCGGCCGACGCGTCTGCGCCGCGCATGAAGGAGACCGGCCCGGAGGCGTAGCCGCCCTTCGAGAGCTGCTCCTTCGAGGAGCGAAGCTTGGAGAGGTTGACGCCCGACCCGGAGCCGCCGCGGAAGATGACGCCCTCGCGCCGGATCCAGTCGAGGATCGAGTCCATCGAGTCGTCGATCGAGAGGATGAAGCAGGCCGAGCACTGCGGCTTCTCCTCGAAGCCGACGTTGAACCAGACCGGCGAGTTGAAGGAGGCGAGCTGGTTGACGAGGATCGCCTTGAGCTCGGACTCGAAGGTCTCGGCCTCTTCTTCGGTCGCGAAGTAGCCGTCGGCGCGGCCCCAGCCGGAGATCGTGTCGACGACGCGGCCGATCATCTGCTTGACGCTCCGCTCGCGCTCGGGCGAGGTCATGCGGCCGCGGAAATACTTCTGGGCGACGATGTTTGTCGCTGTTTGCGACCAGAACTTCGGGAACTCGACCTCCTTCTGGTCGAAGACCGGCTTCTCCTTGCCGGGGATGAAGGCGTCGCGGATCTCCCATTCGATCTCGTCGAACGGGTCGCGGCCCGGGATCGTGAAGTAGCGGCGGACGGCGAGACTCGCCGTCTTGTCCACGACGGTGTTCTCCGCGAGCGTCTCTGCGGGTGCCTGAGTCTCCTGTGTCTTGGCGGTCGCCATCCTGT
>Ga0193727_1000762_pt1 | contig 12873 bp, 11 predicted proteins | sample H2c2metaG_FD_143051 | JGI IMG/M metagenome (GOLD analysis project Ga0193727, IMG submission 143051) | Soil microbial communities from a riparian zone of the East river system, Colorado, United States - H2c2 | ecosystem: Environmental > Terrestrial > Soil > Riparian zone | place: USA: East River...
GAAGCCGCCGACGTGACTATTCTATGCGACGATTTCGACGGCATAGTCGTGCTTCCCGACTACAACAGATTCAGGCGGGTATTCGAGGAGGCCAACCCTGATTCGGCAGTTCCGCAATGGCGCGAGCTAATCTGGGCCTACATCAACGATCCGGACATCCCAATCGTCGCCTTCGAACGAGTGGCCGAGGAGTTTCCAATTCGCGTTGAAGGCGTGCTCCGCGAGCTGCTCGGCGACAAGAAGTTTTCGCTCGAGCACCTCTATGCGGTCCTGCTTCATTACAAGCAGCCGGTCGAAGGTCTGGACGAGTTGGAAGACGACCAACACCTTTGGGACCTCTTCAACGGAAACACGTCAGATCACAAACCCGCCAACGCGAAGGCAAAAGGGATCAAGAAGCCCAAACCTGCCCCAAGAGGCGCCGCGGCCAGGAAGACCAAAGCGGTAGCGGCTAATCGCTCGAAGAAGTCCGCAAAGAAGACTCGCAAGAGCGCCGCGATCAAACGCGCACCGGCTCGATCGACGGCGAAAGCGAAACGCAAGCCGGTGGCAAAGCGAACTGCAACTCGCAAGTCCGCGGCCGGCCGAGCTGCCGTCACGGCCAGGGGCAGCAAGCGCGCGCAGACAAGAAAGCGATGACCCTTCGAGAAGCTTCGGCGCGTTTTCTCGAACACCTCCAACCGAATGACTCTCAGGGCGAAGCTGCCGCGCAAGCTCACGCCCGGACGCTTCAGTTTCTGACAAGCTATCTGCCCGAAGCCGCGCTCACCGAGCTGACGCCGGTACGTTTGCGGGATTTCATCGCACGCTGGTACGTCGAAGAAACCAATCACCAACCTGCTCCAGGAGAGTTGCTGAATTCGCTTTCCGCTTTTCTGAGTTGGGTCGATGCGAACAGCCGCCCGACGCTCGAACAAGGCTGCCGCTTGGTCATAGCAGAGCTTCAAGAGAGCTTGCCGCGCGCGATTGAGATTGGTCGCGCTCTCTCGTCGCAGCTTAAAGCACGCGGCGCGTTTGGCTTCCCCGAGTTTCTTACTTCGTTTGAAGAAGGCGGCCGGAGTCAGTACGACGTCGACGTTGGCGGCAGCATTGGCGCGATCGAGGGCTTTTTTCGCGTCTCTCGAATAGAGGCAACCGCGGTTGAAGCAGAAGAGCTGATCTCTGGTGAACGGATCTGGCCGGTCTTCCTCCCAACGGAACTGGCCGCGTCGATCCAAATCGGATACATCATCAACCTGGAGCTGGTGCGCGCGGCAGACGGCTGGCACATCGCGGCTTGCGGGTTCGCATACCCGCCCGGTACTGAGTTCTGACGCGGCACATTAGCGGCTACACTTCGTGGGTTCTTCGTGTCTTAGGGCCTTCGTGGCGGAAGTGATTACTGATCACCGGTTGCTGGAGCCTCGATGCGCGCGATCGACGCCTTGACCCGAGCCGCAGTCTTTTCGCCGAGGCCCGGAACTGAAATCAATCCGCCGGCTTCGGTGAACACCTTCAACTCAGCCAGGCTCTTGATGCCGAAGTCGCGATAGAGCAACTGCGCGGTCTTCAATCCGATTCCCGAAACGCGGCGAAGGTCAAGCACCGTCGCCGGCACATCGCGGGTGAGCTCTGTAAAGTAAGAGGACTTTCCGGTTTCGACTATCTCGACGATTTGGGCGCTGATTCCCTTCCCTATGCCCTGAATTTGCTGCAGCTCGGCAGCTCCGCCGCTCACTACCAGTTCGGCCACCTGGTCTTGCATCACTTCGATTGTCTCGGCGGCCGTCCGGTAAGACCGAATCTTGAAGGCGTTCTCGTCTTTGAATTCAAGGATGCCTGCTATGTCGCCGAGTATGCGAGCGACTGCGGCGTTATCGAGTTTCGGTGATGAGTCGGACATCCCGATTAAGCTATCGCCGTAGCTGGCGAACGTCAACGCGACTTGTACGGGCGTCCCTCCGTGGGCGCCCCTCTTCGCGAAATTATTCCCCTGCTTTGAAAGAGGGGCGCCCACGGAGGGACGCCCGTACATGATTCAGCTAAATTAAGGACCGTCCGATCGCCCCGGCTTTCCAGCGTGTACTCTACAACGCTCGGTACCCAGAAATACAACTTTGTAACGCGGGTGATCAGCTCCGACAAATACGTCACTGAGGCAGTCTTCAAAGACTCGGCCCACACAAAAGGGGCTCCTGAGTTCAAGGCGGTAGAGCTGACTTACACGCGAACGAAGTAATCACGGCGACCGAGCGCGAGCGTCATCTCAATCTCCTGTCGCGGGCGCCGGCGCCATTGGCTCAGAGGGCGCGACCGTGCGCCTTTTCGCACCGCCGGTGAGTTTCTCTACCATATAGAAGGTCGCCGGGATGATAAAAATCGCTATCGCCGTTGCGGCGAGCATGCCCACGATGACGACGGTGCCAAGTATTCGCCTCGATGCTGCGCCGGAGCCGGTCGCAATCCACAGAGGCACGCAGCCGAGGATGAACGCGAAGGAAGTCATCAGGATCGGACGCAGACGCAGACGCGCGCCCTCGAGCGCCGCATCCACCAGGTCGCGTCCCTTCTCGAACTGGGCCTTGGCAAACTCGACGATGAGGATCGCGTTCTTTGCTGCCAGTCCGATGAGCACGATCAGGCCGATCTGGGCGTAGACATCGAGTTCGTAGCCGCGCAGTAAAAGGCCGAGGAACGCGCCGAAGATCGCGACCGGGACCGTAAGCAGGACCGAGAACGGCAGCGACCAGCTTTCGTAGAGTGCGGCGAGGATCAGAAAGACAAAGATAAGCGAGAGCCCGAAGACCCCGCCTGCCGCGCCCGACGCCTTCTTCTCCTGGTACGAAAGGTCCGCCCAATCGTAACCGATCTCACGTGGGAGAACCTGCTGGGCCACTTCCTCCAGTGCCGCCATCGCCTGCCCTGAGCTGTAGCCCGGCGCCGCCGATCCCAGCACCTGCGCCGCGCGATAGAGATTGAAGCGGTTGGTGTACTCGGGGCCGCTGATCCTTCGCGTCGTCGCGAGCGCGGAAAGCGGCACCATGTTCCCGTCGTTGTTCCGCACGTAAAACTGCCCGATATCCCGATCGCTGAGACGCTCTTCCCCTTCCGCTTGCAGGAACACCCTCCACTGGCGTCCGAACCGGTTGAACTGATTCAAATACAATCCTCCCAGGAATGCCTGCATCGTTTGATAGACATCTGTTACGGCTACGCCCTGCTTCAACACTTTGTCGCGGTCCACGTCCGCGTAGATCTGCGGCACCGATGCAGAAAACGGCGAGCTGACTGCAATGAGCTCCGGGCGTTTGCGGCACGCTTCGAGGAACTTCTGCAGATTCTGGTCGAGAAAATCGACCGACCCGCCGCTTCGATCTTGCAGCCAAAACGAGAAACCTCCCGAGCTGCCAAGTCCCGGAATCGAAGGCGGCATGAACGAGAAGGCCGTCGCTTCAGGCACCTGCTCTGCCATCGCTTTGTTCAGTGTCTGGATTATTCCCTGTGCCTGGAGTTGAGCGGAGTGTCGCTGGTCCCAGGGCTTGAGCGCCACAAAAAAGAACCCCTGATAGCTCGCCGAAATTCGAGTCAGCAGGCTGAATCCTCCGATCGTATTGTAGTATTGCACCCCGTCGGTCTTCGCCAGGATCGCTTCGATCTTCTGTAACACCTGGTCTGTCCTCTCAAGCGAAGCAGCAGCCGGAAGCTGGACGTTCAGAAACACGTAGCCGTAATCCTCCTCAGGCAGGAAGCTTGACGGGAGCGTCCGGCCGAGCACGCCATCCACCAGCGCGAACCCCGCGAGAATCAACATCGCGATCGCCGACTTGCGGATGAGAGTGTGGCTCCAGTTGACATAACCGTGCGTGACCTTCGCGAACCCGCGGTTGAACGCGCCAAAGAGTCTGGCGAGTATGCCTGTGGATTCTTTCCGGGGCCTGCGGAGGAGCGCAGCCAGCGCCGGCGAAAGGGTCAACGCGTTGAACGCCGAGATGAGCACCGAGATTGCAATCGTGACCGCGAACTGTTTGTTCAAGCGCCCCTGGATACCGCTCATGAAGGCGACCGGTACAAACACCGACACGAGAATGAGCGCGATGCCGATTACCGGACCCGAGACTTCTTTCATCGCCAGCAGCGTTGCGTCGCGCGGGCTCATCCCCTCTTCGATGTGGTGCTCGACCGCTTCGACGACGACGATTGCATCGTCTACAACGAGGCCGATTGCCAGCACCAGTCCAAACAGAGAAAGCGTGTTGATCGAGAAACCAAGGAGCGGGAACACGGCGAAAGTGCCGATCAGCGAAACCGGGACGGCGATCATTGGGATGAGCGTCGCCCGCCAGTTCTGCAGAAAAAGAAAGACTACCAGGATGACCAGGATCATCGCCTCAAAGAGCGTCTTTACGATCTCGCGGATTCCCTCGGAGACCGGCAACGTGGTGTCGAGTGTGATCGCATAATCCAGATCGGCGGGAAAACGCTCCTTCAACTGCGCCATCGTTTTCTTCAGACCGTCGCCCACTGCCAGCGAATTGGACCCTGGCGACTGAAAGACCGCGATAATGCAGCCCGGCTGGCCGTTCACTCGAGCCTTCTGTTGGTAATTGAGAGCACCCAACTCGATCCTCGCCACGTCCTTCAACCGAACAACTGAGCCGTCCGGATTCGAGCGAACGACGATCTGTCCGAACTCCTCCGGCGACTGGAGCCGGCCTTGCGCCCGGACGGTATAGGTCATCTCCCTTCCCTCCGGCGCGGGCTCGGCGCCTACCTGGCCTGAGGGGTTGACGGTGCTTTGCTGTTGCACCGCGCGAGCAAGGTCGGGAACCGCTAGACCAAGCTTTGCCAGGAGGTCCGGCTTGACCCAGATGCGCATCGCGTAATCGGTGGCGCCGAAGAGTCTTACCTCGCCTACTCCGGGAACGCGGTAGAGCACATCGTTGATGTTGATGTTCGCGTAGTTGGCCAGGAAGAGTGAGTCGTAAGTCTTGTTGGGCGACAGAAGCGAGATGACCAGCATCGGAAGCCCCGTCGATTTGCGCATGGTAATGCCGAACTGGTTGACGTCGCTGGGAAGGTTCGCCTGCGCCTGCGCCACCCGGTTTTGTACGTTGACCTGGTCGGTGTTGACGTCGGTTTCGATGTCGAAGGTGACCGTCAAGCTCTCGGTGCCGTCGTTCGCATTAGTGGATTGCATGTACAGCATGTTATCCACGCCATTCATTTGCTGTTCGAGTGGAGTAGACACGGACTGCTCGATGGTGACCGCGTCGGCTCCGGTATACGTGGTCGACGCGATGATCTGGGGCGGCACGATTTGAGGAAACTGCGCCAGCGGCAGTCCGCGCATGGCGACCAGCCCGGCTATGACGGTAACAATAGCGATGACCAGTGCGACGATCGGCCGGTTGATGAAGAACCTGGATATCATACGTCAGTCCTATTTGTTCGAGTTTGCAATTTGCTATTTTCAATCTTCTCCTGTTGCGGGACGCTACTCCCCCGCCGTTACAAATGGTTTTGAGCTTACGACCAAGCCGGGTCTGACTCTTTGCGCACCTTCGACGACCACGATCTCACCCGGCCTCAATCCGTCCTCGACTATCAACATTGAACCCACGCGCTCGCCTACTTTCACGGGCCTAATGTCGGCCTTGTTATCGCTATCCACGACCACGACCTGGAACCTGCCTTGCAGCTCGGTGACCGCACGCTGCGGAACGAGCAGAGCGCCGGTCTTGATGCTGGTGATCGCTCGGACCTTGCCATACTGTCCGGGACGAAGCACGTTTCCCGGGTTCGGGAAAATGCCGCCCAGCCGAATCGTACCGGTCTTCTGACCCACTTCTCGATCCGCTACGAAGAACTTCCCTTCGTGCGGGTAACTTGTTCCATCCGCCAGAATCAGATCGAGGTGAAGCTTGTTGTTCGCAGCCTCTCGTTCGCTCTGAGTCGGGTGTTGCTTTACGAAGGTGAGATACTCCTGCTCGCTGAGCGTGAAGTAAACCTTGATCGGATCAACTGCAGACACGGTTGTCAGTGGTCCGGCGTTCGGGTTGTTAGGGTTGATCAGGTTGCCGACCTGGGCCTGAGCTATGCCTGCAATTCCATCGATCGGAGAAATGATTCTGGTGAACCCCAGATTCAACTGGGCCGTCGCGACCGCTGCCCGGGCGGCTTCTACGGCCGACTTGGCCGCGACGATCGCAGCTGTCGCCGTCTCGACTCCGGCCTCAGCCGCCTTGACCTGAGCCTTGGCGGCGAGATTGGCCTGCACCGCGTTATCGTAGTCTTGCTGCGGAATTACGCCGTCCTTCGCAAGCCCTCTGTAGCGATCCTCGTCGAGCTGGGTCTTGCCCTGATTCGCTTCTACCGTTGCAAGCTGGGCGCGTTGCTGCAAGAGTTGCGCGTTCGCCTGTGATACCTGTCCCTCGACCTGCGCAAGGTTACCTTTGGCTTGATCGAGCGCGGCCTGAAGCGGCCTTGGATCGAGCTCGAATAACAACTGGCCCTTCTGGACGAATGAGCCCTCTGTATAGTTCTTGCTGAGAAGATAGCCGGTCACCTGCGCTTTGATTTCGGCGTTCACCATACCGTCCAATGTGCCGATCCATTCGTTGTAAATCGGAACATCTTTCTCTTCGACCGCCACGACTTCGACCTCAGGAGGCGGGGCAGCCGCTTGCGCCGTGCTCTTGCTCTTCCAGCGGCCTAGAAGAACAACTAGAACGACAAGAATCAAAGCGACCGTTGCGCCGATTGACAGTTTCTTTTTCAATAGGGCTCTCATTCTCTCCTCGCTTTCCAGCTCGAATCAGACCGCTGATCAGCGCGGGCGAAACTGGTGATCAAGACTCGCCGTCGCCCGGAGCTGCTCCGTTGTCCTCCTGGCACCGATCGCTCGAGCGAAGCAGCCGTAGTCGCTGACGGAGACGCGCGCACTCGGCGTCGGCATCACTGATGGCGGCTTCGAGCTTCGCTTGCGTAGATGCAAGCAGCTCGAGCTGCTCATTCACTCTGGTCTTTTCGCTCTCGATCCTCGCGCGCAAATCGTCTCGCAACTCGTCCATCGGGCGCACCGAACCTACAAATATCAATGCCTGCTGAAGGTTTTCCGGTCTCAATCGGTAATCCAGGTCGTCAAGGCGAGCCTGTAGGTCGATTTCTTTCATCTGAAGATCGAGCAGTTGGGTTCGCAAAGCGTCGGCGCGATTTTCAGCTCGCGTCAACAATTCCACATCGATCAGAGCTTGATCTCGCTGCTCATGAGTTTGCGCGAAGCCTGGCACTGCGAGCAGCAGGGCTATGAATACTCCAATCAGAAATCGCTTGATGTGTTTCGTGTACATCGCGCCACCTCCTGTTGCATGGCTTACGCAACGGCCAAAGATCTTTCCCTCTTCCCGAGACAACCAGACTCGTCGCGACTCGCTTCCCGCGTGGCTTCGTTGATCAGCGGGGAAGGTCGCCCCCAGGTTCCAGTGAACACAAAACTCTCCAACGGTCGGTCCGTGCGCGCGTCTTCGCTTTGCCTAGCAACGGACAACCCTTTCAGCTCGGTCAGATAGCCAAGCGCAATCGCGGTAGTCGGCGCGAAGCCTCCCGGTATCTGGAATTGTTCGCGCGCCTTTGCTGCGTCGAATCCGGCCATCTGGTGTGCTGCTACCCCCATCGCATTAGCTCGAAGAATGAGGTTTGACACGGCGTGTCCGGCGTCGCGAAACGCGTAATTGTTCCTCCCGCCGTTCGAGCCGTTGTTCAGGCTGACTACTGATAGCATCAGCATCGGAGCGCGCCGCGCCCATTCGACATTTACCGTGGCAAGGCAACTGAGCAAGCGTTCGTACTCATCCAGATAATCCTTCGACGCAATGATGAAGTACCAAGGCTGTTCGTTCAGGTAAGAAGGAGTTTGGTTCGCGCCCTCCAGGAGACATCGAAGCTTCTCTGGCTCGATCACACGAGCCGAGAAAGCGGTTGGTTCCCAGTCACTCTTGATCAAGGTTCGAGTTTCATTCATACCAAACTGTCCCATTGTTGCAACCTCCTGCACCGAATTACTGTTTACGGCCAGGATCACAGAGTGTCCTGAGCCACCTCGGCTTCGATCTGTTCAACAATCGCCTTCATCAAACATCCCGTTGGCACGAGTTTGACCCCTTGCCGGCGCATGCGTGTTAAGAGTTCTCTGCATTCAAGGTCGACGAAGTTCACCGAGGCCAGTTTCACGACGACGGACCGCGAAGGTTCAGCGGTGATCAAAGTCTGCCAGCACTTCTCAAGCTCCGTCGCCACCGGCGCCGTCAGCTTTCCCTCGATCGTCAAGCTGGCCGCTCCGTTCTCTTCGTGTACGCCAATTCTGAGCATCGCTACTCGTCCGTTACCTACCACAAATGTTAAACTCAGTGATGCAGTGGCAAATTGACTGCCACGCGATAGGAGACGAAGTAGTTGGACTTAAGTCTTGGCAATTGCAGTGGGCAACTCGGCAAGCGGGACACTAGAGCGTGTCTGGCCGATGACCACATATAACCATCTGGCCGGTTGTGGTCACTGCGATCACGGTGTCAGTTGGTTTGCGGCGAGTTGGTAGTCAGGCCGTGCGATCGATCCCGGGAGGAAGTGGAGTTGACCGAGAACACAGCTCAAATAGCTATCGCGGAATTACCGGCGCGGCAATACTTGGCGCTACTGGAACTGTCAAAAGCCGTCGCTTCGCAGGGCAGCCTGTCCGAACTGCTCCACGATCTCGCGGGCCAGTTGCACGGCATTTTCGATTTCCATTATCTCGGAGTGATGCTGCACGATGGTGCGGGTAAGGTAATGCGCATGCACGTTTCCGAAACGGACGTGCCCGCAATGCGGCAATTTCCTACAGAGATCCCGATCGAGGGTTCAATTTCCGGTTGGGTCTGGGAAAATCAACAAGCCTTTGTCAGCGGCGACATACAACAAGAGAGCCGGTTCCCAGTCACGAAGATAGTTCACCCCTATCCTGTGAGATCGGTTTGTATCCTGCCATTAACCACGCCTCGAAAGCGGCTCGGCGTCATGAACATCGCAAGCGACAAGGGCAACGCCTACGAAAAGCTCGACCTCGAATTCGCGCAACTGGTAGCCGCACAGATAGCCGTTGCCGTTGAAGCGCAGTGTTATCAGTACAGACTCGCGCGGGAACGTGAACGGTCCGAGCTGCTGTTGGAAGTCAACAACATGCTGGTCTCGAATCTGAATCTGCGAGAGCTGCTGTCGGCGATCTCCGTCTGTCTCCAGCGGGTGGTTCCTCACGAGCTGGCGGGTCTCGCTCTCTATGATCCCGCGATAAATCAGCTCCGGCTCGTTGCGATGGATTTCCCGGCGAATGAGGACCTTCTAGTAGAGGGCGATCTTATTCCGCTCGAGGGGAACCCGGCAGGAGTTGCTTTCATGACACGGCAGACAGTCATGAGTGATGCACGCGACGCAGACGTAGATGATCCTCTGGGGAGGCGGTTCGCTGCCGCTGGGGTAAAGTCTGACTGCGTAGTTCCGCTTATCTCGCACGATCGGGCGCTTGGCGTGCTGGGCGTTTCGAGCATGCGTGAGAATGCCTTTACAAACGAAGACGCGGAGTTGCTCGGCCAGCTCGCCAAGCAGGTGGCGATCGCAGTCGAGAACGCGCTTGCGTTTCGCGAGATCGCGGAGCTCAAGAAGAAACTGGAAGAAGAAAAGCTGTACCTCGAAGAAGAGATTCGGACCGAATACAACTTCGAGGAGATCATCGGGAGCAGCTCGGTTCTTAAACGAGTCTTGCAGGAAGTGGAAACGGTAGCCGCCACTGACTCGACTGTTTTGATCTATGGAGAAACAGGGACCGGCAAGGAGCTCATTGCTCGCGCGATCCACAATTTGAGCCCCCGCCGCGAGCGCACCTTAGTCAAGGTCAATTGCGGCGCGATTCCCACGGGTCTGCTTGAAAGCGAGATGTTCGGTCACGAAAGAGGGGCGTTTACCGGCGCGATAGAACGACGCATCGGAAGATTTGAGCTCGCTAACCGAGGCACGATTTTTCTCGATGAAGTCGAGGACATCCCGCTCGAGTTGCAACCGAAGCTTCTCCGAGTGCTGCAGGAGCAAGAGTTCGAACGGCTGGGCAGCTCGCGCACTACTCGCGTAGATGTTCGTTTGGTGGCGGCCACTAACAGCGACCTTGCTCAGTTGGTGGCCGAGAAGAAGTTCCGCAGCGACCTCTACTATCGCTTCAATGTCTTTCCAATTAGTTTGCCCGCGCTGCGCGAGCGTCCGGAGGATATTCCGCTACTGGTGAACTTCTTTGCGAACAAGTTTGCGCAGCAGATGAAGCGCCCGATCGAGAGGATTCCTACGGAGACAATGGCGGCGCTGACCAGCTACAACTGGCCGGGCAACATCCGAGAGCTTCAGAACCTGATCGAGCGCGCTGTGATTCTGACCCGCGGTTCGGTGCTTGAGGTGCCGCTTGGGGAAGTGAAGCAGTCGGCGAAAGTAGGTGCGGATCAGACTAACTCGTCCACGCTCGAAGCTGTCGAGCGCGATCATATTCTGCGCGTGTTGGGCGAGTTGAATTGGGTGATCGGCGGACCAGCCGGCGCCGCCGCGCGATTAGGTTTGAACCGAACGACTCTTAATAACAGAATGCGCAAGCTCGGAATCACTCGCCCGCGCCCGTCTTAGTAGTGCCCACTCGATCTGTCTCGCGAAACCGAAATGCATCCCTTTAGAGGTCCCACTCCTCGCTTCTTCACTCAGGGATAACGCCTCATCTTGCATGGCTGCTACTCGAGTTCTGGGCGACGCCAACACGACCTCACGAGCGCTCGAGTTGTTAGTTAGGCGCGGGTTCATATGTCCCGCAGTCGGTGACAGCAGACGCTGATGATGCTAAGGTTGCGACATGAAGACGTTCACCGCAGAAGAACTGCTCGGCAAGGCGAGCGCGCTTCGCAAAGTCATTTCGCGCGACTCGCAGGCATTGCTCACCGCTGGCGGGGAGCCGATCGCTTTGCTCGTGCCAGTGAACAGCTCGACGCTGGATGAAACCGCCAGCGCCATTCGGCAGGCGCGTGCCCAGCTTGCCCTCAAGTCCATTCGCGAACGAGCACGCAAGACCGGACGCAACCGGATGACTATCGCGCAGATCGATCGCGTCATCTCAGCAACGCGGAAAGCCAGACACAGGCGAGGGTCAGATCAGGAGAAACGGCGACCGTGATCCGCATCGTGCTGGACACGAATGTGCTAGTCGCCGGTTTGTTGTCCGCGAAGGGTCCACCCGGACGGATTGTTGACTTGATCTCGGCAGGTGAAATCGAGGTCGCGTGCGACACTCGAATCCTTGCCGAGTACCGCGACGTGTTGGCCCGTCCCGAGTTGCGTATCGATCAAAGAGAAGCAGAAGACGTACTACAGCACATAGAGCACTCAGCCATGCTGGTGAGGCCTGACCGGTGGCCCGAGCCGCTCCCAGATGCCGACGATGAACCTTTTCTCGCCGTGGCCGAAGCTTCGCAGGCGATCTGTCTCGTCACCGGCAACATTAGACATTTCCCCGCCAGAGCGCGTCGCGATGTAAGGGTCCTGACACCGCGGCAGTTTGTGGATATGCTTGACGAGCTTGGATAGCTCGGCCACTCTCCGGATTACAGTTGAATAGCGCCCGGGTTAAGCAAGTGACAAACAATCGAACTCTCGGAATTCTCGCTCGCTTTTGCCGAGTGACCAACTGACCGTATCTCGCCGCATGGCCGTATGTCGTCACTCGAAAGAGTCTTCTGAAAGAAACCCGTTATGTCGAAAACTCGTCATATCCGCCACCGATTCAGAAGCCTGACCCAACTTGATACCTGCCGAAGCCGCGTGGCCAGCCTTTTGCGACAAGCCACACGAGCCCTGATGAAAAAACGGGGCGTTGACCTGGAGCGGCGGACGCCGAGCAGTGGTATTGCCGAGAAGATGAAATCGCTGCGAAGGCAACTGCGAAAACCAGACCTATTCACAGAAAGGGAGAGTGTTAATGCCATACATCAAAGTCGGTGAGGAAAACTCAGGGGACGTCGATCTCTACTACAAGGACTGGGGTAGCGGACAGCCCGTCGTCTTCAGCCACGGCTGGCCGCTGAGCGCGGACGCCTTCGAGGACCAGATGTTCTTTCTGGCCTCTCACGGATATCGGGTCATCGCCCACGATCGCCGCGGCCATGGCCGGTCGAGCCAGCCCTGGAACGGCAACGACCTGGACACTTACGCCGACGACCTTGCCGCGCTCGTCGAAACGCTTGACCTGAAGGACGCGATCCACGTGGGCCACTCCACGGGCGGCGGAGAGGTCGCCCGCTATATCGGCCGCCACGGCACAAAGCGTGTAGCCAAGGCCGTACTGATCGGCGCGATACCACCGCTCATGCTGAAGACCGCCGCCAATCCGGGCGGCACGCCTATCGAAGTGTTCGACCAGCTTCGTGCCAACGTCGTTGCCGACCGCGCGCAGTTTTGGAAGGATCTCAGCATGCCGTTCTACGGCTACAACAGGCCGGGCGCAAAGATCTCGGAAGGCGTGCGCGAGTCATTCTGGCTCCAGGGCATGGCGCGACTCTGAAAATCTGTGCAGGTGCGCCGCATGGTCTGTGCTCGACGCATAAGGACCAGGTCAACACGGATCTGCTCGCGTTCTTTAAAGGAGTAAGCGATCGAGTGTCGGCGTGAACCGCGCGGAGACAATTACGATGTGTCGCTGGAGTTCTTCGGATGGGAACTCAAGGAACGCATCAACAAGCAAGAGGATAAGAAATCATGAACACCACGACCAAAAAACTGACAGGTAAAGTTGCTATTGTAACGGGCGCCTCGAAGGGGATCGGAGCGTCCATCGCCAAACAA